>WNFF01006068.1_pt1 | contig 12787 bp, 10 predicted proteins | sample 5400441 | NCBI WGS metagenome assembly WNFF01 (sample SAMN13153345, study PRJNA577476) | soil metagenome | isolation source: 120 cm saprolite under Douglas fir tree site 2 hole 3 replicate 1 | place: USA:California | collected 2015-04-18
GCCCCGATATTCATGATATCCAGTGCTCCGTTGCGGTCTCTCGATTCGCACTGCTGTGGTCGCCCGACCGTGGCGGGATCGAACCGTCGGAGCGCGACGCCGCTCACGCCGTGGCCCCAGTTTTGCTTTGGCCCCAGATTATAGCATCGTTTCCACGGCAAAACGCGGAGCTCCACCATGTCGACATTCAAGCTACCCTTATCCGGAGACGTGTTTCAGGCGATCAGCCCATGGACAGCGTTCATGTCGCCGATCGGAAGCCAGGTCGGATTGTTCAACGTCAGGATCGGCCAGTCGAGCGAGCCGGCGGTCGAGGGAGACGTGCTCTCAGACGTGGCGAGCTACGGCAAGCAGCTTGGCCGCATCGGGGATGCCCTTATCGTGCTGTTGGCGCATTTTCATCCGAAGGCGCCCTTGACCACGGAGGAAACTGCGGCGATCGACGATCTAAAGGACATGCTGCGGCAGATCGCCGACGTGAAGGACAAGCACAAGCGCAAGGCGATGCGCCCAGGCGCTCATGTGGTTTTACCGGTTGCGTCCGCGCCGGAGCCGGTGGAGACGCCGCTCCCGTCAATTCCGGCTCCGACCGAACCCACCCCGCGACCGGCAGTCCGGTCATCGGCGCCGGCATCCAGCCGCCGCGCGGCGCGCAAGACGACCCCGCGGGCATAGCGCCGACGGGCCGGCGCAGAGCGGCTAGAGCGGGATGACTTTTCTTCGAATCGTCATCCCGCTCTAGCTTATTGTTGGAGCATGATCTTTTCCGAAAACCGGATCCCACTTTTCGGGATCATGCTCTAAGGCAGGCCTCACGCGATCGAGCGCACGACGCCGCCGTCGACCCGCAACGCAGCCCCGGTGGTGGCCGAGGCTTGCGACGAGCAAACGAACACCACCATATTGGCGACTTCCTCGACGCTCGCGAGGCGCCGGATGAGCGAGGTCGGGCGGTTCTTGGCGATGAAGTCTCGTTCCATGTCCTGTTGTGACAGGCCCTGCTGTTTAGCGAGCCGCGCGAAAAAATCGGCAACGCCGTCTGAACGGGTTGGCCCTGGAAGCACCGCATTGACGGTGACACCGGTGCCGGCGACAGATTCCGCAAGACCGCGCGCAATCGCGAGCTGTGCCGTTTTGGTCATGCCGTAGTGAATCATCTCGACCGGGATGTTGAGGCCGGACTCGCTCGAAATGAAGACGACCCGCCCCCAGCCGCGCCTGACCATGGCGGGCAGGTAATGACGCGACAGCCGTACGCCGCTCATGACGTTGGTCTCGAAGAACCGCGACCAGTCAGCGTCGGTGATGGCGTCGAACGGCTTGGGCTCGAAGATGCCGAGATTGTTGACCAGGATGTCGGTCTCGCGCGCCCGCGCCACCAACGCTGCAACGCCCTCAGCGACGGACAGGTCTGCCGCAATGCCTTCGACCTTGGCGTGTGGCAACGTCGCGGCGAGGCGCGAAAGAGCCGTGTCTACACTCTTCTGGCTGCGGCCGTTGAGCACGACGGCGGCGCCTGCCGCCGCAAGCCCCTGAGCGATCGCAAACCCTATACCCGATGTCGAGCCCGAAACGACGGCGTTCTTGCCGGAAAGATCGATGATCATGATGGCTCTCGCAGTTTCGGTCAGCTCCCGAGCGCGGCATAGAGGTGGTGGCCCCGCAGCGCACCCGCAAGCGGTTTTAGACCTGGATTTCGCGTCATTCGGCTTGAGGGCGAAGCGGCTCGGATATGCGCATCCGGTTCTGGAAGCCGCACGCCGAACCGCTTATTGTTTCGTCCCATGTCCGTACTTCGCGAATCTGCCGTGCGCGACTCTTCGCAACCCGTCGCCCAATTGCTGGCGGGCTATCGGCCGTTGCCCGACGTCTATGACGAGATGATGAGCGGCGACGGCGAAGTGCGCGCCCATTGGGGCGACCTGCTCGCCGGCCTCGCCGCCCTCGGTCGCGAAGAACTGTCGCGCCGGTTTGCCGCCACCGACCGCTATCTGCGCGATTCCGGCGTGTTTTACCGGGTCTATGAAGACGAGGCCGGCGTCGAGCGCCCCTGGCCGCTGACGCCCATTCCGCTGATCATCGCGGCGGAGGAATGGGAGCGGCTGCAAGCGGCGCTGGTTGAGCGCGCTCATTTGATGGAGGCCGTGATCGCCGACATCTATGGCGCCGGCACACTGTTCCGCGAGAAGCGGCTACCCGGCGCGTTCGTGGCCGGCAGCCCGGAATTCCTGCGGCCGCTGGTCGGCGTGCCGCCGCCGGGAGGCGCGCACTTACGCATTTATGCCGTCGACATCGCGCGCGGCCCCGACGGCCGCTGGTGGGTCCTGCGCGACCGCACTCAGGCGCCGTCGGGCGCGGGCTTTGCGCTCGAAAACCGGCTGGCGCTGCGCCAGAGCATTCCGGACATCTACCGCAATCTACATGTTCTGCGTCACGCGCCGTTCTTTCAAGCCATGCAGGCGGAACTCACCGGACTTGGCCACCAGAGCGATTCCCGCGTCTGCGTGCTGACGCCGGGGCCGATGAACGAAACTTATTTCGAGCATGCCTATCTCGCCCGCTATCTCGGTTTCTTGCTGGTGGAGGGCGAGGACCTCACGGCGCGCGACAACGGCCTCTTCATCCGCACCGTTTCCGGCCTCAAGCGCAGCGAGGTGTTGCTGCGCCGGCTCGACGCCGACTTCTCCGATCCGCTTGAGCTTAATGCGCGCTCGCGGCTCGGTGTGCCGGGGCTCGTGCAGGCCGTGCGCGACGGCAAGGTGGTGATTGCGAACGGGCTCGGCAGCGGCATTGCGGAAGCGCGCGGCATGCTGGCGTTCCTCCCGGCGCTGTCAGAGACGATCGACGGACGCCCGCTCGCCGTTCCCAATATCGCCACCTGGTGGCTCGGCGATCCAGCGATGCGCGCGGCGATGCTCGAGCGATTCGACGACATGGTGGTGGCCTCTGCCTACGCGGGCGATCTGCCGCGCGAAAACATCGGCGACGGCGTGCGCAGCAGCGAGCTTGGGCTGGTGCGGCGGCGGCGCATCCTGCAGGCGATCGAGGATCGCGGTCGCGGCGTCGACATCGTGCTGCAGGAAGCGGTGCGGCTCTCAACTATGCCGGTGTGGCGCAACGGCAAACTGGAGCCGCGGCCATTCATCCTGCGGGTCTTTCTCGCCAGGCATGGCGACAGCTTCGCCGTGATGCCGGGCGGCTTCGTGCGCATCGGCGACCCCGACGATGTCTATGCCATCAGCCTGCAGCGTGGCGCGCTCACGGCGGACGCCTGGATTCCTTCCAAGGCCCCGTTGGCCGAGACCACCCTGCTCCCGAGCCCGGACCGCATCCAGATCCAGCGCGCTTCCGGCACGCTGCCGAGCCGCGCGGCCGACAACCTGTTCTGGCTCGGCCGCTACATGGAGCGCACCGAGGCGACGCTGCGGCTGGTGCGGGCTCTGCTGGCGCGGATCTCGGAAAGCGAGCGGTCGGAGCAAGACATCGAGCCCATCACCTCGCTTCTGCAGTCGTGGGACGCGGTGCCGGACGACCTCCCGACCATGCGGCCGGTGGCGATCGCGCGCGCCGCGTTGCAGCGCGCCGACCAGCCCGGCTCGGTGCCGGCGCTCGCCAGCGCCGCCCGGTCTGCCGGTTCGGTGATCCGCGACCGCCTGTCGCCCGATACGTGGCGAACCTTGACGCGGCTCGTTGCCACCTGCGATGCGCCGCTCAGCGGTTCGTCCGATTTCGAGGCCGCCATGGCAGAGCGCGTCGAAGCGGCGCTGCGCGTCATCGCGTCGTTCTCGGGGCTTGCCCAGGAGAACATGACCCGGCTCGGCGGCTGGCGATTCCTGGAGCTTGGCCGCCGCATCGAGCGCGCCATCGTGACCTGCCGGTTCGCCCGCCAGTTCGGCGGCCGTCTCGACCGCGGCCTCGACACCCTGCTTGAGCTTTGCGACAGCCGCATCACCTATCGCCAGCGTTATGTGATGGTGGCGGCGCGCGCGCCGGTGGTCGATCTCACGGTGCTCGATCCCTCCAACCCGCGTTCGGTGGCGTTCCAGTTCGAAGAGATCGAAAGCCATCTCGCCGCGATGCCCCACATGCGACCGGACGGCCGGCCGTCGCTGCCGCGCCAGATTTCCATGGCGACCGTCGCCAAGCTGCGCACCGCCGAGGCCGCGCGGGTCGACGACCGTTTGATTCTTTCGGTTGAAAATGCCCTGACGCATCTGTCCGAGGCGATCTCCAGCACGTTCCTTGGGCGCAACGAGCCCGTCGAGACGCGCGAGGAGCTGCCGTCATGATCTACGACGCCCTACGTTGACGGCCACGCCCCACTTGACCACCTCCCAACGCTGCACCTTGCCAGCAGCGATTTGCCTACGGCAGTCGTCGTGAGCCGAGGTGATGACCTGGAATGCTTTGTCTTTGTCGTTCATGTCTGCCCAACACGGTCATCGATAAAATCCATCAGGCTTGGTACGCCCCACTTCGCCACGAGGTCGAGCAAGGCCCAGCGGCAAGTCCGGGCGGGCTGGATAACTTGTGGCGCTTGAATCCGCCGAGCAACTAAGAGAGGGCTTAAAACGGATCGTGTGGCCTGCCGTAGTGCAGAGGCTATTAAGAGCCGGCGAACGTGGTGTATTGTTTGTTACGGAAGGTGACAAGCAAGTTATTCTATTTAGATGGGATGAAATAAAATCAATTAAAACACTTAAGCCAACTGACAAAAACTAAATAAACACGGCGTTTGGCCAAAAAGCCCTCCGCTGGGGCACCGCGCCAACAACCTTCTCGTCGGCCGCGCCGCCTATGAGACCGCGGTCAGGCTCTATCCGAGGGATACGATTCAGTACCGGGATGGGGCGAGGATTATTGCGAGGAGTGATCGGGATGGCGGCTAGCCGGGTCAAAGGCGCGCCACCCGTTATCCTTCTATCAAGGAAGTGGTGCTAACGATGCTTGGCTCTGCGTCGCATTTCAGGGCAATGGCCCCGACCTTCCCCCACCCCCCCAAAGGTCGGGGCCGCTTTCTGGCAAGACGGGTAGCAAAAACAAAACAAGGCCGCCCCCTGGGCAGCCTCGATGTCACCAAATGTTCATTTTTCGTTTGTGCCGGGGAGTGATAAACTGTCGCCGCTCGTACCCAAATGAGCGTGGCCCTGGTCTCTTCCTCAGCCCCCCAGCCCCGAGACCGGGGCCACATTTACAACGGATCGTGGCCGTTCCGTGAGAGCAAAGACGGGCCGCCAACACGAATCTTGTCGAATTGTTGCAATCGGGTCACACCGCGCTCGATTTAAAAGGCCTTTGTACAAGCGCCGTACAAATCAAATCGACAAGAAGGCGAACCAGTTGGAAACACTGGCGAATTCGGTGCTGATACCGTCATGATCTACGACGTGCGCCAGACCACGACCTATGTGTACGACAGCGCCGTCACCCGCGCGCGCCACGTGCTGCGCCTGTTGCCGGTGACGCGGGACCGGCAGCGCGTCACCGCGGCGATGCTCGACATTGATCCGGTCCCGGTCAGCCGGCGCGAGGCGACCGATTTTTTCCACAACTGGCGCACCGTTGTGGAATTGGAGGAGCCCCATGAGACCCTGACGGTGAAGCTCGCGGCACGCGTCAGCGTTGCGGCGGGCGCGCCGGCCGAGCCCGACGCGTCGCCGCCGTGGGAGAGCGTACGCGCGCAAACCTATGCGAGCGAGGACATCAGCCCGGTCTCCCCGGTCCACTTCATCCATCCGAGCCGACAGGTGTCGCTCGACGCCGAAATCCGCGATTATGCGCGCGAAAGCTTCCCGCCGGGACGTCCGGTGTTCGCCGCTGCCGCCCAACTGATGCAGCGGATCAAGAGCGATTTCATTTACGAACCGGGCGCCACCACGGTGTCGACGACGCCGTCGATGGCGTTCGCACTGCGCCGCGGCGTCTGTCAGGACTTCGCCCACATCATGATCGCCGGCCTGCGTGGCCTCGGCCTGCCGGCCGGCTATGTGAGCGGATTTCTGCGCACCGTGCCGCGGCCGGGCGCAGCGCACCTCGCCGGCGCCGACGCCATGCACGCCTGGGTCATGGTGTGGTGCGGCGCCGCCGGCTGGTGGGGGCTCGACCCGACCAATGCCCTGATCGCCAACGAGGACCACGTGGTGCTCGCCGTCGGGCGCGATTATGCCGACGTCGCCCCGATCGACGGCGTGGTACTGGCGTCCGGCCGGCAGCGCCTGGCCACGGCCGTCGATGTGATCCCGATCGAGGCGTGAGCCGGCAAAAGATGGCGCGCCCGGCCCGACCGCGCCTTCCAAACGCCGCCGCAAGCTGGTAATCTAAAATATGCTTTTTGCGCCCGAATCTGGACAAGACCGGACCACCAAGCAGAAACAGGAAGGGGGAAACGATGAAAAACTTGTTCTTAGCCGCAACCGCCTTGACGTTCGTGACGGTGGCCGGCACTGCCACGGCGGTGCAGGCCGCCGATGTGCCGCCACCCTGGGCCTATGGCTTCGCGGGGCCGCCGCCCAACCCGATGCCTCCACCCGCTGCCCCGGCGGCGCCGGCCCCGTTGGACAACACCGTGCAGCACACGCTGTCGGGATCCAGTGCGACGTTCACGCGCGCGCAGATTGCCAATCGCTACGGCCCGGCCGACTGGTATCCGGAGGACCATCCGGCCATGCCGGACATCGTTGCCCATGGCCGCGAATCGGCGAACCCGCAAGTGTTTGCCTGCGGCTTGTGCCACTACCCGAACGGCAAGGGACGTCCGGAAAACGCCAACGTCACCGGCCTCACATACGAATACATCGTGCAGCAGCTGACGGATTTCAAAAATGGCGCACGAAAGACCTCGGACCCGCGAAAGGGCAACACGGCCCTGATGGCCGGATTTGCGAGGTCGATGACAGACGAGGACATCAAGGTCGCGGCCAAATACTTCTCCGCAATCCCCGCCACGTCCTGGATCAAGGTGGTGGAGAGCGATACCGTGCCGAAGACCAGGCCCGCCGGCGGGATATTCCTGCCCGTCACGGGCGCCGAAGCCGGCATGGAACCGATCGGCGAACGCATCATCGAGACTCCTGTTAACGTGGAAGACACCGAGCTCCGCCGCAACCCGCGGTCCGGCTTCATCGCCTATGTGCCGCCGGGCAGCGTCAAGAAGGGCGAGGCCCTGGTCACGACCGGCAACGGCAAGATCACCGCATGCACGGCCTGCCACGGTGTCGACCTCAAGGGGCTAGGCCCGGTGCCGACGCTCGCCGGCCGCTCGCCGAGCTATCTCGGGCGGCAGCTCTATGACATGCAGCACGGCAACCGGACCGGCAACTGGACACCGCTGATGGCGCCGGTGGTCAGCAAGCTCACCGAGGAAGACATGTTGAACGCGGCGGCCTATCTCGCCTCGTTGCAACCGTAAAGGCCCCTGCAGGTCTTCGACCAATCGGCCGGGCTGCGGAAACCGCTGCCCGGCCGATTCGATTCGGGCCGCCGAGACGTGTTGGGTGTCGCGCCGGTGATCGCGTTTCCGCCCATGCTTGACTCAGCGCAACGCGCTTGTCGCTCTGCCGCGTCACGTTTGGAGAAATGACATGAAAGCCGCCGTATTGGCCGACGCCGGGATCGAAGTTCGCGACGTGGAAAAGCCTGCGCCCAAGCCGAACGAGGTGGTGATCCGCGTGCGCGCCTCCACGCTCAACCGTGCCGATCTCATTGTGGCGTCGGGCCACCGGCACGGCGCAGTGGGCGGCGCAGGGGCCCGCATCGGGCTCGAGTGCGCGGGCGAGATCGAGGCGGTCGGCAGCGAAGTCGTCGGTCTCAAGCGCGGCGACCGTGTCATGGCGACGGCGCCGGGCGGAATTGCGGAATATGCCGTCACCGACTTTGCACGCGTCCATGCGATCCCGGCCAACAACATGACCTATGAGCAGGCCGCCTGCTTTCCGGTCGCGCTTGGCACCATGCACAACGCGATCGTCACCGCCGGACGCCTCAAGCCCGGCGAAACCCTGCTGATGCAAGGCGCCAGCGCCGGCGTCGGTTTGATGGGCATGCAGATCGCAAAGCTCATGGGCGCATCGCTGGTCATGGGCACTTCGACGAATGCGCAACGGCGCGCACGACTCAACGAATTCGGCTGCGATCTCGCGATCGATTCCGGGGAACCCCAGTGGCCGGAGGACGTCAAGAAGGCGACCGGCGGCAAGGGCGTCGACGTGATCGTCGATCTGGTCTCGGCCCCGGTCGCCAACCAGAATCTCGCCGCCGCGGCGATCCTGGGCCGCATCGTCAATGTCGGACGGCTCGGCGGCATGAAAGGCGAATTCGACTTCGACCTGCATGCCGCGAAACGCATCGACTATGTCGGCGTCACCTTCCGCACGCGGACGTTCGAGGAGATTCGCGAGATCAACCGGCTGATGCGCGCCGATCTGTGGCCGGCCGTGGAAGCCGGCAAGCTCCATTTGCCGATCTACAAAACGTTTCCGCTCGCGCAGGTTGCGGATGCGTTGGATATGATGAAAGCCAACCGGCATTTCGGGAAGATCGCCATCGCGATGTAGCGGCGCGCCGCAACCCCTTCTCGGCAGCTGCCAAGTGGTGTATTTTGCTTTCGAGCTGTCGCCCCGCACGCGACATGCCGAAGTCTCCGACAAGTGCAAATACCGAACGGGGGAAATGCATGAAGACCTATTTCGCTACCGTGTTCGCGGGTGCTGCTTTTCTTGCCTTCACCGGCATGGCGGTAGCCCATCACTCCTTCGCGATGTTCGATCAGGAGCACGCGCAAGAAGTCACAGGGGTGGTCAAGGAGTTCAAATATACGAGCCCGCACTCCTTCATCATTCTCGACATCAAGGACAAGGATGGAAATGCCGAGGCGTGGAACCTCGAAGGCGGCAGCCCGAGTGCCCTTGCCCGCGACGGTTGGACCAGCAAGTCGCTCAAGGCGGGCGATGAGTTGCGCCTGACCATTGAGCCGCTGCGCAGCGGCGCGCCCGGCGGCGCCTGGAACGTGAACAGGATCAAGTTCATCGACGGCAAGCCAATCGCCCCCAAGACGCAGTAGGGATCAGTAGGATGGGTTGAGCCACCGGGTCCGGCCTTTGGCCGGCCCGATGATAAACTCCAGCGAAACCCATCATGGGCCGAGCTACGCAGGGCGGCGCCCGATGGGTTTCGCAAGAACTCAACCCATCCTGCGCGAGTTCAGCCCGCCCTGCGATGTCGTTCGAACGGCGTCTTCGCGAAGGGAGCAGCGTTATGTCACGTAAGTCAGCCGTCACCTTCCGTGTCGCTCCCCTTCTGGCGGCGTTGTGCATTCCAATCGCGGATGCTGCCGCCGAGGACGTCAGAAGTCTCGATAAGTATCCCGACCTGCGCGGGCAGTGGGAGCGCGCTTTCGTGCCGCGATGGACGGTCGGCCAGGAAAAGGCGCCGCTCACCCCCGAATACCAGAAGGTCTACGAGGCCAATTTGGCCGACATGGCGAACGGTGGACCGGGCAATGTACCGTCATGGTATTGCGTGCCGCAAGGTATGCCGATGATGATGAATGCCTACGACCCGATGGAAGTGGTCGTGACCCCAGAGACCACTTACATCCTGATCAGCCACGTCAACGATTCCTATCGGCGCGTCTACACGGATGGGCGCGATTGGCCCAATCCGGAGACGACCCTGCCGGTGTTTGCGGGCTACTCCATCGGCAAATGGCTCGATGAGGACGGCGACGGCAAGTATGACGTGCTTGAGGTCGAGACCCGGTTCATCCGGGCGCCGCACACCTATGACGCCCAGGGCATTCCGTTCCACGAGGACAATCAGGCCATCATCAAGGAGCGGATCTATCTCGACAAGGCTGACAAGAATCTGCTTCACGATGACATTACGTCGTACGATCATGCATTGACGCAGCCGTGGACCAAGAACCGGACGTATAAGCGCAGTTCCAAGGCGAGACCGGTCTGGCTCGAGGAGGCCTGCGCGGCCGACAATGCCATGGTCAAGATCGGTAACGATCCCTATTTCCTGAGCTCGGACGGGGTCTTGATGCCGACCCGCAAGGATCAGCCGCCGCCCGACACACGGTATTTCAATAGAAAGAAATAGCACGCCTATTACGAGTTTCGGTCAGGTCGTGTCATTGCCCGGCTCGACCGGGCACACACACGCGGAGGGACCGCCATGACGATGGGATCGCTGATTGCCGCATGGGCGAAGCTAGGAGCCGTCGGCGCCATCATGGCGGCCGGGGTCGCCAACGCTGCCGAGATCAAAGTCATCGGCTCGCCCGGCACCCGGGAGCCGTACACGCTTCTCCTGCCCGGTTTCGAGAAGGCGACCGGGCACAAGGTGACGACGACCTGGGGCGGGGTCAACGCGGTGGCAAAGCTTGTCGCCGACGGCGAGATCGCTGACGTCATCATGCTTCCTGCGCCGCAGATCGACGACCTCATAAAGCTCGGCAAGCTCATCGCCGAAACGCGCGTCAACGTGGCGACCTCCGGCGTCGGCGTCGCTATTCGCGCCGGCGCTCCGAAGATCGACGCCAGCTCGTCGGATGGCATCCGCAAGGCGCTGCTGGCGGCCAAGACGATTGCGTATTCGGCCGGCCCGAGCGGTGTTCACATCGAGCGCCTCATCGCCAGGTGGGGCCTGACCGATCAGCTCAAAGCGAAGATCGTCCCGCCGATCCCCAACGTGCCGATCGGCGAGGTGGTGGCGCGCGGCGATGCCGAGATCGGCTTCCAGCAGGTAAGCGAGTTGCTGCCTGTAAAGGGCATCGATTATCTCGGACCGCTGCCGGCCGATATCCAGGAGGTTACGGTTTTCTCCGCCGCGGTCCACAAGGCTGCCGGCCCGACCGACGCCGCGCGGGCGTTGCTGAAGTATCTCACCGCACCCGAAGCAGCGCCTATCATCCGCAAGACTGGCATGGAGCCGGGCTGAGGCGCCGTCTGGACACTTCGGGCGGATATACTCTGACGACTATAACCCCCGGAACCCGAGCGCCAGCACATAAAGCTCCGCCGAATCGCTCCGGCTCGCAGCTGGCTTGACGTGCTTGACGGTGGCAAAATCGCGTTTCAGGCTGGCCAGCAATTCGGCCTCGGTGCCGCCCTGCAGCACCTTGCACAAAAATGTCCCGCCCGGACGCAACACGTCGTGCGCGAAGATGGCGGCGGTCTCGGCGAGCGCCATGATCCGCAGGTGATCGGTCTTGCGGTGACCCGTGGCATTGGCCGCCATGTCGGAGAGCACCACGTCGGCCGGCCCGCCGAGCAGAGCCTTGAGTCGATCTGGCGCCGCTAGGTCAAGGAAGTCGAGATGGAGAAATTCGACACCGGGGATTGCCGGCATGTCGAGGACGTCAATGGCGACGACCCGTCCCCTCGTGACCGCTTGCTTACGCCGTGACGGCGCAGCGGACTCCTCCCCTCCCCCTTGTGGGGAGGGAGCAGGAGCGGCTTGACCATCCCCTTCGTCTCCCACAGATCCGACCCGCTGCGCTGCGATCTGACTCCAGCCGCCCGGTGCGGCGCCGAGGTCCACCACCTTGGCGCCCGGCTTGAGCAGGTGAAATTTATCGTCGATTTCCGCAAGCTTGAAGGCCGCACGGGAGCGCAGCCCCTCCCATCTGGCGCGCGCCACGTAGGGATCGTTGAGCTGGCGCTCCAGCCACAGCTTGGAGGCGAGCTTACGACCCCTGTGGCTGCGCACGCGCACCTTGAGATCGCGGCCGCTGCGACTGGATTTACCGCCGGGTTTGGTGGTCACGCCGGCCCCGCGGGATGGGACCACACCCCGTCCTCGCGCATAAGCTTCACCAGCATTCCCTCGCGCAACCCGCGGTCGGCGACACGCAGCCGCGGGCACGGAAAGGCGCGGCGGATGGCTTCCAGGATCGCGCAGCCCGCGAGCACCAAGTCGGCGCGCTCGGAACCGATGCAGGCGTTAGCAACGCGCTCCTCGTAGGTCATGGCAATCAGCTCGTCGATGACCTGCGTGATTTCGGATTCCACGAGCCAGCAGCCATCGACCCGGCGGCGGTCGTAGCGCGGCAGCCGCAGATGAATGCCGGCGATGGTGGTGACGGTGCCGGAGGTGCCGAGCATATGCACGCCTTCGAGATCGCCGCCATGTGCGGCGGTGAATTGCGCGACGTGGCCCGCCACTTCCGCCACCATGACCTCGAACAGAGCGCGGTCGACCCACACGCCGCCATGGCGCTCCGCCAGCGTGACGACGCCGACCGGCAGGGAGACCCAGCTGCGCACCACCGGCCGCGGCGGTCCGCGCACCGCCGGCTCCGATTGCGCGAGCGACACCAGTTCCGACGAGCCGCCGCCAATATCGAACAACAGCACGCCGCGCGCCTGCGGATCGATCAGCGGCGTGCAGCCGGTGGCGGCAAGGTCGGCCTCGGTCTTGCGGTCGACGATTTCCAGTTCGATGCCGACCTGCTCGCGGATAACGTCGAGGAACTCGGCCCCGTTGGCTGCCGCCCGGCAGGCTTCGGTGGCGATCAGGCGCGCCCGGGTCACCCCGCGATTGACCATCTTGTCCCGGCAGACCGCAAGCGCCCCGACCGCGCGGGTGATCGCCGCCTCCGACAGCCGGCCGGTGGCCGACAGGCCCTCACCGAGCCGGATGATGCGGGAAAACGCATCGATGACGCGGAAACCGTCTCCGGACGGCCGCGCAATCAGCAGGCGGCAATTATTGGTGCCGAGATCGAGCGCCGCATAAGTCGCACGCGCGCCCGCACTCGGCGCCCGCCGGTGGCGGAAATGAT
>WNFF01028663.1_pt1 | contig 12784 bp, 13 predicted proteins | sample 5400441 | NCBI WGS metagenome assembly WNFF01 (sample SAMN13153345, study PRJNA577476) | soil metagenome | isolation source: 120 cm saprolite under Douglas fir tree site 2 hole 3 replicate 1 | place: USA:California | collected 2015-04-18
GTCGCAAGTCTCCAGAAGGACTACCGGCAACGCATCGCCGAAGCGGAAGCACCCGCTGAGAAGGAGCGTATCGTGTCGGAAGCCCACAATGAGTTTACAAAGGCCGTGACCGAACAGGGTCTCTCGGTTGAGGAGTACGGATCGATTTTGGATATGGCGCAAGACGATCACGAAATTCGGGATAAACTCCTTCAGCGCATTCGGCCTTCGGACAAATAGCCGCTATGGGCCGACTATGGTGAGCTTGAGTTGGATCGCAAGAATGGCGAGCTACGCTTTGACCACCACTATGCGGACGCTCTACAAAGCAAGCGAATGGAGTTCGTTATGAAGCTGAATTCCGCGCAGGTCGAACAAACTCTGACACAGTTCGAAGCCCAGGTGATCCCCGATGACCATCCGTTAGTTCCGAAATTGAACGAATTGTTCGGCGACCACACGTTCTTCCTCGACAGCAACGGATTGAATGTCGTAGAGCCGAACGAGAGTATCGACGCGGGCGCGCCGGCGGGGACGGTGATAAACCTTGCCAACTGGAGCGATGCGCAGTTGACCAGTCTGGCGCCCCACGAACCCGAGCCGACGGAAGTCGTCGTCATACTTGAGAGCAAGCACTGATTGACTGCTCATCAGCGAGAACGGGCGGGCGGTAGGACCGGTGGCGGGTGGCTCCAACACCTCTGCAACCACTTGTTCGGCCGTCATGAAGGCCTGCGATGCGATCCGCCGGAAACTCTTTCACAGCGCGGCGACGGACGAAGAGGGCGCGTTGGCAGGGCGCGATCCCCGCGCAGCTCACGCTTCGCAACGGCCAGCTCGTGGCGCACGACGGTGCGGCGGAGCACTTGGAGGAGGCGTTCCGGCGTCTCGGAACGAGCGTAATTGAGGAATATGCCGAGTTCATTCCCCACGGCGCCCCACCCGACGCGGTAAAAAAGCTGTACGCAGGCAAAGTTACGTTCGTCGGCGGTCCCGAGGGCGAAAAGATGATGTATGCCATGGGGGCGGAGTTCGTCGAAGTTGGGTCCACGCATTGACGCGGGAAATTCGGGTACCGCGCATTGTCGGCGCCTTTGCGGCCGGGCGCCTGATGAACACGCGTACGGCCCACAGCCAATTGATGGGCGGAATGATCTGGGGGATCGGATCGGCGCTGCACGAAGCGACCGAGATCGATCCGCGCAATGCCCGTTACGTGAACGACAATCTTGCCGACTATAGCATTCCGGTGAATGCCGATACGTCTTCGGTCAAGGTTATTCTGGTGTCGGAGGAAGATCATGACGTGAACCCGGCCCGCGTCAAAGGTCTCGGCGAGCTCGCGAATGTCGGAACGGCCGCAGCCATTTCGAATGCGGTCTATCACGCGACGGGCATCCGCGTCCGCAAACTGCCGATCCGGATCGAGGATGTGCTGGAGGGATGAGGAAGGTGCGCTCGTCACTTCGGGCATTCCGCGCCCTTTCCTTTCCGTCGCTTGAAAGCGGTCGTACCGGAACCTAACCGGCGTCGGATCCAGATCGTGCAGCGCTTGGCCTCATCGACGCCGATGCGTTGCGCGAACGTATCAGGATTAGGTCGGCGATGTGATGTGAAGCATCTCCGCGCCATATTATGCGAGGGAGCGGGCGCTGCGTCGTTGCGCAGGAACTGGCGCCAGCCACCATGTCCCGTAGATCAATGACACGAAAGGAGACAAAAAATGCAAGTTCGAGTTCGAGATGCCAAAGCAGGGCCCGCTCCACTCCACACGCCAAGCGACCTGAAGCCGAATGCCGTGCGGGATCTTTCGGGCGCGCTGAATATCCTGCTCGCCGACATGTTCGCTCTGTATCTGAAAACCAAGAACTTTCATTGGCACATGTCTGGTCCGCATTTTCGCGACTATCACCTTCTGCTCGATGAGCAAGGAGACCAGATCTTCGCCACTACCGACGCGATCGCCGAACGTGTTCGCAAGATCGGCGGCACGACCTTGCACTCGATCGGCCACATCGGCCGCTTGCAACGCGTCGTGGACAACGATTCGGATTTCGTCACGCCGATGGATATGCTCGCCGAATTGCGCGACGACAACAAACAGCTGGCCGCAAACCTGCGCGAGACGCATGGCCTTTGCGACGAGCACGACGATGTTGCCACCGCAAGCTTGTTGGAAATCTGGATCGATGAGGCCGAGCGGCGCACATGGTTCCTGTTCGAGGCCACGCGGCGGGCTGAGCCCTAAGGCGTGAGCACCTCGAACTTCCGCAAGGCACGAATGATCCTCGGATGAGTAGCGCCGGTAGGACTGCGCCAGGGCCCTCATACTCTCACAGCGGCCGGAGAAGCGAGCGTTGCCGATCTATGACGCTCAATCCATCCCTGAGAAGGTCTATAGTAGTACGAAAGATCCCGAGGTCGAGATGGAAACGGCAAGAGGGCGAAGCGAGGCCTATATCGGCGAGACGGCCTCGGACCCTACCGCCAGGGAAGGGTACCGCATCTCTCACGTCCAACAGCGCACCCGTCCGCTATGATCTGTCGGACTTGCCACCGGAGTTGCCTAAAGAACTGAGCGAAGAAGGGAGACGTCAGGTAGAGCATCCGCTAATCGAGATAATTTGCCACCGGAGTTGCCTAAAGAACTGAGCGAAGAAGGGAGACGTCAGGTAGAGCATCCGCTAATCGAGATAATTAACGGGCGTGGCGGAACGGCCACGCTTGATGAAATTCTTATCGACCTCTATCGAAAATATAAAAAAGTCAGGAAGCGCGCGAGTGTTGCGAAAGACTCCTATTTCTTTCGCGACGGGGCCGGTGCTGGTTGGTGCCTGGCACGAAAGGTTACTACACACAAGCCAGATAGATGTGAGATAACGGATGGGAATGAGGAGCTGCCCTGTCGAAATCGCGAGGGGTGCTTCTTGGCAGTGAGTGGTCAAGGTCATGAGACAGGGCACAGTCGATTGTGAAGGTCGCCCTTGATTTGCACTATCCTGAGAAACGATCAATGGGAACATTGCTGCAGAACTGCCGGGCAAAGCTGGTGATCCCAGTGTCACCGCACGGGACAATCGGCTGTTTGTCGAAGCCGTGTTGTGGATCGCGCGGACCACGCTCTACTCGAAGCGGTGAGCGAACGCAAGGAGAGGGTATACTACACGAAATTCGTGTTGATCCTGTGAAGGTCGTGGCTGGCAGCGCGCTGAAGGCGCGGATCTGGACCAACCGCGGCGGCAGGCCGCCGCGACTCGCAAAGCGACGAGGTTCTGAAAACGTGTCACCCCCAATTTGCGTCATCGAGCTCCTGCCCCAGATTCGTAGTCTGCCGCTCCATCATGAGCCTGGAGGTTCCGTTGCTGCGAAGCGGTGCTCCTGCTGTACCCACAAATAGGGGAGTGCCTTGGCCAGGGTCGTAACGGTGAGATCTGCGGGCGCACTGCGGTCGGCGATTGCCCCAACTACGCGCGGCGCAACGAAGGCGAGCGACGCCAAAAGGCGAACGTGGCGTTCACCTAGACCTTCGCGATCGGCGATTTCGGCGCGGCTCGCGACACGACCGAGCCTGAGGTCTTCAGTCCATCCCCGGGCCTTGGCGATGGCGGCAAGGCGGCTCATCACGCTGACCTATCCGGCACTCGATAGCAGTTGCGATGTCGCATTCGTGGTCACCGGAAGGGGAAAGCGGGATGTCGTCGCGCACGCGCAGGCCGGAGATCGGGCGATACCTGCAGCCTTGGTTCGTCCGGTCGGGCGTCTCCACTGGTTCACAGATCGCGCCGCGGCAGCAGAAGGAGCGAATTGATGTCCGTGGAAACCCGACCGACGAAAGGCGCTTCACCCCCCGCTCCCGCGGTGGTGGTGGTCATGGGCGTCTCGGGATGTGGGAAGTCGACCATCGGAGCGCTCCTTGCTTCCCGCCTCCGATGGGAGTTCGAGGATGCCGACTGGTTCCACCCGGCCTCCAACGTGGACAAGATGCACAGCGGCATAGCACTCACCGACGAGGACCGTTGGCCCTGGTTGGACGCGGTTGCCACCTGGATCGACCAGACGCGCCGTTCAGGCGGGCACGGCGTCATCGCGTGCTCTGCGCTGAAGCGCCGCTATCGCGATGTCCTGATCGGCGATCGTGCCGACGTGCGCTTAGTCTATCTCAGGGGCGATGAGACGTTGATCGCGCGCCGCATCGCAACCCGGCACGAGCATTTCATGCCGCGAAGCCTGCTGCACAGCCAGTTCGAAGTGCTGGAGGAGCCGGGTTTGGATGAGAATCCGATCACCGTCCCGATCAAGCCGCAGCCGCGCGAGATCGTGGCGCGGATTCTGTCGGCGATGAACATAGCCAAAGACTCGCTGCCCGAGCAGAGCTCTTTGCAACCGTCCGGAGCCGACGCATGAGCAAGTCGGTAAAGAGTCGCCCGGTGCCTGCTCCGTTATCGCCCGATCTGCTGGAGAAGATGGATGCCTATTGGCGCGCCGCAAACTATCTCACCGTTGGGCAGATCTATCTGCAGGACAATCCGCTGCTCGAAACCCCACTCAAGCTCGAACACATCAAGCCTCGTCTGCTCGGGCATTGGGGCACCACTACCGGGCTCAACTTCATCTATGTCCACTTGAACCGGCTGATCAAAGAATTTGACCTGAACATGATATATGTCATCGGCCCCGGCCATGGCGGTCCGGGGCTGGTGGCGCAAAGCTATCTGGAAGGCTCCTATACTGAGCGTTATCCGAATATCGAGCGCAGCCGGAACGGAATGCAACGGCTGTTTCGGCAGTTCTCCTGGCCGTATGGAATCCCGAGTCATGTCGCGCCGGAAACTCCCGGATCGATCCATGAAGGGGGCGAACTCGGTTATTCCCTGGTTCATGCCTACGGCGCGGCATTCGACAATCCGGATCTGATCGTTGCTTGCATCATCGGCGACGGCGAAGCGGAAACAGGTGCATTAGCCACGAGCTGGCACTCCAACAAGTTTCTCAATCCCGCGCGCGACGGCGCGGTTCTTCCGATCCTTCATCTCAACGGGTTCAAGATCGCCAATCCGACCGTGCTCGCCCGCATCAGTCGCCAGGAACTGACCGGCTTGATTCGCGGTTACGGCTATGAACCACATTTCGTGGAAGGCGACGTCCCGGTGGTGGTGCATCAATGTCTGGCTGCCACCTTTGATACGGTCGTAGCGGAGATTCAAAAAATTCAGACGGCGGCGCGTTCCTCGCCAAACACGGCGGAGCGGCCGCGCTGGCCCATGATCGTGTTCCGCACACCAAAAGGCTGGACCAGGCCGAAGTTCGTGGACGGTAAGCCAGTTGAGGGCACCTGGCGCGCGCATCAGGTGCCGATCGCGCACTTCAAGAACCCCGAGCATATCAAGCAGCTCGAAGATTGGATGAAGAGCTATCGACCGCATGAATTGTTTGACGAAAGCGGCAAGTTCCGTGACGAATTCGCGGCTCTTGCGCCGACCGGCCACCGTCGGATGGGGATGAATCCGCATGCCAATGGTGGCGAGCTGCTCGTACCGCTCGCGATACCCCATTTCGGCGATTACGCCGTGCGCGTTTCGGCGCCGGGGAGCGTCGAGGCCGAATCCACCCGCGTACTCGGGGTGTTTTTGCGCGACGTGATGAAGCTCAACCTCCCCAGCCAGAACTTTCGCCTGTTCGGTCCGGATGAGACCGCCTCGAACCGTCTTGAGGCGGTCTACGAGGCCAGCGGAAAGGAGTGGATGGCTCGCGTCGAGGACGTCGACATCAACCTCAGCGTCGACGGCCGCGTCATGGAAGTCCTGAGCGAGCACCTCTGCGAGGGCTGGCTCGAAGGATACTTGCTCACCGGCCGGCACGGACTTTTTTCGTGCTACGAGGCATTCGCCCACGTCATCGATTCGATGTTCAATCAGCATGCAAAATGGCTGAAGACGACGAAAACAATCCCGTGGCGCAAGCCGATCGCATCACTGAATTATTTGCTCACCTCGCATGTCTGGCGGCAGGATCACAACGGATTCTCCCATCAGGATCCGGGCTTCATCGATCACGTTGCGAGCAAAAAGGCCGACGTCGTGCGCATCTATCTGCCGCCTGACGCGAACTGCCTGATCTCGGTCGCCGACCACTGTCTTCGCAGCCGGAACTACGTCAACCTGATCATCGCCGGCAAACAGCCCGAGTGGCAGTGGCTCGATATGGAATCCGCCGTTCGCCACTGCACGGTCGGGGCGGGCATTTGGCAATGGGCGAGCAATGATGCGGGCGACCCTGATGTGGTCATGGCCTGCGCGGGTGATGTTCCCACGCTCGAAACGCTTGCAGCCGTGACACTGTTGCGAAACTACATCCCGGACATTCGGATCCGCGTCGTAAACGTGGTCGACCTCATGGCCTTGCAGCCTCAGACGGAGCACCCGCATGGGCTTGAAGACCGGGATTTCGACGCGATGTTCACGCTCGACAAGCCGGTGATCTTCGCCTTTCACGGCTATGCACGCATGATTCACTGGCTGGCTTATCGCCGGCACAATCACGAAAATTTTCATGTGCGTGGCTACAAGGAGGAAGGCACCACGACGACGCCCTTCGACATGGTCGTCTTGAATAACCTCGACCGCTACCAGCTTGCGCTCGACGCCATCAGCCGGATCCCGAGGCTCCGCGAACAAAAGCAGAGCGCGACAGACCGTTACTGGAGCACGATGGAGCGTCACAAGCTTTACGTCAGCGAACACGGCGAAGATATGCCCGAGGTGCAAAATTGGCGCTGGACGTCATAAGCTTTATGACAAGCGCTGGGCCACGTTCAACAGTGCTTGCCTTGAACAGTGGTTCGTCATCGCTCAAGTTCGGACTTTACCGGGTCGAATCTTCCATCCCGAAGATGCTTCTCTGGGCGAGGCCGAGTCGATCGGTGGCCGCGAGGCAAGTTCTGGGCGAGAGACAGAAATGACAATCCGTTGGCTTCCGAATCGGCAGATTTCGGAACCCATCGGGACGCGGTCACGCGCATCGGGAGGTTTCTCGCGGACTGTAGAGAGACCCAACCGGTCGCGGTCGGGCATCGCGTAGTGCACGGTGGGCCGAATCTTCGTCGCCATTGCCTGATCGACGACGCCGTGCTGGGTCAACTCGAAGCAGCAACCGCCTTCGCGCCGCTGCACAATCCTCCGGCGTTGTCGGTCATTCGCTTCGCGCAGGAGCATTTTCCGCAATTGCCACAGGTTGCCTGCTTCGATACGGCGTTTCACGCTGGGATGCCGGATGTCGCGCGCACCCTTCCCCTCCCCCAAGAACTGCGATCGGGTGGCATCGAGCGCTATGGATTTCACGGCTTTTCCTGCGAGTCGATTATGCGCCAACTCGGAGACAATCCGCCGGATGGGCTCATCATCGTTAGCGTCACCGCCGTCAAGGGCGGTCATTCCGTTGACACCAGCATGGGCCTGACCCCAACCGGCGGAGTGATCATGGGGACCCGCAGTGGAGATCTCGATCCCGGCGTCCTGGTCTATCTGGCACGCCAAAAGAATTTCGACGCCACGCGCCTTGAAGCGTTGGTCGATCACCGCTCCGGCCTCCTCAAGATTTCGGGAATCGACAGCGACATGCGTCGTATTGCGTTTAGCCCGGCAATTTGCCGAAGGTTCAACGCACAGGGCCGAGCGTCGCCCGGCAGACGCCTGCCTTGCCTTTCTGCCGTGTCAAGAGCTTTCTCGCCTCACACGCCGCCTCGCCGCCGAACGTCTCATGCAAAGCTGCGGTCGTGAACAATCGCCGCATCGCAATCTTCTGTCCTCACTATCGCTCGTGCAATGGCGCGAAATAGTGGGCGGAAGCGACGTGCTATTAAATTTGTCGTTCAAAACTAAAATCGATTTCTTACAAGACAGTTCCAAAAAATAAAATCAATTAGCTCGGCGACAGAGCATCCCAAGCGATTGCCGGATTGCCGAATGCCCGGCAGGCGAATCGCACGCTCCACGTCTGTGCTCGGTAGCTGAAGTCCGGCCTCGCGCGTCCATATCCTTGATCCAGCGCGCGAACGCGCGAAAAACTCGAATGCATTCCCAACCAAGTGCCTCCCGCGCAAGAAACTTTTGAAGCCCTTTGGAGCTTGTATTTCTGGAGCTTGTTGCGCACCCGATGGATTCGCTCCAGTCCACGGCGCGAAGCTGCGGCTCCAAAACGCAAGCCACTATGACTGGCGTGCTTCCTCGTTTCGGTATCGGGCGCCCATACAAAGGAGCGATAAAATGCTTGATCCCGCCTATCTGCATCCAATCTTGGCCTCTGCCGACGCCCTTATGCGGACGGAACTTGAGCCGACGCGCCGGAGCCTTCTCGTGCCCCTTCTGGGCGCCTTGCCCGCCACGCTTTTGGGCACGGCAGGGCACGCGGGAAAAATCAATCCGTCGGAAACCTCAGTCACTCTTCCTGATGCGATTGATTGGAGTTCCTGGGTCAAAGGATTTCCGCCTCACAGCGGAGAAATGGCCACCTTGTACGGCGGCTTGGACAAGCCAGGTCCCTATGTGGTGTTCATGAAATGGTATCCCGGATACATGAGCGCACCGCACTCCTACGCGACCGATCGATTGTCAGTCGTTCTTGCGGGTACGTGGTGGGTGAACAGTGGTGCTGATTTCGATCCAGCCAACGCGGTCCCGGTTCCGGCCGGAGGATTTGTCAGGCGGATGGCGCGCACACCACATTATGATGGAGTCATGGCGAACGCCAAAGAGCCCGCCGTCATTGCGCTGTTCGGGGTTGCGCCGGTCGACTTGCAGTTAGTGGACTCGACCAAGCCTGCTTGGCGTCAGGTGTAAACGCGTTCCTCGCCACGTGGAACATGCTCGACGTTTGTACGTTTCAACCGTGATCGCTGGGGGCTTACATGCCCGCGACGTCTCTCGGGCTTATACACCCGTACGGCTGGAAGCGGCGCTGCATTAGACGAGCGCGGCATTTGGCGCAATCACGTAGGACTGCCAGGCAAGGGCGGCGGCTACACCGCTACGAAACATGATCAGGGAGAGCCTGGCGATCGGCATGGTACTCGTCCTGCACCTCCGTGCGCGAGGACCGTCTGCAAGCCGACCGAACCTGCAAGTGCGAGAGCTGCCTACCGACAAGCGCTGATCATCATCGCCGCGTCTCGAGCAAGCGCTCCCCACGAATCGATCACAGAACGCCTCCTCATTGCGGGCGCAGCGCCGTCGTCACAACACTATTCCCAGAATGAAACGACAGGGACGCCTCAGTTCGCAAGCGGCCTCGGCGTTTGCGGCGTGGGCATACCGCTCACTGTGCGGGGTGGTGCAGCGGCCACCTGAGGGTTCTGCACCGAAACCCGGTCCAGCAGGTCACGGGCCATGGTGAGATGCTTAAACACCGTCGGCAAAGTGGCCGCGGCAAAGCCTTGCACCTGCGCATCCTCGCCCGATCCTATGACGTATTCCATCAGTTGCGCCATGCGCTGATGATTCTGCACTTGCACCCGCAGGTATTCGATATCGAATTCGGGACCGCTCAGGCGTGAAAGCCCATCGCGAATCTCGCGCTGTTTGGCATCAGGTTCTTCCGGAAGAGGAATTCCATCTGCTTCGGCCAGCCTGCTCAAGGCATTATCCGCTTGCGAGTGGTCTCGAATCATATGCCGGGCAAAGTCGCGCACCGCATCGTTGCGGGTTTTCTGCTCGGCAAGTCGCGCGAGTTCGATCTCGGCCGCACCGCCGAGAGTTGCCCGGATGACAAACACCCGGTCCGGCACATTTGTGAGGTGCGGGGCGGGCACGCCGGGGGTTTGCTCCTTCGTCCCCGGTGCGGCAAAGCCGGGGTTGCCGATCCCAAGGGTTGGGGTATGTGGCTTCTCCGTTGATTGGGCAATCGCCGGCCCCGGCCACATACAAGAGAAAGAGCGGGCGAGACGCCTGCGCTCCCAGGAGACGGGCTCTCAAAGAGTGAGCATGTAAGTGACGAGATCGTCCTTTTCTTGCTGGTTCAGCTTCAGGCCGAGGACCAGGTTGAAGAACTCAACGGTGTCGGCGAGCGTCAACAAACGTCCGTCGTGCAAGTAGGGCGGCGAGTCCTTGATACCGCGCAAAGTGAACGTCTTGATCGGCCCATCGGGTAGCATGACCTGCCCATTTACGGTTTGCCCGATTTGGTAGAAGCGCTCGAGCTTCAGGTCATGCATCATGTTGTCCAAGAAGGACGTCTGTGGAACGTGGCACTCCGCACAACGGGCCTTGCCAAGAAACAGTCTTTCACCGGCGAGTTCGCGTTCTGAGGCTTTCGTGGGATCGAGGCGTCCAAAGGGATCGAGTTTCGGTGCTGAGGGGAAATCGACGATGTTCTGCATCTGCCCCATCATCGCCACCTGATCGGTTCGATCGGGCAAATTGACGCCCTTGCGCTGCGCGCTCACATGATCGCCATTGAAATAGGCGGTACGCTGTTCGAACTGCGTGAAATCCTCAACGGAGCGCAACGATCGTTTCGATCCATGAATGCGCTGGTTGAACATTCCCCTCAGGCTTACGGTATCGATGCGAAACCGGGCGGCCTGCGGCCGGATGTCCGGCGTCTGATGAAACGCCGCATTGGTGTGAAAATTGGAATGGCAGTCGAGGCACGCCACGCCGAGGCTCTGGTCTGCCGACTTGCGGTCCTCGGTCTGATTGAATTCCTCCTGCGGGAACGGCATCAGCAGCAGGCGCAGGCCTTCAAGCTGTACCGCCGTAAGAATGCCGACCATCAATGAGTAGTAATTCTTGATCGTGAGCAAGTTTCCCTGGGATACGTCGCCCAGTTCAGGATGCGTGGTGAGATAAAGCGGCGGCGGGAACTCAGGGGTGAAATTGTCGGGCAAATCGAAGTCGGCATCGAAGCGCCGAAGACTTCGCGCCTCGCGATCGCGGATCGTATCGATCAGGATGTTGGGAAAGACCTGCCCACCCTGGCTCTGCTTGACGTGAGGAAGCGGCATAAATCCCGCCGGCAGCAGGCCGCCTTCGGCCATGGCATCGGGAGTCATTTGTGCCAGCATGTCCCAGGTCACGCCCTGCGGAAGCTTGACGCGCACCCCGCCCTGAACGGCTTTCCGTTTGCCCGACATGAAGACGTCGGGGATCGGACGGTTCGAGAGGTCGTAGCGCGCCTGCAGCACTTCCGTCTGGCGTCGCATCACCTCCGGCTTGGCCGCCTCGTCGGCCGCACGCACGACGGAGAACGGCTGCGTCGTCAGCCCCCGATAGCTGGCATCAGGCGGCAGGGAGTCCGAAAAAGCTGCCCACGACAGGGCAAGGATGCTTCCGGCGAAAGCCGTACCCATTATCCCTACTATAATGCGAGGCATACGTTCTCTCCGACCAAGACCGGTGGGAATAGATGAACATCAAGGGGCTTCGGTGTACAAAACAACAGCGTGCGTCACTTCCCGTTCCCGTGCGTGGCGTTGCATTGCCCGATATATTCGGCCCGACGGTGCGTTTGAGAACATACGTTCTGTCGTGACCAAGTAAGACGGCTAATTTAAGCGTGGCCGTTGGGCGATGGTGTCACTTCACGTCCGGTTTTCACCGGCCTGACCATCATCGATCAAATCATCTACGTCTACTACGACACCCCTGCTGATAACCCGATATGGGGCGTGCTCATTTAGAAACGATCGTCGAAGTCCGGTACGACTCCCACCTCCCAAGGGATTGGTGGAAGCTGGCGCCGTCGAGCTGCTGTGTCCGATCGCAATTCGCAAAGAGCTTTTGGCCAAGCCGTCGCCGATAGACGCCGCGAGGTCGCCGTCGTCGAGCAACCCACCGATCATGGATTGTTTTGACGATAACCTTCGGCATCGGTCATTTCGGGGATCCCGCCCTTCCGATCGGCGACCGCATCATGGGCGCCCAGGGAGCCATCCTGGGTGCCGCGCTATGCGCATATGTTCTTGCGGCGCTGTTCGCCGAGCGGCGTCACGCCGAGGCGCGCCAGGACCTGCTGATCGCCGAGCTCGGCCACCGCGTCAAAAACGTGCTGGCCTAGGCACGCTCTCGCCGAGAGCGACGCACGGTTCCGGGCTACGTTCGAGAATGCCGCGGTGGCAGCTACACCCGCATCGGACTGCCCTCAGTGCGACGTTGCACGCCGGTAAGCACGCTTACCGCCGTGCTTAGCGTGTTTGATACCTCCCGCTGCGCGGCCTTGGTGGCCTCAGCCCATGCCCGAGCGGTCGCCGCCATGAAACCAATCAGGGCGTCCCGGATGGCCCGTTGCATCGGGTCCTTAGTGCCATTCCAGTTCATCTCCTGCGTGGCAATATATGCGGGGTCAACATTTCCAGCACTAGGAGGTCGTCCGAACGCCCAGGGTATAGAGCCGGCTTTCAGCTACGCTGCAAGCGCATCCTGATTCACCTCGTCTTTGGCGAGCTTGGTCAGCACAGCATCAGTCTTCTTTTCCTCTTCGAGGCTCTCGTGCAGAAGTCGCTGGTCATCGCGCAGGTCTAGCTGACCGGCCAGAGCCGCAGCCGTGCCATAAGCAGCGATCTCGTAATGCTTGACTTTTTGTGCTGAAGCAATCAACGCTGCGTCGCGAAGGTCGTCGCCCTTCACCATTGTAATCATTTTTTCGGTTTCATTTATCAACGCCTGCATGGCTTGATCTGTGTGAGCCCGCGGGTTCGCGCTATGCTTTTGCAGTATCGATTCGAGTCGTTGTTTTTGAACCTGCGTTTGCTCTCGATGATGCATCAAGGCGTTCTTGAGAGAAGGATGTGACGCTACCTCCGCCATCCGGCGCA
>WNFF01003539.1_pt1 | contig 12781 bp, 9 predicted proteins | sample 5400441 | NCBI WGS metagenome assembly WNFF01 (sample SAMN13153345, study PRJNA577476) | soil metagenome | isolation source: 120 cm saprolite under Douglas fir tree site 2 hole 3 replicate 1 | place: USA:California | collected 2015-04-18
GCGCGCCAGGCCAAGCCCGCGCCGGTGCTCAGCCGGGTGATGGCGCGGCTGCGGCCGCGCGGCCGGCGCACCTTGAGCGAGAGCGCGGACTTCATCGTCGACAACAACCGCATCAACATCAGCGACCCCGACGTTTTTCGCCGCGACCCGGTCAACCTGATCCGCGTCTTCCATCTCGCCGATCGCCACGCGCTCGCGTTCCATCCCGACGCGTTGCACGCCGCCTCGCGCTCGCTCAAGCTGATCGATGCGGAGCTGCGCAAGAACCCCGACGCCAACCGGCTGTTCTTCGAGATTCTCACCTCCCGCAGTCATGCCGAGACGGTGCTCCGCCGCATGAACGAGACCGGCGTGCTGGGGCATTTCGTTCCCGACTTCGGCCGCATCGTGGCGATGATGCAGTTCAACATGTACCACCATTACACCGTGGACGAGCACCTGCTGCGCTGCATCGGGGTGCTGGCCGAGATCGAGCGCGGCGGCAACGAGGAGTTCGCGCTCGCCAGCGAACTGATGCGCACCATCCAGCCGGCGCACCGCGCCGTGCTCTACGTCGCCTTGTTCCTGCACGACATCGCCAAGGGCAGGGTCGAGGATCATTCGATTGCCGGCGCGCGGATCGCCCGGCGCTTCGGCCCGCGGCTCGGGCTCTCGCCGGCCGAGACCGAGACCGTCGCCTGGCTGGTCGAGCAGCATCTGGTGATGTCGATCACCGCCCAGTCGCGGGATCTCTCCGATCGCAGGACCATCGAGAATTTCGCCGGCGTGATCCAATCGCTCGAACGGCTCAAGCTGTTGATGGTGCTGACCACCGCCGACATCCGCGCCGTCGGGCCCGGGGTTTGGAACGGCTGGAAGGGCCAATTGCTGCGCACGCTCTACTACGAGACCGAGCCGGTGCTCACCGGCGGCTTCTCGGAGGTCAACCGCGCGCAGCGCGTCGCCGCCGCGCAGGCGGAGTTCAAGGCGCAGCTCGCGGATTGGCCGCCGGCGCGGATCGACGCCTATGTGGCGCGGCACTATCCGGCCTATTGGCTGAAAGTCGATCTCGCGCACAAGCTCGCGCACGCGCGCTTCGTCGAAGCCGCCGAGCGCGCGGAGAAAACGCTCGCGACCGAAGTGCAATTCGATGCCGGCCGCGGCGTCACCGAGCTCACCGTGCTCGCCCCCGATCATCCCCGGCTCTTGTCGATGATCGCCGGCGCCTGCGCCAATGCCGGCGCCAACATCGTCGACGCGCAGATCTACACCACCACCGACGGGCTTGCGCTCGACACCATCTCGCTCTCGCGCGAGTTCGATCGCGACGAGGACGAGACGCGGCGCGCCGCGCGCATCGCCCAGGGCATCGAGCAGGCGCTGCACGGCGAGGTGCGGCTGCCGGACGTGATCAAACGCGCGGCCCCGAAGGGCCGCATCAAGGCGTTCGCGGTCGAGCCGGAAGTCCAGCTCAACAATCAATGGTCGAACCGCTACACCGTGATCGAGGTGATCGGGCTCGACCGCCCCGGCCTGCTCTACGAGCTGACCTCGACCATCTCCCGGCTCGGGCTCAACATCGCCTCGGCCCATGTGGCGACGTTCGGCGAGCGCGTGGTCGACGTGTTCTACGTCACGGATCTGATCGGCGCGAAGATCGACCAGCCGTCCCGCCAGGCGGCGATCAAGCGCGCGCTGATCCAGCTGCTGCTGCCCGCGCCGGAGCTCCCGCGCGCGGTAAGGGCGGCGGGGTAAGGAGAGACGCACCAGTAGCCGGGCTCATCTCAAACGATCATCGTAAAATTGGTTACCGCAGATGTCTCACCTTTGCCGAAAACTCCTCGTGTTATGGTCACCCGTCCGGGAATAGTATGTGAGACGTCCTCAATGCGACCGCTGCGGAATCTGTGCGGATACGATATCAGCACTCCCACTTGTCCGGAGAGATCCCCATCCTCATTCAAATTAAATGTTTCGTACTTGGGGTCGAATGAATAAAAGGAAGCATTCTTGTATTTGCGTTGCAGCTTAGACCACTCATCAGTAGAGGCTGGTTTAAAGGCAGAAAGTGCTGTGTCTACCTCCTTAGTGGTTGGTAAGGGCTTTTCGTCGCTTGCAGCTTTCTTCCCCGCTCCTTCTAGAGCTTCTCTTTCGGGAAACAAAGCCAGACCTTTCATGTAGTGCTCATAGGCGGCGCGTAGCGACTCATCCCAGATTGCTGGCAACGGATATTCGAGGGAGCCCAGGTGAAAACGGGGTTCCACAATGTGCCCAACATTCAAGTGTTCCGGACGGGTAAGGCGCCAGCCATGTCCAACCGGTCCAAAGGAGCCAGTAGCGCCGATTGCGCTTATCAGTGGCGCAGGTCCAAAGACGCTTAATATCTGCACCGCCTCTTCAGGCGAAACGGACAACTTTCCCCGTTTAGCCTCCAACTGAGTGCGCGGTTTAGCCTCCAACTGAGTGCGCGCCTTGCGCGCCTTCTCAAGCAACGCAGAGCGCTGGGGCTCGCGCTTCTTTGTCGTCTCGTGCTTCTGCGCCATAGTTAGCTCCCAGTTATGCGCCCTGCGAGGTCACCGTATCCGGCGGGCCCATCGAGCCCGAAGCGTCGTGCCAATGCCGTCCAGGTCTGCCATTAGGCGTGCGGCAGTCACCCCGAAGACATCTAAATATCTAAGCACTTCATCCCGCACTTTCCAGGAGAAAACGTATGTCTCGTGCGTCCAGCCTGACTTGGTGGGGTCCCAGGCGCCATTGGGTGGACGGTGCACGGAAAAACACCCCTGTTGGGCGGTAATTCGGGCGACAACCTCCGGCACTACGACAACGTCAACAGCGTTCGCAGGCGTCCAGAGGTCGACGTTGGCTAACCTCTTGGAAAGGGGAACCCGAATTGCGTGCACGGCGGCAACCTTCTTCTTTTGGTCTCGGAGAGCAAACCAAGCCGCGACAAGAGGGTCAGTCGTCCAATCCAATAAGCGGGTTGGCAGCCCGTAATGCTGTCCCAGAGCAAGTACCTCGAGAGGCTCGACGAGGGGATCAATATAGCGGCGAGCTAATCTCCAGAAATCATCTATGAGAGCCTTCTCGTCCGGTTCATTCCATCCTTTCGGACCAGCGATGTCCGGACGGCCTATTTTGGGCGTTAGCAGCCACCGCTTCTGACCATGCCCTCGGAATAGCCAGGAACCATCTGTTTTAGCCGTTGCCCAAGCAAGGTAGTCTTCCCAGGCCGGAATTGATTTGGCAATTGTCCGCGATCGTGAGGCCATTAAGGGTTCCCTCAGCCCAAAGCCTTTTTATTATACACAACTGTAAACCACAATGAGGGCGCTGCACGGCGAGGTGAGACTGCTGGACGTGATCGCCAAGCGCGCGGCCCCGAAGGGGCGGATCAAGGCGTTCGCGATCGAGCCGGAAGTCCAGCTCAACAATCAATGGTCGAACCGTTTCACCGTGATCGAGGTGATCGGACTCGACCGCCCGGGCCTGCTCTACGAGCTGACCTCGACGATCTCCCGGCTCGGGCTCAACATCGCCTCGGCCCATGTGGCCACGTTCGGCGAGCGGGTGGTCGACGTGTTCTACGTCACCGATCTGATCGGCGCGAAGATCGACCAGCCGTCCCGCCAGGCGGCGATCAAGCGCGCGCTGATCCAGCTGCTGGGGCCGGCGCAGGAGCTCCCGCGCGCGGTGCGCGCCGCGGGGTAGCGGGGAAGCAAGAGAGCAGAGAATTCCTGAAAGGCTGGCAAACCCATTGCGCGGTAGGCGGCACCTTTTTTGGGGAAGCCGCCGGAACAGAATCGGCCAGCGGGGGATTTGGCGACAAAGCCCTGGAGCGGGAGGTCCCCATGAACCCATCAGCTTGGTCCCGAGAGCAAAATAGATCTTCGGGAGCGACCATCAGCGCCGCTGTCCTGATTGCCCTCGGGCTTGTTCTGTCGCTGCCCAATTCCTCCTACGCTCGCTCCTCCTATTGCGCGCAAGTACGCCAAGCGGTCGCGACGTACGGGTATGCTGCCGCGAGGCGGCACGCGCTGGCGCACTACGGCAGAAGGGCGGTCAGAGAAGGGGATCGGTGTCTCGCGGGAGGGCACCACCGAAGAGCATGAAGGTTGGCGGCACACGGGCCGGCCATTCGTCATTCCAACTCCCGGCGGGCCGCGGGTCCCCATGTTCAGCGCTCGCATCCCTGCGTTCTGCGTTTTCGTGGCGTGCACTCCATGCTCCGTCTCGTCCTCCCCCCGTCAACTTCCGATGGTTAACCCCGCTTTAAACCGCCCGCCTTAGCGTTCGCGCGAGGTCCCGCGCCGCGGGGCAAGACGCGGCAGGGGACATGGCGCCGGGACGAGAACATCGAGCGCGCCGCAAACCCGATCCCCAGCGCATCGCCGCGGAGGCGGGCGAGACCGGCGAGCCGACCCGTGCCCCCCGCGCCCCGCGCGTGCGCGGGGAGCGCCGCCCGGGCGGCAAGAGCGAAAAAAAACGCGCGCGCGGACGCGGCGAGGACAGCATCCGCGAGGCGGCGCCATGGCGCCGCGCGGGCGGCGGCAGCGGCCGCGGCCGGCGCGGTCTCGCGCGCCTCTTCTATTGGGCGGTCGTGCTCGCGCTGTGGGCCTTCATCGCCGCGATCGCGGCGATCGCCTGGGTCGGGGCGCATCTGCCGGCGATCCAGTCGCTCGAAGTGCCCAAGCGCCCGCCCGCGATCGAGATCGTCGACCTTTCCGGCCGCATGCTGGCGGCCCGCGGCGATACCAGCGGCCCGCCGCTCTCGCTCAAGGAATTGCCGCCGTACCTGCCGCAAGCCTTCATCGCCATCGAGGACCGCCGGTTCTATTCGCATTACGGGGTCGATCCCTTGGGGATCGTCCGCGCGCTGGCGATGAATCTCGTGCACCGGGGGGTGTCGCAGGGCGGCTCGACGCTGACCCAGCAGCTGGCGAAGAACCTGTTCCTGACGCAGGAGCGCACCATCACCCGCAAGCTCCAGGAGTTCGTGCTGGCGTTCTGGCTCGAGCGCAAGTTCTCCAAACAGCAGATCCTCGAGCTCTACCTCAACCGGGTCTATTTCGGCGCCGGCGCCTATGGGGTCGAAGCCGCGGCGCAGCGTTATTTCGGCAGATCGGCCCGGCAGGTGACGCTCGCGGAGGCGGCGCTGCTCGCCGGCCTCGTCAAATCCCCGTCGCGTCTGGCGCCGACGCGCAATCCGGACGGTGCCGAGCGCCGCGCCCAGATCGTGCTGGTGGCGATGGCCGCTTCCAGCTTCATCACCGAGCGCACGGCGCAGCTGGCGATCACCAATTCGCCGCGCATCCTCAAGCAGACGCCCGGCGGATCCGGCAACTACGTCGCCGATTGGATCATGGACGTGCTCAACGACCTCGTCGGCCGGGTCGACGAGGACATCGTCGTCGAGACCAGTATCGATTCCCGGCTGCAGATCGCGGCCGAGAAGGCGCTGGTCGATGAGCTCGCGCAGAAGGGCGAGAAATTCGCCGTCGGCCAGGGCGCGATCCTGGCGATGACGCCCGAGGGCGCGGTGCGCGCGCTCGTCGGCGGCCGCAATTACACCGAGAGCCAATTCAACCGCGCGGTCGCGGCCAAGCGCCAGCCGGGCTCGGCCTTCAAGCCGTTCGTGTATCTGACCGCGCTCGAGCGCGGGCTGACCCCCGACACATTGCGCGAGGACCGGCCGCTCGACGTGAAAGGCTGGCGGCCGGAGAACTACAATCGCGAATATTTCGGGCCGGTGACGCTGACGCGCGCGCTGGCGCAGTCGCTCAATACGGTCGCGGTCCGCCTGACCCTCGAGCTCGGCCCGCAATCCGTGGTGCGCACCGCGCATCGCCTCGGCATCGCCTCGAAGCTCGATGCCAATCCCTCGATCGCGCTCGGCACCTCCGAAGTGTCGCTCATCGAGATGATCGCCGCATTCGCGCCGTTCGCGAACGGCGGCATCGCCGTCGTGCCGCACGTGGTCGAGCGCGTGCGCACCCGGGAGGGCAGGCCGCTCTACGAGAGCGCCGAGTCAAGCCTCGGGCGCGTGGTCGAGGAGCGCTACGTCGGCATGATGAACGCCATGATGGCGGAGACGCTCGTCAGCGGCACGGCGCGCCGCGGCCAGCTCCCGGGCTGGCCGGCGGCGGGCAAGACCGGCACCAGCCAGGATTTTCGCGACGCTTGGTTCATCGGCTACACCGGGCACCTCGTCGCCGGGGTGTGGCTCGGCAACGACGACAATTCGCCGACGCATCACACGACCGGAGGCAGCCTGCCGGTGGAGATCTGGAGCCGGTTCATGAAAATCGCGCACCAGGGGGTGCCGGTCGTCGAGCTGCCGGGCGTATCCGGATCGGGGCTCGAGCCGGCGCCGGTGCCGCCCGGAGCGCTGCCGTGGGGTTCGCAGGCCGTCGCCCGCCAGCCAGGCCGCCCGCCGCCGCCGCCCTCGACCCTGGACGGCTGGCTGCTCGATCGCCTGTTCGGGCGCTGATGGCGACAGAGCGCAGACGGCACAGGGCAGACGACAGAGACAGAACCGGGAAGCCGGCTAGACACCCGGGCCGATCGTGACCGGGCTGCTTGCGGTCTGTCGTCCGTCGCCTGTCCTGTGACGTCTCGCCTTCAGAAATCGCGATTGTTGAACTTGCGGCCCCGCAGGCTGCGCGGCAGATGCGCGCCGTCTTCGGTCTCGCCATAGCGATGCAGGTCGGTGCCGTGCACGTCGAGCCAGATTTTTGCACGCTGCATGTCGGGGCAGAGCCGTTTCAGCAGCCGCCAGAAGCGGCGGGAGTGGTTCATCTCGATGAGGTGCGCAACCTCGTGGGCGGCGAGATATTGCAGCACGAACGGCGGCGCCAGGATCAGCCGCCAGGAGAACGACAGCACGCCGGTGGTCGAGCAGGAGCCCCACCGGCTGTTCTGGTCCCGCACCGAAATGCGCTTGATCGCCGCGCCGATTTGCCCGGCATGATCCCGGCTCGCGGCCTCGAGATCGCGCTTGGCCTCGCGCTTGAGGAAATCGCCGACACGCCGGGCCAGATGCGGCCCGTCGCCGGCCACGCACAGCAGGCGGGCGCCGTTGCCGTCGCGCTCCGTCCACACCGTGCCGCGGCTGTTGGGGCGATGCACGATGTGATGGCCAAGGCCGCGCAGCGGCAGTTCGGAGCCGTGCGCGAACGGAGCCGCTTCCGGCAGCCGTTTGAGCCGCGCCGCGATCCAGCCGCCGTGCTTGTCGGCGAAGGCGCGCGCCTCCTTGAGGCTGCCGCGCGGCGGCATGGTGAGAATGACTTCGCGCGTCGCCGCCTGGATGCGCAGCGTATAGCGGCGCGCCTGCCGATGCCGCCGCAGCCGAATGAGATAAACCGCTCGATCGAAGTAAACTTCGATCGCCTGCGGTTCGGTCGGCCGACGATAAAGCAGGGCACGGAGCGGCATTGCAGTCGAGGTCCAGCGGAAGGGACGCGCCATAGTGCCACATCCGCGCCGCCGTACAGCCCCTTTGTAGTCAAATCCTTAGAACCGCAAAGGCATGGGGCGACGGCCAGCCGCAGCCACAAATGCTTGTGGCTTCAAGAACAAAATAAAGATTCACTTCTTGCGCAATCGCGGCGAAGGGGCGGTCGAACGCCTCGAATCAGCGGCAGGGCGCGATCCAAGGGGCGGACCCGGCGGGGGCCTGCGGTCAGGCGCGGGCGGCGACCTTGCGCCACGTCCGGCGCACGGCGATGGCGTCGTGCGAAAGCATGAAATCGGCGATCCGCGGGGCGATCTCGGCGCGGAATCGCGATCCGTTGAACACGCCGTAATGCCCGACGCCGGGCTGGATATAATGCGCCTTGCGATCGGCCGGGAGATTGACGCACAGGCGTTGCGCCGCCTCGGTCTGACCCACTCCGGAAATATCGTCGTTCTCGCCCTCGATCGTCATCAGCGCGACGCGGCGGATCTGCGCCGGATCGACCCGCACGCCGTGGTGGGTGAACTCGCCCTTCGGCAGGGCATGGCGCACGAACACGGAATCCACCGTCTGCAGATAGAACTCCGCGGCCAGATCCATCACCGCCAGATATTCGTCGTAGAACTCCCGATGCTTCTGCGCGGAATCGCCGTCGCCGCGCACCAGGTGCATGAACAGGTCCTTGTGCGCCTCGATGTGCCGGTCGAGATTCATGCTCATGAAGCCGTTGAGCTGCAGGAATCCCGGATAGACGTCGCGCATGAAGCCGGGGTGCGGAAACGGCACCTTGGTGATGACGTTGCGCCGGAACCAATCGATCCCGCGCTGCTCGGCGAGGCGGTTGACCGCGGTGGGATTGGCGCGGGTATCGATCGGGCCGCCCATGAGCACCATGGATTGCGGCACATAAGGGTCGGCTTCCGCTTCCATGCGCGCCACCGCGGCGAGCACCGGCACCGAGGGCTGACACACGCCGATGACGTGGACCTCGCCGTGCAGCACATGCAGGATGGAAATGATGTAGTCGATGTAATCATCGAGGTCGAAGCGGCCCTCGGAGAGCGGCACCATGCGCGCGTCGACCCATTCGGTGATGTAGACGTCGTGGTTGGGCAGGAAGGCCTCGACGGTGCCGCGCAAGAGCGTGGGATAATGGCCCGACATCGGCGCGACCAGCAGCACCTTGAGCTGCGGCCGCCGCGGCGGGCGCTCGAAGATCCGCTCGAAATGCAACAGGCGGCAGAACGGGCGTTGCCAGACCGCATTGACGTGGACCGGAACCCGCTCGCCGCCGACTACCGTGGCGTCGATTGCCCATTCCGGCTGGCCGTAGCGGCGCGTCGAGCGCTCGAACAATTCGCACGCTGCGGCCACCGATTTGCCGAACGTGGTGTAGGACAGCGGATTGATCGGACTCTTGAAATAGATCTTTGCCGCATCCGCGAACGCGCGGGACGGATTGAGCGCCGCGTGGCTCATTTCATAGAACCAATACATCGGCGCGGCTAGAATCGGCCCGGCCTGGCCCGGCGGCGCCGGCGCGCCGCCGAATTCCCCGATGGGCATGTGCTGAGGCCCCCGCCCCTCTTGCTGCAGTGCAGCACCCTGGTCTTTTTTCTTCATTCGGTCAACCGAGGAAAGACCATTCTCCGCAATTACTTCGACGCGGCGAATCTCGTCTCCGAGCGTACATCTATGAACTCATTTCGCATATGCGAGGATCATCGGTCCCTCGCGCGTTCACGAACGCGCGCCCGGTTCGGTCCCGATCATTCTCCGGTCTGCAGCAGCGAGCCCTGCCGGCGCGCGCTGTCGAGCAGCGCGACGAAACCGGCGATGGCGACGGCGAAGAACACGGCGTTGAGCGCCAGGGCGTGCACCATCAGATCGGCGCGGAACACATGGTTGATCAGCAGCTCGCGCATGCCTTCGAACACATAGGTCGGCGGCAGCGTCCAGGCCACGGCTTGCAGCCAATGCGGCAGGATCGTCACCGGGTAATACACGCAGGTCAGCGGCAGCAGCAGGAACATGATGGTCCAGGCGAGGCTTTCGGCGCCCAGCCCGTTTCGCAGCACCAGCCCCGACACCAGGATGCCGATCGCCCAGCTGGTCAGGATCAAATTGACGAAGAAGGCGGCGAGCGCCAGGCCGAGCCCGTAGAGATTGAAGCCGAAGAACGCGATCGCCAAGAGCGACACCGGCCCCATTCCGATCGCCAGCCGGATCAGGCTCATGATCATCAGCGCGCCGACGAACTCGAGCGGGCGCAGCGGGCTGATCATCAGGTTGGCGAGATTGCGCGCCCACATTTCCTCGAGGAACGAGATCGAGAAGCCGAGCTGGCCCCGGAACAGGATGTCCCACAGCAGCACCGCGCCGATGAAGGTGCCGCCGGCGCGCGCGAAGAAGCCGGCGTTGCCGGCGATATACAGCTGCAGGAAGCCCCACATCAGCATCTGGACCGCGGGCCAATAGATCAGCTCGAGCAGCCGCGGCCACGACGAGCGCAGCAGGTACCAATAGCGCAGCACCATCGCGGCGATGCGGCGCGGGGAGAAGCCGAGCGGTTCGGCATGCGCGCTCATTGCGCGGCCTGTCTTGCTTCGACCCGGCCACGGGCGACGTCGAGGAACACTTCCTCGAGCGTGCGGCGCCCGTAGCGCGCGAGCAGCGCTTGCGGCGAGTCGTCGTCCTCGATGCGGCCCTTTTTCATGATGATGACCCGTTCGCACAGCCGCTCGACCTCGGCCATGTTGTGGGAGGCCAGCAGGATGGTGGCGCCGCGCTCGCGCCGGTAGCGCTCGATCCGCGCGCGCACCCAGTCCGCGGTGTCGGGGTCGAGCGAGGCGGTCGGCTCGTCGAGCAGCAGGATCTCCGGGCGGTTGACCAGCGCTTTGGCCAGCGAGACGCGCGTCTTCTGGCCGGCGGAGAGCTTTCCGGTCGGCCGATCGAGCAGCTCGACGAGATCGAGCTGCTCGGCGAGCGCCGCGACCCGCGCGGCCGTGTCCTCCACCCCGTACAGCATGGCGAACACGGTCAGATTCTGGCGCGTGGTGAGCCGCGCCGGCATGTCGACATAGGGGCTCTCGAAATTCATGCGGTGGAGCACGCGATAGCGCTGGCGCGGCATCTCGACGCCGAGCACGTGCGCGGTTCCCGCGGTCGGGATGATCAGCCCCAGGATCATGGCGATCGTGGTGGTCTTGCCGGCGCCGTTGCCGCCGAGCAGGCCGGTGATCGAGCCCGGTTCGAGCGCAAACGAGATGCCGTCGACCGCGACCCCGCTCTTGTAAGTCTTGGCGAGGCGCTCGACGGCGATGGCGGGTTCCGCGGCCTTGAACGATGGGCTTGGCACGATTCCGCACAATTGGCCTTTGCGCGCGCATGGCGCAAGCCCATCGGTCCGCGTGCGCGCGCGCGCGCCCCGAGCATTGAGCGCGGCGGGAGAGCCGATAGAGTGCGGCGATGGAAGCCCAGCATCCGCTGCATCCGCGCCGCAACGTGCGCCTCGACACGCTGGTGCGCCTGCGCTGGCTCGCCGTCATCGGCCAGACCGCGGCGGTGCTGATCGTCCACTACGCGTTCGATTTCACGCTGCCGCTCACCGCCTGCCTGCTCGTGATCGGGTTGAGCGCGGCGCTCAATCTCGCCTTGCGGCTGCGCTTCCGGCCGATCGAGCGGCTGGAGCCCGACCGCGCGGCTTGGCTGTTGGCCTTCGACATCGTCCAGCTGGCGTTGCTGCTGTATCTGACCGGCGGCGTCGAGAACCCGTTCGTGTTCCTGTTTCTGGGCCCGGTGCTCATCGCGGCCACCGCGCTGCCGCCGCGCATGACGCTGATGCTCGGCGCTCTGGCGGCGGCGTGGGCGACCGCGCTCGTGTTCTTCCACCTGCCGCTGCCGTGGGTCAGCGACGAGCCGCTCACGCTTCCCCCGATGTACCTGCTCGGGGTGTGGTTCTCGCTCCTCGTGGCGCTGGGGGTGATCGGCGCCTATGCGTGGCAGATCGCCGAGGAGGCGCGGCTCCTGACCGATGCGCTCGCCGCCACCGAGCTGGTGCTCGCGCACGAGCAGCATCTCTCGCAGCTCGATGGGCTGGCGGCGGCGGCCGCGCACGAGCTCGGCACCCCGCTCTCCACCATCGCGGTCGTGGTGCGCGAGCTCGAGCGCGCGATCGAGCCGACCTCGCCCCATGCCGAGGACATCAAGCTGTTGCGCGAGCAGGCCCAGCGCTGCCGCGAGATTCTCGCCAAGCTGACCCAGCTCTCCGCCTCCAGCGAGCCGTTCGACCGCTCCAAGCTTTCGACGCTGATCGAGGAGGTAGTCGCCCCGCACCGCAATTTCGGCGTCGCCATCGACGTGGTGTTGCCGGCCGACCGCGCCGCCGAGCCGGTCGGGGAGCACAACCCGGCGATCATCTACGGGTTGGGCAATCTCGTGGAGAACGCCGTCGATTTCGCCCGCGAGCGGGTCGAAATCGAAGCGCGCTGGAGCGACGGCGAGGTCACGATCGCGATCGCCGACGACGGACCGGGCTTCGCCCCGGAGATTCTCGACCGCATCGGCGAGCCCTATCTGACCAGTCGCGGCCGCCCGCCGGGCGGCGAGGGCGAGATCGCCGGCCTCGGGCTCGGCGTGTTCATCGCCAAGACCCTGCTCGAGCGCAGCGGGGCGACGCTCGGCTTCGCCAATCGCGCGGCCCCGGAGCACGGCGCGGCCGTCCGGGTGCGCTGGCGCCGCGAGGATTACGAGCGGGCGGGCCCGGGAATTGCGGCCGCCGCCCCTTGAGGCGGCAGCCCGACTGACTACCTAGATACTGGGGCGTCATTCCGGCCGGCGAACAGCCGCCGCCGGGACGCGCGTTGAGGGAGAACGACGCCATGGCCGACATTGCGACCGCCGAGGTGCCGGGCGACCGCTCGCTGCTGATCGTCGAGGACGACAAATCATTCCTGCAGCGGCTGGCCCGCGCCATGGAGCAGCGGGGATTCACCGTCACCACCGCCGACACGGTGGCGGACGGGCTGGTGCAGGTGGAAAAGGCGGCGCCGGCGTTCGCGGTGGTCGACATGCGGCTCGCCGACGGCAACGGGCTCGAGGTCATCTCGGCGCTCAAGCAGCGCCGGCCCGAGGCGCGCGGCATCGTGCTCACCGGCTACGGCAACATCGCGACCGCGGTCAATGCGGTAAAACTCGGGGCGGTGGATTATCTCTCGAAACCCGCCGACGCCGACGACGTCGCCGCGGTGCTGTTGGCGCGCGACGGCGGGAAGGTCGAGCCGCCGGAGAACCCGATGTCGGCCGACCGCGTGCGCTGGGAGCACATCCAGCGCATCTACGAGCTGT
>WNFF01010045.1_pt1 | contig 12780 bp, 11 predicted proteins | sample 5400441 | NCBI WGS metagenome assembly WNFF01 (sample SAMN13153345, study PRJNA577476) | soil metagenome | isolation source: 120 cm saprolite under Douglas fir tree site 2 hole 3 replicate 1 | place: USA:California | collected 2015-04-18
CGTGCTCTCGATCGCGTAGGGCACGACCTCGCGACTGATGCCCTTCATCGAGATCGCGGGCAGCGGATACGCGGTGACGATGTCGCGCACCAGCGCGTACGTTTCGTAGCTGATCACGATGTGGCCGGGTTCGGCGATCGCCTGCAGCCTGGCGGCCAGATTGGCCTCCGCCCCGATGATAGTGTAATCCATCCGGTCGGCGCTGCCGAAATTTCCGACGTTGCAGAAGCCGGTATTGACTCCCATCCGCACCCGGAACGGATTTTCGATTCCGGCCTTGCGCCATTTCGCATTGAGCTCGGCCAGTCGCCGCTGCATCTCGACCGCCATGCGCAGGCAGGCCTTGGCGTCTTCCGCGGTGCCCTTGGTTTCCGGATCGCCGAAGAAGATCAGGATGGCATCCCCGATGAACTTGTCGAGGGTCCCGCCGTGCTCGAGGGCGATGGCGGACATTTCCGTGAGGTATTCGTTGAGCAGAAGCGCAATCTCCTCCGGCTGCATGCGCTCGGTAGTCGCGGTGAAATCCTTGATATCCGAGAAGAAGATCGTGAGTTTCTTGCGCTCGGTGTGGATCGTGACGTCGGTCTGACCGGTGAAGATGCTCTTGTAGATCTGCGGCGAGAGGTACCGCGAGATCTTGGTCGACACCGAGGCGAGGAACTCGTTGTTCGCCTCGAGCTCGCGGTTCATGCCTTCGATCGTCGCCGCCTGGCGCCATTGCAGTGCGATGAAGGCGAGGCCGCCGGCGCCGGCAAAGCCGAGGTAGATCAGCAGGTATTTGAACGACCAGATGTTGGCCGCGATCGGCTGGGCGACGCTGATCTCCTGGATGCCGCGTACGTCGCCGACCTTCCAGTCGCTCTTGGGACTGTCGGGGTGGGTGTTGTGGCAGGCAACGCACGTCGTCCCCATTATGATCGGGGTGATGTGCCGGACGCGATCGCTGAGCAGCGACCAGCTGGTCTGCGTAGGTTGCTGGTTCGGGTTGTCTCGCAGCGAAACCAGCGCCCGGGTCTCGAACGCGTCGAGCGCATGAGCCGTGCGGTTCTTGAACGGAAAGTCGGATACGAACCGGTAGGAAATATTCGCTTGCTGCTCGCTGATGACCCGCCCGAGCTCCAGCGAAAGGGTCGCGGGAATGGGGATGGCGCCGGGGACCTCCTCGTAGTTGGGGAGGACCTTGGTCGCCCCCGGTGATGCCAGCACGCGCCCGACGATGTGGCTGGCGTAATAGCCGCGGATGCCGGTGACTACCGAATTCAAATCGCTCGCCTGGCGGCGCAGCGCACTCTCGCTGAGATTGCGCAGGTCGAGCCAGACGGCGAGCGGCAGCGCGAGCAGCAGCACGGGCACGAGGAAGCTGAGGAGCGCGCCTCGCGATCTTGCGCCTCGGGGGAGCATGGCTTTCATGGGCGATAACCTGTGGCGGGCTGTCAGGGTCTACGCATGCCGAGCCCAAGTCAAAGCCCGGGGCCGGCCCGCCTGCTTGCACCAGTTCGGCTGCCGGCGGCCGGATCGGGGCCGCACTGCGTTAACAATCGCTTGGCCGGGGTTGCCGCTGGTATTCATCCGTGCCAAACAGACCTCAGCAAGACGCGTCCGCCAGCATTCCAAAAACGGGAGGAACGAGATGAAACGTCGTGACGTACTCAAGGCGGCCGGCGCCGGGTTTGCCGCCGCGGCGGTCGCCAAGCCGGCGATCGCCCAGTCCATGCCGGAGCTCAAATGGCGGTGCACGTCGAGCTTTCCGAAGTCGCTCGACACGCTCTACGGCGGCGCCGAAATCTTCGCCAAGGCGGTGGCCGAGGCGACCGAGAACAAGTTCCAGATCCAGGTATTCGCGGCCGGCGAGATCGTTCCGGGGCTGCAGGCGGCGGATGCGGTGACCAACGGCACGGTCGAGATGTGCCACACCGCCTCCTATTACTACGTCGGCAAGGATCCGACCTTCGCGCTGCCCTGCGCCGTGCCGTTCGGGCTCAACTCGCGCATGCAGAATGCCTGGATGTATTTCGGCGGCGGCATCGATCTGACCAACGAGTTCTACAAGAAATACAACATCTACGCGCTCCCGGCCGGCAACACCGGCTGCCAGATGGGCGGCTGGTTCCGCAAGGAGATCAAGGAGCCGGGCGATTTCAACGGGCTCAAGATGCGCATCGGCGGCTACGCCGGCCGGGTGCTGCAGAAGCTCGGGTGCGTGCCGCAGCAGCTCGCCGGCGGCGACATCTATCCGGCGCTGGAAAAAGGCACCATCGACGCCGCCGAATGGGTCGGCCCGTACGACGACGAGAAGCTCGGGTTCTACAAGGTCGCGCCGTACTATTATTATCCGGGCTGGTGGGAAGGCGGAACCATGATTCACGCCTTCATCAACATCGACAAGTGGAATTCGCTCAGCCCGACCTACAAGTCGATCGTGCGCACCGCGGCCGACATGACCAACGTCTGGATGCAGGCGAAATACGACGCCGTGAACCCGGCCGCCTTGCGGCGCCTCGTCGCCGAGAAGACGCAGTTGCGGCCGTTCTCGCAACCGGTCATGGACGCCTGCTTCAAGGCCGCCAACGAGGTCTACGACGAAGTCTCGGCCGCCAACCCGATGTTCAAGAAGATTTGGGAATCGATCCGCGATTTCCGCAACGAGGAATACCTGTGGTGGTCGGTGGCCGAGTACAACAACGACAATTACATGATCCGCCACACCCGCAGCTGATCGGCCGGATCGCGCGGCTGTTCGAGAACAACCCCGGGGCCGCAAGGTCCCGGGGTTGTCGCTTGCGCGTGCGCAACGGCAACTACACCCGGGTGCGCGTGCGGATCAGGTAGGTATCGTAACCGTATTCCGCGATCTGCCACCACAGATATTGGTCGTTGCGGAAGGCGAGCGTCGATTCCCATACCTTCTTGAAGAGCGGGTTCTCGGCCGAGACTTCGCGATAGAGCTCCAACGCAGCGCCGAGGGCGGCTTCCATCACGGCCGGCGGGAAGGGTCTCAGCTGCGCACCCTGGGAGACCAGGCGCTTCAACGCCTCCGGATTGCCGGCATCGTATTTGGCGAGCTCCCATTCGTGCTGCAGAGCCGAGGCGGTGCGGATGATCGATCTGTACGCCGGGGGCAACTCGTTCCATTTGTCCAGATTGATCATATTGGCGTTTTGGGCGCCGCCCTCCCACCAGCCGGGGTAATAGTAATATTTGGCGATCTTGACGAACCCGAGCTTCTCGTCGTCGTAGGGACCGACCCATTCGGCGGCGTCGATCGTGCCCTTCTCCAGTGCCGGATAGATATCGCCGCCCGCGAGCTGCTGCGGGACCACGCCGAGCTTGGCCATGACGCGGCCGGCGATCACGCCGCCGATGCGCATCTTTAGGCCCCTGAGATCGTCGACCGTGTTGATCTCCTTGCGGAAGAAGCCGCCCATCTGCGCCCCGGTGTTGCCGGACGGTATGCCGTACACGTTGAATTTCTTGTAGAGCTCGTTCATCAGCTCCATGCCGCCGCCGAATCGCTGCCAGGCGAGCTGCATGCGGGTATTGAGCCCGAACGGAATGGCGGTACCGAACGTGAAGGTCGGGTCCTTTCCCGCGTAGTAATACGGGGCGGTATTGCACATCTCGACGGTACCGTTCGAGGCGGCGTCGAGCGCCTGCAGGCCGGGCACGATTTCGCCCGCTGCGAAACATTGGATCTGGAACTTGTTGTCGGTCGCCTCGGCGATGGCCTTGACGAAGATTTCGGAGCCGCCGTAGAGCGTATCGAGCGACTTGGGAAAGCTCGACGTCAGCCGCCATTTGATCTCGGGCATGGATTGGGCGATGGCGGGCGCGGCGACGGCAGTCGATGCCAAGCCGGCACCGCCGGCTTTGAGGAAATCACGGCGTTTCATGCGTCTCCCTCCAGGATGGCTTGTTGGATCACTGCGTTGAAGACCGCCAGCATGGACCTTTCTCATGAACCCAACAAGGGTGTCGGGTCCGTCGAGAAACGCCGTTGCGCCGAGCCTCACCGGTTCGGCGGCGGCGGACCGAAATCGGGCGGCGGCGGAATGTCGGGCGCCTGGATGTCGATGCGCACCTTGGAGGGATCGACCAGCGAGCCCAGCCCCTTGTAGTGCATCACCAGGGCCGGGAAGGCGATGACGAGCCCGACCATGATCACCTGGATGACGACAAAGGGGACGGCGCCCCAATAGATCTGCCCGGTGGTGACCGGCTCGGTGCGTTTGCCGGAAACGCGGTCGATGAAGGGTTCCCTAGGCGCGACGGAGCGCAGATAGAACAGCGCGAAACCGAACGGCGGGTGCATGAACGAGGTCTGCATGTTGACCCCGAGGATCACCCCGAACCAGATCAGGTCGATGCCGAGGTGCTCGGCCGCGGGACCGAGCAGCGGAATGACGATGAAGGCGATCTCGAAGAAGTCCAGGAAGAACGCGAGCACGAACACGAAGAGATTGACGAAAACCAGGAAGCCGACCGGGCCGCCCGGCAGGCTGACCAGAAAGCTCTCGACCCAGCGATGGCCGTCGACCCCGTAGAAGGTCAGCGAGAATACCCGCGCGCCGACCAGGATGAAGACCACGAAGGCGGAGAGCTTGGCGGTGGATTCCGCGGCTTGGCGCACCAAATCCCAGCTCAGCCGACGTTTGAGCGCGCCGAGCGCGAGCGCCCCCGTGGCGCCCATTGCGCCGCCTTCGGTCGGGGTGGCGACGCCGATGAAGATCGTGCCGAGCACCAGAAAGATCAGGAACAGCGGCGGCACCATCACAAACGTCACTTGCTGTCCCAGCCGGGACAGAAAGCGGAAGCCGAAGAGCTTGTCGCACAGCCAGTTCACGATCGAGACCGCGAACGCGAAGACGATGCCGATGAACATCGTCAGCACCACGTAGTCGGCGCCATGGGTGTCGGAGCCGCGCATCGCCAGAATGGCGACCGCGGTGCTGGCGGCGGTGAGGACGGCGAGGGACATGAGCCCGCGCGCGCCGTTGTCCTCGCGGAATCCGACCGCGTCGGCCGGCAGCCCGGGCACGTAGTTCGGGAAGAGAATGGTGGTGATGAATACGAACACCGCGTACAGCGCCGCCAAAGTCAGGCCGGGCAGGAAGGCGCCTTCGTACATGTCGCCGACCGAGCGCCCGAGCTGGTCGGCCATGACGATCAGCACCAGGGAGGGCGGGATGATCTGCGCCAGGGTGCCGGAGGCGGCGATCACGCCCGAAGCCACCCGCCGGTCGTAGCCGTAGCGCAGCATGATCGGCAGCGAGATCAGCCCCATCGAGATCACCGACGCGGCGACCACGCCGGTCGTCGCCGCCAGCAGCGCCCCGACGAAGATCACCGCATAGGCAAGCCCGCCGCGGACGGTGCCGAACAATTGGCCGATGGTGTCGAGCAGGTCCTCGGCCATGCCGGATCGCTCGAGCACCAGTCCCATGAAGGTGAAGAACGGGATCGCGAGCAGCGTATCGTTGCTCATCACGCCATAGACGCGCTCGGGCAGCGCCTGCAGGAAGTCGGGAGTGAACAGGTTGAGCCAGATCCCGACCAGCCCGAAGATCAGGCCGTTGGCGGCGAGCGAGAAGGCGACCGGGTAGCCGAGCAGCAGGAAGAACACGAGCGCCGCGAACATGATCGGCGCCATGTTTTGGATGAACAGCGCCGTCATGGTGTCGTCCTCGGATCCGACGGCCCGCGCATCAATGCGTCTCGGCCGTGATGTCTTCGATCAGGCGCTTGGCCTCCTCGACGACGACTTCATGAGCGGTGAGCGTCTCGGTGTCGGGGATGAGGCCGCGCATGATGGCGACCCGCTTGACCAGCTCCGAGATCCCTTGGAGGAACAGCAACGAGAAGCCCAGGAGCACCAGCGATTTTGCCGGCCATTGCGGCAGCCCGCCGGCGTTCATCGATTGCTCGTTGATCTCGTAGGAGCGCAGGAAGAACGGCAGGCCGGTGACGATCATGAGCAGGCACAGGGGCAACAGGAACAGCGCGTGACCGACGACGTCGATGACGTTGCGCACCTTCTTGGGCAGCGCGTTGTTCACGATGTCGATGCGGATGTGCTCGTTCACCAGCAGCGTCCACGGCGAGCACAGCAGGAACACCATGCTGAACAGCACCCATTGCAGCTCGAGCCAGGCGTTCGAGGAAGTGTCGAATACCTTGCGCACGGTGGCATTGGTCGCCGAGATCAGCACCATGGCCAGGAGGAGCCAGCTCACCCACTTGCCCAGGCGCTGATTGAATGCATCGATGCCGCGGCTCACCGCAAGGAGAGCCTGGAGAATTTCGTCGAAGGTGCCGCCCACCCGTTTCCCCTCGCCGGCCGCAGGCTCGGCCGGGCATTCCTTGGTCGCCCCGACCGCGCGACCCCTCTCGCGCGGCTCCGAGCGAAAGCTTAATCCGAACTGCGCGTCCTCCGTCAATCGAAAGTTTCGGGTCAAACCGGGGGGCGCTGCCGGGCTTTCGGGTGTTCGGCGCTGCGTCGCTGGGGACGAATGAACGCGCGGACCGGTTTCGCCGGCGCTGCGACCGAGGGACTTTCCCGGCGGATCCCTTGCATTTCGGCCTGCCGAGAATCTCCCGGAGCCGCTACATTGGCGGCGGCGGCGACGGAACAGGGGCTAGGGAATGACCGATCCTATGGTGTCGAACGTCTATTTCGGTCTGAGCCCGCTCTGGGTCGCGACCGCGCTGTTGCTCCTCACCTACGCGGTGATCATTTCCGAGCAGATCAACCGCTCCGTCGTGACGCTCGTCGGCGCCGCCGTCATGGTGGTGCTCGGCGTGATGAGCCAGGAGGAGGCGATCCGCGGCATCGATTGGAACACCATCGGGCTGCTCGCCGGCATGATGATCCTGGTGTCGATCTCGCGCCGCTCGGGCATGTTCCAATACGTCGCCATTTGGTCGGCCAAGGCGGCGAGAGCGCATCCGGCCGGCATCCTGTTCCTGCTGCAGGTCACGACGGCGGTGGTTTCCGCCTTTCTCGACAATGTGACCACGGTCCTGCTGATCGTTCCGGTGACGCTCGCCATCACCAAGGAGCTCGAGGTCCCGCCCTATCCGTTCCTCGTCGGCGAGGTCATCGCCTCCAACATCGGCGGCACCGCCACGCTGATCGGCGATCCCCCCAACATCATGATCGGCTCGCAAGCCGGGCTCGCCTTCGACGATTTCGTCGTTCACCTTACGCCGGTGATCGTCGTGGTCCTGATCGCCCAGACGGTCATGACTCACCTGCTGTGGGGACGCGAAATGCGAGCGACGCCCGCCGCCGAGGCTCGCGTCCTGGCGATGGTTCCGGAGGAGGCGATCACCGACTGGCTGCTGCTCAAGCAGGCGCTTGCGGTTCTCGCCGTGGTCCTGGTCGCCTTCGTGTTCGCCCGGCCGCTGCGGCTCGAACCCGCGACCATCGCCATGCTGGGCGCCGCGGTGCTGATGCTGCTCGACAATTGGGCGCATCACACCGAGAAAGCCTCGCACAACATCCATCAGACGTTCGGCGACGTCGAATGGATCACCATTTTCTTCTTCATCGGCCTGTTCATCATCGTGCACGGGGTCGACGTCAGCGGGCTGCTGGCGCTGCTTGCCGGGAAACTCGTCGCCGTGACCGGCGGCGACCTCGCCACCACCGGCTACGTCATTCTCTGGGGCTCGGCGTTGCTGTCGGCGATCATCGACAACATTCCGTTCGTCGCCACCATGATCCCGCTGATCAAGAACATGGCGGCGAGCTATGGCGGCGCCGACAAGATCGAGCCGCTGTGGTGGTCGCTCTCGCTCGGCGCCTGTATGCCTTTCCGATGATGTTGGTCAGCATCGTCATCAGCCACGTGTATCTGTGGTGGCGATATTTCTGATGCTTCGAGCGCCGCCTTCGGGGCCGGTCTTCCAGGACGGATGGCGCTCGACAGGCGCTACCCCAGCCTTCATGATGCCGGGTCGCCATGCCGGACCAGGCTCACGCCTTCGCGGGGGTGATCGCATGCGGCGGCGGGAATTTCTTGCGCTTCTCGGCGGCATCGCGATTGCCGCGCGGCCGGGCATGGGCCGAGCCCAGCATCCCGGTAGGACGCGGCGGATCGCCATCCTGCTGGGAGTTGCGGAAAGCGACCCCGAAGCGCTGAGCCGGGTCGGCGCGCTCCGGCAGGAATTGGAAAGGCTGGGCTGGGTCGACGGCCGCAATATCCGCATCGAGCAGCGATGGACCGGCGGCGATGCCGAGCGCCTGCGTGCTTATACGGCGGAGCTCGTCGCGTCCGCCCCGGACGTGATCGTCGCCAATCCGACCCCCAGTGTCGCGGCGCTCAAGCAGGCGACGCGCACCATTCCGATCGTATTCGCGCTGGTTTCCGACCCGATCTCCAGCGGCTTGGTCGAGAGCTGGGCGCAGCCGGGCGGGAATATCACCGGATTTACCAATTTCGAATCCTCGATGGCCGGCAAATGGCTCGAGGCGCTGAAACAGATGGCACCGCGCGTCAGGCAGATTGCGCTGGTGTTCAATCCGGAGACGGCAGCGGGCGGGGGCACGATCTTTTTGCACCCGACGCAGGAAGCGGCTGCCCCGCTGGGCCTGACGGTGAAGCCGGCGCCGGTGCGCAGCGCCGCCGAGATCGCGGGGCTGGCCCATCTGTCGGCGAGTGGCGGGACCACCGGGCTCCTGGTGGTGCCCGATATTTTCACCACGAACCATCGCGACGAGATCATTGCGCTGGCCGCGCGGCAGCGCCTACCCGCGCTCTATCCGTTCCGGTTCTTCGCCGCGAGCGGCGGGCTGATGTCGTATGGGATCGACACGCTGGACGTTTTTCGCCGCGCGGCATCCTACGTCGATCGCATCCTCAAAGGCGCCAAGGTCGGCGAATTGCCGGTGCAGGGGCCGGCCAAATTCGAGCTCGCCATCAACATGAAGACCGCCAATTCGCTGGGGCTGACGGTGCCGCCGTCGCTGCTCGCGCTCGCCGACGAGGTGATCGAATGAGGCGGCGGCAGTTCCTGGCGGCGGCTGGCGGCGCGGCGGTGTGGCCGGTGGCCGGTCGTACTCAGTCCCACCGGATGCGGCGGATAGGAGTGCTTATAGGGATTTCTGCCGGCGATGCAGAGCTTCAGCGCCGCATTGCCAGGCTTGGGCAGCGCCTCCGAGACCTGGGCTGGACGGACGCAGATGTGGCGCTGGAGGTTTGGTCCGCGGAGGGAAAACTTGATCGACTGCCGACACTCGCCGCCGAGCTGGTGCAGGCTAAAGTGGATGCCATCGTGACTGGCGGCACGGAGCCTGTACAAGCCGCGCGCAGGGCTACAGGCACCATTCCGATTGTCATGGCGTCCATCGGCGACGCTGTGGGCGCCGGCATCGTGCCCAGTTTGGCCAGGCCGGGCGGCAATGTCACCGGGCTTACCCTTGTCTCAACAGAACAGGGTACGAAGCGGTTGGAGCTGATGAAGGAGATTTTGCCCGGCCTTTGTCCGTGTCGCCGCGCTTTGGAACGGCAACAATGTCAGCCAACGCTTGGAGTTGGAGGGAATGAATCGCGCTTCTGCGTTGCTGGGCCTCCAGCTCCAATCTATCCCTTTGCGGAATGCCGGCGATCTCGACCCGGGTTTTCAGGCCGCAATACAAGGGGGCGCGAAGGCGCTGGTTACGATGGAGGACGCGCTCGTCGTTTTCCTTCGTCCACGGATCGTGGCTTTGGCAATGCGAGAAAAACTTCCAGTGGTCGGCGAGTTCAGGGTAATGTCTGCCGATGGTGGGCTTATGAGCTACGGCCCAAGCCTAATCGAGATGTGGGGACAAACGGCTGGCTATATCGACAAGATATTCAAGGGCGTGAAACCTGGCGACCTTCCGATTCAAGCTCCAACCAAATTCGAGCTTGTCATCAATCTGAGAACGGCCAAGGCACTCGGCCTCACGATCCCCGAGGCGTTGCTCCTGCGCGCCGACGAGGTGATCGAATGAGGCGAAGGGAGTTCATCGCGCTCGTCGGCGCCGCGCTTGCGTGCTCCACGGGGGCGGCCGCTCGCGCTCGCGCACCAGCGCAGCTCGCGCCCCAGAACGGGAGCGCGCCGGCCCAACGGGCGGCGCAAGTGGTGCCGCAGCCGGTGCCGCAAGTCACGCCCCAGCTCAACGTTCCGGGTCCGCAGATGGCCCCGTCGCGGCCCGGCAATCCGGTCCAGCAGCTCGCGCCGCTTGGGGGAGCGAACCCTGTGGTGAGCACCGGCCGCGTCCCCCGTCGCGGCGCACCGCGTGGCCGGCGCGTCCACCGACGGCATTCCGGATGACCCTCGGCCCCCGGCCAAGCCGACGCTCTTTCGAGCATATCGAGCGAGAAATCTCCGTTCACGATGTTAACCAAGCTAGCGGCAGGCTGGAGGGCCAAACTTGATTTCGTGCTAAAGGAACAAACCACGGTCTTTCGAGTTGGATTGCACCGGCGGCCGGCTTCTGCGCCGACCGTATGCCTGAGGGAGGAATGTCATGCGAAAAACGATTCTGACGGCCGCTGCGTCGGCGGCGATCACGGCGGCGCTGTCCTTTGCGTCGGTCGGCGGCGCCCAGGCTATGACGCCGAGTACAGCATCCGGAGTTCGCGCCGCGCTGGCGCAAACGAATCTGACCGAATCGGTCGCCCGCTGCTATCGTCCGTGTCCCGGATGTGCGCTGGTCTGCCGGCGGGGCTATTACGGTGGCTATTACGGCTATCCCGGCTATCCCGGCTATTACGGCGGGTATCCCGGCTATTACGGCGGATACGGCCCCGGCGTCGGTATTTATGGGCCGGGGGTCGGCATCGGAATCGGAGTAGGGCCGCGCTGGGGCTGGTGATGCAAGCCTGAAGCTCGCCATTCGCCCAGGGCCGGTTCGCCCTGGGCGTGTCCGCCGGCGGTCACGGCGGATCGTAATAGTGAATCTCGTAGAGCAGACAGCCGCGATCCGAGCGGAACGGGCCGTGCGGGGCTCCGGGCGGCCGGCATGCATACGTGAACGGCTCGAACCGGGTCCCGCCCCTGCCGTTGGCGTCGTTGCCGACGGTGAGGTCGCCCGCGACCAAGAACACCTCTTCCCAATAATCGTGCACGAACGGCTGGGTCGTGAAGACGCTCGGACCGATGCGCAGCAGCCGCGTGCGGCTGCCCCGCTTGTGAGCCTCATCCAGGAATCCGGAAAGGATCTTTTGCTGGATTCCGGACGGATAGCCGGCGGGAACCTCCCACCCGTCTTCCAGATCCAGGGTGTAGAATTCGTCATGTGCCTTGTTCACGGCCATGGGAACCTCCCAAGCTCGCGCAATCGTTCTACGCAAACTCCGGCGCCGCGGATTGCTGCGCCATTGTAATTCCTCCCGCCGACCAGGCGAGAGGCGTTTCGCTTCTCATCCGAGCTCTTCGGGCGAATTTCTCTCGCCCGGCCGCATTGCAATGCAAGCCGCGCTCGATAGCTTAGGGGGTCGCGGCAGAACGCCGGCACGAGGGCTCGTCATGTCGATCGGCGCAGATCTGGTTTCAACCCGCATGATCGATCGCAACGGGCGCGGTCGGTTCGCGCGGCTCACCATCGAGCGCCCGGCCAAGCTGAATGCGCTCGATCCGGCGACGATCCGCGCCTTGACCGCGGCGGCAAAGCCGCTTTCCGGGGACGTGCATTTGCGCGCCGTATTGATCACCGGCGCCGGCGACCGGGCGTTCATCGGCGGCGCCGACGTCGAGACCATGGCCGGGCTCGATGCAGCGGGCGCGGAGGCGTTCATCACCGGGCTGCATCACGCCATTGCGGCGATCCGCGCGATCCCGGTGCCGGTCATCGCCCGCATCAACGGCTATTGTCTGGGCGCGGGGCTGGAATTGGCGGCAGCCTGCGATCTGCGCGTCGCGTCCGACAATGCCGTGTTCGGCATGCCGGAGGTGAAGGTCGGCATGCCCTCGGTCATCGAGGCGGCGCTGCTGCCTCGGCTCATCGGATGGGGCCAAGCCGCCCGGCTGCTGCTGCTCGGCGAAAGCATCAAAGCCGCCGAGGCGCTCGAAATCGGGCTGGTCGAGAAGGTCGTCGCTCCGGCCGAGCTCGATGGGGCGGTCGAGGCTTGGATCGACGCGATCTTGGCGGCGGGACCGAATGCCACTCGCCTCCAGAAAGCGCTGATGCGGGAGTGGGAGCGGCTTCCGTTGGACGCTGCGATCCAGTCCGGAATCGAGAGCTTTCGCGCGTGCTTTTCCGGCGATGAGCCGCATCGCATGCTGACGAGTTTCCTCGATCGGCGCAGGATGTCGCGGGGCTGAAGCATCGTCGCCGGCGATCTTCCGGATGCAGCGTCTGCTCGCAAGCTTGGAATGGTGAGACCGCCCGCATCCGGGGCCAAGCGCACGCGGGGAGTGGCGGCGCCCCGGAGCGCGCTATGATACGATACCGTTGCATCAGCAGAGAGGATGCTGGCCGATGTTCTCGAAACTCAAGACGGCATTGAGCCGCCTGTTCGGCAGGCGAGGCGGGGGCGAATCCCGCGAGCCGTCCGCGCCGCCTGTCGAATACGCAGGCTATCGCATCCGTCCGATGCCGTACCGAACCAATGGCAGGTATCAGACCGCGGGTATTATCGAGAAAGACGGCCCGGAGGGGGTGAAAGAACACCGGTTCGTTCGGGCCGAAACCCACGAGAGCCGGGAGGACGCGATCGCCTTCTCGATTTCCAAGGGCAAGCAGATCATCGATGAACGCGGCGACCGCGTCTTTGCTTGACCGGAAGTGATGCCAATGTCGACAACACTTCC
>WNFF01004478.1_pt1 | contig 12777 bp, 7 predicted proteins | sample 5400441 | NCBI WGS metagenome assembly WNFF01 (sample SAMN13153345, study PRJNA577476) | soil metagenome | isolation source: 120 cm saprolite under Douglas fir tree site 2 hole 3 replicate 1 | place: USA:California | collected 2015-04-18
CACCGTGGCCGTAAACGACACCACAGAGTACGTGGCTACCTTAAAGTCTCGCGACTCTGCCGTCATCATGCCTCAGGTTGAGGGCCAGATTACCCAGATATACGTGCACTCCGGCGATCGGGTTTCGGCTGGCGCTCCGCTCATGCAGATTGATCCGGCCAAGCAGCAGGCCACCGTCAATAGCCAGGAGGACACGCGGGCGGCTCAGGAAGCCAATCTGAAATGGGCCAGGCAGCAGTATGAGCGGACCAGTACTCTGTATTCCGCCGGCGTCGCCAGCAAACAAGAGTTGGATCAGGCCAAAGCCGCGCTGGATGCCGCCCAAGCCCAAATGCGCGCTCTCGATGCCAATGTGCGAGAGCAGCAAGTGCAGCTTCATTACTACCGCGTAGCGGCGCCCACTGCCGGCATTGTCGGCGACATCCCGGTCCGAGTCGGTGATCGCGTAACCAACACTACCGTCCTCACCACGGTAGATAAACCCGGCACGTTGGAAGCATATATTTATGTGCCCATCGAGCGCTCGTCGCAGTTGCGCCTCAACATGCCGGTGGAGATTGTGGATTCTGCGGGTAATCTCATCGCTGAAAGTCGCATCAGCTTTGTCTCTCCCCAGGTGGATAACACGACGCAAACGGTGCTGGTGAAATCCCGAATCGCAAATAAGAACAAGAAGGACGTTCTGAGAACATCTCAGTTCATTCGTGCCCGTATTATCTGGGGTACACGCAATGGGCCGGTGGTACCCGTATTGGCGGTGTCGCGAGTCGGCGGCCAGTACTTCGCCTTCGTCGCAGAACAAAACAATGGCTCCTACGTCGCGCATCAAAGGCCGCTCAAGCTTGGTGAAATGGCAGGCAATGACTACGTCGTGTTGGACGGAATTAAGCCGGGAGACAAAGTTGTTGTCTCTGGCACGCAGTTCCTGGTTGATGGCATGCCGGTGATTCCGCAAAGCTGATTCTGCTCTAGCTTCACCTGAGCGTTCCTACCAGCGCCTATGTTCGTTGACTTCTTCATACGACGTCCGGTGTTTGCGACGGTTTGCGCGCTCTTGATTATTCTTGCGGGCGCGGTCGTAATCCCTTCGCTTCCCATTGCGCAATTTCCTACTCTGGCGCCTCCTCAGATCGGCGTGACCAGCGTTTATATCGGCGCCAGCGCTCAGACAGTGGAAACGGCGGTCACTACGCCGCTCGAACAGCAAATCAACGGCGCCGAGGCAATGAAGTACATCACGTCTTCGAGCACCAGCAGTGGCGTAAGTCAGATCGTTGCCACATTCGAGCTTGATCGCAACCCTGACCTAGCTGCCGTTGACATCCAGAACCGTGTAAACACCGCCCAGGGACGCCTGCCCGGTGCCGTCAAAACAACTGGCATTACCATCGCCAAAAGTTCACAAAACTTCGTTTTTGCCGCGGCAGTCTATTCTCCCGACGGTCGCTACGATTCGCTATTCATGAGCAATTACCTCGACGTTTACGTCAGGGACTCGCTGAAGCGCGTGCGTGGTGTAGCCGACGTGATCATTTTTGGCGAGCGCAAATACTCCATGCGGTTGTGGCTCGACCCGGTACGCATGGCTGGCCGTGGACTAACCGCGCCCGATGCCGTCAGCGCGCTTGCCGAACAAAACGTCGAAGTGACTGCAGGACAGGTTGGGCAGCCTCCCACGCAACCAGGACAGGCTTATCAGATCAGCGTGCGCGCCATCGGCCGTCTCAGTGAGCCGGCTCAATTCGAAAACATCATTCTCAAGACCAACACAGATGGCACCCTGGTACGGGTGAAGGATGTAGGCCGAGTCGAACTCGGCGCAGAAGATTATGGTTCCGAACTACAGTTCAATGGACACGACGCTGTGGGCGTGGCGATCACTCAACTCTCCACCGCCAACGCCCTGGAGGTGGATCGCCAAGCCATCGCGGAACTGGAGAGACTTTCCAAGCACTTTCCTCGCGGCATGATCTATAACCTCGCGTTTGATACTACTGACGCGGTCAGCGAGTCGATCAAGGATGTGCTCAGCACCCTGCTCCAAGCCATCGGGTTGGTCATCCTGGTCATCTTTATCTTCCTGGAAGACTGGCGCAGCACCGTCATTCCTGCCGTTACTATCCCGGTGTCACTCGTTGGAACTTTCGCCTTCGTCAAACTGCTCGGATTTTCTATCAATACCCTCACCCTGTTTGGCATCACCTTGGCAACAGGCCTGGTGGTCGACGATGCCATCGTCGTCATTGAAAACATCCAACGTCACATCCAGGAAGGTGAGAGGGACGCCCACAAGGCAGCTTCCGCCGCCATGAAGGAAGTGACGGGAGCGGTGATCGCGACTTCACTAGTGCTGGTGGCCGTCTTCCTGCCGGTCGCGTTCTTTCCCGGTACAACTGGAATCCTTTTCCGGCAGTTCGCCCTGACCATCGCATTCTCTATCTCCATCTCGGCATTCAATGCTTTGACGCTCACTCCGTCGCTTTCTGCCATCCTGCTGGGCCGCGAGCGTGGCAAACACGGCTGGTTTTTCTCCAAAGTCGACAAGGTGATCGCGGGAATCACCGAGGGCTACCGGCGAGCTCTGCGAAGATTTCTTAAATACAGGGTGGCTGCGGTGGCTCTGTTTCTCGTCGGCCTGGCCGTGACGTACGTTGTGTTCCTGCGTGTGCCCAGGGGCTTCGTTCCCAACGAGGACCAGGGTTATTTGATCATCGCTGTGCAAGCGCCTTCAGGAGCGTCCTTGGAGTACACCAAGAATATCGGCCAACAGATCACAGCCATCCTTTCCAAGGAACCGGAAATCCGCGATGTCTTTGCCGTCTCCGGCTTCGGCTTTGCCGGCAGCGCGCCCAATCGGGGACTTACTTTCGCAACCCTGAAGCCATATTCCAAGCGCAAGGGAAACCAGCATACAGCGGACGCCGTGCTGGCCCGCATCCGCGGACCCCTATTCGGAATTTCCGGAGCTATCGTGATTCCCTTTTCCCCGCCTTCCGTCTCTGGTGTGGGCGCTTTCGGGGGGTTTCAATTTGAAGTGCAGGACCAGGGCAATCACAGCTTAGAGGAATTGGCCAACGTCACTAGCAATCTGGTCCGCCAAGGCTCCGCGCGCAAAGAACTCGCTGGTTTGTACACTGGCTACACCGCAAACGATCCGCAGTTTCTGATAACCATTGACCGGGAAAAGGCTAAGAGCCTGCATGTACCCCTGCAACAGATCACGGATACACTCGGAATATACATGGGGTCGGCGTACGTGAATGACTTCGACTTCAACAATCGTTCCTATCGTGTCTACGTGCAGGCGGATAAGCAATTCCGTTCGCGGCCCCAGGATATGCGCCAGTTCTATGCCCGCTCCGATACCGGAGCCATGATTCCATTGGACAATCTGGTCACGATTACTCAAACCACGACTCCGCAGGTGATCAGTCACTACAACCTGTTCCGTTCTGCTGAAATTGACGGGTCGTCCGCCCCAGGGTCCAGTTCCGGCCAGGCAATCTCTGCCATGGAAGACTTGAGCAACAAGACGCTCCCCCAGGGATTCACTTATCAATGGACTGGACTTTCTTTGGAGGAATTGCAGTCGGGAGCGACGTCGTTGATCCTGTTTGGCCTTGGAACACTGGTCGTCTACCTGACGCTCTCTGCCCAGTATGAGAGCTTTGTTTTGCCTTTCATCGTTCTGCTGGCGGTCCCCATGGCGATGCTGGGTGCTCTCGGCGCGCAGTGGATCCGCGGTTTAGAGAACGACGTTTATTGTCAGATCGGACTGGTCATGCTGGTGGGATTGTCGAGCAAGAACGCAATTCTGATCGTCGAATTCGCTGAGCAATTGCGGCACCGTGGCATGCCCCTTGTGGAAGCAACCATTGAAGCCGCCAGAATCCGCCTCCGCCCCATCCTGATGACCTCGTTCGCATTCATTCTTGGCGTCATACCCCTGGTACTAGCCAGTGGCGCCGGAGAAAAAGGACGTCATTCCGTGGGCACCACCGTCTTCGGGGGAATGATCATGTCCACCATCCTCAACCTCTTTTTCATCCCCGTGTTGTACCTGGTCATTGAGGGCTGGCGCGAGCGTGGAAAGGCTGACGTCGGCTAGATTGAGTCATAAAATACTCGGGCAGCCGGGGGCAGAGGGTCCTGAAAGTAGCAGTCCTCGGCGTCCAGAGGGACCAGAATGAAACTTCGCATGGTACTTGCCCTTTTGTTGCTGGGTATCCTCGCAACCCAGCACACGTTAGAGGCGAAGTCTGGAATGCACAAACAAGTGTTCGGCAAAACCACGGACGGCCAGGAGGTTGATCTATACCTCCTCACAAACCAGAACGGCGTCGAGGCAGCCATTACTAATTTCGGCGCGACTGTGGTCTCGCTGAGAGTCCCAGACCGGCATGGAAAGGTCGCCGACGTAGTCCTCGGCTACGTTGATCTTGATGGCTATATTCACGATAAATCGCATTTTGGCGCCACCGTCGGCCGTTACGCCAACCGCATCGCACACGGCAAGTTCAGTCTGAATGGAACGACATATACCCTTGCCAAAAATAACGGCGAAAATCACTTGCATGGAGGCATTCGAGGCTTCGACAAAGTCGTTTGGACGGCCAAAGACGTTTCCACACCTGCTGCTTCAGTCCTCCAGTTGAACTACCTGAGCAAAGACGGAGAAGAAGGTTATCCCGGCAACTTGCCAGCGCAGGTCACCTACACGCTGACCAATAAGAATGAGCTGCGCATCGAGTACGCCGCTACTACCGACAAGGACACGATCATCAACCTGACGAATCACTCCTATTTCAATCTGGCGGGACAAGGGCAGGGCGATATTCTCCAGCATCAACTCCGGCTGCATGCCAGCCGGTTCACTCCCGTCGACGCCACTCTGATTCCTACTGGAGCAATTCGCCGTGTGAAAGGTACGCCTTTCGACTTCACTCGCTCGACGGCGATCGGCTCTCGCATCACCCAGGATGATGAGCAACTGAAGCTGGGTCAGGGATACGACCATAACTTCGTATTAGATGGTGATGGTCGAGGGAAGCCGGTACTGGCTGCGGAGGTCTACGAACCCACCTCTGGCCGGACGATGGAGGTGTGGACCACGGAGCCGCGGATCCAGCTTTACACCGGCAATTTCCTGGATGGCACGGCCCGCGGCAAAGCGGGAACGACCTATCCCCGCCGTTCGGCATTCTGTCTTGAGACCCAACACTTTCCCGATTCGCCGAACCACCCCAATTTCCCTTCGACGATTCTGAAACCAGGAACCCGGTTTAAGTCCACCACAATTTACAAATTCTCTGCCAGATAGGAGGTAAACAAACTGAAGACGATCGAGAAATGGATGATTTATACGTCGTAGCTAGTCATTAACCAGTTGCGGGAAAAAAGTTTCGTTCCGCAGCAACGCTTCAACGCCCTGCACCAGATCCCGAATCACGTCCGCTTTCGAGACTGCCCCTCGGACACCTACGTCTCGTGCCAATTCAATAAGTTGGTTGGACAGAAACATGCTAAAAAGCAGGATTGGAATATGGGGAATCGCTCTGACGATTTCCGCCGCCGATTGCAGACCATTCATTACCGGCATGGCAAAATCCAGAACGATCAGATCGGGGCTCAAATCGCGGGCCTTGTCAATCGCATCACGGCCATCGACGGCTTCGCCGCAGACCTCCCAGTCCGGATGCCGTCCCAGCAAACTGCGCACCTGCTGGCGGACCAGTTCGTTGTCGTCTGCTATCAGGATTCGTGCGGGCAACCCGCCTCCACAGATTGATTGGAATGGATGGACCTTGTAGACGAGCGGCACAATTATTTTCCGAAATGCGCGGCAAGATGTGAATAGCACTATAGGGCGATACACAACTGGCACTACAGTGCTACTTAATCGTTTTAAGCCAATTTCTCCTGCTCTGAGTAGGGCATCTCTCGACTTTATGCCGACTTTTAAACCCCTCCATCAAACCCCTTGCGCCGGATTGGCATCGCAGCCTCTGCTCGCGGTGCATTACAAGTTCTTGCGGGACAGATCCTAGATCTTTTGGTCGCTTTGCTACCCGCCTCGCATCAAGAATAGGTAAGCAACCAGGCCCCTCCGTCGGTACTAGGCATATCATTGCTGTTCAGATGAAGAGGAGTCGCCGTCCCCTGAAGGAGGACACTCGATGAAAACTTTTGTTCTAGCATTGCTTCTCGGAGTCTTACCCGCCTATTCACAAGACTCCGCCGCTAAGCCTCAGCAGAATTCCAACGCTGCCGGCGCCATGAATTCCACCGCTCCCCAACAAAATCCAAACGCCACCAGCGCGGAAAACCGCCAGGGTCTGAGTCAAAAAGGAATAGAACGCATTGTGAAGGAAGTGCACCACGAGCTCGTGCTGCTGCCGTTCTACGGCGTGTTCGATAACCTCGCGTACAAGGTTACGCCCGATGGCACGGTCACGCTCTTGGGTCAGGTTTCCCGCCCCACGTTGAAGACGGACGCCGAGCGGGCAGTGAAAAGTATCGAAGGTGTGGAGCGAGTGGACAATCAGATTGAAGTGCTGCCCACTTCTCCCAACGATGATCGCATCCGGCGCGACACCTATCGCGCCATTTATGGGAACGAAGTTTTGAGCCAGTATTCTCTGCGAGCCGTCCCCCCGATCCACATCATCGTGAAAAATGGGAATGTCACTCTGGAAGGTGTGGTCGCACGCCAGATGGACAAACAGATTGCGGAAATGCAGGCCAAGAGCGTGCCCGGAGCCTTCTCGGTTACGAACAATCTACGAGTGGAGAACGACTGACGCGGCCACCTAATGCAACGTTTTAAATTGTTCCACGCGGAACTTAGCGCGTATGGCTCCGCGTGGAACACACTTTTCTCGCCACGCCATAGCTCCAAGAACTCGTCATTTGTAGCTCCGCACCTTCTCAGTCGTTGAAAATTTTTCTCAGAACTAATTCCTCAGCATGGAGCGATCACAATTTCATCGCAGCAGCGCTGGTAACTCACGAGCCACTTCCGTGGCGGGTTTGCATGTGGAAATATTAGACTTTGGGATTAAGCGCCGGCCCCACCCGGCAAATGTTAAGCTAAGAAGGATGGCATTATGAAAAACTTTCTCGCGTTAATCTGCGTGGTCCTGATGGCTACACTGGTCATGGCCCAGCAGGATACGGCTCCGGTTGAGTCCATGGATCAGACTCCGGTATTTCGAGTCAACGTGGTTTCTCGCACCACCAAGGCCGTGAACTATCGTCATCGCGGTGGCTCGACCACCGTGGACTTCAAGGGAACGAACCTCATGCCGGAAGCCAGCGGCCGGGCTAAAGTGGACAGCAAAGCCGGACGCTTGGAGATCAATGCTGACTTTGCCCACTTGCAGCCTGCAAGCAAGTTTGGACCGCAGTACCTCACCTACGTGCTTTGGGCTATCACGCCCGAGGGGCGTTCGGTAAATCTCGGCGAGGTCGTGCCGAATAGTGGTGGCAAGAACGGCATCGACGTCACCACCGACTTACAAGCCTTCGGTATGATCGTCACCGCCGAGCCTTATTTCGCTGTGACCCGGCCCAGCAATCTGGTGGTTGTGGAAAATATCATTCGCCAGGAGACCAAGGGATTCGAGCAGCCCATCGACGCCCGCTTCGATATGCTCGAAGGCGGACAGTACACCATCGATGTGCCTGCCGCACAGCTCCCCTCGGCCAAGGCAGATCCTAAAACCCCGTTGGATTTACTCGAAGCCCGTAACGCAGTTGCCATCGCCAAGGCCGCCGGGGCGGATCATTATGCCGCCGATAGCCTGACCAAAGCCACCGACATGCTAACGCGAGCGGAAGACTACCTTCGCCGCAAACAGGGCCGAACTCCCATTGGCACTGCGGCGCGCGGCGCTACGCAAATGGCAGAGGACGCCCGTGTCCTGACTCTGCAAAGGAAGGAGCAGGAAAGAGTTGCCGCTGAAAAGCGGGCCATGCAGGAGGCGCAGGAGAAAGCCGAGGCCGAAGCCGAGGCTTCCGCTGAAGCGGAAACCAAAGCCAAAGCTCAAGCCGAAGAAGATGCCCGCCGTCGTTCGCAGGCCGAGGCGGATCAGGCCGCAGCGGAGAAGGCCAGGGCAGAGGCACAACTCGAACAATCAAAAGCAGAGGTGTCCCGCGCTGCCGCGCTGGCGGAACAGCAGAAGGCGCAGGCAGAGGCAGAGAAGTCACGCATGGCCGCTGACGAGGCCATTCGGCAGAAGGAGGAAATGCGGGCGCGCCTGCTCAAGCAACTCAACCAGGTGCTGGAAACAAAAGATACCGACCGCGGCCTGATCGTCAGCATGCCCGACGTTCTTTTTGACAGTGGACAATACACGCTCAAACCGGCAGCCCGCGAACGTCTGGCGAGAATTTCAGGGATTGTGCTTGCCTATCCCGACCTGAGGCTGGAAATCGAAGGTCACACCGACAACATCGGCAGTGACGAGTTTAATCAGGTTCTTTCAGAGAAACGTGCCGCCACGGTTAGGGATTATTTGCTCACCTCGGGAGTTCCCATCGACAACATCATCGCTCGCGGCTTGGGCAAGACGCACCCAATCGCGGATAACGGTACGGCGTCCGGCAGGAAACTAAATCGCCGTGTAGAGATGATCGTTTCTGGCGACGTAATTGGTACCCGGGTGGGGACCGCTCCAGGAGCCGTCGGCACTCCCACTTCCAACCCGGGGACAACGAAAGAGTCTCCCCCGCCAGCCACCGTGCCGCAGTAGCCAGTCTAACTTGGCGGAAGCGTGTGCGAGTCGAACGCACCGGCGACATCAGAGATGCCGCCCGCCGGTTTTGAAGACCGGGAGGATCACCGGACCCCATGCGCTTCCGTGGTGTCAACAGCTTACGGTCCCATGTTAGCCGGAGTGCTTATCTTCTGCCTAGGTCTGAGAGGAGATGCAGAATCTGCACAATGTTCCACGTGGAACATTGTATGGCTAAGTTTGCACAGACAGTTATGTACGTCTATTATCGTTAAATGAAACCACCAACGAGGGTTAGGAAGAGTCGCCGAGGTAAGACCGCCGGTAGAAAAACTACCGCCGGAAGGGTCGTCAATCTGAGGGCTGCAGCTACTGGAGGTAAGCGCTCTCGTGATCTGAGTGCCGAGATCGGGGAACTGTACAGACCGATCAAGAAGCCGGTTACGCTGCGTCTGGATGCCGACGTCCTGGCATGGTTTAAAAAGCAAGGACGCGGTTACCAGACACGCATCAATCGGGCGCTACGGAAGGTAATGATGAGCGACAGGAAAGGGTCTCCTGAGTAGCGTGGGAGTAGGTTTACGCGAAGCCGTGACCAGACCCTACGTTCGACCGCCATCTTTACGAGTAGTTTCCTACATCCACATCAATAAGCTTGCCGCGCCCTCTAATCGCGCCGAACTGGGACGGGCCAGCGACCCGTCCCACACCATCCTCAGGGCTTGAAGTCGAATGGCGCCGTGGCGTCGATCTGGTTAAAGATGGGACCGGTTGACGATGTCGCCGCCTGGGTCACAGTTAGACCAGTGATCGAGAGCAGGCTAGCTTTGCTGTTGCCGCCAACATCAGCGACCGGCACAATAAGCGTGATAACCCCTGGGCTCGCCGCCGTGAAGCTACCGGTAATGGTGTGCGCAGGCGGATAGGTAAGGAACTTGCCGTGCGTGGTGTTGATGGACGACGTCTCACCGTCGAAGAAACTCGGCGACTGCCCGGCGTCGGACTCCATACCTGCGAAATAGGTGTGGCCGGCTCCCTTGGGGTCCGCCACTTCCCATCGGACTAACCAGACGGCATCCGATCCGCCGAGCGTCGGCGGAACTAGCAGGCTGCTGAGATCCTTCGCCACGATCTTGAACCGGTAATGCTGCGGATCGTGCATTGTGACCGACGCCGACTGGACGATCAAGTTTGTGGATGCGGGAGTGGTCATTCCATTGGCGGAGTAAAAGGCATCCGGCGACCCTGAGGCGGACCCGCTGGCGGGTGTTGGCCCTGTCACCTGACCGACGCTGGCGAAGAGGCTTGCGCCAGAAACCTGGCGGTTGAAGGCTATAACAGCAGATGAGGTACCCCCGCTGAAGTTCTGGTTGACGGCGTCGGCCCACACCACATTGGCTTCGCCCTTGTGGCCGACGGTTACGCTCAAGAAGTCTAATAGTCCGCGGTCGCCACCAGTGGAGCATCCGATTCCCATAGTACAGATTGCGCCAAAATGGTTGGAGACTTCCGAGACATGCGCGGTAGTGAAAGCGGGCGTCGGGTTCGGCGCTCCTCCTACGATTGCGTTGAGGCTCTGCGCCATCATCACCGACCAATGGGCCTGGATGGCGCTGGATCCGCAGGGCTGGCTTGGACAGGCGCCTAAAGTGGGCGTGCCGTACCAGACGATGTCAACTCGGCCCGGATCACCGGCTGCGATCCAAGGGAAGAGGCTGGTTCGCAAGCCGGACGTGGCAGCAGTGACCCGCACCGCTGGGCCCCAATGGGCGCCGTGGTCGGTGGAGACGGCCATGAATATCTGGCTGGAACCGCTAACGTTCCCCATCGAGTCGACCGGCGCTTGCGACCAGGTCAGATAAAGGTTACCGGCTCGGTCGATGGCGATTGGGCTGAAATCCTGTCCCACGGTGACGGTGCTATTGCCACTGGCGTTTAGCGGGACGGCGTGCACAACCAACGTACTGCAGGTAGCAGGCTGCATTTGGCAGAGAGTCTGGCCACTGAGCAGCGGCGTTGCGGCCGCAGCGCTGTAGCCTTTTGGGAAACGCACCACCAAGACGGCATTGTCATTGCCATTGCCATCGGTGCCACCGACGATGTTCCCGGACCCATCAACCAGCCCGGTATGGGCGATGTAGACGCCACCCGTGGCGTCGGTCACGATGCCGGAAACGATGCCGTCGGGCTCGATCTGTTGCGCGGGCAGAGGGCTGAATGTGACTCCGTCCTGCGAGCGCGTGATCTCCACGATGTTGGCACCCACCTCGCCAAGGTTCGGCTCGCACGCGCCGATACACTGCCCGATCTGGTCGACCGTCTGGTAGAGGGCGCCTCCCGCTTGCGGATCGGCGAAGGTGGCGAGCCACTGCCGGTCCACCCCGTTAGCATTGGCGGCGTTGCAAGTGGTGAGCCATGTGGCGCCCTGGTCTGAGCTGACACTGTTGCTGACATCAGTCAGCCCTTGCAGATCAGCGAAGTAGAGGCGGTTCTTGGTGTCAATGGCAAGCGCCGAGTCGCCTCCTCCCACGCAGGTGACTGCCGGTTTTCCAAAGGGCGACGCATTCCCCGGAACCAGATGGAAGCTGCGGCCGTGATCAGTCGAACGCCACACGAAGCTGGCAGTTGTTGAGAACCCAAATGGCGCAGCAACGTAAATGCGATCCTGCGGATGCTCGGCTCACCCCCGACCCGCTGGTGATCCACGATCACCTCGCGACCGAACCCAAGAGGTGCGGAAGCGGCCCTCACCGGCGGTGAAAGCCAGAGCGCTGAAACTGCCGCAATAGCAACAAGAATCAGAACGACAAAAGTCAGTTTTCGCATGGTTTTTTCTCCTTGGAGTTTGGCAACGCGAGTAGGGTCGAGAGCAGTCGTCGGTTACAGCGGGTAGAAAAGAAAATGTGCGTAGCAGCTTTTGGCTGCAATCTGCCGCCTTGGAAGTGCAGCGGGACCATGTCCCAGACAGAGGATTCCGTACTCGATGTCGCAGTCGTCATTACTGAGACAAAGCGGGGCGCTAACCTTCGAGAAAAATCGAGACCGCACTCTGGATGCGGGGGGAAAGAGTACGGTTGCCTCGGGTGCGTACCAAGTTAGAATTGCTACGCTTGCGCGGACTAACTGACCGCAGTTGCGGAAAAAACAGGGCATCGGCATATTCTTGGCAGACTTTTCCCGAAGAAAAAGCCGCCCAAAAGTCAGGCGGCTCTCGCACCGATACTGGGTACGGTTCCTACTGTATCGTTCCCGTCGTGACGATAGAAGTTGGTGCCGTACCGGTCGTGGCGCTTCCGTCCGAGGTTAACGTTCCGTCCGCATTGATTGTGAAGATGGAAACTGTGCCCGCGCTTTTGTTGGCAGTGTAAAGGAATTTGCCGTCATTGGAGACGCTGAGTGAGTCCGGCGAACTGCCTGTCGTGAAAGTTCCCGTGATCGCAGTCAGCACCCCGGTGTGGTTGTTAATGCTGTACGCTGAGATGGTGTTGCTGCCGCCGTTAAGTACATAGAGGAACTTGCCTGAAGGCTCGGCCAGCACCGTTACTGGCGTAGTGCCGGCGTTGAACGGGGACCCGGCAATATTGGTCAAGCTACCACCTACGGAACTTCCAGTGAAGGAAATACTATAGGCGGATACAGTATTGCCACCGCTATTGGCTACGTACAGAAATTGTCCCGAGGGATCAATCGCGGCTCCCATGGGAGATGCGCCAGTTGCATTGTTCCCACCCAAGTCAATGGGTGCTATCAAGTTCCCATTGATGCTGTATCCCGACAAAGTGTTATCCGTGGTATTGGTCACGTAGAGGTAGCGGCCCAGCGGATCCATTGCCATCCCTTGAGGGTTGCTCCCCGTGGGGTTAGAGTTATTGAAGGTCAGCGCACCGTTGGATGCGATTGAAAAGGCAGAAACTGTGTTGTTTCCATTGTTCAGGGTGTAAAGGAAATTTCCGGTGGGTTCCACGGCAATGGCGAGTGGGTTGTTGAGATTGTTGCTGACGGTCGATGACAGCTTGCTAAGGAAAGTCAATGCTCCCGTCGT
>WNFF01006231.1_pt1 | contig 12777 bp, 11 predicted proteins | sample 5400441 | NCBI WGS metagenome assembly WNFF01 (sample SAMN13153345, study PRJNA577476) | soil metagenome | isolation source: 120 cm saprolite under Douglas fir tree site 2 hole 3 replicate 1 | place: USA:California | collected 2015-04-18
GCTACTGGAACAAGCGGAGCGGCGGCCGGGGCGGCAAAGGTTCCGGTAAAACCCCGATCATTGGCGCTGTAGAGCGCAAGGGTAACGTTGTCGCCCGCGTTCTGGACCGGATGACCAAAAAGGACGCGCAAGGATTCGTGCGCGAAATGGTGTCCGACAAGGTCAGCCTGCTCGCGACAGACGAAAGCTTCGCCTTTCATGGAATGCGCGACTACCCGCATCAAAGCGTACACCATGAAAGTGGCCAGTACGTTGTCGGCGCCGTGCACACGAACACGATTGAAGGGTTCTGGTCCATCTTCAAGCGAGGCGTTGCCGGCACGTTCCACAAGGTCAGCGCCAAGTACCTGCCGCTCTATGTCGCGGAATTCCAGTTCCGCTACAGCAATCGGCACAACCTTGAAATCTTCGAGGTTGCGCTTCGAGGCTGCTGAGACACGATCACTGGTCACTGTCTCAGATGAAGGAGACAGAGGCCAGCAAGCAGGAACCGGAGCAATTGGAGTTGCCGTTTTAAGGTTTTCCATCTGCGCCCCCGTTCATCAAAAACATGAGGGCATTCGGGCCTACAATTGTCGAAGTCCAAAAATTTTGCTTAGGGTGACCAATAATCATAAAAGGGTACGTTTCCTCTTGTCCCTCACGTGGAACAAGGATGACGTGACCAAAATAACTGCCCCCTGTAATGCCTACTTTGATATTCCCAAAACGCTCTTGACCCCACTGCAAGACCAGTTGATTGCCCGCCTGTTCTGTTACATTACCGATTAGGGCCTTCATTTCAGATTCGCGAACAAACCGGTCAATGAAGTCGATTTGTTTTCTTGATTCCTTGGCAACTGGCCCATCAATTATGACCCTGTCAGCGAATGCCTGCCCGTAGTCAACATAGATCGCTAGGTCTCCACCACTTCGGTTAAATTGCGCATGAAAAATGACCGGTCCAGCGCCGGCACCCCACTCAATAAATGGATTCCTGATTAGCGACGATTGGCCGCCTGGTGCGCGCGGCATCCCCCCTGGCGGCACGCCCACAGGTTTCGAAAATCCGGCGACAAGAAGGGCAGGGCCGAATGCGATAGCCAGAAGCACGGCGAGCCATACCCAGATATTGCGCGCCGCTCCCTCAATAACCGCGGCGGTCGCTTCATTGCTTGGTCTCCATTTCGGCCACGTCAAACCCGCCGCTAAGGCAGTGCCGCCGACCGCCCAAAACCCGACGAATATGGCAGCCATCAAAACCCAATTGATTGAGTCGTTTTTCAAAAAAGCCTCCCCCAAAAAGACGGGAGGCCCAAGAATGAAGCCCAGGCCGACGTAATCAAAAAAGCGGCCCGTCCAAGTGGCGTCGGTAGGTGCGTTGTGCCCAGACACGGCTTTCTCCGAAGACCGCTCGCTTTGCTCGACGACCTTGGTGATGTCCGATCTGAGGTCGTCCCGATAGTTTCTGTCCCCGTCCCCCCAGAAAGGATCGTTTGAACTGACGTTGTGAGGGTTGCCGTCCTCCATAGTGAATGAGCCAGGAACGACTCGAAACGGACCCATATCCTCGACGGAATTCCTACGCGGAAGCGGCGGCGGCCCGCTAGGGGGCTTTTTGGGTGGTTCCGACATGGCTCACCCTTCCCGGAGAGTCTTGTTCTCCGGGAGCCTATCATACCTCTATCTGGAGGCGTCACGCGGGTCGCAAAAAAGCGGAAAACTGTGATGCCGGTCACACGCCCGCTGCTCGCCATGCGCTACCAACGGCATGCGAGGTGCAGGTTCAATGCCGAGTGCGCGCTACTACAGAGATCAAGCGAAGCTCCTGTTGTCCTGGGCCAGGGCGGCGAACGATCCGGCCTGCGCCGCACGCCTCAGAACCCGGGCCGCGAACGCGCTGGAGGAGGCGCGGGACGCGCGGGAAGCGGTCTCCGACCTCAATCCGATCCTGTCGGAATTCAATCAGCAGCAGCTATTTTGCAAACCGCGGTAGGGCGGCCCGGGTTGCCCTAGAGCGTTTTTCGATGACATTGACCCATTCCCGTCGTCATGGCCGGGCTTGTCCCGGCCATCCACGTCTTTGTTGCGGCATGAAAGACGTGGATGCCCGGCACAAGGCCGGGCATGACGAGCGAGAGACCGAGTCAACCTAAGCGAAAAACGCTCTAAGGCGGGTCTTCGCGGTAACCCGCCGCCTGGATCGGTCGCGGGGCGGATTACGCCTCCGCTAATCCGTCCTGCGCGCTACGCGCTTCGCCTGCGTCGGAACGAGCATGGCAGCCCGAAAAGCGGCTCCGAGAGGAATGCTACGATTTTCGGGTGATGTCTCCGGCCCTGCATCGATCATCGCCATGCGACCGGACTTCCGCTGCCTTCTCCAAGATTATCCCTTGACTACGACCTGCGGTTGTGGGAGTGTCGGCCTCCGATCCGGCACGAATTTCCACGCCTCGACTGAACGTCGCCGATTGTTGGAGACGAACATGACGAAAAGCACATGCCTTGCGGGAATCGTTTTGTCTGCGTCAATCGTCGCTGCCGCTTCCGCCAAGGAATATCGGCTCGAGTGCTCGAGTCCGCCATTTCCGGTGAGCACTCAAAAGAGAGCAATCGATCACATTTGTCCGAACGAGGGAGATTCCGGCGCCACGAGCCCGAAAGGCAAACAGAATTTGGTCAAGAACGATCTTTGCCGTCAGGGCGAGCCGACTACCTTGTCGTTTGCCGACTTCATGTCTCTGCAGCGACAGGCCGCGGCGATGCACATCCCATTCGGAGCCGATGGGTTTGGCCCTGATCGCGTGGAGCATCTGCCGCAAGATCGTGCCGCGCTGTCTTCCGGACAGCTGCAGATCAACGGCAAACCGATCCGCGAAGGCGGCAAGGTTCAAATCGTGGCCTTCATGGACGATCCCCACGCCGCCGATTTGGGCGCAGGCGAGGATGTCAATTGCCATAAGTCCGATGCGGCGGACAATGACATTCATATCAATCTGGTTGAAACGCCGGCGCCTGCCAAGGCGCTCAAGAGCGATTCTGATGCCGTCAAGGAGCAAAAGCGGGCCGCTCGCAACGCGGCACTTTGCAAGGCCATCGTGGCTGAGATGATCCCGCACTTTCGACCGGACGTATTCGATCCCAAATTTCTGATTGCAATTGCCAGGCGGAAGCATCCGGTTCGGATTTCCGTGCAGCTTTTCTTCGACGCGTCGCACCGGTCTTGCGATGGTCCGACCCCGATGGATTCGTCGGTCCGTGGTACGTTATGGGAGGTCCATCCGATCTATTCGCTCGATGTTTGCAAGCATGACACGTTGCACGAATGTCCCGCCGCCAATGCGGGCGTCTGGGTTCCGCTCGACGAGTGGGTGACCAGTGGTCCAGTCGCATCCGCGGAGTTCGAGGCGCATGCGAGCATGGCTCTCGAGGAGGATGACGAAGACAGAAAACGCGAGCATGAAGGCGAATGACGACCGCGGCGGGAGCGGGTGGCGGATAGGCGTCTTCGCCGTCACCCGCCCGTCTGGCCGGCCGCGTGATGATTGCGCTGCGCTAATCGCCCTACGCTGGCTAATGCGCCAAGAGAACCGGCCGCGCCGCCGCGTTCCGCAGGATGTACCGCGTGACGCCGCCGAGCAGCATCTCACGCAGGCGGCTGTGGGAATAGGCGCCCATGACCATGAGGCCGACGCCGTCCTCGCCGGCGGTCGAGAGCAGCGTGTCGGCGACCGACGTCGAACGTGGTTCGACCACCCGCGCCGTCGCCTCGATCTCGTGGCAGCGCAGATAGGCGAGCACCTCCGCGTGGGAGGCGCGGCAATGCTCGGCGTCCCGGTCGATGCTGACGACCTCAACCGACTTGGCGAGCTTGAGGAAGGGAATGGCGGCCGAGACCGCGTGCCAGCATTCCGGGCTCTCGTCCCAGGCGATCATGGCCGCGTCGGTCAGGCGGGTCTGCTGGTGCGACGGCGACAGCAGCACGGGGCGGCGCGTTCGCAGCAGCGCCTGCTCGGCGATCGCCTCGAGCGCTTCCATCACCGCGGCGCTCGCGGCGACGATCAGGTCGAACGCCGCCGCCCGTTGCACGGCGACGCCCAGATAGAATCCCTCGACCTCATGCCACGATGCGACCGGAAGGGCGCGCGGCTCCTCGCCCGCCGCCAGGATCGGAATGCCGCGGGCCGCGCAGGCCTGCGCGAAACGTTCGCGCGCCCCGCGCGCCAGTCGGTCCTGCTCCTCGGCCCACCAATTCGCGGACGCCGCGGCAACCGCGCCGCCCCGATAGGCGATGTCGCTCACGCTGATCCCGCTGCGGGTCGGCGGCGGCGGTTGCGTGATGAACAGGGCTTCGACGTGAGCCTTGAGGGCCTCGGCGGCCGACAACGCGACGTGGATTTCGCCGGCGTGATCCGCCGAGCCGGGAAGTGGAACCAGGATTCGCTTGATGCTCATGGCCTTCGAGCCTCCTTGTGAGACCGTCGGTCCAGCGGCCCCCGCGCGACCCCAGCTCCTCTCGGCCGGCCGGACGCGGAACTATCGTTAACGCGCAACCCGGGAACGGTTCGAAGGTTCCGCCAGCCCGAGAAATGCATCGATCCCGTGTAGGCGGGTTGGGCGCCTTCGCCTTAACCCGCCGCCCGCCGCCTGGATCGGCCCTGCCCATTGCATGGGCGCCCTCTCGGATTGTGCGGTGCATCAAACGTGGGCAGCTTTGCGCGACGTACGGTGACAAAAGCGTCACCCGGCAAAGCGAAGGCGATCTCAAAACTCGACGTCGAGCTCCTCCAATTCGTCGGGCTCGGCTTTGGCGGCGGCGATCCATTCCTGCATCAGCGGCAGCGCCATCACGGCCTCGCAATAGGCGGCGCATCGGGAATCGAGCTTCACGTCGTAAGTGAGGAAGCGCGTGACCACCGGCGCGTACATGGCGTCGGCCATGCAACCTGAAATGCACTAGCCTTTTGTGAAGAAAGCGCGGGAGCGACGCTCGCCGGCATGCGCGGCGGGCGGCCGGCGGAATTCGGGGGATGCTCTACCAGCTCTACCAAGCCCATTCCGACATCATGGTGCCGGTGCGCAACTGGGCGGAGGCGGCCCTGCAGGCGCTCGGCCGGCCGTTGGCGGGCGTGGCCGACAACCAGGCGCTGCGCAACCTCACCGCCGCTTACGAGCTGATCGCGCGGGCCGGGCTCACCCATGCGCGTCCGGCGTTCGGCATCGGCAGCGTGACGGTCGGCAACCGCGAGGTGGCGGTTCGCGAGCACCCGGCGCTCTCGACGCCGTTCGGCACGCTGTTGCACTTCAAGAAGGACGTCGACACCCCGCAGCCGCGCGTGCTCCTGGTCGCGCCGCTGTCGGGCCATTTCGCGACGCTGCTGCGCGGCACCGTGCGCACCATGCTGCCCGATCACGAGGTCTACATCACCGATTGGCACAACGTGCGCGACGTCGCCGTCATGCACGGCCGCTTCGGCTTCGACGATTACGTCGAGCACTTGATCCGTTTCCTCGAGGCGATCGGGCCGGGCGCCCACGTCGTGGCGGTGTGCCAGCCGTGCGTCGCCGTCCTCGTCGCCGCGGCGGTGATGGCGCAGGCCGGCAATGCCGCGCAGCCGCGCAGCATGACCCTGATGGCCGGCCCGATCGACGCCCGCGTGAACCCGACCAAGGTCAATGATCTCGCCAGCTCGAAGCCGATCGAATGGTTCGAGCAGAATCTCATCGCGACCGTGCCGTTGCGCTACCCCGGCGCGTTCCGCCGCGTCTATCCCGGCTTCGTGCAACTCGCCGCGTTCATGAGCATGAACATCGAGCGGCATCTCAAGGCCCACCGCGAGCTCTACGACAATCTCGCCAAGGGCGAGCACGAGAAGGCGCGGGTGGCAAAGGCGTTCTACGACGAATATTTCGCGGTGCTCGACTTGACCGCCGAATTCTACCTGGAGACCGTGCGCCTGGTGTTTCAGGACCACGCCTTGCCGACCGGCACGCTCGCCTGGCGGGGAGAGCCGGTCGAGCCGCGCGCCATCAAGCGCGCCACGCTGCTGACGGTCGAGGGCGAGCGCGACGACATCTGCGCCGTCGGGCAGACCGCGGCCGCGCACGACCTGTGCTCGGGGCTGCGGCCCTACCGCAAGCGCCACCACATGCAGGCCGGGGTCGGCCATTACGGCGTGTTCAGCGGCAATCGCTGGACCAGCCAGATCTATCCGCTGGTGAAGAACGTCATTCTCGCCAGCGAATGAGCGCTGGCCCCAATCTTGCATTTTATCGGGAGCAAGCGCGCAGGATGGGTTGCCGCCCGCAAAGCGGACGGAAGGCCATCGCGGTGTCGACGAGAAAGATGATGGAGTCGAGGCGGACGTGCCCGTGACGACAATAGCGGCGGAGCCCGAGCCGCTCGCCGTCGATACCGGAAAGACGGCGCTGATCATCATCGACATGCAGCGCGATTTCCTCGAGCCCGGCGGGTTTGGCGCCGCGCTCGGCAACGATGTCGCGCGGCTCACGGCGGCGGTCGGACCTTGCGCGGCCGTGCTCGCCGCCGCCCGGCGGGCCGGCATCCTCGTGATCCACACCCGCGAAGGGCACCGGCCGGACCTGACCGACGCGCCGCGGCTCAAGGTCGAGCGCGGCGATCCGGCGCTACGCATCGGCGCCCCCGGTCCGATGGGCCGCATCCTGGTGCGGGGCGAGCGCGGGCATGACATCGTGCCGGAACTCTATCCGGTCGCCGGTGAGCCGGTGATCGACAAGCCCGGCAAGGGCGCGTTCTACCAGACCGACCTCGAGCTCGTGCTCCGGAATCGCGGCATCGAAACCCTGTTGGTCTGCGGCGTGACCACCGAGGTCTGCGTCAACACGACGGTGCGGGAGGCCAACGACCGCGGCTTTCGCTCGATCGTGCTCGCGGATTGCTGTGCATCCTACTTTTCCGAGTTCCACGAAGTCGGGCTCAAGATGATCAAGGCGCAGGGCGGAATCTTCGGCTCGGTCTCCGCCTCGGCGGCGGCGATCGCGGCGCTGGAGGCGCCTTGACGCAAGCATGCCCGCGGCAAGCAAGCGAGCTCCGCGGCTTGCGGTGACCTCACTCATCGCAATGTGTCGGGAACGATACAGAATTGAGCGCTGCACCTAAATCTGCGGCACGCCGGCTGTTGCGCGCGCGCCACGGTCCGCGGTGCCCGATTTCAGGGCACGCCCTAAGCCGATGAAATCTCCGGCTCTTTGACGATGCCGTGACAGTTTTGCGACAGCGGCAACTTCACTGCGACAACTGGCACATCGCTTGCGAGTGACGGCGGCGCAATCGGCAACGATCGCGTTGATCCATCGCCGACTCCGTCGGTGCGGGTGCGGTGTTGCGCACGGCCAGTGTCGCGCGCAACGGCGGCGTTGTTGCCTTCGACCGGACCGAGCACCGACGGATCGGACACCTGGGGCGAAAGGGGGCAGTGTCATGTCTTGCAAGAGCTGGGCATCCGTCGTCGGAGCCGCGCTGAGCTTGGCGATCGCGACGTGGGAATCGGCCGCGTCGGCCGCCGATATGTCGGCGTTCAAGCCGCCGCCGCCCCCGCCGCCGGTCGCACTCGACATCCACGGCTTCTTCGACGTTTCATTCTCGAACGACTACATCACGCCGCGTGGATTGCTGGTGACCAATACCGGCCTGACCACCCAGATCCTCAACGGCCTCGCGTTCGATCTCTACAAGGACCGCTATAGTGCCATCAACCTCGTATCGGTCTATTTCGGCACCTGGAACGATCTGTGGAGCCAGCAGAACAGCACGACCGTCGGGTCGTGGAACGAGTTCGACTGGTTCGTCGGCGTCAATGTCGGCTTCGCTCAATACTGGAAGGCGGGCCTCCAATATGTCGTGTTCCTCAGCCCGCCCGGCAACTTCGCGCAAGAGCGCAATCTCGAGCTGAGCCTGTTCTTCGACGACGGCAGCCTGACCGGCTCCGCGCTCAGCATCAATCCTTACGTGAAATGGTTCAACGCGATCTCCGGCGATTCCACCGTCGTGGTCGGCAAGCAGGGCCGGACCTACGATGTCGAGATCGGCATGATACCGACGCTCGCGCTCAAGAAATTGAACGGCGTCCCGCTGACGTTCCTGGCGCCGACGTGGGTCACCGTCGGCCCGACCACGTACTGGAACCGGGGTGTCACCGGCTGCGGACTGGTGGCGACGACGCCCTGCGGGCTCAGCAATGCCGGCGTGTTCTCGACCGGCCTCACGGCCAAGCTGGCGCTCGAGGCGGTCCCTCCCCGATGGGGCAACTGGTACGTCAAGGCCGGATTCCAATACTACCACCTGATCAACGACAGCCTGCTGCTGGCGCAGACCTTCACCGGGACGGCGACATCGTTCGTGACGGCGCATCGCGACGTATGGACCTGGATTGCTGGCCTCGGCTTCAATTTCTGAGCTCTGCCCATGAGGCCGGATGTCCCGAATGCCGGATCGTCATGAACCTCCACGATCCTGGTTTCGGGATGTCCGGCTTCTCCGCCCGGCCGGCTCGGCACGAGCGCGGGGCGGACCATCTTGGTCCTTGATCGACAGGAGCGTGCGATGACGACCCGCCCGGCGTTGTGGACATCCGGCGATTGGAACGCGTTCTTCGGATTCGGCACCAACATTCTCGTCAACATGCTGGTGCTCACGGGACTCCTGCGCTTCGTGTTGAAAATGCCGGACGCGCTCGTGTTCGGCCGCATCCTGCCGGCCCTCGGGCTGATGATGTTTCTCTCCACGATGTATTACGCGTTTCTCGCCTATCGGCTGGCGCGAAAGACCGGCCGCAGCGACGTATGCGCGCTGCCTTCCGGCGTGAGCGTGCCGCACATGTTCATCGTCACCTTCGTGATCATGCTGCCGATCACGCTCAAGACCAATGATCCGATCAAAGGCTGGGAAGCCGGCCTGGTCTGGGTGTTCTTCCAGAGCTTCATCCTGATGATCGGCGGCTTCATCGCCCCCTATATCCGCAGGATCACGCCGCGGGCGGCGCTGCTCGGAACGCTCGCCGGCGTCTCCGTCACGTTCATCTCCATGCGGCCGGCGCTCGAAATGTACATGACCCCGATCATCGGGCTCACCTGCTTCGCCATCATCATGGTGAGCTGGTTCGGCGGCGTCAAATATCCGAAAGGCATCCCCGCCGGCCTCGTCGCCATCGCCGTCGGCATGATCATCGCCTGGGGCTCCAACCTGTTCGGCCTGGGCTACGGCGGCTTGAGCCTCGATGGCCTGCGCGCCGCGTTCGGCAATTTCGGCTTCTCGGTGCCGATCCCGGCCGTCGACCACGTGTTCTCCGGCTTCCAGTTCCTCGGCGTGATCCTGGTGACCGCCATCCCGTTCGGCATCTACGACCTGGTCGAGGCCATGGACAACGTCGAGAGCGCGGAAGCGGCCGGCGACGCCTATCCGACCACCCGCGTGCTCACCGCCGACGGCGTCGTCAGCCTGATCGGCTGCCTGATGGGCAATCCGTTCATCAACGCGGTCTATATCGGCCATCCCGGCTGGAAGGCGATGGGCGGGCGCATCGGCTATTCGGCCGCCACCGGCCTCATGGTCATCGCGCTGTCCTGGTTCGCGATCATCTCGGTGCTGCTGTCGCTGGTGCCGGTGGTTGCGATCTCGCCGATCCTGCTCTACATCGGCATGCTGATCGGCGCGCAGGCGTTCCAGACCACGCCGGTGAAGCACGCGCCGGCGATCGTGCTTGCGCTCACGCCGCATCTTGCGGCTTGGTGCAAGACGTTGATTGACGGCCTCGAGGTCCTCGGCGGCGGATCGATTCTGACCGGCCTGGTGCTCGGCGCGGTCGGCGTGTTCGTCATCGAGAAGAAGTTCGTGGAGGCGTCCGCGTTCGCGTTGTCCGGCGCGGTGCTCACCTTCTTCGGCTTCATGCACGGGGAGGCGGTCGGCTTGGCCGTCACGCCGACGGTCGCCGTCGCCTATGCGATCGTGGCCGCGTTTCTGTTCGGACTGAGCCGCGCCCCGGCGGCGCTGTCCGCGCCTCTGCCGGTGGAAGAGAAAGCGGTCGCCGCCGCGCCCGCGGAGTGAGCGACAGCGCGTAGGTTGGGTCGAGCCTCTTGGCGAGACCCAACGCCAAGCGGCTCACAGCAATCGTTGGGTCTCGCCATGGCGCGTCGAAGACGCGCGTAAATGCGCTCGAGGCTCGACCCAACCTACGTGATCGGCGCTTCAGCCGAGCTCCTGCGCGCGGCGCAGGCTCGCGATCATCGAGACCCGCAACAGATACTCGTAGGTCCGTGCCCCGTCGGCGGCGATCTCGCGTAGCCTGCGCCCGAACTCGACGCCGTCGGATTCCAGGTTGCGCTTGTTCTCGATCGACTGCTTCTCGATGTGCTCGAGCGTCACCAGGCGGCGCTGGCGGTCGTAGCGGTCGAGCTCGGCTTCGGTTCCCTGCCACGCCTCGATCAGGCGCGAGGTCAGGTTGATGGCGTCGTGGATGCCGCCGTTCATCCCCATGCCGCCCAGGGGATTGTTGATGTGGGCGGCGTCGCCGGCGAGGAACACGCGCCCCTGCCGGAATGTTTTTGCGACCCGCTGATGCACCTTGTAGAGCGTGACGTGGGCGACCTCGTAGCGCGAGCGGCCCGGCACCACCGTGGCCATGAGCGACTGCGCGAATTGCGGGCTCAGCGCGACTTCGTCGCTCTCGTCGGCGGCGACCCCGAACATCACCCGGCACAGTCCGGGAATCTGCAGCAGGAAATGCCAGCGCACAGGGTCGGTCACGTAGCTGACCGCGACCAGGTCGGGGATGACGGCGCGAAAGTCGAACGGCGTGCTCACGACCAGGAAGCGCTCCGGCCAGGTGAAGCCTTCGAATGCGATGCCGAGCGACCGGCGGACGCTGCTGCCGGCGCCGTCGGCGCCGATGAGCCAGCGGCCGGAGCGCCTCTCGGTCCGTCCCTTGCGGGCGATCGTGACTTCGACGCCCGACCCGTGCTGGCGCACGTCCTGCACCTGCGCGTCGAGCTGCAGCTCGAAATTCGGCCTGCCGCTGAGCCGGTCATGCAAAATGCGGGTGAGCTTCGATTGCTCGGCCTGCACCCGGTAGGGATGCCCGGTGACGTCGGCGATGGCGCCGAAATCGAACTGCGCCAGCACGCCGTCCCGCTTGTTGCGATACTGGAACTGCGGCGCCTTCAGTCCCTGCGCGATCAGCGGCGCCGCGGCGCCGAGCCGATCGAGCATGTCGAGCGTGGGCGGATGGAAGGTCGAGGCGCGCGATTCCTCGCTCAGATCGGGCCCGGCCTCGAGCACGGTGACGGGAACGCCGCCGGCTATGAGATTGGCCGCCGCGGTGAGGCCGACCGGCCCGGCGCCGGCGATCAGGACGCGGTCTTCAACGGCCATGCGTTCGTGGATTGCTCGAGGCCGTTGCGCTCACGCCCGCGCCCAGAGCCCTCACTGGATCGGCTCGATGCCCGCCTTGTGAATGATGTCGCGCCATTTGGCGACTTCGGAGCTGAGAAACGCAGCGACTTCCTGCGGGGAGAGAACGAGCGTTTCCGCGCCCTGCTCGGTGATCCGGGCGCGCACCGACGGGTCCGACATGGCGGCATTGAGCTCCTGGTTCAGCCTGGCGACGATTGCTTTCGGGGTGCCCTTCGGGGCGAGCATCATGAACCAGCCGGACGCCTGGTAGGCGGGCAGCGCCGACTCGACGGTGGTCGGGACTTCCGGAAGGGCCGTCATTCGCTGCTTCGCCGCGACCGCCAGCGCCTTGGCACCGCCGCTCTTGATCGCCGCCGTGACGTTCGGCAGCCATTGGAATCCGAGCGGCACCGCGCCCGCCATCAGGTCGGGCGTGTATTGCGCGATGTTGCGATAGGGCACGTGGGTGAGCTTGAGGCCGACGAGCTGCTCGAAATAGGCGCCGGCAAGATGCTGCGAGCTGCCGATGCCGACCGAGCCGTAGTTGAGCCCCGGGTGATCCTTGGCATAGGCGATCAGTTCCGAAAGCGTGCTCACCGGCAGCTTCGCGCTCGCCACGACCACGATCGGAAACACGCCGATCATCGCGACCGGCTCGAAATCCTTCTCGGAATCGTAGCCGAGATCGCGGTAGAGCGTCTTGTTGGCGGCGACCGGGCCGGTGCCGCTGCCCACGATCGTGTAGCCGTCGGGCGTCGCCCGCGCCGCCGCCAGCGTGCCGGTGTTGCCGCCGGCGCCCGGCCGGTTGTCGACGATGAAGGGCTCCCCGATCGACTTGGCCGCCCGGTCGAGCAGGATGCGCGTGACCACGTCGCTCGCGCTGCCGCCGGCGAACGGGACGATCACCTGGATCGGCCGCGTCGGATAGTTTTCCGCGCCGGCGCTGCCGCCGCCGATGATCGTCAGCAGCGCGATCACAACGCCGAGCGGTCCGGCTTTCGTATTCGTCATGGCTATTCCTCTCTGCCTTCAGCTTCCCTTGAATTTGGCCGGCCGCTTGGCGTGAAAGGCGTCGACGCCCTCGCGGAAATCGTCGGATTGCCGCAGCCGGCCGTAGCAGTGACCCTCGAGCTCGATCGCGGTCGACAGCGTCGCATCCTCGGTGTCGTTGAGGAGCTTCTTGGCGGTGCGCTGCGCCAACGGCGAGAACGCGCGCAGCTCGTCGGTGAGCGCGTCGGTCGCCGCCTCCAGCCGATCGTCCGGCACGCATTCGGTGGCGATCCCCCAGTCGCAGGCCTGCCGCCCCGCAATGCGCCGCGAGCGCATCACGATGTCCTTGGTGCGGGTGATGCCGACGATCTTCTGCAGCC
>WNFF01003543.1_pt1 | contig 12775 bp, 13 predicted proteins | sample 5400441 | NCBI WGS metagenome assembly WNFF01 (sample SAMN13153345, study PRJNA577476) | soil metagenome | isolation source: 120 cm saprolite under Douglas fir tree site 2 hole 3 replicate 1 | place: USA:California | collected 2015-04-18
TTCATGAGGAGCGTGCGCATTTCTTCCTCGGCCGCGCCCGCCGCCCGGGAAAGACGCGCCCACTCGATGGCGTCGAAGGCGAGCGTAGCGAGGAGCCAGGCCGCGAGCAGCGCCGCCGCCGGAACATAGGCGCGCTTGAGCGCCGCCATGCGTGCGCGCGGGGCGTAGTGCTGCTGCAGCAGATCGAGCGGCGCGTCCGGAACGGCCGCCTCCCCCGGGCGCATCGCCTCCAGCGGCAGCCCCAAGCCCTCGCGCCACGCCGCGGAATCCAGGTCCGCAGGCGCGTCCACGAGCAGGATGCGCTCGGGCGCGCCCGACTCGCTGCGCGCTTCGGCGAGCGCCGCGTGCAGCCACGCCGGCGGCTGCGGCTCGGCCGGACCGCCCAATCCCGCGCGTACGCCGCTTCTCAGCACGATTTCCCCGTCGACGAACGACAGCGTCCAAGCGCCTTCGGCGAGCGGCAGCGACAAGGTCACCGGAGCGAGTCGCGTCGGGGCGAGCCCTGCGGCCGCAAGCGCCGCCAGCCAGCTCTCCATGCGCTCGCGCCGCGTCACCGCCACCGCGAGCGCACCGTCCGCCTCGTGCGCGAAAGCGAAATGCAGGCTCTCGGGCGGCTCGATCAACTGCTCTTCCAGCGCATAGGGCAGTGCCTGAACGATTTTCGCGCTCGAGCGCGTCGGCAGGCGCGCGCGCAGGAGCAGCGTTTCCGCGGCCGGGGTCCACACGATGATGTCCTCGGCGGGCGCGAGCCCCTCGAGCCCGCGCTGGGACCCCTCGCGCACGGCCCCCGCGGGTGCGACGCGGCGCCAGCGCAGCTCCGAGTCTTCGGCCGGCCAGTTCCGCGGCAGCCACAGCTCGAGGCGGTCGCCTCCCTTGCGGCGCCACGCGGCCGAGAGGCCGAGCCAGGCGCGGCTATTGAGGAGATTCGTCGGGTTCATCCGATCCGCTCAGGGGTTGCGGCCGGTGCCAGATCACGGTCGTGCTCCTGTTTGCGTCGCGCTGAAGCAGCGCTTCGCTGTGGCGCTCGTGGCGCCCGATCGAGGTATCGAGGGTAACCAGAAAATAGTCGGTCTTCACGCTCATTCCCGCGGCCGGCGGAAGCAGCGGCAGCAGTCTCGAATTGAACTCCCCAGCGTTGTTGAACGGCTTGCCAACCCGCGCGTCGGCGATGCGCTGCGCGGTCGGAAGATCCAGGCGATCCACCAGCGCCGCGAGCACCTGGGGCGAAGCGGTATTGACGTTGATGGTGTTGGTAGCCACCGGGAGAACGGTCACGTACGGCAGCAGCGCCCTCACGGTTTGGGCGTCGAAGCCGCGGACGAGCCGCAATTCATCGACGCTCGCCATGGGCCGGTTGGCGGCGCGATACGGTGGATTGAGGTTGAGGTAGTCGATGTCCTCCGCGCCTCCCGCTCTCGCCTCGCTGTCCGGGTCGATCCAGTCGGCGACCGCGTTGGCGAGTTGCGGATCGAGCCGCAGCACCTCGAGCAGGCGCTGCAGAACCCGAAGGCTCGCCGGGTCGGCCGCGCTGTTGAGGTTGAAGCGCGCCTGCGCGTCCTCGATCGAAACCTTGATGGCTCCGCCTTCGACGGGAAGGGTGGGCAATGCCATCGCCCAGGTCTCCCCGAGATGGTCGATCGAGTTCTGCGCCGCGTCCTCGAGCAGCGCGAGGCTCGCCCAGTGCAGCGCGCCGCGGCGCAGCCAGTCGGTCGCGTCGCGGTCGGCGACGTTCTCCATTTGCCGGAACCAGATCTGGTGGGCAAAGGCGATCTGAGCCGCGATCGCCGCCGCGATCGCGACGATCATCATCGCGGTCACCAGCGCGATTCCACGTTGTGCGCGGGCGAGGAGCATCAGCTGTTCACCAGGAACAGGCGCTTGAAGCGGCCCACGCCCTTCACGGCGAGGGTGACTTCCATCGCCCGCGGCGGAACGTCCGGGCCGCTGGTCGCCGTAGGCCAGGTATCGACCGGGTCCCCGACCGCGCCGAGAAAGCGCAGCTCAAAGGCTTCCACATCGCCTAGCAGCGGTGCTTCGAGCGGCACGCTCACCGGGGCGCGATCGAGCACCGGCCAGGTGAGGCGCACGAGGCGCCCTTCCTTGAGGCGATAGGCGACGCGCCGCAGATCCGACTGCGGTCCGGTCCCGTAGTTGAGCTCGCCGCCGCGTGTCAGCTCCAAGCTCGGCTCGGCCAGCGCGCGCGAGTCGAAGGGCCGTCCCACGAACGCCGGCAGCTGAACAAGGCCGCTCACGTCGCGCACGCCGCGCGAGCGCGCGTGCGCGACGTCGTCGGAGATGCGCAGGAAAACCTGGGACAGCTCCTGCCAGACCCGCTGCTCCTCGGTGAGCCGTCCACGGTTGTCGAGCAGGCGGCCGAGCCCGGCATAAGCCAGAACGGCGAAAATCCCGAAGATCACGAGCGCCACCAACAGCTCGATCAGCGTGAAGCCGGAGCTGCGAGCGCGGGGGTTCATCGGGATGGCCCCGTCTTGGGTGCCGGCTGCAGTCCTGCCTGCGGCCCGGTCTGCTGGATGAATCCGGTCATCTTCGCCAGTATCGAATCGGTCCCCGGGAGGAGCACGCTCACATCGACGCGCCGCATGCGGGCGGCGGGCGTCACGCCTGTTTCCTGGCGCCAGTGGAACGCGCGCCCGCCCATGTCGGCGTCGCCCTCCTTCACGTCGAGATCCGGCCACTCCTTGCTCAATTCGAGTTGCGCCAACCTGTCTTCGGCGACCCAGCGCGCGAGGGTGCGATCGCGCAGCGCCGCGGTGGTGTCGATCGCCGCGCCCAGGCTGCGCGCGGCGGCGGTCAGCGCGATCGCAAGGACGGCAAGCGCCACCAGGATTTCCACGAGTGTGAAACCTTGCGCGGCGCGCCGGACGCAATTCACGAGGCGGCCTGCGCGCGTATGGTCCCGTCGGGAGCGCCGACAACGCTCCAGCGCGCGCCGCCGCTCTTGAGCACGATGCGAAACGCCGGCAGCTCGCCGCTCGGCAGGAACACCACCCCGTCCTGCGTGGTCTCCGCCGCGCCCTCGACCTGGAACACCTCGATCACGATGCCTGCCGCCAGGCGTTGGGGATGCAACAGCTCGTCGCCGCTGGTCACCTTGAGGCGGCCGTTGCGCTCCAGGCGCAGGAAGCGATAGGACTCGCGCCCGGCGCCGAAGGCGAACACCCGCCCCTGCAGGATCGCTTCCTCGCGGGCCGCCCGCAGGAGCAGCGCGAGGTGCTCGCTCTCCTCGCGCACCACGTCGCCGGGCCCGCGCATAAGCTGCGCGCCGGCGAGACCCACGATCACGACGATGATCGCCACGACCACCAGCAGCTCGATCAGCGTGAATCCGCGAGCCCTGTGCGTCGCGCGCATGCGCATCACTGCCACGACCCGATATCGGCGTCGAAGCCCTCGCCGCCGGGCTTGCGGTCGGCGCCGAACGAGAACACATCGACCTCGCCGCGAATGCCGGGATTGAGATACTGGTAATCGAATTGCCAGGGATCCATGGGCAGCTTGTCGAGGTAGGGCTTGGTCCAGTTGCGCGGGATTTCTCCGCGATCGGGTTTTTTCACGAGCGCAGCGAGGCCTTGCTCTGTGGTCGGATACATGCCGTTGTCCAGGCGGTAGAGCTTCAACGCCCCCATGATCGCCGCGATGTCCGCCCGCGCCGCGGTCGCCCGCGCCTGGTCGGGACGGTCCATCACGCGCGGCACGATCAGCGCCGCGAGAATGCCGAGAATGGTGATCACCACCAATATCTCGATCAGGGTGAAGCCGCAGGCGCGGCGCAAGCTTGCGTAAGCGTTCGTCATGACGTTCCCTAGCGTACCAGTTGGTTCATCTCGAATATAGGCAAAAGTATCGCCACGACCACGAAGAGCACGATCGCTCCCATGGCGAGGATCAGCAACGGCTCGAGGAGCGCAGTCAGCCCGCGGATCCAGTTCTCCAGCTCCCGCGACTGCGCTTCGGCCGCGCGCGCGAGCATCGTGTCCAAGCGCCCGGTCGCTTCGCCGCTCGCGATCAGGTGGATGACGAGCGGCGGAAACAGCTTCGCCGCGCCCAGCGCCGGCGCGAGCGCACCGCCTTCGCGAACGCGCCGCACCGCTTCGTCCACCGCGGCGCGCATCGGCAGATTGGTGACGACTGCGGCTGCGGACTGCAGCGAGGTGAGCAGCGGCACGCCGCTCGCGGTCAGAATTCCCAGCGTGTCGGAAAAGCGCGCGGCGTTGACGCTGCGGATAAGCCGACCCGCGATCGGCAGGCGCAGGAGCCACCCGTGCCAGCGTCGGCGCCGCCCCTCGTCGCGCAGCAGGAGCATTGCAGCGACCAAGGCGACAACGAGCCCGGCGAGCCAAAATACGCCGCTTACGCGCACGAAATCGCTCATCGCGATGAGGATGCGCGTCACCAGGGGCAGGGTCTGGCCGAGATTGGAGAACACGCGCGTTACCTGCGGCACGACGTAGACGAGCAAGAGCCCGACCACGGCGATCGCCACCACCGTCACGAGCACCGGATAGATGAAAGCGATCATGACCTTGTCGCGCAGGCTTTCGCGGTTTTCGGTGTAGTCGGCCAGGCGCTCGAGCACGTCGCCCAGGCGCCCGGAGTGCTCGCCCGCCTCGATCATGGCGCGGTAGATCTGCGGGAACGCGTCGGGAAACGCCGCCAGACTGTGCGACAGGGACTGGCCCTCCAGCACGCGCGCCCGCACGGCGGCGAACAGCGTGCGCGCGCCGGCAGATTCCGTCTGCTCGATAAGCACGTTGAGGCCCTCTTCGATGGTGAGCCCGGCGCGGACCAGCGTGGCGAACTGGCGCGTCACGAGCGCAAGTCCCTTGCGCGAAAGTCGGGGGCGCGAGAAGCGCTCGTGCCTTCCGGTGTGCGCCGCCGTGGAGCGCGTGATTCCTTCGACCGCGAGCGGTGCGAGGCCGCGTTCGCGAAGCAGCGATCTCGCGTGGCGATCGGTGTCCGCCTCGATCACCCCGCGTGTCTCGCGCCCGGTCGCATCCAGCGCGCTGTACTCGAAGCCCGACATGCCTTGTGCGGATGCCGCTCGCGTCTATTCGCGACTCATTCGCGCGAAACGCGCAGCACTTCCTCGAGACTGGTCTCGCCCGCGCGCACCCAGCGCAGCCCGTCCTCGCGCAGACCCTTCATGCCGCCCCGGCGCGCGTGCTCGCGCAGGTTGGCCTCGGAGGCGCGATCGTGGATCAGGCGCCGCGCCTCGTCGTCGATGAGGAGCAGCTCGAATATCCCGGTGCGGCCCTGATAGCCCGTGAACGCACAGGCCTCGCAGCCGCTCGCGGTGAACAAGGCGATGTCCGACACGCCCCCGTTGCCGTTCTCGAGCAGGTCCCGCTCGGCGCGATCGGGCTCGTGCGGGCGCCGGCACACCGGGCACAGCCGCCGCACCAGCCGCTCGGCGAGCACGCCGAGCAGGCTCGATGCCACCAGGAACGGCTCGATACCCATGTCGACCAGCCGCACCACCGCGCCCGCCGCATCGTTGGTGTGCAGGGTCGCGAGCACCAGGTGCCCGGTCAAGCTCGCCTGCACCGCGATCTGCGCGGTCTCCAGATCGCGGATCTCGCCGATCATCACCACGTCCGGGTCCTGGCGCAGGATGGCGCGCAGCGCACGCGCGAAGGTCAGCTCGATGCGCGGGTTCACCTGGGTCTGGCCGACGCCGTCGAGGTCGTATTCGATCGGGTCCTCGACGGTGACGATGTTGGTGCGCTTGGCGTCGAGCTGGCCGAGCGCGGCGTAGAGCGTCGTCGTCTTTCCCGACCCCGTCGGTCCGGTGACGAGAATGATGCCGTGGGGCTGCCGGACGAGGTTGCGCAGGGCGGCGAGCGTCGTATCGGCCATGCCCAGACTCGTGAGGTCCAGCCTTCCCGCCTGCTTGTCGAGCAATCGCAGAACCACGCGCTCGCCGTGCGCGGTGGGCAGGATCGAAACGCGGACGTCGACCGAGCGTCCGGCCAGGCGCAGCGCGATGCGGCCGTCCTGCGGCTGGCGCTTCTCGGCGATATCCAGTCGCGCCATGATCTTGATACGCGACACGATCACGCCGTGCACCACCTGCGGCGGCTCGATCACGTCGCGCAGCATCCCGTCCCTGCGGAAGCGCACCACCGAGCGCCCCTCGAAGGCCTCGATGTGGATGTCGGAGGCGCCCTCGCGTACCGCTTGCGAGAAAAGGGCGTTGATCAGCCGCACGATGGGAGCGTCGTCCTCGCTCTCCAGCAGGTCGGCGACTTTGGGCAGGCTCTCGGCGAGCGCGACCAGATCCGGGTTCGCGTCCATGTCGGTCACGATCTCCGCGGCGTGCGAGGCGCCGCGCTCGTAGGCGCGCGCGAGCGCCGCGTCGAAGGCCTCGTTCGCCAGCTCTCTCAGAGCGAGCGGCCCGCCGAGAGCGCGCTGCACCTCGGCGAGGACGCCCGCGCGCACCCCGGGCCGGACCCAGAGCTCGAAACCCTCCCCCAGCTGCCGCGCGCTGATCACGCCGTGGCGCTTGGCGAAGGCGTAGGGCAGCCGCTCGACAATCTGGGCGTCGGGCGTGAGGGGGTTCGAGGACATGTCCATGGCGCTTCAAGGCCTCGCCGGCGCCGGCGTGGCACCCGCCTCGGGCTCTCTCGCAGGCGCCGCGGGAGAATCCCGCCCGGGTGTCCTCGCCGGCGGCTCGCGGGGCGGAGCCGGCGGCACCGGTTCCATGCGGTCGTAGATATTTTCGCGCTCGGGACCTTCGCCGCGCGTGTAGCCGCGCAGGTATTCATAGCGGTCCTGCGTCACGCGATACCCGTCTTCCACCGAGCGGATGATCACCGGCCGCAGGAAGATCATCAGGTTGGTGCGCTTGCGCTCCTCGCTCTTGAAGCGGAACAGCGCGCCGAGAAACGGAATGTCGCCGAGAATCGGAATCTGCTGCGTCGTCACGTTCAAGGTGTTCTGAATCAGTCCGCCGAGCACGATGGTATTGCCGTCGTCCACCACGACCTTGGTTTCGAGCGAGCGCTTGTCGGTCACGAGATCGCTCGCGCCGGCCCGTGCGGTCGTATTCACGCTCGAGACCTCCTGGTAGATCTCCAGGCGGATGGTCGAGCCCTCGGAAATCTGCGGCTTGATGCGCAAGGTGAGCCCCACGTCCTTGCGCTCGATCGTCTGAAAGGGATTCACCGCCGCCACTCCCGCAGCCGCGGCGGTCGTCGCCGCCGCGAAACTCCCGGTGACAAAAGGCACGTTCTGTCCGATGACGATCTTCGCCTGATAGTTGTCGAGCGTGAGCAGATTCGGCGTGGAGAGGATGTTGCCGAGGTTGTTTGCCTGCAGCGCCCGCGCGAGCGCCCCGAGGCTTGTCACGGTCGTACCGTCGCGAAGCGTGATCTTGCTGCCGAGCACCGCGACAGTCAGGCCGGCCGCGGATGCGCCCGCCGTCGCAGGGCTCGCAACGGCGGCGGCGAGGCTCGGATTCGCCGCGGGAAAATTGGCCGCGGCGCCGACAACTCGCGACCCGACCTGGCCTGCGGCCGCCCACTGAATGCCGAGCTCGTCGGTGCGATCGGCGTTCATTTCCGCGACCAGCGCCTCGACATAGACCTGCGCGCGGCGCACGTCCAGCTGTTCGATCACCAGGCGCAGATTGTTGTACACCGTATCCGAGGCGTTGATGATGATCGAGTTGGTCGCCTCGTCGGCCTGGATGGCCGAAGGCGCCGCACCGCCCGGCCGACCGGCCGCTCCGGCCAACGGCGGCGCCCCGGGCGGGCCGGCCGCCGCGGCCGAGAGCATGCCGCGCAGCACCTCGGCCAGCTTCGTCGCCTCGGCATGCTTCAGGTAGATGACGCGGGTGCTGCCGATGGCGCGCGCCGGCACATCCAGCTTCTCGATGAGCGAGCGCAGGAGCGCAATGCGCCCCGGGTTGTCCGAGCGCAGCAGGATGCTGTTGGTGCGCGTATCCGGCACCACCGAGAAACGGTCGCCGCCCGCGGCGATCTGCGTGGCGGGCGCGCCCGGCACGGCTCCGGGCTGGGCGACGCCCGTACCGGACAGACGCACCACCAGCTCCGCGAGGTCGATGGCGGAGGCGTGCTGAACCGGGATCACCGTGACGTCGGTGCTCGCAGGCTGGTCGATCTTCTCGATGATGCGCAGCAGCCGCCGCACGTTGTCGGCGTAGTCGGTGATGACGAGCGCGTTGGCCGGATCGTAGACGGAGAGCTGGCTCGTAGGCGACATCAGCGGGCGCAGCACGTTCTGCAGCTGCGCGACCGCGACGTGCTGCCCGATCGCGACGTGCGTGATGACCTGCTCGCCGCCGCGCGGGGGTCCGTCCTGCTCGTTCACCGGCGCCGCCGCCTTGGCCTCGGCGACCGGGATGATGCGCACCGCGTCGCCGGGACCTTCGACCGCGGTGAAGCCTTGCGCCTTCAGCGCAGAGAGGAACACCTGGTAGGCGCCGGCGATCGGCATGGGCCGCGCCGAGACGATGGTGACCTGTCCCCTCACGCGCGGATCGATCAGCATGTTCCGCCCGGTCATCTGCGACATCGCCTTGACCACAGCCTGGAGATCCGCGCTCTGGAAATTGAGCAGCACCTCGCCCGATTTTGGGACGACGCTCAGCTGGGCGGAAGGCCGCGCGGCGGGCGCCGTTTCCGGGGGCTCGGTGGAGGGTGCGCCCGGGGTCTCGGGCGCCTGCGCCGGAACGGCATGCGCGGCGACGGCGAGTACGCCGGCGAGGATTCGAGCGGCAAGTGCAGGGGTTTTTCTCATGGGTATCGGGAGGATTTCGGCGGCGGGCGGCCCATCAGCGCATATCGTAGTACAGCGTCTCGTTCTTGCCCTGGCGCTGCACGTCCACGAGCACGCGTTGAGCGGTGCCGAATTGCTGGTACAGGCGCATCACGTCGTCCATGCTGGTGAGCGGCTGGCCGTTGACGTTGCGGATTACGTCGCCCGGGCGCAGGCCGAGCTTCTCGTAGAGGCTTCCCGCCTGAACCTGGCGCACCAGGAACCCTCCGTCGGGGTTGGGCACGATCAGGGCCTGGTTGAGAAATTCCGGACGGCCCATCTGCTGTTGCAACTGCCGCCGGTCGACGAGTTGCCGGTCGGGGCCGGTCGACTGAACGATGGGAGGGGGCTGAGCGGCGGCGCCGGTCGCCTCGGCGTCCTTCATGAACACCGCTTCGCGCACGCCGTTGCGGACGATCACAATGCGGTCGCGCTGCACGGTGTCCAGCCGCACGCCGGGAGAAAGCTCTTCGCCCCAACAGAAAGCCGACTCGGGTTGTCCCTGCACGATGACGAGCGCGCAGCCGCCGGAGGCGCGCACGGCGACGCCGGTCAGCGTCATGTTCAGATTGCTGGGCGCGACGCTCGCTTCGGCCGCAGGGCTCCTCGACGGGGCGGCGCGCCCGAAAAGCTGAGCGTTTGCGAGCGCGCGCAGATCGGTGAGATCGGCGCCCCCGGCGCGGACCACTGCGGGCGATGACGGTTGGAGCACGCGCGAAGTTCCCTGCGCGAGCGTCCAGCACAGCGCGAGCAGAGCAGCGACCGCCGCCACGGCGGGCACTGCGCGATGGGCGAGCACGCGCCCGGCCGAGGGAACAAGGCGCTGCACGACAGAAAAGGAAGATGCCGTCATGGCCTCGAGGCCGTATGCACTTGATGAAGCGGTGCCGGTTCCCGACATAAACCATTCATCTTACACGAGAAGAAGGGGCTTTCGCCGTCTGCTGATCCAGGAGGGGGGTCGCGGCGGGCGATGGGCCGCCGGTGTCATAATCCGCAGGGAAGATTCAAACGAGGCAAACCATGATCACCCCGCAAGCCGCGCGCATGCTCACGCGCTATAACCACTGGGCAAACAAGCTCATCTTCGAGGCCGTCGCCGGCCTGCCCGAGGGCGAAGCGGTCAAGGAGCGCCAGAGCTTGTTCAAAAACATGGTCCACACGCTCAACCATAACTACGTGATCGACCTCATCTGGCAGGCACACCTCGAGGGGCGGGAGCACGGCTTCGCGGCGCGCAACACCCCCGGACACCCGCCGCTGGCCGAACTGTGGCGCAAGCAGCGGCTCGTCGACGAGTGGTACATCGCCTGGAGCGAGCGCCTGTCCGAGGCTGCGCTCGGGGAAAACGTGCACTTCACCCTGATCGGCGGGAACAAGGGGGTGATGACGCGCGCGGAGATCCTGCTCCACATCGTCAACCACACGAGCTATCACCGCGGCTTCGTCGCCGATCTCTTCTATCAGGTACCGGGGGCTCCCCGCCCGCCGACCACCGATCTGCCGGTCTTCCTCAGGGAAGGCGCCGCGGCGCTCGCCTAGATGCAGGCAGGCGGCCGAAGGCCCCGCTTCAGCGCGTGTAGCGATCGTGCAGTTCGACCGGCCGGACGGCGCGCTTGCGCATACGCAGGTTGAGCATTTCCACGCAGACCGAGAACGCCATCGCAAAGTAGACGTAGCCCTTCGGGACGTGATGGTCGAAGCCGTCCGCGATCAGCACGACGCCGATCACGAAGAGGAAGGCGAGCGCGAGCATCTTCACCGTGGGATGCGCCGAGACGAAGCGCCCGATTCCGCCGGCGAAAGCCATCATGAGGAGCACCGAGGCGATCACCGCCGCGATCATGACTTCGATGTGGTCGACCATCCCGACCGCGGTGACGATCGAATCGAGCGAGAAAACGATGTCGATGATCATGACCTGCAGGATCACCCCAGAAAATGTGGAACGCACGGCGGCCGAGCCCTCTCCCTCCTCACCTTCGAGCAGCTGGTGGATTTCCTTGGTGCTCTTCCACAGGAGGAAAAGCCCGCCCGCGATCAGGATGAGATCGCGGCCGGAAATCTCCTGGCGGAAGACGGTGAAAAGCGGCTCGATCAGCCCGCTGACCCAGGCGAGCAGGAACAGGAGCCCGATGCGCATGACCATGGCGAGGGCGAGGCCGATCCTTCGCGCGAGCTCGCGGCGCGCCTGGGGGAGCTTGTCCACGAGGACGGAGATGAAGATGATATTGTCGATGCCGAGCACGAGCTCGAGCGCCGTCAGCGTGAGGAAAGCGATCCAGGCCTGAGGATCGGACAGCAGCTCCATCGGGTGTCCCGGAATTCCTACGCCCGCGCGTTCGGCGACTTGGTGTGATCCACCGCGGGCCAGCGCTGCGAGTCCGCGGGCAGGGGCGTCTCCTTGCCGCTCATGCGCTCGATCTTGATCGCGTACAGTGTGATCTGGTCGATGCGCGGATAAAAACCCTTCGGGCGCTCCCAGTCCTTCTTGGCGTACTTCGCCATCAGCGCGTCGAAGAAACGCTCCCGGGTCTTCAAATCCTCCACCACGCGGATCCTGCCGAACACGATCACGCTACGGTACTCGACCGTGGAATCGCATTCGAAGCGCCCGTAGGCGAACACCTCACCGGCTTCGTCGATCTCGAAGCAGACGCGCGGCTCGTGATCGACGTTTGCGCGCAAGTGCCCCTTGGCGCGCGTGTTGTGCACGAAGATCTCCCCGTCCATGCAGACGTACAGGAGCGGTACGCAGTACGGCCAGCCGTCTTCGCCCACGGTCGCCAGGCGCCCGTGGAAACCGCGCGCCAGCGTCTCGCGCGCGCGTTCCTCCGCCATCAACTTGTCCGCGCGCCGCACCTGGGGCGAACCGCTCATCGCAACCTCCGCTATCGCCGATCAAAGGACAATTAGAGCACAGCGACGAGCCCCGTCACGATTTTTCGGACCTTCTGGATTTCGCGGCGCGCTGCTCCGACGAGGGCAGCGCTTCGGGTGAATCGCCCGACCACACGTGTTTCCTCATGGTCTCGGTGTCGGCGACCTTCGCGAGCATTCTTCGATGCTTCCAGTTGCCGTAGACCTTCGCGATCTTGCCCAATATCCACCACGCGACGATCGCAACGACGAGCGCTGCGGCTCCGAGCACCCACCACTTGAAATCTTCGCAGAACGCCTTGCCGAGGTTCCTGCCCGCGCAATACTGGGTCACGAACGAAACCCACTCCCAATCCTTCGAGAGCTCGCCGATGAGCTTGTCAGATTTCACGGCGCGATTGTCTCAAGTCGCGCATCGTACCGCCATACCCCTTGCTACAGAACTTCGGCCGTGCGCGTGATTTCTCCCATGCGGCCGCTCTGGTAGTCGCGCACGGCCTGCGCAATCTCCTCCTGCGTATTCATCACGAACGGACCGTAGCGGGCGACGGGCTCTCCGATCGGAACGCCGGCGAGAAGCAGCAGTCGGCCTCCGCCTTCGACGCCGCGAAAGCGCACGGCGTCGCCCGGACCGAAAAGCGCGAGCTGGCCGTCGCGAATCTCCCTGCCTTCGTTGCCGATCCGCACCGAGCCCCGAAACACGTACGCCAGCGCCTGTTGCTCGCGCGGAAGTGCGACGGTGATGTCGGCGCCCGAGTCGATCGTCCAGTCCTGATAGACGATCGGGATGTGCGTGTCGATCACCGCGCGCGCGCCCAGCGCCTCGCCCGCGATCACGCGCACGCGCACGCGCCCATCCGCGCTCACGCCTTCGGGAATCTTGCCCCCCGAAACCTCCTGGTAGCGGGGCCGCGTCATCTTCAATTTCGCAGGCAGGTTCACCCATATCTGGAATCCGTGCACTCGGCCGCCTTTGTCGCGGATGTGGCGCGAGGGCATCTCGGAATGCACGATGCCGGCACCGGCGGTCATCCATTGCACGTCGCCCGGGCGAAGCACGCCGCGATGGCCGGCCGAGTCCTCGTGTTCGAACTCG
>WNFF01006843.1_pt1 | contig 12775 bp, 14 predicted proteins | sample 5400441 | NCBI WGS metagenome assembly WNFF01 (sample SAMN13153345, study PRJNA577476) | soil metagenome | isolation source: 120 cm saprolite under Douglas fir tree site 2 hole 3 replicate 1 | place: USA:California | collected 2015-04-18
GGATATGAATGCGGTCAATAGTAATAGCAAGCAGGCTGAGAACGCCGCGTTGAGGGCTGAGACGGCGGCGAAAAAGGTTGAATACTACGCGGATCAAGCCAAATCGTTGGCGAAGAAATCGAACGATGCGATTGCTGGCGCTCAAAGCGATGAGCTCCGAGCTGAAAACGCAGTTAGCCGATTAGAACCTAGTCTTCCCCAAGAGACGATACCCTAAGGCTTCAGACCAGGACACTCTACCCTTCAACTTAGGACACTCGCTGGCAGATTAGGACAAGACCTGCCAGTTTTGTCGGATTGACAGTTTTACGCTCTCGACCCTATCCTCTGGCAAGCAAAAACAGTTGCTTTGAACCGACGGAGGACATTTTCGATGAACCGTGATTTCGAATTTAGACAACTTCTGCGCGCTTATCGCGCCGGCATTATCGGCGAGCAGGCCTTCGAGGCCGAGATGGCCGAGCTCGAAGGATCGAACGGAGCGAGCGCCAACGGTGGAGCAGGCAGCTTTCACGTTTTCGGCAAGACGTACAATACCGAACGCGAAGCGATTGTGGCCTTTCTCGACCGGGCCAGGGCAGGTGAAGCCAACGCTGGAGTTGCCTTCGCCAAATGGGCCGAAGCGTGCAAAACCGATTGCATCCGTTCCGGCGTGAGGATGATCGCCGAGCGCGAGAGCTTTCACGGGCGCGTTTTCGAGCGGCGGCTCCGTGACCTCGGCGCCGAATGCCATGCAACGCTCAATGAGGACCAGATCAAGTTCGCCGAATGCCTCGCGGACCCGAACCTCTCGGACAACGAGAAACTCCTGCGTTTCGTCGCGCGCGTTCCAAATCCCGAGCAGACGCTGCGCCCGATCTGCGAGTTCGCCGAACTCATCAAGGAAGATCTGGAAACCAAGGAAGCGCTGAAGCTCTTCTATGAAGACGAGCTCTCGAGCACGAAGTGGCTGCTCTACGCCTGTGGTGCGCTCAACGCACCGCAGCCCGGCGCGACGGCACGAGCGTCGGCATAGCGAAGCGGTCGCGATCGAACGACGCTGCGGTAGTTTCCGCTAATCAACGGGCGCGAGCGGCTGCGCCCGTTCCAAGCATATTCGAAGCCGCGGGAGACAGGCGTAAACGCTTCGTCTCCCGCGGCTTCTTCGCGACCGCCGCAACGAAACCTGCCATGGGCCCGGCGGCTGTGCGACGCGCAGCCGTCGGGCCCATGCGCCGCTCAGCAAAGGATTAGCAGAGGCGCCGGACTCGCCAACGCGTCTGGTGCCTCGTAGCCAGCCACGGTATGCGTGTGCGGCTGAATCTATGAATGTCGACTGAAACTTACTCGGGAACCTTTTGCGGCGGCGCACCACCGCTTGGCGGAGGCCCGCCCGGCGCCGGCCCCATCTTGACCTCCTGCTTCTGGTAGCCGGCGGGTACCACGAACGTATCGGCTGGCAGCTCCTTCGCCGTTATTTTCGTTACGGTCGTGCTTGTCGTCATCGGCGGGCGCTTTGCGAGCATCTCGTTGAGCTTTGCGGCCTGGTCCGGCGCCATCCCGGGTATCTGAACCTTGGTCGACTTTGAAGTCGAGTTGAGCAGTAGCGGCACGCCGTCCGGTACTTCGCCGCCCATGGCCATCGGCGTCCCCTTCACCTTATCCTGCATCGTTTTTTGAAAGGCGTCGAAGTCATCGGCCCCCGGCGCCTTGTTCGAGAAACACCCCGTGACCGTATATTCACTTCCCATCATTCGGCCCGATCCCGTGTACTCCTCGCACGAGTAGCCGGCGATCTTCTTACGACTTCCGGTTTTCTTGAACGACAGCTTTGACCCTCCCGCCCCGGCCATCATCGCCGCCATCGGCCCCTGCGGCGGGAACGGCAATTCGACGTACGACCTGGTCGAAGGGTCCATCATCGTGACCATTCCCTTATCGAGGTCGGTTACGACCGTCTCCTTAGTCATGACGAGCTTTTGCTTATTCCCCTGGATCATAAGCGTGCGGTTTTCCGGGGCCGCCGCAGCTCCGCCCTTGTTTACGGTTTCCTGCTCCTCGACGACGACGCCGGCGCTTGCGGCGCTGGCCATCCACAGCATCATCAACGCGGCTAACGCGGCGATAACGGATTTCATAGCGATTCTCCTCCTTGCGCGCTTGACAAATCGATCACATTCGCGGTGCTGCGCCGCACGGCCCCATCCCTGCGCTCCATGACGAGGCGATGCGCCGTCAGGCCGCTCAGGCCGAACAGCACCCACAACAATTCCTTGATCCGGCGCAAGAATCCGATAGCGAAGCCCACGTTTGCCGGATAGCCCAACAACGAAAGTATCAATGCCTTACCGCCTTCCTGGCTTACCAGCTTCGCCGGTATCAGAAAGGTTGCCCGCTCGATCAGAAGCCCGAGCGCCTCGACCAGCAACGCGACTATCCAGGTCGCCGGCTGATGCAGAAGGCTCAGCAATATATAAATCTCAACCGGCCCCATGCTCCACGCGACGAGGTAGCAGAGGCATGCAGCCACGAACCGCCATCGATGGCGCGCGTAAAAGTCGATCAGGAGTTCGTCGGCTTCGGCCGCCGCCGCGGCAACCTCGGGATTGTTTAGCTGCGGCAGGTCGAGCTTCGCCGCCGCCTTCCACAGATGAGAAAACGGGTGCCTCATCTGTATCGCAAAGAACGCGGCCGCCAGGCCGAGCGCCATCCCAAACCCTGCCATCACGGGCCAGAACAGATGATGCACCCGCGCTTCGAACGGCACCGAAACGACGAGCGCTCCGCCGATAAAGCCGATCTGCCCGAGCGCCTCGGCCAGCGAGGCAACAACTACAGTGGCAAGGCCAATCGCCATTGCCAACTTGCGCCGCACCATCAGCGCCATCACGAATTGCCCGCCAAGCTGCGCTGAGGGAGTTATGTAATCAATCGCCTCACCGGCGATTCGCGCGACGAAAAGCTCGGGAAATCTGAGGTTCGGCGGGCAATGCTCGATCGTGACGCGCCATCCAAGCGTATTTGCGGCGCGCGCGACGGCCTCAAGCGAAACCGTAATCACGAGACCCCATCCGGCCAGGCGCACGTACGTCATCACGTCGCTCAGTCCAAAGCGCCGCAAAAACCAGACGTAGAAGGCCAGCGCCAGGACGATAATCAGGGTTTCGACGCGCCGCATCAGGGGGAGAACCGTTGCGAGCAGGCTCGACAGGCTCGCGTTCGCAGCATTCTTTCAGCCACAGGGTGAGGGTGCAAGGTATGCGGCCGCGGGTAACTGCCGGCTAAGCCGGCTCGTCCTGCGACTCCTGCAACATCGCGGTCGGAAGGATTTGCGGATCGAGATCCTCCAAAAATCGCGACGCCCGGCCCATCACATGCCCGAGGCTGCGGTCGAACATATACATCGGATAACTGAGGTACAGCTCGTCGCGCGCCCGCGTGCTCGCCACGTACATCAGGCGCCGCTCTTCTTCCAACTCCTCCGGCTCGACGCTCATCGGCCCAGGAAAACGCCCATCGGCCGCCCAAATCAGGAACACCACGCGCCATTCGAGCCCCTTTGCCGAATGGATCGTGCTGAGCGTCACGTAGCCTTCCTCGGGATCGATCGCGAGCACGTCGCCAATCGAATCGCTCGGCGGCTCGAGCGCCATATCGGCCAGCATCGATTCGAGGCTGCGATAGCGTTCGGTCAGATTCTGAAAATGCTCGAGGTCGCGCTCGCGCTTGGGATAATCGTCCGGATACGCCTCGCGCATGATCGGCAGATAATACTCGACTACCGAGGCGAGCTGGTCCGCCGGCCGTGTTGACCCTGCCTTGCCTGACTTGAGTCCCGCGACCAGCGCCGCCAGCCGTGCGCATCCGTCAACCGACGCCTGCGCCCGCACACCGAGCTTCGAGGCGGACTCGGCGAGGGTCTTCTCGGGCTCCGCTGAATTGACCAAGTCCTCGATCAGCCGGTCGGCGCGCCGGTTCCCGACTCCGTTAACCAGGGTCAGCATACGCAGCCATGAAACCGCGTCGGCCGGGTTCGCGACTACCCGCAGGTGCGCAAGCACGTCCTTGATATGGGCGGTCTCGATAAACTTGAAGCCGCCGCGCTTGACGAACGGGATATCGCAACGCTGCAGTTCAAGCTCCAAATCGAACGAATGAAAGCTCGAGCGGAAGAGCACCGCGATCTCGCCCAGCTCGACGCCCTCCTCGCGCAACTCCAGGATCCGCTGCGCGACGAAGCGCGACTGCATATGCTCGTCCTCGGCGCGTACGAGCAGCGGCCGAACCTCGCTCCGCCTCTGCGTGAACAGCACCTTGGTGTACTTCTCGGCCGCGCGCGAGATCACTTCGTTGGCGACGTCGAGAATTCCCTGCACCGAGCGGTAGTTCTCCTCGAGCTTGACGACGCGTGCGCCCGGAAAGAGCGTCGGGAAATCCATTATGTTGCGGAAATTCGCCCCGCGGAACGAGTAAATCGATTGGGCGTCGTCGCCGACCGCCATCACATTATGATGCGTCGCGGCCAGCAGCCGCACCAGGTCCGCCTGGATCCGGTTCGTATCCTGGTACTCGTCAATCATTATGTACCGATACGTCTCGGACAGGCGCTTGCGAACCTGCTCGTGCTCTTTCAGCAGCTCGACCATCCGGTAGAGCAGGTCGTCGTAATCGAGCAGCGCGCGCTCGCGTTTGTACGCCTCGTAGCTCACCGCCAGCTTGACGATTTCCTCCGTATGGTCGTGCAGATGGGGAAAATCAATCTCGATTTCTTCCTCGAGTGCGCGGCACTTGTTGCGCGCCATGCTGATCGCCTCGGCAATCGTACCCTTCTTCGGGAAGCGGCGGTCACGCGACCCCAATCCCATCCGCGTCCGCAGCAGGTTAATCACGTCCTCCATGTCGGAGCGGTCGAGAATCGTGAAGTTGGGCTTAAGTCCGAGCGCGGCGCCGTACCGGCGGAGCACAGTGTTGGCGAATGAATGGAAGGTGCCGCCCGCAACTTCGCCGGCGCGCTCGCCAACGAGCTGCTCGACCCGCTGGAGCATCTCCTGCGCCGCGCGCCGCGTAAATGTAAGCAGCAATATCGCGCCCGGCGGGACGCCACTCTCGATAAGCCGCGCGACGCGATAAATCAGCGTGCGCGTCTTGCCCGACCCGGCGCCGGCAACGACCAGCAGCGGACCATTGCGATGAGTCACGGCGGCGAGTTGCGCGGCGTTCAAGACCTCGGCGTACTTGATCCTGAAGTTTTCGTTATGCGCAAAGTCCGTGTCACGGAGCGTTATTTTGATTTCGAGTGCCATTTGAGTGCCGTCCAGACTTACTGGAGGAGCCTACCACGAAAAAAGGGCCGGATCGCTCCGGCCCTCGGAATCGCGAGTGCCGCTAAGCGCGGGCGAAGAGCCTGGCGCTCACCGCCTCAATCGCAGCCGATGGCGCATCGTCGTCGTGGTTCAAAAAGTGCGAGTAAACTTTCAGCGTGATCCCCGGATGTTTGTGCCCAAGCCGGTGCTGCACCTCGGTGATCGGCGCGCCCGCCTCGATCAATGCGCTCGCGTAAAAATGGCGCAGGCTGTGAAGCCTGATTTTCGTTCCGAGCAGCTTCGTGAGGCGCGGCCCAACTTTGCCGCCACGTTCAGGGTAACCGTCCGCGTTCGGAAAAACCAATCCGCGATCCGAGGGCGGGCACTGGAGTTTCCATTGCCGCAGGATCGCGTTCAGTTCGGGCGCAATCGGTATCGGGCGCTTCCCTGATTCCGTCTTCGGCTCGCGAAACGTCGCTTTCTGGTATTGCTCGGCTCCGCGCGCCCACGAGAGCGTTTGCCGCACATAAATTTTCCCCGCCTCGCCAATCCCGCCCAACTCGACGGCATCCCATACGAGCCCGAGCAACTCGCCTTCGCGCAGCCCGGTGCCCGCCGCGACCGAGAGAATCGTTTTGTAAAAACCCGATGGCGCTCGCGCAATCATGTCGCGGACCTCATCGCGATTCGGTACGTCCTTTTGTTCGACCGCGTCGGTCTCGTCGGCGGGCGCTTCGCCATCGACAATTTCCCGAGAGCCTTTGTGCTCGCGTTGCATCAGGGCGACGGGATTCTTCAGGCACTTCCCATCCCGCATCGCGTATTTAAAAACCTCGCCGCAGGATTGCGTGATCAGCCGCGTCGTCGACCGCATTAACGTTTTGCGCAGGTCGGCGCGGAGCGCCTCAAGCATGTGGACGTCGATTTGATCGAGCCGCAGATCGCCCAGCCGCGCGTTGAGACAGCCGAGCCGCGACCGCAGACCGCTGATCGTCGCGGGCGACCGATCCTGCCGAGCCGCAAAGAAATCCTTCGCCGCCAGTTTGAACGTCGGAATCGCGTGCGGATCGACATAGGTGCCGTTTTTGATTCCAACGTGAACGCTCGCGAGAAAATCCTCCGCTTTGGTTTTGGTCTCAAACTGCTCGCGCCGCCGCGCGCCGTCCACCATATGGTTCACCTGCCAGCGAACCGTGCCGTTTGGATAAACGCGTTTTCGGATCTTCATTTGGTCGTTTTTTCCTCCGGCTCCCACACATCGCTCTGATGGTGCCGAGAAGCAAGTACGCTTTTGGCCCTATTTCCGCCGCCGCTGCCGCCGCGCAAAATCATCCAGAGCCTTGCGTTCATACCGGACGTACCGCCCGACCTGAATCGCCGCCAAGTCGCCCCGCCGCCCCGCGACGCGGATAAACGACTCTTTCACATTGAGATAAGTCGCCGCCTCAGCAGCGTTTAACAGGCCCGGCTCCCCGGTCACGGCAGGCTTGGCCTGTGTTTCCCCCACAGCCGCCTCGTGTGCCGCGTCAAGGGCCGCAGCCGCAGCATGGGCCGCAATACGCGTCTCGGCGATTTCACCGGGCGGCTGGTGGGCCAGCATCGCCGGGTTCCTGAGCACCTCGTCGAGACTCAACATCCGCATCAACATGTCCTTGTCGATTTTCTTGCGCGTCGCAATCGTCATCATGCCGCCTCGGTCTCGATTTGTTTTCTGAACGCTGCAAGCGCTCGTCGCGCAGTTTCAGCCGCCGTTGTCTTGCTCGCCTTCCACTCCTCCCACTCGCGCCAGAGCCGCGCCTTCAATTCGGGGTCGCGTTCCTCGGGTTTGAGTTTTCTTACCTTAAGCACTGGCATCGGCTTTCTCCTTTACTCGCCTTATTTTGTGATCCGTTCTAGCCTTCCATCGACCACCCTGAACGTATGGATGGGGGGTGAGGAATTAGCCTGATAGTCGCTGACCGTGGGACGAGGGCGGATAGCGAGGATGTCGATAGGCTTGAGAAGCTGCTTCAGGTGCTGGACATGGGGACGGATGGTCTTTCGATCAAGCCCTGTTTCCTTAGACAGCTTTGAAATACCGAGATCGTGCGGTTCGTCATCAAGTGTTGGTCGCATGATCGCTCCCCTGATCCTCCTAACGGTTGAACGGACCTTCACCCGAGCCGAATAAAGCGCGCCAGCCCGATAATGGTCGGTTCGAAGGGGAGCCCTTTGCTTCCCGGTCACGAATGATGGAATAGAAACCAAACGCGCCGCGCCGCGATTCTTGCCGACTAGCTCGGCCCGATGCTCCCAAGTCCAAGCCGCAACATCGCCAGCCTTTTTGACGACGACGCGCGCACCGAGCGGACGCGGGAACGAAAGATTCGCGACCCCGGCGAAGTTGACCAGGTATTCCGCGAGCGCCGCCTCCGACTGAAAGCGCCAAACGCTCTGGTATGCATGGAGGCTGACGATGCGAAACAACGCCTTGTCGCGCTTGCGATTGCCGACTCGTTGCAACTCGGCGAAGCGTCGCCGAGGGCGGAAATCCCCTAATACAACTTCGCCTAGCTGATCGAGCGAATAGGTCGCGTCGCACCAGATCGGCTGAAACGCGGGATAGAAGGGATTCATCGCGACGGCGCGGAAGTCGCGCGGCATAACGGCTTTTCCGTCAAGGCGCTCGGCAATCGCCCGGCTGACCTTAAACGCGTATTCCTGCGGCCCCCTGCGCCCCTTGGCGCTCGTGGTCACGGGAGACTCAAGCGTCCAGATGAGTTGCGCATCGAGCCGCGTCTTCGAGAGGACCGTTAGCGACGGTTGCGGGAGTTGGGCATCTTCCCATGAGAAGGCATCGCGCCCCCGAATCCCGACTGCTATGTGGCGATAGATGCCGGGCGCGTTGATTTGAATGAACGGAAATAGGATCGCGTCGGCCCGGTCACGCTCCACTAATGGAGGGCGATAGGTGAGGTTCGTCGCATAATCGCTGCACCAAGGACGGTGCGGAAGTGATTGGTAAAACGGATCTTCAGACAGGATTTCCACAACATTCGGTCTCCTTTGATCCGCGACCACCTTCCGTCTCCCTTGGAAAAAAGGAGAGGGCGACCCGGCCAAAGGCCGCCCCGGAACCGTGTTGCGGACCCACCTGATTATAGCCTAAAGGGATTGCCGGGCGTCGGAGCGGTCGGATCTCGGATGCGACATCCGATTACTCACTCATCCGCCCGGCTGCTACGCTTAGGCTTTGGAGACTGTTGGGCATTCAGATCGATGATTCAACCTGAGTGGAAAAAATATTTCCTCACTCTTAATCTAGTCAAGACGCCAAAACGCAGCGTCTTCCAACTCCACTAGTTTTTCCCTTTTCTTACTGGCTATTAGTATCGGATGATTCGCGTTCGGGCCGTACAGCTCGGAGCCGAGTTTCGCCTTTACTTTTTCATATGCCACATACCACACCAGTCCCAGAATATTCGCGTGCTCGTGCGATAGTCCCGGCAGGATTCGCAACATCTCATTGACCTTCGCGGCATGGGCCGCGATGATCGCCATATCGTGATTTTGCCTGCTTTGGAACTTCGCGGCTTCTTTCTCTATCGGATGGTCACGGAATAGCACCTCAATCGCTGCATATGCCCGCTCCTGCTCGTTGGGCGTCAATGGGGGAAAGATATTAAGCTGCCCCACTGCGGCGTGGCCAAGCTGCGCGAGTCGCCTATTGTCGAGGGTCTTTAGAAGATGGCGTACGGACGACGCACCACATCGCGCGAAGTGCTCCTTATCGGCCCGCGTGGTATAAAGCGCTTCGTTCTCGGGCAGCGACGCAAACTTCTCGGCAGCGCCCAGCGACAGTTTGCGTGCCGAGACCAGAGCCGTTAGCTCATCGATCCTGGCGTCGACCACGACGCGGGCGCGTTGGACGGATCGCCTTGAGACGCCCATCATTGATGCCGCGTCGGATTGGGATATTGCGGCCCGCAGGCGCATTTTCCCCCGGCCTGCCCCGGCCCAGCGTTGCGAGACAAGCGGCATATATCGCCCTTTGGTCGATAGTCGGGTGGCGATGCGTCGGATGGGACGACTCCCAATGTAAATAGCGTCGCTCGCGGCCAGTCTCGATGCAGGCCTTTTGCCGATGGACGCCATCGAGAATCTCATCGCCCGCGTCGCCGTGGATAAGCACGATGGGGACGCGAAGGCCGTGCGCCCGGATGTCGTTGCGCAGGGCACGATACTCGGCGTCCGTCATGGGAGGCGCGGCTAATGCAATCGCGCTGGGCAGGTAGTCGCGGGTGTTCGTCGCGACCTGATCCCGTCCGTCCGCGCCAAGCTGCGGAACAAGTAGGCGAGATTCCGGATCGGTTACTAACTGCGGATGCTCGGGCGCGGAGCGCTCAAGCTCTTCGGGGGGTGAATCGTGATCGGACATTCGAGAAGCCTCCTAGGCCCGCGCCCGTTAGGCGCGCGGCTCTAGGGGCAAGTCGCGAATGAGTTACGCGGATGTCGATCATGGAATTCACATTGTTTTGTCTATTTGAAGGTCGCAGCTAAGTCAACAGCCCCCGGCCCCAGGTAGTGCTCTGATTTTGTTGGTTGCTAAAGGCGATCTCCAGTGCCGATACCGATTAGCCAAAAAGTTTTTTTAGAACGGTGGGTAGAATCGCGCCCACACCGAGAAGCAGAAGACCCCATAGGCCGTAAATCAACAGGTTAAACCGCCCGACCGTCGTACGAAGTGTGCTAATCGCCTCCCCATGAGTCTGCCCAGCCGTCTGTAACGCGCCGATTTGGCTTACCATTGTCGCAAGATTCGTCGTTAATTGACCGACCTGTCGGCTGTTTTCCGAGACCATTTTGTTTAAGTCACTGACGTCGGTAGCGATGCTGCTTGTCTGCGCGGTGAGCATCGTCACATCTTTAGTCAGAGATTGGACATTTTCAGTAAGATCGCGGATGGGCTTTAGCACATCCTCGTATCGCGCCTTTAGATCCAGAATGTCGGCGGTTATTTGTTCTATCTGTTTTACGCGTTCACTGATCTGCATCCAAGGCAATACTTCCATGTTTGCCATTCGGTCGATGAACGCTTCAGGAAAATTACCAGTCCTTAAGTCTGGGTCGGAGGGAGCTTGCCTTTCGGGCGTTTGCGAGAGTCGCTCAAATACGACATTGCATATTTTTCGGCCCTGCCTGATTAGGAGACGCCTTTGCGATGCGTTGTAGAGGCCGAACAAAAGATGACCTTCGTAGCCAGGATCAACCAACGATCCGGTTAACAAGATTACGCCGTCGTAAGAAAGGGCTCTTTTGGAGCCAATTCGCGCGTAGATGTCTTTGGGCAACATTAATCGCTCAAGAGATATTACGCCCCCGTATGCGCCTGGGCTCAACTCCATTGCCTCTTGTTCAAGGGCAATTTCTCTACCTTCTCCGCCCAATACGCCCTTCGCGCCGACCCTGATGTCGTAACTTGATGCCTCCAGACTGGTGGGCTTGAAGGTGTTGCGCTGAATCAGCATTCCACGTTCTACGTATTCTTGGATTTCAGCATCGATTAACGGCCCCATTCTACCGTTGGCGAAGAGTTTCGGCTGTCGTTCGCTCTTGCGACCTAGACCCTGCTCATGAGTTCACCAATGGTCCAGATGTGGTCGGTCAACCTCGCTTCCATCGCCGGTGTAACTCGCAAAGTTTTGTGTATCCTACAGAAATTGTACCATGCCACAAATAGACCCCGGCCCAAACCCGGCCCGCCAAACCCCCGGCTTTCGCCGCGACGCCAAGCGAGCATACTTCACCATAAAGCCTGCCTCGAAATAACCCGCCAGTTTACAAAGGAATATCCCGCCGAGTGCCTATCGAGTGCCATCCATTTTTCGGCCTGAAATCCCGCCAGCGTGCGCCATCAAAAACGGCGCATAGGCCGATCACGCTAAAATGGTCTCAACGCGGCACGAAGCCGCCAAATAACGAACGCACGAAGGAACAAACGCGATCATGCCTGATATCCGCGACCGACTCATTCGCAACGTGAGCGAGCCCATCGAAGCCTACCCTGCTCCCAGGCTCGACGAGCCTAACGAGTTTCCAAACGCACATCGGCGCTTCGGCAGACCAAGAATCCCGAACGCGGCTGGGCTCGACGAGCAATTGGTTAATGCGTGGACGAGCGTCGACGCCATAGCCGACGCCATCCGTAAACGCGCCGACGAGATTTGGGCCAGTGAGCCCGATTCCCCCATCGCGTTAAGCCCTGCCCAAAAGCACGAGTGGAAAAGGCAGATGGTGCAGGCCGCCGTCGAAGCCGAGTTGAGCGCTCGCACGAAACCGCTCAGGCCGATCATCGATAGGCACAAAGGCGAGTTGATTCAGCGCCGCGAAGCCTTAACCGCGAAGGGCTCGCCCAGGTTAACCGGGATCGCGACCGAGCGAGCAATGCGGATCGTTGACCATCTCGCCCGGCTCTCGCCCGAAATACGGACGCTGAAGGTTTCAGAAGCCTTAAACAACGCGAAGGATCCCGACGCCCGCGAGTTGCTACAGAGCCTCGTTTGGGCTGGGCCGAACTTCGATCTGGTGCCAGCCGATTCCCTCGGTCGCGTGAAGGCAACGCTGGCGGTCACGAGCGACGAGGCGGGGTATGCCGAAATGACGCAGATCGATCAAGCCGTGCAAGCGGTTGAGGAAGGGCTCAGTGCTCTCGAAAACTGGGCGTCGGCGCTGCCGAATGAGTTGGGCTAGGAGTATTGCCAACTGACATGAGAAAACGTCGCACACTGGCCGACGACCGCCCGCGAACGCGCGTTTCAGGTATATGCCGAACGCATTCCGACCACGCTGGAGCCCATAAGGAGGAGACCCGGATGAGCAAGATCACGTTTCGGGTATTGCTTTCGGATAACACGAGCGCCGTCGTCGCGGCATTAAGCGAATCTAACGCCCGCGCAATCGTGACCGAAGCGCTGCTGACCGATCCGCTTGACCGAGGCTTGGAAATCGCGCGCATCGAGGCTTCGGACAATCCGTGTCGGGGTGCGAAATGAAGTGCTCGGTTTGCTCATCCGATTCGCAGGCTGCCGTCGACCTGGCGCTCGCGTTCGGTTGCTCGGTTGCGATGGCGTCGCGGAAATACTCGCTTTCGATGGACGCGGTTCGCCGCCACAAGCGCAACCATTTGCCGATTGAACTGGTCCGCAAGGCGCGCCGCAAGCAACTTATCGGCGAAGCCAAGTTTAACGTCGAGCAACTTCGCGAGCACGAAAGTGAGAACTTGCTCGCGCGGCTCGTACGGCAGCGGATCTCACTTCTCTCGTTGATCGAGAAGATGCAGGAAAGTGATCCTCGCGGCGCGGTCCAAGGGCATAAGGCTCTGCTGTTTAATCTCGAAGTCGAAGCGAAAATGTTGGGCGAGTTGGGCGTTCATACCCAGAACACGACCGTGCAAAACTTAGTAATCGCGCCCGAGTATTTGAAACTGCGCCAGTTGCTCAACGAGGCATTGAAAC
>WNFF01003545.1_pt1 | contig 12773 bp, 14 predicted proteins | sample 5400441 | NCBI WGS metagenome assembly WNFF01 (sample SAMN13153345, study PRJNA577476) | soil metagenome | isolation source: 120 cm saprolite under Douglas fir tree site 2 hole 3 replicate 1 | place: USA:California | collected 2015-04-18
TCTCGCGGATCGGAGAGGCGATCTGCCCGGTGGCGAGGACGGCCGTCGCCACCTGGTACAGCAGCGGCTGAAACAAGTGGTGATTCGTGCGATCGATCAGAAGGACACGCGCCGGTGTCTTCCCCAGAGCCTTGGCGGCGGCGAGACCGCCAAAGCCTCCCCCCACGATGACGACACGGGGACCGCGATCATCCATGGATTTCCCGACCTCTCAAACTCGCACTCTACTCCTCGGCACAAGAGCAACAGCTGTGCCGAGCGACGGGGGGTGCAGTTCGCCGCCAACTAGCTGAGCGGGAAGACGTTCCAGCCGCGCACCGCGTCGTCCGACTAGGCGGTGCCAAACACAGCCGTGCCAATGGACTACCAGCTGTTGGCCGGTTGGCAGAATCCGAGAAGACGGACACTATTGGCCTACGGGCAGTACGCCGACGAGGATCATGAACAGCAGCACCATGCACACCGCAATCGCGTAGCCCAGCCAATCCTCCATCGCCACTCCCCCCTTCACTCTCGTTCCCACGCCGTCCGCCTTCACGCCGATGCCGCGAGGCGACCAATCCATCGAAGGGGCGCCGCGGCCAGGGTGAGCTGAATGTCGCAGTAGTCCCGCAGCAGCTCCGGACTCTGCTCTCTGATCTCGGCCAAGACGGCTTCGGCACTCTTCCCGAGTCGGAGCCGCGTGGCCGCCTCGGTCAGGATGCGGTGGTCGCGGGCCAGCTGGTGTTGCGTCTCCGAGAGTCGTTCAAGACGGCTCCGGATCTCGGCGAGCAGGGACCTGTCGAGCTCTCGCCCTTGTGCCATGGTGTCTCTCCTCCTTGCGTAATAGCTCTACCCGCGCTTCAGACGGCCTATCAGGCGCACGGGCTCCGTCTCCGCCCATTTCCCGCAAGAATGCGACACGGGTGGACCCATCCGGACCGTGAGAACCTGCGTTCTTGCCAGCAAAAGACACATCAGTCGCCAACCGATTGGCAGTCGTGGCTCGGCGCCGTCCCCATCCGGTCGGGTTCTCGCGTCACCATCACAGTCGCGACGATCCAGAGCACCGGCAGGAGAAAGGCCAGCGACCCCGGCACCCACATGATCACGCCGGCGATGGCCTGATCTTCCAGCGCCGAGAACCCCTGGGACCTAGGCACGGCGTCGTACGCCGGGTAGATCACGTGGTCGGAAAATGTGAGGATCGCGGCCAGCACGCTGTTCTGAAGGTCGCCGAGCACGAGATACGGAATCATCGCCCAGCGCGGCCAGGCCGAGCGCGCGGGCCACGGCAGAATCACGGGCCTCCAGAAGAGCACGGCGGTCGCGAAGAAGCAGGCGTGCTCAACGTGATGCCAGAGGTCGGAGCGCAGGGCCAGATCGTAGAGCGCGGGGACGTGCCACGTCCAGAAGGCGATGAAGAACGCGGCCCCGCTCACCACCGGGCTCGCCAGCACGCAAGCGAGACACCGGCCCAGGGGCGAGGCCAGCGCGATGGCTACCCACCGACGGATCGGCTTCGGCAGCCCGAGCAACATCGGCGCCACCGGCGCGCCCATCCACAGGAGCGGTGGCGCGACGATCATCAGGAGGAGATGCTGAGTCATGTGAGCCTGCAGGAGTACGGGCGCCAGCGCATCAACCGGCGGACTGAGCGCCAGGATGACGCTGGCGATCCCGGCCATGAACGCGACCAGACGACTCGTGCCGAAGCGCTCCGGCATCCGGCGCGAGACGGTCGTCCACCCCCTCAGGTAAAGACCGGCGGCCAGGACGGACACGACCACGACCGGCTCCCCGACCCAGGGCAGCAGAGAGGCCGCGAACCCTGCAGGGGGGACGGGTCCGACCGAATGGCTCACCCGATCTGCTTCAGGCGCGGTACGCCGTCATGGAGCACGGATCGTTCATCCGAGAGCGTCGAACGCCATCAGCGCGAATAGCAGCGGCAGATGCAGAACGGAGGCGAGCACCACCTGCCGCGCCGACGCCCGCGACGGGCCGAGAGCGTGCACGATCCCGCAGGCCAGGAAGACCCCGCCAAGCGCCACGGCTCCAAAGAAGTACCGCAACCCCGTCAAACCCACGAGGCTCGGCAGGAGTGCGACCGCCCAGAGTGCCAGGGACCCCACGACAATCTGGCGCTCGGTGCTTCTGCCCTCCGGATCGACGACGGGTAGGATTCGGATTCCCGCCCGCGCGTAGTCCTCCTGGTAGAGCCGGCCGATCGCCAGCGTGTGAGGGACCTGCCACAGGAACACGATCGCGAACAAGATCCAGCCACCCGAGCCAAGCTCGCCGCGCGCGGCTGCCCAGCCCGTCAACGGCGGCAGCGCGCCGGAGATCGCGCCAACAAGTGTGGAGAGCGGCGTCAATCGTTTGAGGGGGGTGTAGAGGAATAGGTAGATGCCCGACGTCGCCAGAGTCACACCGGCCGCCAACGCCCCGACGACAACCGCGAGATAAGCGAGTCCGGTGAGGGTTGCGAGAATACCGAACGCCAGCGCCTCGCTCGCCGTCAGCCGCCCGCTCGGGAGGGCCCGACGTTGCGTCCTTCGCATGAGGCCGTCACTCTCGCGTTCGAGGTACTGATTCAGGGCCAAAGTCCCGGAGGCGGCCAGCGCTGTCCCGGCCAGCGTCTGCAGCAAGCGGACCCAGTCGGAGGTACCTACCGAGCCGAGACGGTAGCCTACCGCCGTGGTCACGAGGACCATGAGCACCACCCGCGGCTTCGTGAGCGTGACGAAGTCGACCACGCGACGCCATGCGGATGGCTGAGAGCGCAAGACCGCCGGCGAGGCAACCCCGCTTCCGGCCTCGACACGCAAGTTCATGCTCCGATCGTCAGGGCGCGGGCGTCGCCGATCCAATCGCCGTGCGCGCGGGGGATTGATTCGCCGGACGAAGGGTCTGCATGAAGGCCACGAGCGCGGTCACCTCGGCCGGGGCCAGGTTCTTGCCATAGGCCGGCATGTTCCCGCCCCCCTGGAGCACCTGGCGGATGAGCTGGTCCTGCGTCAGCCGCGTGGCGACGCCGTCAAGGGCGGGACCACGCCGGCCCCCGGCGCCCCCGAGGCTATGGCAGTTGCGGCACTGCTTGTTCTGGAGCACCACGGCCCCCTGGAGCTCGAGCGGGCTCCGCCCCCTCACGTACGCGATCGGGGTGGGCAGCCCACTCCAGGCGTCCATGACGGGTGACCACGGAACGATCACACCGAGGGACACCAGGGTGATGACCGTCACGAGGATCAGGAGCACCCCGAGCACCGATACCGGCCGGCGCCGCCAGCTCTTTTCGCCCGTTCCGGCGAGGAATGGGAGCAGCAGCAGGAACCCGATGGCCAGGGGCGGGCCGACGAGCAGGATTGCTGTCTCCGTCCACGGTGGCAGCAGCGCGAAGAGCGCGAAGAGGGACAGGAAGTAGAAGTCCGGCTTCGGCACGGTGTCGATGATGGTGGGATCCGGTACTCCGTTCGGGCCATGGGGGCCGAAGATCGCGGCGCAGAGCAGCACCAGGAGGACGACCCCGCCCATCGCGACCATGTCCTTGCGCGCGGCCACCGGGAAGAAGGGGACGCCGTCCTTCGCGACCTCTTCTTCGTATTGCTGTCGGTAGGTCTCGCGATCGACGAGCCGGCCCGGCATCGGCCATTCGTTGATGCCGAGCCGGAGGACCAGCCACAGATGCAGGCCCACGAGCCCGATCAGGAGCCCCGGGAGCGCGAAGACGTGAAGGGTGAAGAAGCGCGAGAGGGTCCGGCCGGCCACGATCGGTCCGCCGAGCAGCACGTGGACCAGCGCCGACCCGGCGTAGGGCACCCGGGCGACGATCGAGCTGCCGATACCGAGCCCCCAGTAAGCGTCCTGATCCCAGCGGAGGATCTGGCCCGTGAACGCCATGCCCAGGGTGCACAGGAAGAGGAGGACACCGGCGATCCAGGTCAGCTCCCGCGGATACTTGTGAGCGCCCCAGAGAAAGACCTGGATCATGTGGAGCGTCATGACGAGGACCATCGCGTTCGAGCCCCAGAAATGCATGGCCCGGAGATACCAGCCCAGCGCGGCCTGGTAGTTGAGGTACTCGAGGCTGTCGTAGGCCTGGTCCGGCGACGGGACGTAGACGAGCGCGAGGCAGATGCCGGTGGCGATCTGCAGCACGAAGAGGATCATGGTCGCGCTGCCGAACACGTAGGCCCAGCTCGCGGTCTGCCGCGGGACCCGATGCTCCATCGGCAGCGCGAGGATCCCGCCGATCCCCGTGCGCTCCTCGAACCAGTGACCGATCGCGCGGAACATTGCGATCACGCCGGCTCGGACAAGGTCGGGATCTGGCCGCCCCGCACCCAGAGCTGTCCGTCGCGGACCTCGTACTCGTACTCGAACAATCCCCGGGGCGGCGGACCCGACGCGCGCGAGCCGTCTTCGTAGTAGGCACCGCCGTGGCAAGGACACATGAACAGCCGCGACTGGGCGAACCAGCGGACCGGACAGCCGAGGTGGGCGCAGTTGACCGCGAAGATCTGGAAGCGCTCGCCGCTGATCCGCCGCACCCAGCAGGGAATCGTCGCGGTCGCGCCATCCCACGCCACTCGCAAGGGGTTTTGGTACGTGGCCAGCCGCGTCTGGCCCTCGGGGAAGCTTCCGAGTGGCCCCAACCTGATCCAGGCCTGCGCGGATCGACCGCGAGCCGGCCCCAGGATGTAGCCGATCACGGGAACGCCGACCAGGGCGGCGGCGAGTGCGTTCAGCCCGAGCCCAAGCTTGAACAGGAAACCGCGGCGCGAGGATGTCTCACTGCACATAGCTTCAGCCCTCCGGCCGGCCAGGAACCGGCCGACGATGCCCGACGAGCCAGGCTACGAGGTCAGAAATTTGTTGGGGCGTGAGCGGCTGCCCCGGCAGGTCGTCCCGCCAGTCGGGCTTGCCCAAGTCCGGTCGCCCAGCAATCACCGTGGTTCGCAGGGACTGATCGCTCACCAGCGCGAGATACGACGGATCCACAATCGAGCCCATCGTCGGCCCACCCTTGCCCTCCGGTCCATGGCACCGCGCGCAGGCGCTGGCAAAGACGACCGCACCTCGCTCTCTATCCCCGGCGCCGGGGCCCTTGCCGGGACCCTGGTAGGGCGGCAACGTCGTGCTGGGCACGGCGCCGGCCCGAGTCCAGCGGGTGAGCATCCCCTTGACCAGCGCGTCGACCTGCGCATCTGTCAGATCGCCCCCTGCGCTGGCCCGGAACGCTGGCATCGAGGTGCCCGGCACCCCCTCGCCGATGATCGTGCGGAATCGGTCCGCCGACACCAGGGCCAGGTAGACGGGATCGTTGAGCGGCCGGGCGGCGCCGAGGCGACCACCGGCACCGTGACAGCCCGCGCAGTTACGTTCGTAGAGCACGTCGAACGCCGTCACCTGTGAAGGCACGACCTCACGGTTCGCTACCGCCGGGCGCCCGGGCAAGGCGTCACAGGCGGCGAAGCCGAGACAGACGACGACCGCGACGGCCGCCACGAGGAGACGCGGAAAGGAGTTCATCGGTCGATCTCGTGGGGGCCGCGCTCGCGGGATCCATTCGCGCCAGAGGCCCTGACCCCCGAGCGCGCCGCCAGCGGCCATGACTGCATGGTGGCGACCGGCTGCGCCCGGGACACCACGTATCCGGCCGCCAGCCCGAACGCGATCTGGGAGACCACGAACCAGGTCCAGTCGACGCGGGCGTTCAGGGTCGGATTGATGACGCCCAGCACCGCCCAGAGCCCTCCAGTCCACAGCAGCGGCGCCACGAGGCCACCCCAGAGCACGTGTCGGCCCGGCAGCGTCGGCAGGATCACGGCATAGAGGAGCCCGGCCAGCACCGAGATCAGGCCGTGCGCGACGACCCCGATGATCAGGGCGCTCATGCTGAAGGCGCGGAGCTCCGCCAGGCTGGCTTGCGCCATCTCGGGCATCGCCACCGCGGAGAGCAAGTTCACGGGGTACCACAGGCTGTGCTGGAAGATGGCCCCGTACACGAGGGCCACGAGCGCCATCGCCGCGCCCCCGACAATCCCTCCCTTGACCCCCGCCGAGATCGGCTGAACCTCGACCGGGATCCGCATGCGGTGCCCACCCTCGCCGAGCTCGAGCCTTCCGACCGCGGCTTCAGATGGCACGATCGGTCTCGCCTGCTCGGCGACCGATCGCATCGGCATTTGCTCGTACTTCGCTTCGGGCAACACCTGCCGCCACCAGCCGAGACCCGCGGCGAGCGTCAAGATCACTCCCACCGCGGACACGATCTCGTTCGTCACCAGGCCGGCAACGGTCAGGGTGATTCCCAGGGCGAGGGCCAGTGGCCAGGCGGTCGGCGCCGGCATCTCGATGGTATGGGGCTCGGCCGCGGGCGTCGGAGTCATCGGCCCACCAGGTAGACCACGGTGAAGACGACGATCCACACGCCGTCGACGAAGTGCCAGTACCAGGACGCGATCTCCGCGCGCTCGAGGTGCTCCCGCAAGGTGCCAGAGAACGCAAAGACGCAGAGCAGAATCAAGATGGCAAGCCCGACGATCACATGGCTGGCGTGGAGCCCGACCAAGGAGTAGAAGGTGGTCCCGAAGAGATTGGTGCCGATCGTGAGCCCGTGCCCGACGATCAACCGGTACCACTCCCTCGCGGTCCCGGCCAGGAACACGGCGCCCAGCACGATCGTCACGAGCAACCAGACGCCGGCGCGGCGGGCCGCGCCGGTACGGAGCCCACGGAGGGCGACCGCGATCGTGATGCTGCTCGAGAGCAGGCACACCGTATTGAAGATCGGAAGCTCGAGCACGTCCTTCGGATACGGCCCATTCAGGCTCTTGCCGATGTAGAAGAGATAGGCGACCACGAAGACCGCGAAGAGCGAGGTCTCCGCGACGATGAGGCCGATCATGCCCACGCGCCCGCGCTCATTCATGGGGACCGTCCGGATCGTCGGGATGCTTCAGATCCCAGAGCGGCCTCCGGCTCGAGACCACCGGGACCACGTCGAAGTTGTAGGCGGGCGGCGGCGAGGTCGTGGCCCACTCGAGCGTCCAGGCGTCCCAAGGGTCGTCGCCCGCCGGGGCCCCCCGGCGCAGCGAGATCACGATGTTGATCACGAAGATCAGGATCCCTACGATCTGCAGTGGGAGGCCGAGCGTCACCACCAGATTCCAGATCTCCCAGCCGCGATCCGCCGGATAGGTGTAAATCCGTCGTGGCATGCCGAGCATGCCGGGGACATGCATGGTCAGGAACGTGATGTTGAACCCGATCACGAACAGCCAGAAATGCCAGCGCCCCAGGCGCTCGCTCAGCATGCGACCCGTGACTTTCGGGAACCAGTAGTAGATTGCCGCGAAGATGGTGAACACCAGCGCGCCGACCAGCATGAAGTGGAAGTGGGCCACCACGAAGTAGGAGTCGGAGAGCTGCCAGTCGAATGGGGCCACGGACAGCATGATCCCGGTGAGGCCCGCGCACAGGAACTGGAAGAGGAAGGCGCAGCAGAACAGCATCGGCGTGCCGAAGCGAATCTTGCCGCCGTACATCGTGCCGAGCCAGTTGAAGATCTTTACCCCGGTGGGGACCGCCACCAGCATCGTGGAGGCGGCGAAGGCCGCATTGAGCGTGCTGCCCATCCCGACCACGAACATGTGATGGGCCCAGGTGCCCATGCCCACGAGCCCGATCCCGGCCGAGGCGGCGACCAGCATCGGGTAACCGAAGAGCACCTTCCGCGAGAACACCGGGATGATCTCCGAGGCGAAGCCGAAACCCGGCAGCATCAGGATGTAGACCTCCGGATGGCCGAAGAACCAGAAGAAGTGCTGCCACATGACGGCCGACGCGCCCGCCTGGGTGTCGAAGAAGTGCGCGCCCAGGAAGCGGTCGAGCAACAGCATGATCTGCGCCGCGGTCAGCGGAGGCAGGATGATCAGCGTCAGCGCCGAGATGGTCAAGATCTCCCACACAAAAATCGGCATCCGGCCGAGCGTCATGCCCGGCCCCCGCATGGTGGCAATGGTGGTGACCATATTGACCGCGGTCGCGATCGTCCCCACCCCCGCGACCAGCAGCGCGAGGTTCCAGTAGTCGGTCGCATTCCCGGGGGTGAACGCCCGCTCGGTGAGCGGGGCGTACGCGAACCACCCGATGGCCGGCGCGGCGCCTCCGCCGTAGAGTCCCTCCCCGCCGAGGAAGCTGAAGTGCAGGAGCAGTCCTCCGAACAAGAAGATCCAGAACCCGAACGCGTTCAGGCGCGGGAAGGCGAGGTCGCGGGCTCCGATCATCAGCGGCACCAGGTAGTTGCCGAATCCGAACACGATGGGGATCCCGACCAGGAACACCATGGTCGTCCCGTGCATGGTGAAGAGCTGGTTGAACGTCCCCGGCGGCACGACGTGGAGGCCGGACCAGGCGAGCTGGAGACGCATCGCGGATGCCTCGAGCCCGGCGACGACCAGGAACACGAGCCCGCTGACCACGTACATGACCCCGAGTCGCTTGTGATCGACCGTGACCACCCACTCGTGGAGCACCGCCAGCAATGGGCGGTGCGCTCCCGCGCCGCGCCTCGACGCCATCGTGTCCGCCAGCACGCTCATGAGATTTCTTCCCTCACCGCAGGGCCAGGAGGTAAGCGGTCACTTTGTCCAAGTCGTCGCGCGAGAGCTTCATGGCCGGCATGAGCGCGCCCGGCTTCAGGGATGCCGGATCGTCGATCCAGGATCGAATATTCTCCGGCGTGTTCTGAATCACTCCGGCGCCGATGGTCCACCGGCTCATCAGATGAGTCAGGTCGGGGCCGAACACGCCGTTGGCCGAGGTCCCCCGGACCGCGTGGCAGTTGATGCACGACAGCGACGAGAACAGCTCGCGTCCCGCCTGCACCTCGGCATCGTGCCGGGCCGGCGTTTGCTGCTGGGCTGCCCACTTTGCGAAGTCTTCCTTGGACTGGACGGCCACGATGAGCAGCATCCCCGCGTGCTGGAGACCACAGTACTCGGCGCACTGGCCGACGTACCCGCCCGGCTTCTGCGGGTCGATCCATATCCGGTTGGTCTTGTTCGGGATGACGTCCATCTTCCCGGCGAGCTGGGGAATCCAGAAGCTGTGAATGACATCTGCGGACTGGAGCGTAATGAAGGTCGGGGTCGGGTGCGCCGGGTCGCTGACCGGCACGTGGAGCTCGTTGGCGGTGACGATGCCTAGCTTCGGATAGCGGATCTCCCACCACCACTGGTGCCCGACGATCGTGACCTCGAGAGCCTCCGGCAAATGCGGGCGCCGCTCGATCGCGAAGATGTACCGGGCCGTCACCAGGAACAGGACGACGACGATCAGAATCGGAACCACCGTCCAGGCCAGCTCGATCTGTCGGCTCCCATATACCTGAGGCGGCTCACGCCCGTCGTCATCCCGGCGGCGTCGAAAGCGCATGAGGGCGTAGACGGTCAGTCCAGCCACGACGACGAAGATGACGCCGGTTATCCCGAACACGATCAAGGCCAGCTCGCGGATGGCAAAGGCCGGCGTCGAGGCCGGCGCGAAGATACTTGGCGTCTGGACCACTCCGTTGCCACCAGCCGTCGCGTTCGGTGTCGTCAAGACGGTCATAGTGGTTGCGAACAGAAGTAGCCGCCATGCCATCCCGAGCATGAGCCGAGTCAGCACGGTAGTCGCCGCCGAAGGCTCCCGAGCGTCACCGCGTTCCCCTCGCGCCGCCGCCCTCGCAGCTTTTGATAGGCCGAATCGAGGGTGATTCGGTAGAGCCAGGACAGGAACGCAGCAGTCCCTCGGAAGCTGTCAATCCTCCGAGTCGCCGACCAGAAGGCATCCTGCATGACCTCCTCGGCATCCGAGCTATTGCCAGTGAGCTGGATCGCCAGCCGATAGACGCGATCGCCGTGAGCGGCCACCAGCGCCGTCACGGCCGCCTTCCTCCCGGTGCCGGAGCCGCTCCACCAGTGCCGCGTCCGGATCGATCGGCTTCCGGTCACGGACGAGACGCACTCCATCAACCGAGCGCCGTCCCTTGCGATCCACTCCGGTCTCCCCCGTCCCCGCAGAGAGCTGATTTTTCATGCTCAGCCTGATCCAGAGGCAATCGCCGTGCCGAAGAACAGGAGTCGTCTGGCGCTTCGCAAATAGCGGTAGAGGAAGACGTCCAGACGAAACACAAACCCCAGATGGATCCGCCAACCCCAGTCGAACTGCTAGTCGGCTACCGAGTGCCGGCCAGTTGGCACACACGTACAGATCTGACGTCCCTGAGCGGAGCGTTTCGGAGGATCGAGGAGAGACTACTCGCCGACCGTAGGCGCGCGACAAAGCCCGCTCGGCGTCGGAGCGGCTGACCGCCGGGCTTCTCCGCCTCCAGCGGTCAGGCGCTGCAGACCAGCAACAAGGCGAACTGGATCGCGGCCTAGCCTTGCGTCAGCGGGTGGACCGGGTACCCGCGCCGCCGCCAGCCGTGCAGGCCACCCGCCAATGGCCGTACGCCGCGGACCCCTGCGCGTCGCAGGTGGAGGGCCGCGTGCGCGTACAAAGCAGCCCGCGCCGTCCTCGCTTGCCTGGAGCCTCCGCCGTATACTACTACCTCGGCCGTCCACGGGACTTCCCGGCAGCGTCGGCTGAGCTCATCCAGTCGGATCCACCGGGCACCGGGGACCGTATATGGGGCAGCCGTCGCCTCTTCACGCGATCTTACGTCGAGAATGGTGATGGGCCGGCTCTCCTCGAGCCGCGCCCGCAGCTCGTCAGGTCTCATTCCCGAGCGCCGCCGGATACGCAGAATGCGGTGCCGCCTGGCACGGCGCAGCGGTGCGTACAGGAGGAGCGAGATAACGACGATGAGCATGACTCGGAGGCCGAGATGAAACGCGGCCTCGGCCACTGCCTGGCCCACCAGGTATCCGAGGCCCACCCACGTGCCGGCCCAGAGCACCGCGCTGATCGCGCCGTAGACAAGGAAGCGCGGGATACCTTCGCCGGCCGCCCCGGCAAGGTCTGCCGCGATGGGACCCAGTTCGGGCAAGAACCTCGCACCCAAGCGAAACACTCCTTCGTGATCATGGAAGAGGGACTGACCCCGCTGAACACTCCCTCGGGCGGTCGCCGAGAAGCGCGCGATCAATACGAGTGTCCTGGTTCCCCGCCATCGCCCGAGGCTGTACCACACAAGGTCCGCGCAGAGCGTGGCCACGACCGCGACCGACATCGTCGTCACGATGCTGAGCCGGCCGCTCGCGACCAGCGCGCCGACTCCAAACAAGGCCGGAACCACTGGCACCGGCAGACCCCCTGGTTGGCCATGATCCACATGAACAACACCCACTCCGCATTCTCAACAATGACCGACGCCATCATGTCCTCGGGGTCATCGCTGACGCCGCAAACTCACATTGGCCGGCATGATGCCGTAGATCACCCCCTTCATCTCGTCACCGCTGACATCGAGGGTTCCGGACAGGTAGGGTAGTTTCAGAATGACCGAGCTCCCGCTGACGGTGCCCTCGAAGTAGGTGGGTTCGGCCGTCGTCGGGCCGGTCACCATGAGATCGCCGCTCGCGTCGGCGCCGCTCTGCTCGAGATTCATGAAGACATCGCCGTAACCCATGGTCGGGTTATGAAACGACCTAGTCCCAGCCCACTTTCCGCTGACGTCGACTCTCGGAGGAGCGGTACTGCCCCCGATCGCGGCGCACCCGGAAAGCATCACTGCGAGTGCTCCGATGAGAAGGTTCCGTCTCATATGCTCTCCTCCCTACAACACGCCCCTCCACTTCAGTCCTGTAAGTTGAGGAACGGCAATCCACGCGCCGAGTGTTCAAGGCGTGAGGTGGCCCCAGCAACTGTTTGAGTAGAAAGACAGGGGGAGGAAGAAGAGGTGCCAAACGACACCTAGCCCGTCAACGTGTGGTGCTGACCAGCTATCGGTTGCCAGCCGATTGGCACTCGCGGCTGCGGGTCAACGCTCGCAAAGCCGCCAGCGACCCTCAGCGCTGGCGCCCAGACCGCTCCATCACGCGTCCCACGGAGAGACTATCGCCTCATTCGATCCAGCGATCGTAAGGCCTCCGCTCCCTGGTTCCAGCGTGCTTCCAATGTAGGCCGATACTGGGCGATGCACGCCGACGTCGGGTCATGGCCGTTGCGTTGGAGTTCCGGGATTCGCGTCGTGTGGCGTGGAGCTTGGAGGTGCCTGGGGTTGCTTACGAATTAGTTGTTACTCGACCGTCCCTCGCAAAGCGGCGCTTCGTCCTGCGGATCAATCTGCAGGCCTGCCGCGGCCCAACGACCTGCCGCATGTCCGATAGGCTTTATCCACATGACCTGGCCTCTTCGTGATACTCGTAGGGCTCGCTGTTCGGCCTCTTCCGCCGCGCCTCGAGCCATTCAAGATCGTTTAGGCATCCCCATAGAGGTGCTGGAAGCGCCCGCCGTCGGCGACTCAGATGCCATTCCGAGGTCAGGTGGATGATCCGGCTACGTCCAGAAGAATCTTTCCGCCGCGTTGCGCATGCGCGACCGCTTCCTTGATCGACGAGAGGGGGTAGGTTGCCGCCACTGGAATGTGCATCCGCCCGGACGCGATCATCTCAGCCGCCTGCGCTGCGGCTGGCGCAAGTTTGGCCGCAAACTCCGGGTTGGCCATGAAAAAGCCTCGTACGGTGACAGGCTTGAAGATAACGTCCAGCGGGCTGATTGACATCGGATTCGAGCTCATGGCCGCAAAGCTGACGAGCGTGCCGCGGGGCGAGAGCACCGCTGCGAGCACGCCCGTCGCC
>WNFF01003785.1_pt1 | contig 12764 bp, 15 predicted proteins | sample 5400441 | NCBI WGS metagenome assembly WNFF01 (sample SAMN13153345, study PRJNA577476) | soil metagenome | isolation source: 120 cm saprolite under Douglas fir tree site 2 hole 3 replicate 1 | place: USA:California | collected 2015-04-18
CGCGGAAATTGCGACCGTTGTGGGCGAAATCAAGCAGTCCCTGGGGCTGCTGAGGAGGCATCTTTGACTTCGACAAGGCGCGCGCCCGCCTCGCCGAGCTGAACCACCTCGCCGAAGATCCCAATCTGTGGAACGATCCCCAGCGCGCCAGTCGGCTGATGCAGGAGCGCACCTCGCTTGAGGAGCAGCTCTCAGCGCTTGGCCGGATCGAGCGCGAGGTCGAGGACAACGTCGGCATGATCGAGCTCGGCGAGGCCGAGAACGATGCCGGCGTTGTTGGCGAGGCCGAGGCGGCGCTCAGGCGGCTCAAGGCCGAGGTGGCGCGGCGCGAGCTGGAGGCGCTGTTGTCCGGGGAGGCCGACGGCTTCGATACATTCGTCGAAGTCCATGCGGGCGCCGGCGGCACCGAGAGCCAGGACTGGGCCAACATGCTGCTGCGCATGTACACCCGATGGGCCGAGCAGCACGGCTACAAGATCGAGTATCTGGAAGAGACGGCCGGCGAAGAAGCGGGCATCAAGTCGGCCACCATCCAGGTGAAGGGCCACAACGCCTATGGCTGGCTCAAGAGCGAGGACGGCGTGCACCGGCGCATTACGGTCTATCCGGTGATCGACGACCGCATCGTCATCGACATCAAGGAGGCCGACGTGCGCACCGACACCATGCGGTCGGGCGGCGCCGGCGGTCAGCACGTCAACAAGACCGAGTCAGCAGTGCGCCTCACCCACATCCCGACTGGCATTGCCGTGGTGTGCCAGGCCGAGCGCTCCCAGCACAAGAACCGCGCCCAGGCCTGGAAAATGCTGCGGGCCCGGCTCTACGAGCGCGAGATCAAGCGGCGCGAGGCGCAGGCGATCGCCGAGCAGGCCGCCAAGACCGATATCGGCTGGGGCCACCAGATCCGCTCCTATGTGCTCCAGCCCTACCAGATGGTGAAGGACCTGCGCACCGGGGTGAGCACGTCCAACACCGGCGCTGTGCTCGACGGCGACCTCGATGAGTTCATGGCGGCAGCGCTTGCGCAGAAAGCGTTCGGGGAGGAGCCGAAGCAGGTGGAGGACGTGGAGTAGGGGCGGTTCGGTAGCCCCGATTTGGGGACGGACGATTTGCCGTCCCGTAATGCGGAATTGGCGCCTCCTCTCGACCTTTGAATTCCCTGTGGCAGGGAATTTGGCGGGGAAATTTTGCGAATTTGGAACCGATCCGGCGCTGGCTGGCCTCTATTCGTGCAGTGATTCCAGCGTGGTGCACGAAGATGCTCGAATTTCCCGTCCGTTCGGCGCAGGGAATTTATTTCGCGCGCGCAGGGAATTTATCCGGGCCTGGCAGGGAATTCGCTCGCAAGGGCAGGGAATTCGGGTCTTCTGATCGGTGTTGTAGAATCGCCCACCTTTTGCGATGTGAAAGAGCTTGAAGTCCCCGCGGATGACCTTCCTTTCCCAGCTTGTTTCGTTGTATATGCGGGCGTATGTAACCCTCATGAATCACATCAGCATCCGCGACTTGCGGAAGCTATCCGGGGAAGCGACGGGGATGTTGCCGGGGCCGACCCCGGTGAAGTCGGGCGATCGGAAGTTGGGATGTGGTACCGCTCAAGGTTGCTGACCCTGATCGCCTCGCTGCTGTGTTGGCCCGGGCCGAAGCGCTCGCGAAGGGACGCGACTCTGCGGCGGATGATGCCGCACTTGCTCCCTTCGGCGAGGTCGATCCTGTTGCTTGGTCGGTGGACGCGGTGCGTGCGCTTACAGCCGAGCTATGGAACGTCGCGACATGAATGCTTTGCTTGAGAAGGCTCTCGCCGAGATGGCACGGCTTCCGGAAGCTGAACAGGAAGCCATCGCCAGCCTCATTCCGGACGAGATCGCGGCCGAACGCGGCTGGGATGAGTGCTTCGCCAAGACCCAGGATCAATTGGGCGCCCTTGCGCGATCGGCTCGCGCCGAGGTGGCGCGGGGCGACGTGGTGTCCGGCGATCCTTCCAACCGCCCGACGAAGTGAAGTCGTGGAGCGAGTTTATTCATCATTGCATTAACGACAGAAGATAGGGACAGCGAAGACGGTTGTTGGTATCATGATGATATACAAGGAATCGCACGACGCATAGCACCATCGTTTGTGGAATGTGTTGTATGCCAGCTGCGCCGGATCAGATACCGACGGATTTGACGCTTGAGATAGGTGAGAACCTGTCTCCTGAGCGATTTATGGCTGCTGCCCGGGCATTTTTTGGCTATGTACAAGAGATAAGCCAGGCCATTGCGCCTGAGTCCCAGCCAGTGCGTTGGATCGTCCGTGTCCGCGAAGGAAGCGCGCTGCTCGCTGTTGACCCCAGCCCAGGCGTCCCGCAAGAAATAACGCGTCGAATTTACGCCCGCGCTGAGCAAGGCATTCGCCATTTGATTGATGGCAATATCAATGAGTCAGGGCTATCAGAGCCGGCGCTGAAATATCTACGTACGCTCTCTGAAATGACAGAAGCCGGGCCGAATAAAACTGCGCCCATTCCCATCCGTGTTTGGGTGCAAAGAACGCCAATCAGCTTGGATACAAACATAGCCAACACGATTCGAGAGGAATGGCGCGCTGATTACAATGATTACGGAACCATCGAAGGGCGTCTGGAATCCATTCAGGAAAGCTATGGAACGCTGCAGTTCTACATTCGCGATGTAATGCTGCGGCAAAGGGTGCGATGCTATTTTCCGGAAGAATTGCTACCCGAAGTTTTCGACACGTTCCGCAAACGAGTCGAAGTGTCTGGTGTCATCCATTATCGCAAAAACGGCACGCCAGTGAGCATAGAAGTCGAGCAGATTCTTGGGCTGCCAGATGACAGTGAGTTGCCGACGGCTGAGGACGTGAGAGGAATTCTCCGCAGTTAAGGGGATGGCGGGAGTAGAGTTGATTTATTGGGATAGTGACGCATACCTTGCGTGGCTTCAGGCCGAGCAAGGTAAGGCGGACCTATGTGCTGGCACTTTAAAGCGGGCGGACCAGGGAGAGGTGATAATATTCACTTCGGCGTTAACAATCGCTGAGGTCCTTTGGATGCGCGGCGCACCTGCAATTCCACAAGAAAAAGCAGAAATTGTTCGCAGATTTTTCCGTCGCTCTTATTTCCGCGTGAGATAATGTCACGCGGTCCATATCCGAAGGCGCGCAAGATCTCGTATGGAATCATGGCATCAGGCCGAAGGATGCAATACACGTCGCGACCGCGTTGGATGTCGGCGTGGCCTTCCTAGAAACGTTCGATGAGCAACTCTTGAAGAACACAGGAACTATTGGCAATCCGCCGCTTTGCATTCGCAAACCGCTTCCGCCCGCTCAAAAGGAGCTATTCGATCACTAATTCGAATCAACCCGCGGCGACGCCTGCGCCCCCTCCGGCGGCGCCAAGTTTCCGCCGAGCTCGATTCCCGCTGGCGCAAGCCCCCCGATCCGCGGAAAGCCCCCGACCGCATCGCGAATCGCCTGTCGAACGCCGGCGTTCGACAGGAAGCGATCGTGGTTGAGGATGCCCCAGCCTTGCGCTGAGGCGTCGACAACCCGCAGCCCGAGCTTCTCGAGCTGCGCCTTCTCGGCCGCCCCGACGCGGGTGGTGCTGCCGTTCACCCACCGCGACACCGCGAGCGCGCGGTCGTCCGTCGCCGTGATGATCGTAATCTTTGGGGCGAGCGGGCCGATCCGCTGCACCGATGCGGTGAATACGTCCAAGTCGATGTCCGGCGAGGCAAACACCACCGCGCCGATCCGGTCGGCCGCGTAATCGCCGAGCTTGGCATAGAGTTGCCGCAGCGCCTCCATGGTCAGCATGGTGCCGACGCTGTGCGCCACGATATTGACCCGGCCGATGGTCGGGCTTGCCAGCAGGTCTTCGAGCACCTGGTCGAGGGCGTCGCGCGACCACATCGCGCTTTCGCGATCGTAATTGTAGTCAAGGAGCCTCGCCCGCGACGGCCAGGAAAACGCCAGGGTGTCGCCGGCAAACTTGATGCTGTCGGATAAACGCGCAGCATCGAGAGCGGCCGCCTCGAAGGTCTGGTTGAAACCGTGAACGTAGATGAGCAGGTTCCGTCCGCTGGTTCCCTGGCCGAGCAAGTCGTCGATCTGCGGCACCGGCTCGATCGAGGCGATGCTCCAATCGGAAAGACCGACCGCGGAAAGCGAGAACCGGCCGTCATCGGGCGGTATCATCGTCGCGCGTGCAAGCGTAATTGTGCGGGACCGCTCGGTTCCAAACCACGGCTTGGCGCGCGCTCCGGCGACCGATTTGCGCGTGGTGGCCACCAGGAGCGCCGGACGGGTCGCGAGCTCTGAGGCACCGAAGCGCGGCCCATTCGCCGACATGCCGGCGCAGCCCCCGACCGCAAGCGCCGTTGCGGCCGATGCGAAGCCGCGAAGCGCAGTGCGGCGCGAAACGGCAGTGCGATCAGGCTGCATGCGGCGATTGTTCTCGCGTAGTAGTCGTAGAGCGCCAGGTGGCATCCAGCGTTCTGACGCCGGATCGCGGCGATAACAGGGCAGGGGCAGTATGGATCGCGGTCTACAGACTTGACGAAATTATCGAACGACGAGCGCAGACTCTACATCTGTACTGCTGAGACGCAGGGCGTTTTCACCCCCGGTCGGCGATTTCGTCATAGCCGCGGCCGAGGAATTGGATAAAGCAGATGCCGTGACCGAAGGGATCGGCCATCTGCGCTATGCGACCCCAGTTATGCGTTCTAATCTCGCCCTCCAGGGTGGCGCCTGCATCAATTGCCCGATTGACCGCGGCGACAATATCAGGAACCACAAAGTCGAGATGGATCGGTGTCCAGTGTCGGCGGTAGCGGCGCACATCGTCCGCTTCTGCCGATGGCCTCGTTCCCTCAGGCTTTAGCAATAGGTAGATGGCCAACGAGGCGCCAAGCATTTCCACGCCGAATGAGCCGAACCGCCGCCCGACCTGCAAGCCAATCGCCCGCTGGTAGAATGCGATCCCCTTCGACAGGTCGTCGACATCCACGTTGACGAGCAAATCCATTGCCTACCCCACAACCTGTGTCACGGCGCGGACGATCGTAAGCCTGCAAGACCAATCGCTAAGGGCGTATCGCGGCGGCCGGCAAGCTGTTAATCTCAGCAAGTGGATTAACGATCGTCCTCAGCCTTTGGGGGAACTCATGCACGCCGCGCGATCTTTCCTCATGCCCGGCCTTGGCGCTATCAGCCTTGCCGCCGCAGCCTTGCTCACCCCACACGCCGGGATCGCGGCCGAGAAATATCCGACCCGGCCGATCCATTTCATCGCTGCCTTTCCGGCCGGCGGCGCCGTCGATATCACGGCGCGGATCGTCGCGGACTGGCTATCGAACGATCTCGGCCAGCAAGTCATCGTCGAGAACCGCGCCGGCTCCGGCGGCAACATCGGCGCGGCGGCCGTGATCAATTCCCCACCGGACGGTTACACCATCCTGTTCGCCGCTGCGAACAACTCGGTCAGCGCGTCGCTCTACAAGAAGCTGCCCTACGATTTCATCCGCGACACGACGCCGGTCGCCGGCATCATGCTGGTCACCAATATCATGGTGGTGCCGCCCTCATTGCCGGTCAAAACCGTGGCGGATTTCATCGCGCTTGCCAAGGCCAATCCGGGCCAGCTCAGCTTCGCTTCGTCCGGCAACGGCACATCGGTGCACATGTCGGGCGAGTTGTTCAAGTTGGCGACCGGCATTGACATCGTCCACGTGCCGTATCGCGGCTCGGCGCCCGCCTATCCCGACCTCATGACCGCGAAGGTCCACGTGCTGTTCGACAACCTGCCGGGGGCGATTGAATTCGTCCGCGGCGGCCAGCTACGCGCACTCGGCGTTACGGTGGCGAAGCGCTGGCCTGCCTTGCCGGATATTCCGGCCATCGGTGAAACGGTTCCAGGCTACGAGGCCGCCCCTTGGTATGGCATCTCGGCGCCGAAGGGCACACCGGCTGACGTCGTCGAAATCTTGAACAAGTCGGTCACGGCCGCACTTGCCAATCCGAAAATGCAGGCGAAGCTCGCCGAGTTGGGCGGCATCCCGATGCCCATGTCTCCGGCCGAATTCGGCAAGTTCGTCGCCGATGACACCGCGAAATGGGCTAAGGTGGTGAAAGCCGCCAATCTTTCGGTGGAGTAACGGCGCATCACCGCCCCGGCGCCGCCCCGGCAACCTTCTCCTTCAATTCCTCCCACGCGCCCTGCAGCGGTGCGAACACGAAATGCACGCGATGTATCCCGGGCCCGACGGGCACTGCCCGGAACAGCACGTTGGCCTTGAGAATGTCGGCCGACCTGCCGTCCACTTCGGCGCGCCACCAGGGATGCCAGACATCGTTGAGGACGAGGAAGCCGCCATCCGGCGCGTCCGCCTCGATATCGATCTCGGTGTTCGCATAGCGCTCGATGCGGGCGCTGCCGGCAACGGCTCTCGAATCCGCCGCGCGCGGCGGCACCGGGGGCGGTTGCTCCAGCAGCACAGTGCGGCGCGGATCGATATCGGGCCAGCCATTGCGGAGGAGGTCGTCGAAATCGGCGATCTGATAGTCCGGCACGACCATCACGCGGGGCAGCGCCCGTGGATTTTCGTACACATAGGCGTCCTTGGTGCGGGCAACAAACTTGAGGTCGCCGGCGTGGAGAGAGGGGTCGATCTGTTCGACCGGTACGCCGCTCGCGATGAAGCGCACGCCGCACAGATTGGCCATGGTGGAGCGGTAGGACGGGAACAGCGGCGCGAAGGCGCGCTGCTGCGGCGTCGCCACGGTATCGCCGACGCCGGTCGCAAGCGCAAAGTCGTGGAGGCGGAGGGGGTTGTGCCCGAACAGGTGGTCGAAGCCTTGAGCGAGTGCGACGTCGGGCCAGTGATAGGCGATGCCGATCAGCTCGACGCGGTCGCGGCGGTCGGCGCCGGAGGCCTCGGCAAGCTTTGCCTTGAGGAGCAAGACGGTTTCGTCGCTGCTATCCGGCCGCAGCGCCTCGTAGAGCGACGGCGGCAGGCCGGTCGATTCGTTCGGCCCATTGTTCCAGGCGAGGTCGAAAGTGGTGAAGCCGCAGAGCAGAACGGCTGTCGCGGCAGGACGCACCGCCGCAAAGCGGCGCGTCACTTCGACAAGCCCGATCCCGCCGGCCGCGAACATGACGCCGGTCGCGACCGGCAACACGGCAAGATCGAGCTTGCCGGCTTCATGGGCGATGGCCACCGCAATGGCGATAGGCATGGCCATCATTGCGGATTCGACGGCGACCCACCAGCGCGGCGCCGGCGCCGTGCCGGCAAGCATACGGTGGACCAGGTAACCGGTATTGATGGCGAGCAGCAGGCCGATGATGAAGGTCGCATCGGCAGGACGGCGGAACAGGTCGACGCCCGGCAACAGTTCGTACATGAAACGGAAGGCCGGCGTGTACCAGCCGAGCGCATAGAGCAGCACGAGCGCAAGCATCACCGGAAAGCAGCGGATTTCGCGCGTCCACAACAGGCCGCGCGCAAGCCCGGTGCCGAAAAGGAGGATCATGGCGAGAATGCCGCAATAGATTTCGCCGACATTCTGCGCCAGGAAAAGTCCGGTGGGCGTCATCTTCTCGCGCCAGCCGGGACTGGGCGGACCCCAGAAAACCACATTGGGATCGGCGGCGCCGAACAGGTCGGAAACGACCAGCATGAGCAGCAGGACAGGATGTAGCGAGCCGCGCCCGGCGGCCTCCAGGCCAACCGTCGGGCGATTGCTGGCGGCTGCAAGCAGCGCAGCGAGCACCACCGGGACGACAGCGATGACGGCGACGGTCGCGGCGCAAGCGGCAAGCGGAAGCACGGTGCTCCTGATGCGCGCGAGCCGCCCTTTGCCATCGAGCCACCAGGCGAGGACGAAGAGGGCGAGCACGTAAAGCCCGATGAGCGCGACCTGGTCGCGTCCGATAATCAGGAGGGCGATGATGACGCCGGCAGCAAGTCCGATCCGCCATGACGTGTGGTCCAGCGTGCGGGCCAATAGCCACAAGGCGATCGGCACGTAGGAGAGGCTGATGATCTCGCCCGTGTGCTGCAGGCGCGATGACGCCGAACCGCCGAACGCGAAAATCAACGCTGCGACCGCAGCGCCGACGGCATGCCAGCCGCGGTCGCGGAAGAACAGCATGAGCCCGAGGCCGCCGGCAAACAGATACGCGAAGGTGACAAAATCGACTGCGCGAAAGCTTGGCGTCGGGTCGAACGCCGCAAGGGCGAAATGCAGCGGCGAGAAGATCAGCGATTGCGGATCGGCGATCTGCGGCCAGCCGGCAAACAGATTTGGGGTCCAGAACGGCTGTTCGCCGCGGGCGAGTGAGGACGCGAGGAATTGCAGTTCGGGCTGGAACTGGGCCTTGGCATCCCACGGGATCGTGACCGCGCCCGAGAGCCACGGCCATGACAGGATCGCAAACGCTGCGATGTAGAAAACCACCGACAATGCGAAGGTGCGCGTGCGCAATCCTGATGACGCAAGCGGCATTCGATCAGCTCAGTCGGGTGGAAACGGCGCAATGAAGCGAGCTTGAGCGAGCACGCGGGAGGGAACGTCGGTCGCGGCTAGCCCAGCGATAAGGCCCGTCGCACTTTTCGCCGGAAATAGTTCAAGCTTTACCCTGAGAAGCGCCACGACGAAAATCCTGCCGCCGGAATGTTTCATCGGAGCCTCTATTGGTCGAGCCGCCCGTCAATGTCCTGGCGGCCATGAAACACGTACAAAATCTCTACATCCTCATCCTCGATAGTATAGATGATCACGTACTGCCCCACAGGAAAGCTGCGCAGGCCGGGGCGTAGATCGTCGCGGGGACGGCCCATGCGAGGGAACTGGCTGAGCAAGTAGAAACGCTCGGTGATCGCATCAATGACACTATCAGCCGCAACAGCATTGCCGCTTTCTTTGAAGATGTAATTCCAAATGCCGCTGAGCTCGGCGCGCGCCTGCGGTGCGAGGCGATGCGCCATGTTACTTGCTGGAGTGGTGCTCGTCGGTAAACTGCGCCCGACCGTGCCGTTTGACGTCCTCGGCCAATGCGCGCATGGATTCCTGGGTGATTTCGATGCTTTTGCCCCTGCGAATCGAGGCTCTTGCGATATCGATCGCAGCCAGAATCTCCGTGCGGCGACGTTCTCGATCGACCCAGAGCGTCATTGCTGCCCGTACGGCATCTTCCGGGCGCTCAAACCGGCCGCTCTCGATGGCCTGTCGGACAAAATCTTGCTGCTCGGGAGTGAGGTCGATCTGCATGCTGCATACGTAACGCGTTGAAGCTGCCTGATCAAGCAGGGGCCTTATCGCTGGCCTTTGCCTTGGTAGCTCATCAGCGAGACGATCCACGTCTGCTTTATCACCGCTATGCTTCGTTCCGTCATGGCGCCACCGTCTGATCCAGTGTCTTGCATGCGCGAGGGTGAGGTGTTAGATATTCATCCAAATGGGTGAATATAGTGCTCTCGACCACACGCTGATCGCATTGGCCGATCCTACGCGCCGGGCGATCCTGGCGCGGCTGGCCGCAGGCGAGGCGCGAGTCACCGACATCGCTGCGCCCTTTCCGATTTCACTGAACTCCGTTTCCAAGCACATCCGCATTCTGGAACGGGCCGAGCTGGTCCGACGCCGCAAGCGGGGTCGTGAGCATCTGCTTGCACTCAATCCCAAACCACTGGACGCCGCGGCGAAGTGGATCGAGGAGCAGCGCGCGCTCTGGGCATGGCGCCTTGGCGAGCTTGACAAGGTCTTAACAGAGGAGAAGCCATGATCACAGAGACCACATCCCGGGTAGTGGTCACGCACCGCTACGCGGCTTCGCCCGAGCGAGTCTTCGACGCTTTTCTGGACGTGCAGACCGCGCGCCGCTTTCTGTTCGCCACGGCAACAGGAGAAATGATCACGGCGGAGATCGAGCCGCGTGTCGGCGGCGGCTTCACATTCACCGAGCGGCGCCCGGACATGGGTGACGTCCGCCATGTCGGCGAATATCTTGAGATCGATCGGCCGCGGCGGCTCGTCTTCACCTTCGGCGTGCCCCAGTTCGATGCGCGAATGACCATCGTCACCATCGAGATCCGGCCTGAGGGTAGTGGATGTGAGTTGACCTTGACCAACGATGGCGTGCCGCCAGACTACGCCAAGCGCAACCATGAGGGCTGGAGCCGCATCCTCGCGGGCCTGCTGCCGGCTTACGACGGCGTGCACGGCGCCGGGTGGCGTTAGCGCGGCGGGCTGAAACGATCTCCGCGGCCTGTAGGGGCGACCCAAGGGGCGACCATTGTGGTCGTCCTGTTACCAGGGACGCGATGGACAGTTAAGTAACGTCGATCGCGCCCCGCCGCGAAGCGCGCGGGCGACCACAGGGGTCGCCCCTACAAGACCCGCCCTCGCCGCACGACGTCACGCGCTCTGGCTCTGCCTCTCAGCCGCGAGACCATCCAACGTCTGCTTCATGACCGCCATGCCCTGTTCCATCATGGCGCCGACGGCGCCTGCGGCGGCGTCCGGGAGAAGATCGGCGATCCAAACGACTTTGGTCAGTCCTTTCGCCTCGGAGAAGACCTGCGCTGATGCGTTATGGTGCGTCATCGATCCGCCAACTACCGACCACACGACGCGGCGTGCATCATCATCGACCGTGACGATCAACTCGCGCACCACCATGCCGTTGCCGAACGTCACGACACGGGCACCGGGCTCGAGACGCGTGTCGGTCACGAATCCGGGCACCAACCGGGTGTGGAGAGCGCCAATGTCGCGCAGTGCGTCCCAGACGTCGTCCGGCCGGGCTTTAGTGAGGATTTCCTTGCGTATCGATGCCATTTTGCGCTCCGCGTTTCGGTGGACAGGAACCGCCAGCTCCAAGTGGTCAGGCGGCCTTGTCGCAATAGGCCTCGATCCGATAGCCGTCGGGATCGACAACGAAGGCCGCATAGTAGTTCGCGCCATAGTCGGCGCGCAGCCCCGGTTTGCCGTTGTCGCGGCCGCCATGGCGGATCGCGGCCTGGTGAAAGGCATCGACGCTTTTCCGCGTCGGGGCCGTGAAGCAGAAATGCAGCCCGGATTGCGGATCGGACGGAACCGGACTTGGGCTGGCACTGATCCAGAATGCGACCTGTTCCTTGCCGTAGCCGAGCGAGCCCTCAGACGAACTCAGACAAGAGTAGCCGACCGGCTTGAGCGCAGCGTCGTAGAATGCCTTGGCTTTCGCAATGTCGCGAACGCCGATGGATACGTGATTGATCATGTTGCCCTCCTTCGCTGTTGTCCCCATATGCGGTGCGGTCCGGTTCCCGGGCTTGGGTAAAATTGCTAACTTCGCGCCATGCGACGAAACGACAGCACTTCCGCCGCCAGCGCTCTGGTCGCCCGTCCTCTGCGTCAAGGGCAGGGGTGGAGCGTTGGCGAGTACCTCTGCACCGCAGGTCCGGATGATCGCCCCTTCGAGGAGCGACGCGAGGAGTTCTCGATCGCCGCCGTGATCGAGGGGACGTTCACCTACCGGGCAGATACCGGCACGGCAGTGATGCACCCCGGCGCCTTCCTGTTCGGCAACTCCGCCACATGCTACGAGTGCGGCCACGATCACAGCACCGGCGATCGCTGCGTTGCGTTCCATTTCTCGCCTGCGTATTTTGCGGAAGTAGCCGCGAGCATTGCCGGCTCGCGCCGATTCAGGTTCCCTGCTCCCATGTTGCCGGTCACGCCCAAGCTGCTGCCTTGGCTTGTGCGGATCGAGGCGCGGACGGCGCTTGCGGAGCGCCTCGAGATGGACGAATCCGCACCCCGCTTCATGGAAGCGGTGATCGGCGCAGTATCCGGTACGACGCCGCTGCCGGTTCGTGCGTCCGCACGCGATGCGCGACGCGTCGGCGATGCCCTGCGCTACATCGAGCGACACGCCGCAGATGCCCTTGATCTCGACACCCTCGCCGGCGTGGCGATCATGAGCAAGTATCACTTCCTTCGCACGTTCCGGCACATTGTCGGCATGACGCCGTACCAGTTCGTTCTCAGCGTGAGGATGCGTAGGGCGGCTGTGCGGTTGGCGACCTCATCCGCGCCGGTGTCGGCAATCGCGTTTGAGACCGGCTTCGGCGACCTCTCGACCTTCAACGGCCGGTTCCGGGACGTATTCGGCATGAGTCCGATGGTCTACAGAAACCGCGAGCGCGCAGCGTAACGCGGGCGGCGCGCTGTCGGAACCTTAAGCCTTCACGCGTCCGATCGACTGTTGTTATCGGCTGCTGGTATAGTCTGGGGCCATCCAATCCGTCCGCCGCGGCTTGCGCCTATAAAACGTGAGGGAGCTGCATGTATCGTTCGCGTGTGTTCCTATTGACCATCGTCGCCCTGACGGTCTTCGCCTCCGGCAGCATATCCGGCTCCGCCGCCACGCGATGCGATCGCTTGCTGGACCGGCTCAACGCCAGATTAGCCGACGCAACCTGCTTTGAGAGCGCAGATCTCACGACCGCCAATCCGGCTACCACGCTGCCCAATAACTCCCTGCCCGGATTGCCACCGTTCGCATTCACGCCGCAGACTGATCGCGACGTGATCGCGCCCCCGGCCGGTTTTCGCACGCCCATCACCAAGGCGGTGCCGGGCATCCAGATTCAAGCCCGCATCGCGAATGATCCTCTGGGCGAAGCGCGAATCTTGATCCGCCTTCCGGATGACTGGAACGGCAAAATGGTGGTGGCCGGCGCATCGGGCACGCGCAGCGAATTCAACGG
>WNFF01014629.1_pt1 | contig 12764 bp, 12 predicted proteins | sample 5400441 | NCBI WGS metagenome assembly WNFF01 (sample SAMN13153345, study PRJNA577476) | soil metagenome | isolation source: 120 cm saprolite under Douglas fir tree site 2 hole 3 replicate 1 | place: USA:California | collected 2015-04-18
GAAGTGGCTGGTCCCCCGTACTTTCGGGCCCGCGAAGTTCGGCATGATGCCGCCACCGGCTACGGCCGTGCCGTCCCTGTCCATGCCCTCGGCCGTCCAGTGCCCGTTGGCGCCCGCCATGATGCTGAGTGCCGGGGTGATCGCGTACGTGGCCTTCAGACCTAGCTGGCCACGGCCATACTTGTCCCAGCCGATTGCTGCGCCTGGATACGCCATCCGGGCACCAGCCGAATTCCACGTGTTAATGTAGTCGACACCCAGCGAGGTGACCTGAGTCCCCCAGTCCGCCAGGTAGCTCGTGTCGGTATCCAGAGGCTGGAAGTAACGCACCGTACCGAGGGTGCTGTTCCGGGCCTTGTTACCAGTACTGTACACCTGCAGCGCCTCTATGAGCAGCGGGCCCAACTGGAAACCTTCCCTGAGATCGACTAGCCACGCGTCGAGGTTAGCGTGAGCCTTCGAGCCGGCCGTCCGGTTGGTGATAACCCCGGCGAAGGCGCTCGGGACGACCACGGCCCGGTTACCAAACTGGTAGAGCACGGTCGGATCGAAGGAGAACGGACCCATTCGGAGACGCCCGTCAACGCCAACAGTGTGCCGGTACTCGTTGACGCCGCCGCGGAAGGTACCGTCCGCATTGTTGAACGCGTTACCGGTTACTGCGTTGGACCCGCCGGCGACGAGGCCGCCCCGGCCCTGACGGGCGTTGCCATCGGTCCCGCCCTGGGCATAGAAGAGCGAGTACATCGGCTTGATGTCCAGGCCCTTGAACGGCGTGATCTCGAGGGACCCGATGACCGCGAAGTCATCGCCACGGTTCTGGACGTCCGCTCTCGAGAAGAAAGAGGCCACGCCGCCCTGGGCGCCCGTCCCTCCGTAGCCCAGTGGCCCCGTCTGATTCCTCTTGCTCTGGATGCCGACGAGGCTTTCCTGGATCTGGACGTACGTCCCAACGATCTTTACGTTCGGGGTGACCTGGCTGACAACATTCACGCCCGGGAAATCACCGTTAGCGTAAACGGCCAGCTTGTAGTTGGCGGCCGCGCCGAAGGGCTGAGCGCCGAGCCGCGCCGTCGTCGGAACCGGAATCAGCGGCACCGGGAACTCGACGTAGAGCCACTTGATCTCGATGATGCCGCGGGAGTCGGTGTTGAGGTCGAAGCCGCCGTCGGTGCCGGGCTGCGTTGCGACGGAAGTGGCCCCCGCCTGGGGGCCCGAAATGGCGATCGACGAGTCGTTCGAGCCCGTCTGACCGTAGGTATGGTCGAGCTCGATACCGAGGACACCCTTGGCCTTGCCGACTTCACCGATGAAGTCGAGGCGACCGCGGATACGGCCATACCACTGGCTGTCCTTCGCGTTGGTGAGGCCGGAGGCGTTAATGGCGTTGTGGGTATACGCCGTGACGTTGTCGATGAGGCCGTTGATGCTCACCTTCGGTGCGGGCGCCTGGGCGAATGCCACGGGCGCGAGCAGCCCTACCAGGGCCAAGGCGACCACCAGAACAGCGAGACTCGTCCTTTTCATTGAGACTCTCCTCAATCAGGTGGATGACGTGCGTTCCTGCAGCGTGTGCTTCCTTACTTCCCGCGATACGTGCGACGACGGTACGGCTGGAGAGACGAGTGTTTTCCCTTGTCACCTCCCTGGGAGAACGACTAGGAAAATGCTTGACCTTTTTACCGCGAACGAGGTTTACGGGTCAAGAGAAAATCCCTCGGTGCGAAAAGGGACAACCAACCACTAAAACAGCTACTTAGCCTCCGTCACCCATCGCTTTCAGCACCTCGTCTGCCCGCTTACCGAGCATGGAGGCCGGCTCGAGGTCGCGGGCAGCCCGAAAGTGGGCCTTGGCCTCCGCCTGCCGCCCCTCCTTCTGGAGCAGCACCCCGAGCCAGAAATGCGACGGCACCAGCTTGGGCTCGAGCTGGAGCGCCGCCCGGAACGCGTCCTCGGCATCCTTGCGGCGGTCGAGCGCCCAGTAGGCGTAGCCGAGGTTGTTGTAGGTGGTCTCCGGTCTGGTGTAGATGGTCTGGGCCAGGGCTCGGCGGTAGGCGCCGATCGCGTCCTCCCACTTGGCCTGCTCGGCGTAGGCCGAGCCCAGGTTGTGGAACGCGTCGGCGTAGGTCGGATCCAGCTCCACCGCCTTCTGGAACTCGACCTGCGCGTCCGCGTAGCGGCCGATATTGAGCAGCACCGCGCCGACCGCGTTGTGGTAGAGCGGATTGCGGGGCTCGATCTCGACGGCCTGCCGCAGGGAGGACAGGCCGAGCGAGATCCGCCCCTCGGAGATGCTCCTGACGCCTGCCTCGTAGGAGGCGCGGCCTTCCAGCTTGCGGATCTCGTCGTCGGCCGTCGTCGTCGCGCACGCGGGAAGCAGCGCGGCCGCGCACAGGAGCACGAGCCCGGACGCGCGCCTTGACACGCTCATGCTCGCCATGTATTCCTTTGTTTCATGCCAACGTACGAATACGAATGCCCGCGCTGCCCTCGTGTCTTCGAGGTGAAGCAGCGCATCACGGCACCGGCGCTCGCGACCTGCGATCGCTGCGGAGGGCCGATCCACCGGCTGCTGTCGGCGACGCCGTTCATCCTGAAGGGTGAAGGCTGGTACGTCACCGACTACCCGTCCGAGTCCCGCAAGAAGGCGAAGGAGTCGACCTCGAAGGAGTCGACGTCAAAGGAGTCGACGTCAAAAGAATCGGCGTCGAAGGAATCGGCATCGAAGGGGGATGGCGCAAGCGCCGAGTCCAAGCCGGCGACATCATCGGAAAGTAAGTCTAGCACGGAGAGCGGCAGCAGCTCCGCTTCCACGAAGAGCAAGGCAACCACTCGGAGCAAGCCGACCACTGGGGGCAAGCCGGGCGCCAGCTCGTGAGGGGCCGCCTCACTCGGCCCGCCTCACGCGAACGATCGCGCCGCGGCCCGCGCCCAGATTGTCCCGCGCGCTGCCGGCTCTCACGAAGATCTCCAGCCGGCCCGTCGAGCCGACGATGACCGCCGGCTCCCCATCCCCGCCCTCGGCGTAGGCGCCCACCGGCCCGCGCAGGCGACGCCCCGCCACCTCCAGCGCCACCCCGCCGGGCCCGGGGATCTCCGCGAGCCGCGCGGCCGGGATCGAGGTGATCAGGTTGCCGAAGCGGTCGGCGGCGAGTACTTCGCCCACCAGCTCGCCCCCCTCCAGACGGCAGCCGGGGCGGCGGAGGCGCTCCGGATCGGACACCGCCGGGCCGAGGCGCTCGAGCGGGACGCCCGCGGCCAGATAGGCGGCGGCGGGCGCGAAGACATCGCGGCCGTGAAAGGTTCGGCTGACCTCGGCCAGACGGTACTCCGGAGCGGTGACTGACACCGCCGTCCAGCCGGCACCCTCGAGCGCGAAGGTGAACAGGCCGTTGTCCGGCCCGACGAGGTAGTACCCGCCCGCGCGGACCGCGATGGCCCGCCGCGCGCTCCCGACGCCTGGGTCGACGACGGCCAGGTGCACGGTCCCCGGGGGGAAGAACGGAGTGGCCGCCTCCAGGGCGAGGCCCCCCGCGAGGATGTCCTGGGGAGGGACCTCGTGGGTGAGATCAACCAGCCGGGCCGACGGGCAGATGGACAGCAGCACCCCCTTCATGATCCCCACGAAGGGGTCGCGCAGCCCGAAGTCGGTGGTGAGGGTGATCAGGCCCGGCATGGACCTCCGAGGAGCGGGAGAAGGCCTAGCGGTCGCGATCGACGACGAAATCCGCGACCAGGACCAGCGTCTCCTTGTCCTCCGAGTTCGGGAAGGGCCGGAGCGCGTCCTTCGCGCTCTGAGCGTACTCGTGGGCCCGCTCGAGCGCGTACTCCACGCCCGCGTGCTTGCCCACGAGCCGGCGGATCTCCTCGATCTCCTCGGGGGTGAGCGCGGGCTGCTTGAGCATGGTGTGGATCCGGTCTCGGTCGGCCGGCCCCGCCCGCTCGATGGTGGCGATCAGGGGCAGCGTGCGCTTGCCTTCCTTCAGGTCGGCGCCGACCGCCTTCCCGAGCCGCGCCTGGTCCGCGACGAAGTCGAGCGAGTCGTCGCTGATCTGGAAGGCGATCCCGATGTCGAGCCCGTAGCGCGTCAGGCCCTCCACCTGCTCCGGGCTGGCCCGCCCCAGGAGCGCGCCGATGCGGCAGCAGGCCGACATGAACGACGCGGTCTTCTGGGTGATGATCCGGAGGTAGTCGGCCTCACCGGCGGTGCCGCTGCGCTTGCGCTCCAGCTGGAACACCTCGGCCTCGGTCATGGAAACGGTCGCGCGGGCGAGCGTCTCGAGGACGCGGGGGTCGCCGTCCTCCACCATCAGGGCGAAGGACTTCGAGTAGAGGTGATCGCCCACCAGGATCGAGGCATCGTCTCCCCAGCGGGCGTTGGCGGACGGCCGCCCGCGACGCAGCGGCGCCTGGTCCACCACGTCGTCGTGGATCAGGGTGGCGGTGTGCAGCAGCTCGACGACGCAGCCCATCCGGACGGCGCGCGGCCCCTGATAGCCGGCCAGGCGGGCCGCGATGAGGAGGAGGATCGGGCGCAGCCGCTTGCCTCCCGCCCCCGCGATGAACTCGCCCATCTCGTGGATCAGCGCGACGGGCGACGCGATCTGGCGCCCGATGGCGGCCTCGATGGCGGCGAGCTCGGCGCCGATCGCGACCGCGACGCGATCCTTTAATAGAGCTTCGAGCGGAGTGGGCGCGTTCACCGAAGAGGGGCGGAGGCGCCGGCTACCGGAGCACCACCCGGTCCTTGACCTGAACCTGCACCCCCGCGGCGGCCTTCTGCACCTCGACCACCGAGAACTTGTCGCGGACCTCCACCACCCGCCCCGAGGCCACCTCCTCGTCGAGCTCGCCGAGCAGCTCGCCGGTGATGGGGTGGACGATGGCGACCTTGTCGCGGCGGACGCTCACGCCGGTGCCGAGCTTGACCCCGTCGCTTGCCGCGAGGTCGATGATGACGCGGGAGGTGTCCACGAACACGACGTAGCCGCGGGTCGCGGACTGGGCCGCGACGCGGCTGGGCGCGTCGGTGCGGGTCGTGTTCGACACCGCCGCCGCCGCCGCGCTGCGGCTCGTCGGGATCGTCGGCACCACGTTCTCCACCTTGTAGGCCCCACCCTGCCGCGCGCTGATGCGCCCGCCCCCGGGGGGCGCCCCGTACTTGGCCACGACTTCGGGCGGCGCGATCAGGGTGGACTGGCCGAATACGAAGGACTTCACGGTCGTCGGGAGCTTGTCCTCCTCGACCCAGGTGTATTCCGGCTCGCTCGGGATGTCGCAGCAGCGGGGATTCTTGATCAGGAGCCACCTGGGCTCGGCGCTGCGGATGGCCACCGAGGGATCGCTCGGGGTCGCCAGCCCGAGGTACTCGCGCCAGCCTCGACCACCGCAGCCCGAGACCGCGATCACGATGAAGCCGGCCAGAACAAGCCACTGCCCGCGTCGATAGGTCGTCATGACGCCCAACAGCATACCAGAAGCCTCCCTCTTATCCGCCCTCGCCTCGGGCGCCGGTCAGTCGGTGGGAACCGGCTCCCAGGGGAACCGCTGCTCGGCCGCGTTCTCGGAGCGGGTCAGGGCCGCCCGCCGGGAGAACAGCGCCGTGCCGGTCACCGCGGAGATCCAGGTGATGTCCAGGTAGGTGACCCCCCGGCGCTCGATCAGCATCGGGACCAGCCAGCCCGAGACCTCCAGGATCTTGCCGGAGGCCTTGGCCTTGCCCGGGCTCACCAGCAGCTCCTCGCTGCGCGTCTTCTGGCTGAGGAGATGCTCCTGCACCGCGGAGGGGTCGGCGACCTGGAACCGCTTCGTCTGCTCGAGCGCGTGGGCGAGCATGAACGGCACCCGCCGCAGGTCCGCGTTGGTCTTGGTGAGGTCGGTGGCCGGCGCCACCGCGACGCGGATCCGGCCCTTGGTGATGCGCACCCCGTCCTCGGGCTCGGGCGCGGCCTTGCCGTCGGCGGGCACGAACACCGCCTCGGAGTACTGCGGATGCAGGCGGATGATCTGGGCGTAGCCGAGGATGTCCTCGTAGCGGCCCAGGGGCCGGCTGTTGATGGGATGCCGGAAGGTCTCGCCCTTGCGGAACACCGAGTACTCCTGCCCCGGTTGCACCCCGCTCTTCTCGGTGAGATCGATGAAGAGCCGGCCGCCCTCCGCCGCGACCACGAGGCCCTCCGCGGGCGGGAAGGCGCCGACCACGTCCTGGAGCAGGAGGCCGAAGGTCGCGCCGACCTGGTCCGCGGTGCCTGCCCCCGCCGGCCCGGCCAGCAGGACAACGAGTAAGGGCAGCGCGACGAGGAGCGCGAGACCACCCCTCACCCTAGGGGAGAGGGTTCCCGGTTAGAAGACGACGGATGGCTGGTGGACACCGAAGACCCTCCGTAGGGTGTCGCAGATCTCGCCGAGCGTCACCTGCGCGCGCACCGCGGTCAGGATATGGGGTAGCAGGTTGTCGCGGCCCCGCGCGGCCCGATCCACCGCCTCGAGCGCGCGGGCGGCGGCGGAGCCGTCACGCGTGCGGCGCAGGACCGCGAGGCGCTCGGCCAGGGCCTGGCCCACCGCGGCGTCCACCTGGAAGAGGTTGGCGGGCGGCGGCTCGTCCATGACGAACTCGTTCACGCCGACCACCACGCGCTGCCTGGCTTCCACCTCCTGCTGATAGCGGTAGGCCGCCTCCTGGATCTCGCGCTGCATGAACGGGATGGCGTGCACCGACCCGCCCAGGCCGTCGATCTTGACGATGTAGGTCTCGGCCTCTTCCTCGATCCGCCGGGTGATCCGCTCGATCGAGTACGAGCCGCCGAGCGGATCCACGATGTCGGCCACGCCGGACTCGTGGGCCAGGACCTGCTGGGTGCGGAGCGCGGTGCGCACCGCCGCCTCGCTGGGCAGGGACAGGGCCTCGTCCATCGAGTTGGTGTGCAGCGACTGGCAGCCGCCCAGGACCGCGGCCAGGGCCTGCACGGCCACCCGCACGATATTGTTCTCGGGCTGCTGCGCGGTGAGCATGCTGCCCGCGGTCTGGGCGTGGAAGCGGAGCATCAGCGAGCGCGGGTCGCGCGCGTCGAAGCGGTCCTTCATGATGCGGGCCCACAGCCGCCGGGCGGCCCGGAACTTCCCCACTTCCTCGAGGAGGTTGTTGTGGGCGTTGAAGAAGAACGAGAGCTGCGGCGCGAACTCGTCGACTTTGAGTCCCGCCTCCTGCGCGGCTATCACGTAGGCGATGCCGTTGGCGAGCGTGAAGGCCACCTCCTGGGCGGCGGTGGAGCCGGCCTCCCGCAGGTGATAGCCCGAGATCGAGATCGTGTTCCAGCGCGGGACCCGCTCGCGGCAGAACGCGAAGGTGTCGGTGATGAGCCGCATCGAGGGCCCGGGCGGGTACACGTAGGTGCCGCGGGCGATGTACTCCTTGAGGATGTCGTTCTGGACCGTCCCGGAGAGCCGCTCCGACGGCACGCCCTGCCGTTCCCCCACCGCCATGTAGAGGCAGAGCAGGATGGACGCGGTGGAGTTGATCGTCATCGAGGTCGAGACCCGATCCAGCGGGATGGCCTCGAACAACGCGGCCATGTCCTCCACACTCGAGATGGCCACGCCGACCTTGCCCACCTCGCTGCGGGCCACCTCGTGGTCGGCGTCGTAGCCCATCTGGGTCGGCAGGTCGAACGCCACGCTGAGCCCGCTCTGCCCCTGCTCGAGGAGATAGCGGAAGCGCTGGTTGGTCTCGGTCGCCGAGCCGAAGCCCGCGTACTGGCGCATCGTCCAGAGCCGCCCGCGGTACATCGTGGGCTGCACCCCGCGCGTATACGGGAACTCGCCCGGGAAGCCCAGGTCCCGCACGTAGTCCATCGCCGCGGTATCGGCCGGCGTGTGCAGGCGCTCCACCGGCGCGCCGCTCGAATCCGCATAGGGGCCCGGGCGCTCGGCGGCCCGGGCCAGCGAGGGCTTGAGGGTGCGCTCCTCCCACTCGCGGCGGGCCTGCTCGAAGCGCGCCTGCTCTTCCGGGGTCATAGGGGCCAAATCATAGTGGAATATTCCCGTGCTTCTTGGGCGGGTTGCTGTCGCGCTTGGTGTGCAGGACCTCGAGGGCCTGGATGAGCCGGCGCCGCGTGTCGCGCGGCTCGATCACCTCGTCGATGTAGCCGCGCTCCGCCGCCGCGTACGGGTTGGCGAACTTCTCGCGGTACTCGCGCACCTTCTCGTCCTTGAGGGCGGCGGGGTCCGGCGCCCCGTCCATCTCGCGGCGGTACAGGATGTTCACCGCCCCGTCGGGGCCCATCACCGCGATCTCGGCGGTGGGGAACGCGAAGTTGGCGTCGCCGCGGATGTGCTTGGACGACATCACGCAGTAGGCGCCCCCGTAGGCCTTGCGGGTGATCACGGTGAGCTTCGGCACCGTGGCCTCGCAGAAGGCGAACAGCAGCTTGGCCCCGTGCTTGATGATGCCGCCGAACTCCTGGGCGGTGCCGGGCAGGAAGCCGGGCACGTCCTCGAAGGTCACGATCGGGATGTTGAAACAGTCGCAGAAGCGCACGAAGCGTGCGCCCTTGACCGAGGCGTTGATGTCGAGGCAGCCGGCCAGGTGCGCGGGCTGGTTGGCCACGATCCCCACCGGCCGGCCCCCGAGCCGCCCGAAGCCGATGACCAGGTTCGGCGCGAAGTCGGCCTGGACCTCGAAGAAGTACCGGTCGTCGAGCACCGGCCGCACGATGTCCTTGATGTCGTAGGGCCGGTTCGGCTGCTCCGGCACCACCGTCTGGAGCTCCTCGTCCACCCGGTCCACCGGGTCGAGCGTGGGCCGAACCGGCGGGTCCTCCGCGTTATTCTGGGGCAGGAAGGTGAGCAGCTCGCGGATGAGGGCGAGGCACTCCTCCTCGTTCTCGGCCGCGAAGTGGGCCACCCCCGAGGTGGAGCCGTGGGTGGCGGCGCCGCCCAGATCCTCGAACGAGACCTCCTCGTGGGTCACCGCCCGGATCACGTCGGGCCCGGTCACGAACATGTAGGAGCTGTTCTTGACCATGAACACGAAGTCGGTGATGGCCGGCGAGTAGACCGCGCCGCCCGCGCACGGCCCCATGATGGCCGAGATCTGGGGCACCACCCCGGAGGCCAGGGTGTTGCGCAGGAAGATGTCGGCGTAGCCGGCCAGCGAGACCACGCCCTCCTGGATCCGCGCGCCGCCCGAGTCGTTGAGGCCGATGATCGGGGTGCCCGTCTTCATGGCGAGGTCCATGATCTTGCAGATCTTCCGCGCGTAGGCCTCCGAGAGCGAGCCGCCGAAGACCGTGAAGTCCTGGGCGTAGACGAAGACCGACCGGCCGTGGATGCGACCTGCGCCGGTGACCACCCCGTCGCCCGGGATGCGCTGCTCGTCCATGCCGAAGTCCCGGCTCTGGTGGACGACCAGGCGGTCCATCTCGTTGAACGAGCCCTTGTCGAGCAGCAGCTCGATGCGCTCGCGCGCCGTCTTCTTCCCCGCCTTGTGCTGCCGGGCGATGCGTTCGGGGCCGCCCGCGAGCTCGGCTGCCTCGTTGCGTCGTCGGAGCTCGTCGAAGCGATCGTGGAGCGGCATGGCGGGACCTCTGCTGGTGAAGTATAGGGGCCGCCGTCCCGGAAAGTCAATGAATGCGGGCGCTTCTCGGCCTCTTTCATTGACTTGCACAATGCCCCCTGCCATACTCCAATCCCGATGACCCCCCTCGCGGTCGGTGTCATTCTCGCCTGCGTCGTGGCGCTCACGATCGTGCTGATGTCCACTCTGCTCTCGATCAAGAAGACGGCGCTCCGCGCGGAGAGCGTGCTCGCCCAGGTGGAGCGCGAGATCCGCCCGATGGCGAGCGAGCTCGAGAACCTGACCGGCGAGCTGCAGAAGCTCTCGCGCAATGCCAACGACAACCTCCAGCGGATCGGCGGGATCGTGGACCGCGTCGAGGACATCTCGGTGCAGGCGGCGCGGGTGGCCGGCGCGGTGGCGGGGCTCACGCGCATCGGGCAGTACGCGGGGATGGCGGCCGGGGTGAAGCGGGGAGTCGAAGTCTTCCTCCACCGGCTCAAGGAGCGACACCACTGATCGGCGAAACTGCCAAGGAGAAGACCATGGCGGATGAGCGCGGAAGCGACGCGGCGGGTTATCTCGGGTGGTTCTTCCTCGGCGCCATCGCGGGCGCGGCGGCGGCCGTCCTGCTCACGCCCAAGACGGGGCGCGAGACGCGCGAGCTGCTGGCCGAGCACAGCGGCGACCTCTTCAAGCGCGCCCAGGACGTGGCGGGGCAGGCGCAGGATCGCGCCGAGGACCTCTTCGACAAGGGCCGCGAGTACTTCGAGGAGCAGGCGCAGCGGCTGACCTCCGCCTTCGAGGCGGGCCGCTCGGCCATGAAGGACGAGATCACGCGGGGCCGGTCCAGCAACTAGCGCATGGCGGAAGTCGAGCTGCCCAAGCCCGACGAGCTGCACGAGCACGCCGCGAATTCCTTCAGTCGCCGGGTCGCGCTGGTCACGGCCATCTACGCGGTGGCCCTGGCCATCGCGGCCCTCGGCGGCAACCACGCCATGAAGGAGATGCTGCTGGCCCAGCAGCAGTCCTCCGACCAGTGGGCCTTCTACCAGGCCAAGGTCATCCGCGAGCACCTCTACCGCGCGCAGAAGATGCGGCTGGAGGCGGACCTGGCCGATCGCGCCTCCGCGGCCGCGCGCGAGAAGCACGAGGCGCTGCTCAAGAAGCTCGACGAGGAAGAGAAGCGCTACAACGCGGAGAAGAAGGACATCGAGAAGGACGCCAAGAAGCTGGAGGCCGTGCGCGACGGCTTCCAGACTCGCGACCCTTACTTCCTGGTCGCGGAAGCGCTGCTCCAGATCGCGATCGTGATGGCGTCGGTGTCCATCCTGGCCCGCTCGGGCCTGATCTTCTCCTTCAGCCTCATCCTGGCCGTGGTGGGCGTCGTCCTCACCGCCAACGGCTACTTCATGGTGTTCCACCTCCCCTTCTTCCACGGCGGCCACTGAGCCTTCTCCCTCTCCCCTCTGGGGAGAGGGCAGGGTGAGGGGTTACCGCCGGAAGTCGGCGCGGGTCGGCAGCAGCCGGTCCGCGATGAGGTTGCGCATCATCTCCACGGTGCCCCCGCCGATGGCGAACATGCGGGCATCGCGCACCATGCGCTCGAGCGGGAGCCCCCGCCCGTAGCCGGCGGCGCCGTGGATCTGGAGCGCCTGGCCGGTCACCTCCTGCGCCATCTCGGCCGCGAAGGTCTTGGCCTTGGCCGCCTCCAGCGCGTCCGGGAAACTGGGGCCCGCATTGGCGGCGGCGCGATGGATGAGCAGGCGCGCCGCGTCGAGCTTGATCGCCATGTCGGCCAGCTTCCAGCGGATGCCCTGGAAGTCCCCGATGGCCCGGCCGAACTGCCGCCGGGTGCCCGCGTAGGCCAGGGCCAGCTCGTACGCGCCCTGCGCCAGCCCGAGGGCCACCGTCGCGGCGCCGAGCCGCTGGCCGTTGTAGGCCTCCATCAGCTTCTTGAAGCCGTCGGGCGGGCCGACCAGCACGTGGTCCCGGGGCACGCGGCAGCCGTCGAAGTGCAGGCGGCCTTCCGGGATGCCGCGCAGCCCCATCGTGCGGTCGCGCTCGCCGATGCGGAAATCCGGCGTCTCGCGCTCGACGAAGATGCCGCCGATCCCGGCCGCCCCCGACACGCCGCTCATGCGGCAATAGACGAGGTAGAGCCGCGATGTCCCCGCGCCGGTGATCCAGCGCTTCTCGCCGTGGAGCGCGTAGCCCTCGGGCGCCTCGTCGGCGCGGGTCACGAGATCGGTGGCCGCCGAGCCCGCCTCGGGCTCGGTGATCGCGATCGCGGGCTTCTCGCCCTCGAGCACCCACGGGAAGTAGCGCTGCTTCTGGGCCTCGGTGCCGTAGGCGGTGAGCGCCCCGACCACGCCCAGGCTCCCCTCGACCACGATCCGCGCGGTGACCCCGCAGGCGCGCGCGATCTCCTCGACGACCAGCAGGACGTCCAGGATCGACGCTCCCGCCCCACCGTACGCCTCTGGAATGGTGAGACCCATGAAGCCGGCCTGCACCAGGTCCTTCACGTTGTCCCAGGGGTACTCTTCGGCGGCGTCCCAGCGGGCCGCGCGTTCGCGGAAGACGGTGTCGGCCAGGTGGCGAGCGCGGGCTCTGAGGGCTTCCTGCTCGGCGGTGAGCCTGAACTCCATGTCGGCGGGTCCCCTCACCCTGCCCTCTCCCCGAAGGGGAGAGGGAGGTCAGTCATCAGATGTGGATCGGGTGGCCGAGCGCGGCCAGGGTGGCCTCGAACGCGGCCTCGGACAAGGTGGGATGGGCGTGCATGGTGTGGATGATCTCGTCCAGCGTGGCCTCGAGGGTCCGGCCCACCGCGAACTCGTGGATCAGCTCGGTGGCCTCGGGCCCGACGATGTGCGCGCCGAGGATCTCGCCGGTGGCCTTGTCCGCCACCACCTTGACGAAGCCCTCGGTCTCGCCCTGCGCGACCGCCTTGCCGCTGGCCGTGAACGGGAACTTGCCCACCGCGATCTCGCGCCCGCCCGCGCGCGCCGCCGCCTCGGTGAGCCCGATGGACGCAACTTGAGGATGGCAATAGGTGCAGGACGGCACGTTGCCGTAGTCGACCGGCCGCGGGGACTGGCCCGCGATCGCCTCCGCGGCCACCACCCCCTCCGCCATCGCCTTGTGGGCGAGGAGCTGGTGGCCCGCCATGTCCCCGATCGAGTAGACGCCCTTTACCGAGGTCTCCATG
>WNFF01003554.1_pt1 | contig 12762 bp, 9 predicted proteins | sample 5400441 | NCBI WGS metagenome assembly WNFF01 (sample SAMN13153345, study PRJNA577476) | soil metagenome | isolation source: 120 cm saprolite under Douglas fir tree site 2 hole 3 replicate 1 | place: USA:California | collected 2015-04-18
GTCTTTGCGAAGGCGTCACGGTCAGCAATTCACCCTATTTGCCGCTGACGAGCTGGTGGCAGCTCTATCTTCCCGTGCCCGAGCAGCCGCACTATCGCGCCGGCCAAACCATGCTTCTCTACCTCGACCCCAGCATCGCTGACGGCGAGGCGGAATGGAAGTATTCGGTCCAACCAGCTACGCCAGATGGCTCGCCTGCTTCCTCGCAAGGATGAGCCTGCAACTCCGGGATGTCACCATCCATTGGCAGCTTTGCACCAAACGGGTAGACTTTCCCTGCTGGAGGCACTATCTTTTGATTTACCTGTTGAAGGAGACGGTGACGCGCGAGCGCGAGCGGCAGGACAAGGTTTACTGGAGCACCTTCAACGCCATCGAACATTTCGGCGCGCAGCCGGACAAAGATTCCGAGCAAAAAGCCAAGGCCGAGCAATCCACCCGCGATAACGTGGTTGCTGTGTTGCCTTCCTCCACTTCGGAACGGAGTCGGCATGACTTCCAAAGCCAGCGTAAGACTACGGCGAGAACTGTGGCCGTGAGTAAGTGACGGAGAGCCCCCGTCGTCTGCAGTCTAGCCACAGCTGGAGGCGGTTGGCCACTTGCAAAATAGGAAATCAAACACACCGATTGAGGCGCGGCAATCGTGTACTTCTGGGGGACAGCTTGCGTTAGCTGACACAAACTTTTCCATTGGAACTTCTTCTCAAGGGCACTGTAGGGCACAACAGCATATGACTGAAACATGCTGTGCGGTTAGAACGTAATGGCCCCGTGACGACGGACCCTTTCGGATACCTAAGGAATGCAATCTCTTGGGCCGCCCGGTTGATCCAAGTCGGTTAGGAGTCTTGACTCTAATCTCCATTTCATTTCCAGCCGTGGGCTCGTCGCAGTCTCTCTAACTGGATAACGTTGGAGCCGAGCGCCGAGTTGCGGGTATGATCGATGGCCAAACCGGCCACGATTGCTTGCTCTGCTGTAAGCCCTGCGCGTTCCAGCTCCAACAGACTATAGCTCGCAACATAGGGGACTTCACGTCCGAGGGTGGCTTGCGGCGCAAGCCTGACCTGGGCGCGAGCAAACCAACGATCAAGCCCTTTCTTCATGCGGAGACCTCCCCAAGGGCGGTACGAACCAGCTTTTTGACGAGTCCTAGTTTGTATTCATTATGCTTTAGCGGCCTGGCGCCAGCAATGGCCGCGCGCGCAGCGTTGTCGATATTGGTTGCGACGAGCGGCTTGCCTTCGATCTCCTGCTCGGCGGTGAAGCTGCGCCAAGGTGTGGGCGCAATGCCGCCGAGCACGATACGGCAATCCCGGCATCGACCGGCCTCGGCGTTGAAAACAACAGATACGCTGGCCAGGGCAAAATCCCACGATTGACGCATCGCGTACTTGATGAACCTGGAGCGCTGGTTTGCGCGCCGCGGGACGGAAACGCCCAACAGGAGCTCGCCGGGCTTCAGTCGATGCATAGCGAGGATGTTCTCGTCCGGACCGACGAATAGGTCCGTAAGCGGCACCTCGTTGCGATCGCCAGCAATCCTCGCAGTGGCATCGAGCGCAACGAGAAGTGGCGCAAGGTCCGACGGTGAAACGGTGTAGCAGCGGTCGCCCCCGAAGATCGCATGTTCGGCGTTGATGCCGTGGTGCGCGTCGCACGTGATGCCGCCGGCGCGGTAACAGTACCAAGGACCTCGATAGTAGCCGCAGCGGGAATCCTGAAGCAGGTTCCCACCCAACGTGCCGAGATTGCGAATCTGTGGAGTGGCGACGCGCCTTGCGGCTTCCACCAAGCCAGGCAACAGCTGTGCGAGTTCGCGATTGCGCTCAATCTCTCCCAGAGTGATCAGGGCGCCCAAATCTATTTTCTCTTTGGCGATGCTTGTATATCTGAGTTCGGCAATGCCCTTCAGATTGATGACATAGTGTGGCGTCATTGTCTGGTGCTTCAGGTGATCGAGAAGATCGCAGCCGCCGGCAAGAAACGCCGCCTCGCTGCCGTGACGAGCACCGAGCTCCAGCGCCTCATTAACCGAGGTCGGCTGCAGCAACTCAAAGGGCCTTGGTTCATCTACCGAGATTTGCCACAAACTCATATCGGCTAGGCCAATTTTCCGGCATGCTTCAAGTCGTCATAGACGCGGCGCCAAGTGAACGGGATTTCGCGCATTCGCACACCGGTAGCGTTGAAAATTGCATTGGCAATCGCCGCCGCTGCGTTGAACATGGGGTTCTCACCCAAGCCCTTTGCGCCGAATGGCCCTGCTTCCACGGCCGCTTCCACCAGGATCGGCACGAGCGGCGGAATGTCGAGAGCAGAAGGCGGGCGGTACTCATAGAGCGAGGGGTTCATCGGAATGCCGTTGTGCGGATCGATCAAGAGTTCTTCAGTCATTGCGTATCCGAAACCCATGATGGTGCCGCCGTGTACCTGTGCTTCCGCGCCGGGCCGGTGAATAACTTTCCCGCAGTCGTGCGCCGCAACCAACTTGAGTACGGTGACTTGTCCAGTCTCCATGTCCACTTCCACTTCGGCGAAACTCGCACCCCAAGCTTCGACTGCAGGATTCCAGACGTAAAAGCCCAAGCCGACGGTGCCGCCGTCAGCAACGATTTTGCGTGCTAGAGCCTCCGTGCCGGGACTTAGCTTCGGGTCGGGATTGGGAATGATTCGTCCTGTGGTCTCGTCAACGTATGGGTTGATATCAGTCTTTGGATAAAAGTGGGGTGTGAAGTCAGTACGGGGAGCAGTGATACCACGCTTTCGGGCGTGGAGCTGACCGCGAAGGTCAATCGCGGCGTTGTGCATGGCCTTTCCGTGACAATGGATAGCGCGACTCGCGTCGCTGACAAAGTCCCAGGCACATGTTTCGGTATCGCCCCAGTAAACGTTGAGCTGCTCCACCGGCACGCCGAGCACGTTGGCAACGATCACGGCAATGCCGGTATGCGAATTGGTTCCGAGATTGCCCGACCCGATGGGAACATGCAGCTTGCCGTCGCGGTCCATCCACACGAGTCCGTTACTGGCATTGCGGCCGGTGTGCTCCTGGCTGAAGCGCACGCCGAGCCCGCGACGGATGCGGCCCGACTTCACTGTGTGCGGTTCCCAGCGGCTCCAGCCGATCGCCTTAGCACCCGCCACGAGGCATTGTTCCGCGGCAATGTTCATCAGCCGCACATCGGGCTCGACACTTGTTTCAATACTGTCGCCCGTGTGCAGGCTGTTCCTGCGACGGAAGTCCACCGGATCCATACCGAGCGCGGCCGCGACTTCGTCCATATGCACTTCGCGGGCAAATACAGCCTGCGGATGGCCGAAGCCGCGGAACTCGCCGCCCACCGGCGAACTGGTGTATACCGAATAGCCGTGATACCAGTAATTCGGTACGCGATAAGTGTTTATGATTCCTTCTCCGGCCACGCTGACCACCGCTGGTCCGCTCGAAGCGTAACCGCCGGTGCGCTGGATGGCCTTGCACTCTAGCGCGGTGATGGTGCCGTCCCCCTTGACGCCAGTCTTCATGTAGAACACGAATGGATTGCGCGTGTCCTCGGCGAACATCAATTCTTTTAAGGTGTATTCCAGCCGGACGGGGCGCCCGGTTTTCTGGGACAGCATGGCCGCAATCGCCTGGTAGCAGGTTTTGCCCAGCGTATCAGTACACTTGCTGCCGAAGCCGCCACCCACGTAACGCGAGATCACACGCACGTTTTCACGAGGGATGCCGAGCGCGGTCGCGAGTACGTCCTGCGCGGCGAACACGCTTTGCTGGGAATCCCAGAAAGTGACGCGATCGCCCTCTACGTGCGCCACTACAGCGTGCGGTTCAATCGGCACGTGACACTGGATGGGAGTCTCGTAGCGTCCTTCGATGATCAGGTCAGCTTGCTTGAAGCCCAAGTCGACGTCACCGCGCTTGTACTCGATCGTGGGCCTATTGGCCGGCTGCGGACCTCCGAAGCCCGCGACACTGCCCGGGTGTATTGCGCGGATGTCGTGAGCCAGGTTGAACTCGGCATCCGGGAAGGCCCGTTGCGGACGGAAATCCACCCGCACGCGCTGCACGGCCTCAAGTGCGGTATCAAGATCGTCGGCGGCGATGGCGGCGATTGCATCTCCTACGTATCGCGCGACGCTGTTCAGGAAAAGGCGGTCGCTCTTCACGGAAGAGCGCCCGCTTGGCTTGATGACCTCCGCCTGGAATTGAGGAATGTCACGGAACGTCACCATGCCACGATAGCCAGGCAGTTTACGTGCTTCACTATCATCAATGTCGCCGATAGTGGCCAACGCATACGGCGAGCGGATCACCTTGGCAATGAGCGGGCGATGTACGGGATCGTCGCTGTGCCAGCCGATATCGCCGCTGTACCGGGCCGCACCGGTGGCCTTCTCGCGAGCATCGAGCGCGGGGACGTTTGACGGCGGCGGCAGCACCGCGCTTGAGCTGTCCGGGAAAACATCGACGGCCGTGATTAGCGGCGCTCGGTCGAATTCGTCGTGAACTTTCGTTCGCACGGACGGTCTGAAAGCACCGGCCGCATCCAGTACGGCATTCACCTCATTCGGATAATTTCCGCACCGGCACAAGTTGCCGGAGAGTGCCATGCGCACGTCGTCCTCGCCCGGCTCTGAATTGTGGCGCAGCAGGCCGACGGCGGACATGATCATGCCGGGCGTGCAATGCCCGCACTGGCTCCCCATGTGTTTTATGAATGCCTGCTGCACGGGGTGGAGCGCAATGCCGCTACTGAGACCTTCGATGGTCTCGATCTTCTTGCCGATTCCGTCCGCCGCCAGGACAAAGCATGAATATACGGAGAGGCCATCCATCAGCACCGTGCACGCGCCGCACTGGCCCAGGTTGCACGACTTTTTTGTGCCGGTCAGCCCGAGATCCTCGCGCAAAACGGTGAGCAGAGAACGATGGTGCGGCACCTTCAACTGGTGGCCGATTCCGTTGATGTTCAGCGTGATTTCGGCGTAGTGAGATTCGTAGGGGCCCTGCGCCGTCTTGCGGGGCCATGTCGGAGATTGCGGATCTGATAGCGTGGACACTTCATACCCGACAGCGAAGAGTGCTGCGACGCCGAGCGTCGCACCGGTGGCGCCCCGCAGAAACGAACGGCGCGTGATGTCAGCTGTGTCGGACTCCTGCGGTATGTTCTTGGCCTGATTATCGAGTTGGTTTTTCTCGTCCAAGGCGGTGCCTTTTACTATTCTTCTCGGTGAGTCGGTTCCTGCCGAGGCTGCCAGCGAGATGTGTCGTGGTACCGATTGAAGGCCGTGGTGCTCATTCTGCCCGTAATCATCGCCACTAGTTGTGGCCAGTTCACGCGAATGATGCCGAAGTAGATATGTCCCACGATGATTGCGAGGAACGAGAACGCCCCAATGTCATGCAACAGACGCATAGCGCGCATCCAGTTGTGGCTGAAGGTTGCCCATACCTGCGCACTCAGCACCAGGAAAACACCGCTGAAGATCAGTGCTGAGCAAAGCAGGGTCAGCAGCGCATGATAGATTTTCTGCCAGGGATCGTACTTGCCAAATGAAGGATAGTCACGCGTGCGGCCGAGGAAGTTGGCAGCGGTTCGTTTCAGATCGCCCCAATCGCGGGCCTCGAACCACATCGTTCGTCCTCCTCCGCGAAGTGGAGCAACCACAACGTGGAGCAGCAAGGCTGCGATGAAACCAGCAGCAAAGAGTTCATGTATCAAGAGCCAGGGAGCCCGGCCCAGGACGGCAGGTGTAAACAGTGCAACTCCGCTCACCGCCAGCCCAGCGACAAACAGCAGGGTGGCCCAATGGAAAAGCCGAGCGCCGATTTCGTACTTGCGAATTCGAACGCCAGGCGCGAGCTTGGGGCCTGCATCCGTGCTCATTGGGTATCCTGTGGCTCTCCGCAGAAGATGCAGCGCAGCAAAACAGAGCACCAGCGCTATAGCCAGTACTGCCGCGCTCACTAGTAACTGTTGTGCGCCCAACGAGCCGTAATAATCGAAGGCGTATCGGAACAGATTCATGGCCTTGTGCCCGCCATCAGCACGCGGGATGGCACATAGAATAGCTGCCATCTATTCTGAATCGACCCTACCGCCCGGTTGTTGAGGGTCGAGGTAGTGTATCCCAGGTTGAATCCGCGATCTTGAGGATTTTACGTATCCGCGCGAGACGTCGCAGTGGACCAGGCAATTGGGCCCTCTTGATACGCCCCTTTTTCTTGGTCTCGAGTGGGAGACCCGCTGTGCTGTGCCGAAAATTAACACTCCTGGCAGCAGCCCATGGATCCCACCCTCCGTTAACTTGGCTGCGTCGCGAAGTTCAGCCCCTCAGGGCCTAGCGGAGTAACCCTGCGGCCGGAAGCTGGCCCGCGCTTGGGTCTCGTCGTCAAAGGTGGGGATAATGTCTAGCAAGCGGATCACCCGCAGCACAGCCCGCACCCGGCCGCACGGACGTAGCAACTTCAGACTACCGCCCTGACGGCTAAGGGAAACATACGTTCCGGTGATGGCGCTGATGCCCGAACTATCCAACTGTGTCACGTCTGCTAGGTTCAGCAACAGCTTACGCGCGCCGTTGGCGACTAGTTTTTGTAGATGGCTGTTCAGCAGATCGCTGTCAACGCCGATCGTCGCTCTTCCCTGAAGATCCAGGATGGTGACATCGCCGGATTTTCGGATTGAGATTTGAAGCCCCACAATGGCCCCTTCTAGCGGTTCCCCCTTGTCGGCACGGATTCCGCTTACACCTTGTCCCTCCGGCAGGGCCCAATCGAACGCATTATATCCCCTCGTGGGGACTCCCTTGATGGCACACGTGCCAGCGAGAGACATGCGTTTCTGACGCAGGCCGTGACGCAGTCATTTGATCGTTGTATGGTTATCTATATATCGAATAACATGAAGTGCTGATGTAACCCCATTTTCTGTTATTTTGGCCAAGACCCCATTGTTCCTGGAGAACTATCTCGCGCATCTCGCCTTATCGGGAAGCTGGGGCAAGAACACCTCCGTCCCTCGTGAAGGCTTTTAACGTTTGGTTTCTCAGGTTCATTATGTCGTTGGTCCCCGCGGCTGTAGCGGAACTTACCATCTTGGTTGGTAGCAGCCCCTCCGAATCGGTCGTAAAATCTTGTGCCCACTTAGTTGTTCAACCGGAGAATACCGCGAGATGCTGTTAACGTTCTGTCCGCATCTTTTATGTGAGCTGGGAATTCTCAGTCGACGCAAGCGCGCAGTAGATGTTTTCCGACCCCACTTGTTCGCCTGGGCAGTTTCTTAAGAGAGCAACTCCGCGACTATTTAGAATTGCCTTCATTTGCTGCGACAGCATACACTGAATGCACGTTCATCTCGCATGATGAGGCCCCTGGCTGGTATCAAATTACGGAGGTAGTATGTGGACCAGTAAGCAGCCGCAGACCAATTTGCCTGCGATACCTACGGCGCAGGGGTTCGGGTCTCCCATCAAACCTAGCAATGCGACTCCTACCATGCGCCCGAGCAGCCCCAATGCTCGTGAAGTGTCGTGCTTGGGCTCGAGTTTGGTGGTCAAGGGTGAGATCTCCGGAGGCGAAGATCTGCAAGTCGACGGTAGAGTCGAGGGGCCGATCTCACTTCAAAGCCAAAGACTGACCGTCGGCCAAACGGCTCATCTTAATTCCGAAATACTTGCGCGCGAAGTCGTCATCTACGGCAAAGTCGAAGGCAATCTACGCGCCCGCGACCGTGTAGAGATTAAAAAGGACGGCTCAGTGATAGGGGATATTACAACGGCTCGGATCAGCATTGAAGACGGCGCTTATTTCAAGGGAAGGATCGAAATTGATCGTGATAACCGGCCGGCGGCCGAGGATCTCGACAGCGTTCGCGTTCCGGTCACCACAGGCGCGATCTGAGCTTCTGATTTACTAACATCTATGCTCCGCAAAAATTCGGTTGATGGCGCGGAACCTGTCATTCGCCAAAACTCCCCAAAACCCTGAATTTCGTCCTAGTAACGTAACAATATTTTAGGCGGTTATAGGCGGCTCCGCATGCCATTCATTCGGCGGAACACATCTCCAGCCTGCCAACTAAGCACCCAGGCGCCTTAAGATAGGTCTACGCGAAGGGGGATGGGGAGTACGGGTGTCAACGCGACAAACGTAATTTTCTTTTGGAAGTGCCCTTGTCACGATATAGGGCACGGTCGGCGGCCCCTAACAGCTCATCCATCATTCTCCCATCTTGTGGATATACCGCTATGCCTATGCTCACCGAGATGGACGGCTCCTCGCCGTCGCTGTTCAATTGCTCGGAAACGCGCTGCGCAACCTGGACAGCCGCAGCGGACTCGGTTTCAGGGAGAACGAGCACGAATTCGTCCCCTCCGTATCGGGCCGCGGTATCAATTGCGCGGCAATGAATTCGGAGAATGTTGGCCACCCGGCAGAGCGCGCGGCTTCCCACGAGATGGCCATGGACATCATTGATCTTCTTCAGCCTGTCCAAATCAAGCAGCAACACCGCAAAGGATCGCCCGGTGCGTCCGTGCCTCTTGATTTCCGAGTCGAGGACGTCGAGAAGCCGCCGGTAGTTGGCAAGCCCGGTGAGCGGATCGGTCACGGCGAGATGACGGATCTGTTCTTCGGCTCGTTTGCGCTCCGTGATGTCCACAATCGCGCTCATGACCAGAAGCTCGTCATCGGTTTCGATAGGATTGAGCCCGATCTCGACGGGAAACTCACTGCCATCCTTGCGCACGGCATAGAGGTCCCGGCCCGCTCCCATCGGTCTGGCTCGGGGCGAGGAAGAAAATTCCATCCGGTGCCCTGGATGTCCGCCCCGGAACCGCTCGGGGATAAGCACCTCAACGGGTTGCCCGGTTAGTTCTTCCCGGTTGTAACCAAACATTTTGACTGCCTGAGAATTCACCAAGGCAATCCTGCCTCGTCGATCCACCATCACCATGGCGTTCGGGGCGCATTCGACGGCAATCCCGAACCTCTTCGCCATCTGCTGCACGCGTTCAACCGAGCGCTTGTGTTCCGTCACTTCGGAAGCGAAAACTAGACTCAATATGGCCATGATGCCGACAAAGACTTGCAGCAACAGCAGAGATGTATTTTGAGACTCTCTTGCAAATGGGCCAAACCCGTGCAAAGTGCCCCAAGCGGCAATCGCCGCCAAGATGAAAATTGCCGTCGCCGTCTTTCGGCGGCCAAACCGGAACGCGGCCCAGATCAGAAACGGAATGCAAAGGTATTCCAACGGATAATTCTTCAACGCGGAGTGAAAACGGCCGCCGAATACAATCCAAGCGGTGAAAAATAGTCCCGGAAACAAGACGGTGAGCTCAATGGCCTGCCTGCGGGTCCAGTTCAGGCGGGGATTCTCCCTCCAGAGGAGTAGGAAAGGAGTGACAACTACGACGCCCACGGCGTCCCCCAGCCACCAGGTGGACCAGATGGCCCCGAACATCGCCCAGTGAGCGAATCCGCCCAAGGCCAGGGTCGTGACGCCGACCGTTGCGCTTACTGTCGTGCTGACTATTCCTGCAAGGAAAGCAAATTTGAAAATATCCTGCGCCCTCTCAAAGGCGTGCTGACCGCCGGCAAAGCGCATTACCAGGTAGCAGCCGACTACGCCTTCGAGGGTGTTTCCAGCGGCGATGGCGATGGAAGTCGCGACGGACCCCGCCGTGGTCAGATTCACCAGAAATGCCCCCGTCAAGATCACGGGCCAGACGCGATACCCGAGAATCAGGAACGCCGCGAGCGCGATGCCAGTGCACGGCCAGACCGCGGTCGCGCTTGCATGCACAAAGGCGAGTTTTAGACCAAGTTTCCCGGCTACGAAATAGGCTCCGCCCAGGGCGACTAGCGCAAGAGCATCTTTTGGAGATCGCGAACGGATCATGTATGGCTGGCTCTGGGATTTCGCAAGGGTCGAGCGCTGGCTGGGACCAAGACTGAAGCTGCGCTCTGGCTGGGTTTAATCATTCTGAAAATCCAGAGCAGCATCCCCTCAAGCCGATTTTACGAGCGTTTCCGAGAGCGAGGACAAGCGGAAAAACGGCGGGTTGCTATCTCAGTAACCCCCAAGTTGCAGGCATGCTACCGTAAAAGTCGCGAAGTGTTTACGAACGGGCGCACGCTGCACCGAGCAATTCAAGTGGACGCATAACGGGTTACATGTAGAAGTGCCGCTCGCGCCCGCCACGTTCAGGGTGTATCGTCGGCAATCCGGAAACTGGATCGTCCCTAGATATCGGCTGCGAAGGAAGTCACTTCTAGGGGTAGCCGACTAGCCGGAGCTAGACAGCCGCGACGCAACAGCTATATAAAGACAAGGCTCCCCCAACCTCCAACGAACAAGAATGGTCTTTGAGGGAGAAAATGGCTCGTGATGATGAACGTGATGATGTGATGGCCAACTCGCAGCGTGAACGTGGCCTATTCGGCGTGCGGGAGCATTCAAGGCGAGAATTTCTGACCGCGATTGCTGCCTTCGGCGTAAGTACGACTGTGGCCCACATCTCGTTGCTGACAGAGGATGCGGCCCCTGACGCCCACGACAAAGCTAAGACGTTCCGCGTATGGGTATTCTCCGACGCCCACGTGGGCAGGGACAAGAAATACGGTCCCCGAGAGAGCCTGGCAGAAGCACTCCGGCAGTCGGAGTCGACATCCGGATTTGATTGGGACATCGCGCTTGATCTGGGTGACATATCGGGCGAGGTAAGTACGCCGCAAGACCCCGAAGGCGAGGAGGTTGTGCGGCAATTCGGTGTGCTAAGGCAGCACCGCCGTGAGCAGATCTATGATTTGTCAGGTAATCACGACCGCAGCGGTCTCGACGAACCGCCGGCCTGGTGGTGGCGTAAATGGGTTGACCCTACGGGCGAACACGCTCAGTTTTCGCACGTTGACGCGGCCAAGCGCCCGTTCCTAATTGATGGGACTTGGGAGCGGTACTCCTTCCGGGCTGGGAACCTCCTCTTCTTGATGATGAGCGACATCAACGAACCAACCCAGAAGCTCGGTCGCGGGACACTCGGTGGAAACCCCGGCGGCGTGGTGAGTGGCGAGACGTTCCGCTGGTGGAAGCGAATGGCTGAGAAGAATCCCACGTCAATCATCGTCAGCGCACATCACTACATGCTGAAGAACACCACAGTCGCGTCTGGCGAATGGGAGGGCATGCGGCGCGACGAAAAAGGCGGATGGAAATCCTGGTATCACGGTTACTGGCCCCAGGGCACGCCGCAGGGTGCATCATTCTTGTATTGGGTTGACAGCAAACCAGATTCGGGCGCGTTCGAGAATTTCTTGGCGGCAGCGCCCGGGCGCGTCGATCTATGGCTCGGAGCGCACACGCACACCAACCCCGACGACACGTACGGTGGGAAATCGCACATGGAGCGGCGCTGGGGCACAACGTTTATCAATGTGGCGGAGCTGACCAAGTACATGGGAGAGCCGGAAAACTGTGTCCCGCGGAGTTGGCTGCTGACATTCACCGATAGTAGCGACGAAGTTTCAGCCCGCTGCTATCTCCACGGGAATGAATACGCTCCGCAAGGTTGGTACGCCAAAGTGGATCGTGTGATTAAGCTGTCGAAGCCATTCAAAATGCCAATCGGCAAATAGCAACCATCAGCTAGGCACACCAACATCGTGAAAGGGCTTTGGCGAGGGCGATCCTAGTCGACCGAGCTATCGGCCCACCGGATCTGACGATTCTGGACGAGTGGTCAGCAAGCCGGAAGTAATCGCGCGATATTGCCTCCCGGAATTACTTCCGAATTCGCCGCTAGATTGGATTAACTCCTTTGCACATGATAGAAATCCCATAGGGGCTAGCCCTACCGCATCCGCCGCATTCGCCAGCGGCTTCCTTCAAACGGCTCTATCAAACGCGCGCAGAGCACCTCGCCCAACTTCACGCTTTCCTGAAACGCGCCTCCGATAGAGCACTAATTTTATCCGGGCGCAATTACCCAGTGCGCGCCTTGTGGGCAGCGATGGAGGTCGTGTCTGTGTGTAACTGACTCAGATCCCAAACTGCTGTTTTTCAAAACCTAGCTCACGGCGCGCTGGAATTCGGAGAAAAACGTCTCCGCGGACTGGGGGCGTTGGGCGGTTTCGTGGGCAAATGCGCGATTGAAAAACTCCTGCCAGGAGGGAGGGGCTTCCGGCAGATTGGTAGCGATCGGGGTAAACCCGGCAACAGCTCCGGGTCCAAACCAATCTCCATGAGACCCATCGTTAAAAGGATAAGCCCCAGTCAGGATTTCGTATGCCACGACAGCAAGGGCCCAAAGGTCCCACGAGGGCTGGGGATCTTCCCCACTCCGCTGCTCCGGTGACATATAGCGGAGCGTGCCAAGCACGGCCCCGGGAGCTGTGTCCACAGTCTGCTGCTGGGTGGCATTGGAACGAAACTTAGCAAGGCCGAAATCCAGGATCTTGGCAGTTCCCCCGGATTCGCCAGCCAAAAGAAAAATGTTCTCCGGCTTGAGATCTCGGTGTATCAACTGCCGCCGGTGCGCGGCTTCCAATGCCATGCAGACATCGCGCAATACCGGCTTTGCATGGGCCGCAGGGAAGCTCTTTTGGCACGACAAGCTGTCGCGCAACGTGACGCCTTCCAACAGCTCCATGACGAGGTAGCCGCGTGTACCCTCGGCGACTCCAAAATCGTGAACCGTGACAACGTTGGGGTGGGCAAAGCTGGCGGCGACACGCGCCTCTCGCCGGAAACGCTCTGC
>WNFF01009035.1_pt1 | contig 12757 bp, 9 predicted proteins | sample 5400441 | NCBI WGS metagenome assembly WNFF01 (sample SAMN13153345, study PRJNA577476) | soil metagenome | isolation source: 120 cm saprolite under Douglas fir tree site 2 hole 3 replicate 1 | place: USA:California | collected 2015-04-18
CCTCGTCACCGATCTGATAGTGTTGTCCGCTTGGCGCTAGCGCGCGCACTTGGAGGCCGCCCGGCAAGGCGATGCGGAGATCCTGCAGATCGCCCAGGTACGCCTGCTGCACGAGTTGCCCGCTCACCCCGTCGTTATCGCCGGCCGGGGGACGGCCCCCGGAGCGAACCTGCACGGCGTGGGGCCGAACACACAGCATCACCGCGTCGCCAAGACGAAACGAGCTGCCTTCATCAGCGCGGAAGTGGAGCTCGCCGCAGCGGACGACACCCGGTGCCACGAGGTGTCCCGGTAAGCAGTTTGCCTGTCCAATAAACGAGGCGACGAAGCGTGACTGCGGGGATTCATAAATTTCCCGCGGCGTCCCGACTTGCTCGATCTGCCCACCGTTCATCACCGCGATGCGGTCCGCGATGACCATCGCTTCCCCTTGATCGTGGGTGACGTAGACCATCGTGATCCCGGTTTCCTTGTGGATGCGCCGGATCTCGAAACGCATCTGTTCTCTCAGGTTCGCATCGAGATTGGAGAGGGGTTCATCGAACAGCAGGGTGTCCGGCTGGACAACGAGCGCGCGCGCCAGGGCCACACGCTGCTGCTGGCCGCCCGAGAGCTCATGCGGGTACCGCCGCTCGTGTCCCGCGAGTCCCACCAGCTCCACGATCGCGTGCACGCGTCGCTGGGTTTCCCCAGACTCCACTCGGCGCATCTCCAAGCCAAAGGCGATGTTCTGAGAGACGGTCATATGCGGCCACAACGCGTAGCTCTGGAACACGAGCGACATTCGCCGGCGCTCCGGGGGCACCGCTCCGCGGGGGCTCGAGAGGAGATGGTCGTCGCTCCAGACCTCGCCGCTGTCGGGGAGCAGAAACCCCGCCAGGATCTGCAATGTCGTGGATTTGCCGCAGCCTGACGGCCCGAGGAGTGCGAGCAGCTCGCCGTCTTTGACTGTGACGCTGATACCGCCCAGCGCCACCGTCGCACCGAACGATTTCCGTAGGTCCACCAGTCGGATCTCTGCCACAGGGTCCCTCGATTAGGTGCGCTGGTGCGGTACGAGCGGTGAGCCGCCGAACGCGCGGTAGGCGATGGCGACGAGCCCCAAGGTGAGGACCATCATGAGAATCCCGAGCGTCGAGACCGGCTCGAAGTTCCCGGCGTCGGAGAGGTCAAAGATCAGCGTACTCATCACCGCTGTCGCGGGCGTAAACAAGAACACCGCGCAGCTGAGCTCGCGCAGGGATGGGATAAACACCAGCAACCAGTTCACCAAGACCGTGCGGCGGAGTAGCGGCAGCGTGATCGAGGCGAAGGTACGCAGCGGAGTAGCCCCCAGCGTGCGCGCGGCATTCTCCAGTTCCAGATCGATGGTGCGTAGCGCCGCCTGGATCCCTGCGTAGGCGATCGGGAGGAAGCGGGTGGCGAATGCCACGATCAGCATCCAAGCGGTGCCGTAGAGAACGAGGGGAGGCCGTGCGTACGCGGCAAAGAAGCCGATGGCGAGCACGATGCCGGGGATGACAAACGGCGCCGTCGCCACAAACCCCAATAGTTGCGCCCCGGGCACGAGACGGCGGCTCACCGCATAGGCGACAAACAGCGCCAACGCCGTGGCGATGGCAGCGGCGGCGGCTCCGTATATGAGGCTATGCTGGATGGCATGCCGGGCGCCGAGGTTCGCGAACGCCCACTTGTACCAATCGAAGGTAAGGTTAGGAGGGACGGGGCCTCGCCCCCAGGCGCGCGAGAGGGAGGTCGCCAGCAAGGCACCATAGGGGAGTATCAGCGAGAGCAGGGGCGGAATCCCACAGAGCACAGCGACAGGCCACCGCCAGCGACCCAGACGAAACGGTCGGCGGATTCCTCCTTTTCCGCCGACCGTGGTGAAACGACCACGCCGCAGCAGGCGTTGCTGAACGTAAAAGAGGCTCGCGGTGACCAGGAGGAGCGGGATGGCATAAGCGGCCGCCAAGTTGGGGTGAGTGGGGAACTGAAAGAACAGATACAGCTGCGTGGTGATGACCTGCTGGCGGGCGGGAATCAAAAGAAACGCGGGGGTCCCGAACTCTGCGAGCGCCTCGAGAAACGAGACCAGAGCCCCGGCGATGATGGCCGGTCGGACCAAGGGCAGCGTAATCCGCGTCGCTGTGTGGAACCAGTTCGCGCCCAGCAGGGCGGCTGTGCTCTCCATTTCGGAGGGCACCAACTCGAGCGCAGAGGAGACGAAGGCAAAGACGTACGGGTAGCTGTACAGCGCAATCACGAAGATGGCCCCGCCCAGCGAGTAGATGTTGAACGGGCCGTGTGCGGTTCCAGCGAGCGCGACCCATCCCCGGTTCAGCCAGCCCGAGTTCGGCGCGGCGAGGAAGATCCACGCCGTGGCGCCCAGGAACGAGGGGGTGACGAACGCGGCAAAAACCAGCGCCCGGATGAGGGGCCGCCCGGGCATGTCCGTCCGGCTAATCGCCAACGCGACCAAGGTCCCAATCGCGCAGGCGACCACGGCGACCAGGGTCGCGAGGACGAGAGAGTTCCAAATGGGGTGCAAGTAGATGGACTGGCTGAACACTTCGATGAAGTTGGCGAGCGTGAGACGGTTGTCGTTGTCGGCGTGCACGCTGGCGATGAGGATCCACAGCAACGGTACTGTGACCATGAGCCCCAGGACCACCGCCGCGGCGAGAAACGCTGTGTGACTAAAATCCGCCCAGCCTCGCCGCCGCTCAAGTCGTGCAGCAATCGTGGCCACGCGCCGTCACCTACACGCCGAAGGTTTCCCGCCACTTCTTGATGGCGTCCGGGATGCCTGTGTCCAGCCGCTCGACCTTGTTCCGATACCACTTCACCCGGTCGAGCGCGAGGCCACTGGGAGATGGCACGTCTGTGCGCAACGGGTAGTTAAACGTCTTGGTCAACGCGGTCGAGTACTCTGTGGTATAAAAGAAGCTCTCAAAGAGCCGCGCCGCATTGGGATGGGGAGCATCCTTGAGGATGGCGACGGGAGAGACGATGAGTATTGCATCGTCGGCGGGCCACTGGATGTCGATGAAATTGCCCTTCGCCTTACTCTCCAGCGAAAAGTTTTCGGGCCCGGCCCCCACCACCCGCTCGCCGCTGATGATGTCGGTTACGGTGTCGTTGACCGACCGTCCGATCTTCGGGTTGTTCTTGTTCAAGTTCACAAAAAAATCCCAGCCGTACTTGTCCCACATCGCAACGACCCAGTTCCCCACATAGCCCGAGAAGCCGGGATGGCCCAGGGTAATGTTTCCGCGCCACTTGCCCTCGAGTAAGTCCGTCCACCTTTGCGGCGGCGTCGTCAGCTTCGAATTGTAGTTGAGCACGACAAAGCCGAGAGCGCCGACGTGGTAGGTGCTATCCGGGTCGATGCGACGGAAAGCTGGGGGGAGATTCTCCACGCCGAGCGGCGTATACACGGTGAATACATCCTGCTTTTTCAGTGTGACGTAGTGCGCTTCATCGGTGCTCGCAAAGACATCCACCTCGCGTACCCCTGCTTTAATGTTCTGGGTCAGACGCTGGTAGACGACTTGAGCGGTCTGCCGGATGAACTGCACTTCGATGCCGGGGTACTTCGCCACAAACGCGTCGCGCACGGCTTCGGCGGCACTGAGCTGGTAGTGGGCGGTCCACCAGACAACTTTCCCTTCCTTCTTGGCCTCCGCGTAGAGGGCCGCTTCATCCAGCGCGCTCTCGCCAGCGGCGGTGAGGGCGCCGCTTGAGTATAGGAAGGTCCCGGCCATGGCGCCCAGTCCAATCTCCACCCCCTTCCGCAGGAGGCCTCGTCGCGTGAGCGTCTTAGAATCATCAGCCTCATCTCGGTGGTGCACAGATTCTGACATAGGCCTCCCCTCGGTTGGCCCGGCGTGGCATCGTGAGGCGGTATTCCTCATGCGTGGTCGTGGCCCTGCCATCTACGCGCCGCGCAGCCGCTTGGGTCATTGGTCCCACGAAGGACAGGGGCTCGTACGTCCCGCGCGCGGCCCCCCCCGGAGATCTTCCACGAAAGTTATCAGAAAGTGTCACATCCAATGGCAACCTGCACCTCGCCGCCGGCGCGGTCAGAAGGATGGCCGCATCCTCCGAAGAATACAACTGTCCATCCAACGTGTGCCATTCAAACGTTCCGTCGTCAGAGGAGGGGTAGCGATGAAGTATGCGGCTTTGGTCTCCACGCTAGTACTCATTGCCGCCGTGATGGGCGGCATGGTCAACGGCATCCCGACAGTTGTCAATGCGCAATCCACGTTCGACATCACCACACTGGCAGGCAAGGTGGCCTCGGTCAACGGGACAGCCGGCCTGCAGATCCGATTCTCGGCGTTGATTGAACACGAAGCGGACGTCAGCGATCTGGCAGAGACCCCCGATCCCTTCACGCCCATTACGCCGTCGTTTGTCCTCTCGAGCGGCCTTGATGGAACCAGCGTTGCCGCTCCCGATGTCACCGTGAATCTGGACACGGCGGCCGCGCCTCAGAACGAGACGACCATCGCGGTGGATCCTAACAATCACAACCGCGTCGTGGCGGCAGCCAACGACTACGTGACTCGCACCTGGTCCTGTGTCGTTGGCGGCAAGCCCTGCAGCAAACTGGGTGACGGGTATTCTGGTACCTACTATTCAAATGACGGCGGCGCCAAAGACAAGTGGTGTTGTGTCAGTAGCGATCCGTTGCACCTGGGTACCTTGATTCCCGGTGTGGATCACCTGGCAGGGGGTAAGTACGATGCGGGCGGTGATCCGGCTGTGGCGTTCGACAGCCTTGGCCACGTCTACTACGCTGGTCTCGGGTTCGACCGCACAGCTCCCCCGAACACGGTCGCCGTAAACAAGGGGACATTTGACGCGAGCGGCAAGCTGACCTGGGGACCGCCGACGTTCATTAATCCGACCACGTCGCCCGCTATCTTCAACGACAAAGAGTGGATCGCTGCGGATTCCCACCCCGGAAGTCCGTTCCGCGACCGCGTCTACGTGAGCTGGACTCGTTTCATCTTCAACCCGCATAACGGGGCATATGTGCAGTCTCCTATTTTCTTCGCGTTCTCAACCGACGGGGGGGAGACGTTTAGTGATCCTGTGTCGATCGTCGGGAATGTCCATTTCGACCAGGGATCCCGGCCCGTCGTAGGTTCTGACGGCACAGTCTACGTGTTCTTTGAAGGCGCGACCCGGCTTGCCACGTTCAGTAGCACCTATATGGTGAAGTCTACCGACGGCGGTCTCTCCTGGAGCAGGCCGGTCGCGATCGCCCAGCTCGTGGACATCATCCCTCCTGCCAACACCGTATTCCGCGTGAATAGCCTCCCCGCGGCTGCCATAAGTCCGGATGGTGACCTCTTCGTTGTCTGGTCGTCGGAGATCAAGAATGCGGCATCTGCCTACGGCGTGGACTCGGTGTGTGTGAATTCGATTCCTTCCGACCCCTCAGTTGTCTATGCTAACTGCCATGCCGCATCGTTCTTTAGTAAATCCACGGACTTCGGGGTGACTTGGAGCACGCCGGCGTTGATCCTTCCGGGACAGGATGCATCTAATCGCACGCCGATCGGCTACCCGGTGACCCAGCCGACAGGTGGCGGCACGCTCAACACACCAGCGGCGCGCCGCGTTGACACGTTCTTCCCAGCGGTCGCGATCTCGTCGCCAAACGGGCGCATCTACATGTCCGCCTATGCGGCAGACGTGGTTTCCCCCTGGCAACTCTGCCAACCCCGGCCAAAAACCCAGTCCGTTGCCCAAAGCCGGATCAACTGTCTTGCGCTCGGTAACTACACTCACAATGCCAGGCTGGACTACGTGGTGAGAGACCTCACGACTGAAGTGACGAATACAGTTTCAACGCACCCCATCAACTCTCGATACGGGTTTGGTGGTGGTTTTATCGGGGACTACACTGATATTGCAGTAGGTTCTGACGATGTCTTCCACGCGTTGTGGACGGATACCAACAAAGTACAGACGGTAGTTTGGTGGTATGGCTTCCAATTTGTACCCACAAACATCCACCAGCAGGATGCCGTCGTCAGGTCCGGTAAGTTCTAACACTCCAGGCAAATCCCGGGTGGTCACATTCGGGGGCGGCGCGGGACAACCCGCGCCGCCCCTAAGTTATGTGGACCAGGGCGTCTCGGTCCGACGAGTCAGCGGCCCGGTTGGTATAGATCGGGGATCTTTGCCCGCACGAAGACTACGAGCGCAGGGGATCGCGCCAGTTGGACGATGAGAAACGGCGTGATCTGCGGGAGATCCTCTGACTCCGGCCCAGGAGGACCAATCATTTGAACTGACACCACGAGTTGGCCGTCGCGCTCGACAATATCCGAAATCGCGGTGCGCCGGCCTACGGGTCCCTTCCCGAAAAATACGGCGATCACCATGTTGCGGGAGAAGTCCACGGCAGGAGGAACCGTCGGGATCCGCGATCCCGCGGCATGCCGTTGCCACAACGCTGCCCATCGGTCCGGGCTGCGGACCACTGCCTGAGAAAATGTGCTTATCCCCGAGTCATTGCCCCGTGTGAGGATGGTAAACACGACGGGCTGCGCCGCCCACGCAACTGGTGTCGCGATCAACACGAAGCAAATTGCCACAAGCGATTTTCGGGATACAGCTGTCATCGCGGTTTTCTTCAACAAAAGCCCCTCAACACCATCTTATCGCCGTCATTACGGGTGTGGGTCTAGTCTGAGGGCCGGTCGCTGGATGTGGGGAAAGGTCCGGACTCACGGACTCATGGATCTGGAAGGGAGAAACCCGAACTACCGCCAGTATCTGACCGATCGGTGTTGAAGTGGGAGGAAGGAGGATGATGCCATAGCCCGTGGAACTGATAGCGTACCCCCTGATGGATTCGAATGATCGAGGAGGGGAAACACATGTCTCATCGCTCGCACGAGGCTCCGTTGATGCGCACAGTGGTGGCGCTGGGGATCGCCGTTGCCTTAGTGGCGCTGGCCACGACGAGCCCGGTCAGGTCAGACGCAGCAACCGGGAGCGGCTTTCCGTTCTCCAACCAGGTGGTGAGCACGCCGGTCGAGGGCGGCGGCTACCCGGTTCCGGCCGGCTCACGAGTGCCGCTCGCAGGCACGTGCGAGCTGGGCCCGTACAATGCAAACCACTCGGAGTCGTGGATCGCCGTGAAGCCCGGCACCGAAGAATTGGTCGGCAGCTCAAAGTTCTTCTTTGGGAAATACAGCACTTTTTACATGTTCCATCTCGGGTCGTACCGCATGCTGAAAGGTTTCTCACCTGCCGACAACCTAATCCAGGGCTACGATTGCATCTCGACCGGGACCCAAGAAATGCCTCCAAGCTGGACCGACACGACCGATCCCAACCTCGACTTCGACACGACGGGGCGCGTCTACCAGACGATCTTGCCGTTCAACGCCTTCTGGGATTCGTCACCGCTCCATCCAGATGGCGCCATCGACATGTCCTTCAGCGACGATATGGGTCAGCACTGGGTCAAGGGCAACGGGGGGCTGGATCTTGAGCAATCTCCCAACGCCTCTGCTAGGCAGGTCGGTGATGTCGAGGACAAACAGTGGGTGGCTGTGAACCACATTCCCGGAAGCAGCTTCCAGGACCACGTCTACGCGGCTTGGTCGGTCTTCGACGGCAAGGCAACGAAAGTCCGCATGGCGGTCTCGCGGGACCGTGGCGTGAGCTTCGACCGGGCCGTGACGATCAGCCCGCCCTCGCAGGTCGGCCCAGCGGTTACCTTTGTCCTCCCGCAGATCGACGCAGCGGGGAGTGTTTACGTTACCTTTGTCGCATTCCCACCGAACGGCGGAGCTTCAACCATTTACGTCGCCCGCTCGGACGATGACGCACAGACGTTTACACCGTTCGTGCCTGTGACGACCGTGAACATGATCCCGACCCCCGGCCTCCCCAACACCCGATTCCGCGATGGCATCACCGAGAGTTTTGCGGCCAGCCCGACCTACCCGGGCCACCTGTACCTGGTCTATGAGGAGTGGTCCGGCACGAAGATGGACGTCAAGTTTACGCAATCGACCGACGCCGGTCTCACCTGGTCGACGCCAGCCAAGGTGAATGACAACGTCGATGCGTTAGGCGTGCCGACTGATCAGTTCCAGCCCTCTGTTGCCGCCGGGTCTGGCGGCGCGGTTGCGATCGCTTTCTATGACCGTCGCCCACGTGGGATCCGGAGCAGCCCGGACAGCACTTCGGCGGTCTTTCGCAGTACCCGTGCGCGGGGGCCCGAGATCCATGCCCCGTCGGGCGCGGCTTCATCGGCGACTACTTCGGCCTCGCGGTCTCGGCGACGAATGTCTACGCTTTATTTGTCTCGACGCACTACCCATCGAGTGTGACGGCCGACGAGGGCGGCCCTGTATACTACCAGCAGCAGGTGCTGGCGACAGTTCCGCGCTCAGCGATTGGGTTAGGACCCTAGCCTACGCTAGATAGAGGCCGTGCCACGGGAGTGGTCAGGTTGACTTCTCCCGGCCTGCAATTTGGTTGCCGGGAGCTGAGGTCCACTCGTTGGCGCCTCAGCGTTTCACCTCGGCACCTTTCCCTCCTCGGCCCGAGCGTCAAAGCTCAGCGGCCCGGCGCCGAAGTACGCGATGATACGCGATGAGCAGTGCGGCACCAATCCGTGATATGTTCCCCACGAAGAACCCTAGCTGTACCTGCGCCATCATCGGTTCCTTCACGGCCCAGAAATTGTGCATGAACCCAGTTACGGGTACCAGAAAGAGGACCAGCAGCCACGCGCCGATCTTTGCCCGGTAACCCAGAATGACGCTCAGCCCGCCTACCAGCGAAATCACGCCAGCCAGCGGGACCAACAACCTGGGGAATGGTACTCCCTGGGCGGCGGCCCACGCGATGCCCTCCTGCGAGAAGTTGCCCGGCGCGAACAACACGAAGGCGGCAGCAAACCCCGCGCGGCCCAACGGCACGAAGTAACGGATCCATGAACCAGTTGATCTCATCGCCCTACCTCCCTGACGATTCATAAGTGAGTGAGAGGACGCCGTTGCTAAGCGCTCGGGACTCCACGAGCTTCAGAGGCACCTTCCCGGTCCACTCCTCGAACAGGTGCTTTCCAGTTCCCACCACGATCGGGTAGAGCAGGAGCCCGAGCTGGTCTAGGAGGTTCTCGCGGAGCAGCGATCGGACCAGCGTGGCACTTCCAGTGATAGAGATGTTCTTCCCGGCTTGCTGCTTGAGTTTGGTGATCTGCTTCGGCACATCGCTACTGATCAGTCGGAGTTCCGCCACCCGACAGCCTTGAGAGTTTTTGAGACGACGACCTTTGGGGTGTTGTTGATGTAATCTGCGAACGGGTCGTCGCTGGCCGTTTTGTCGGGCCAGTGGGCGGCGAAATCCTCGTACGTGCGACGGCCCCGCAACAAGGTGTCCGACGCGGCCATCGCTACCCCGACCACTTGCCCTACCTCGTCGTTGAAGTAGGCGACGGTCCACTTATCTGGCGCCTCAACGACGCCGTCCAGCGACATGAACAGGTCTGCGACAATCTTCCGCACTGTGCTTTCCTCCTTAGTCTACGCGGTCCCGGGAACTAGTGGGCCGAGTCCATGATTAGTGACACACAGACCTGCGTTTTCAGAGCCTCGCGCGGCCTAAACTGGCGCAGGTCGGGTGTGTCACTTACTTCCGACACGCTCCACTAGTTAGACTGCGCGGGGAAGCGGAACTCACTGCTGGCGTCTGCGATCATTCGCTCGTCACTTCGAAGAGGCGCCACGCGCCGGGGACGCCTTTGAGCACCTGCGGGGGACGCTCGGCGAAGGTGAGTCCCGACCCAAACACGAGGTCGTGCACCGTGCCTGTCGCGAGTACTTCGCCCGGGCTGGCGAGATCTCTCACGCGTGCCCCAATGATCGCGGCAATCCCTCCCATCTTGCCCGCGACGACCTCACACTCTCCCGTGTGCACTCCGGCCCGGATCTCCAGGGCGAGGCGGCGTACGCCGCTACGGACCGCGAGTGCACAGCGCACCGCGCGGGCCGGACCATCGAACGTGGCATAGAAGCCGTCGCCTGCGGTATCTTGCTCGACTCCGCGGTGCCGGGAGACCTCGGCGCGCACCAAGGCATGGTGACTCTCCAGCAGGTCCCGCCAGCGCCGGTCGCCGAGTGCTGCGGCTTTCTTGGTGCTCTCGGCAATATCGGTGAAGAGCACGGTGGCGAGAGTCCGGTCGTGCTCGGGTGGCGGCCGCACACCGGTCAGGAACTCCTGGATCTCGGCGAGGATCTCGTCTTGATGCGACGCCCAGAAGAGGTGATCACCAGACGGGAACTCGACGTAGCGGGCGCCGGAGATGTGCGCGGCCATGTAGCGTCCCTCCGCGGCCTGGACGTCGCGGTCGCCTACCGCCTGGAGGACGAGCGTCGGAACCCGCACACTGGGCAGCACATCACGGACGTCCGCGTAGCTGTTCATCCGTAGCAAGTCCGCCGCGGCCTTCGGCGATGCACTCCGACGGAAATAGGTGTCCAGCCAATCCTGGAAGTTGGCGTCGTCCCCGAGACTGGGTGCGTAGTAAGCGAGGTCGGCGATTTTCGGCTCGCCCCAGTGCCGTTCAAGCTCCTCTGCCCCTCGCAGCCGCTCCTGGAGCGTAGCCGCCCAGGGATAGTCGTCGGAACGGAGACGTTTCGCGAACGCGCCGTACGTGGTGAGGGCGAGGGTGCGCTCGGGGTAAGTTGCGGCAAAGAGGATGCACATGGCTGCCCCCTCGGAGTGGCCGAACAGCGCAGCGCGCGATGAGCCGACTGCATCCATGACCGCGCGCACGTCGTCCATACGCTCTTCCAGCGTCGGGAGCTCGGCGACGCGATCGGACAGGCCCGTCCCGCGCTTGTCGAAGACGATCAACCGGCTGAACGACCCGAGGCGGCGCAAGAAACGCGCGAGCAGCGGGTTCTCCCACATCATTTCGACATTCGAGAGCCAGCCCGGGACGTAGACAAGATCCGGGGGGCCTGCGCCTATGACGTGGTAGGCGATGCTGACCCCGCCGCTCTTCGCATACTGTGTCTTCGGGACGTCGCTCACGAGTCACCAACGTCTAGTTTCGGCATCTTCTCCGGCCGCCCGCTGGGGGATCGCATCCTGTGAGCGGGCGTCGTTACCCCCCGTCTAATCGCAGCCGATGTGCCTCTGCTCGGGGAACGCTGTGCATTCCTTTGCACAGACGGATCGTTTTTCGATCTTGCGCGGACTCGACCCATCTTCCGTGGTCTGTGGCGAGGGTCCTGCTGTACGATTACTCTAGCTACTGGAGCTACAGCACTAAGTCAGGAGGTCTGCGATGAGAGTCTTCCTCGCCGGAGCCACCGGAGTGATCGGCAAACGGCTGGTCCCGCTGCTGATCTCCGGCGGCCACTACGTGATTGCGGCGACGAGAACCCCCGACAAAGTGATGAGTTTGCGTGCGGTCGGGGCGGAACCCGTCGTCGTCGACGCGCTGGATGGCGCTGCGGTCATGAAGGCGATCGCGTCCGCGCGGCCCGATGTCGTCGTCCACCAGATGACGGCCCTGGCCCGGATGGGCAATCTGAGGAACTTGGACAAAGAGTTCGCACTCACGAACCGGCTGCGGACAGAGGGGACCGAATACCTCCTCGCTGCCGCGCGGGCGGTCGGGGCCCGCAAGTTCGTCGCGCAAAGCTACACTGGCTGGCCGAACGTCCGGGAGGGGGGCCGAATCAAGACGGAGGACGACCCGCTGGACCGGAACCCGCCTCCAACGATGAGGCATACGCTTGCTGCGATTGGTCAACTCGAGGCCATGGTCGCACACGCCTCCGAACTGTCGGGAATCGTCCTCCGATACGGCAGTTTCTATGGACCAGGCACGGCGATCGCCCTCGAGGGGACCATCGTGGAGATGGTGCGTCAGCGCAAGTTTCCGATCGTCGGCAGTGGAGGAGGGGTCTGGTCCTTCATTCACATCGATGACGCCGCATCCGCGACCCGCCTCGCCATCGAACGAGGACTATCCGGGATCTTCAATATCGTGGATGACGAGCCCGCCGAGGTGGCGGTGTGGCTGCCGGAGTTAGCGCGCGCGGTAAGAGGGAAGCCCCCGTATCATCTGCCAGCGTGGCTCGGGCGGATTATGATTGGCGAGTCCGGAGTGTCGATGATGACACAAGTGCGCGGCTCCTCGAATGAGAAAGCGAAGCAGGTGCTGGGCTGGCGCCTCCGCTTTCCGACTTGGAGAGAGGGATTTCGTGGAGGTTTGACTGCGACTCAGCCCGGCGCGAGCGGGCGCGGAGAGGGCATCTCAGCTGCGCTGTCTTCTACTGACTAGTAGTAGCGCGTAGCGACTGCGCCTGGCGGGCCTCGTGGGGATGGGATGTGCCGGGCCGGTTACAATGAGTTGATGGGTCGTGGCGTACGTCCGCCTTTGCGCGCGCTCGACTGCTGATGCGCGGCGAATCCGTGCACCGCCTCGCCGCCGCGGCGACGCTGGTGACGGTCGCCGGTCTCTACTTTGACGGGTGGTGGCACGGCACATTTGGCCGCCATTCCTTCTGGATCCTTCCCCACCAGGTGATCTATGGCGGAGTGGGGCTGACTGCGAGTGTTCTCCTCTTTCGCTGGGTCCTCGATCGGCAGGCTGCGCGTGCAGTTGCCTCGGGCTATCGCGTGCTGGGCGTTGCTGTGGGACTCACCGTGCTCGCCGCTCCCTTTGATGACCTGTGGCACCGCACCTTCGGTGTGG
>WNFF01005252.1_pt1 | contig 12755 bp, 12 predicted proteins | sample 5400441 | NCBI WGS metagenome assembly WNFF01 (sample SAMN13153345, study PRJNA577476) | soil metagenome | isolation source: 120 cm saprolite under Douglas fir tree site 2 hole 3 replicate 1 | place: USA:California | collected 2015-04-18
TTACGATGCCGAATTGCAGCGCCTGATTGCGCTCGGAGAGGCGGCAGGTCTGCATGATTCCCCGGGCGAGCGCGCACCATCTCCCGCGCAGCAATCGTGCGATGCGCGGCCTGGCGACGGAGAGGACGAATAGGGATCACGACGCTTCCGTGGGCCTCGCGGTGCGACGAGGTGGCGAAGCTGCGCGTTGAGCTGCGAGCGGGGCGCGTACTGGAATTCCGGAAGCTTGCTAGGGCCGCGTGTGGCAGTCCGTGTGACAGTGAATTCGTTGAAACAAAAAAGCTCCCAAGTCACGAAGACTTGAGAGCCATTTTGACCATGGAGGCGGCGGGAATCGAAAACGGCGCTCACTGCAAAATTGTAGCAAAGAGTCGTAAAGAGTCGCATCGGGATACTACAAACTCAAGCGCTTGCGCCCGCGACACGACGCTCTCGAGGAGCGAGATCGCATCGGGACACGACACGACTGTAACGGCTGTAACGGCTCACGAAGCGACGACCGAAGGACGCCTGACCTTGAGCCTGGACACCTGATCGCAAAGCTTGGCACCATGCCGCCTCGAACCGCCGCCTCATGGCAACCTGATGGCAACGCGGTTAGCGCCCCAACTGCTTGAGCCTTTCCAGTCAATAGCCTGGACGGCGACGCGCATGGAACACCGCGACCAAGAGAAGCGCATCGTCGCGCACGGTGTAGACCAGCTTGATTGGAAAGGTCCGGAGCATCACCGAGCGGAGTTCGTAGGCCGCGGGGGCCCTTCCACAATTGCGAACGCGCCCGGGAACTCCAGAGCGACAGCTTCGTCGAATTCCTAGACCAGCCGCGCACCGAGCCCTTCCTCGCGCCTCTCGTAGTAGACGACCGCATCCTCGTATTCCGCCAACGCCTCGGCGAAGAACTTCGGTCCGGTCACTGGCCGCGGACGGATCGCAGTCGCGCCATGACTCTGGCACGGACCTCGGCGTTGTCGATCAGCTTGAGATCATAGGTCAGATAACTCAGCTTCCGTCACCCTTGGTGTAGCCTCGTGCCCTGGTCTGGGATCTTTCCGTGACGAACCTGCCGGCCGGCCACTGGATGCCGCTCGAGCGCAAGACCGAACTCGTCCAAGCCATCCGTTCGTGGCTCAAAACGAAAGGGCTGTAGTAGGCAGGCTCGCAGCGGGGTAACTTCGGAGTGTCGAGAACGAGCAGCAATCGCTACAAATGACGCTGATTTCGATCCACGTCCTAATGTTACTTAGGTCGAAAGTGACAGCACTCCGGTTATGAAGAGAGAAACGGTTTCAAATACGGACCCACAGGAAATGAATTCGGTGACCATCATGAGCTTCAATGAGAAACACTTGGAAATCAGCTCCGAGCAGGGCATGCCCGCCATCACAACAGACAGGGAAACATATTTGAGTACTGGGCCAGCTATTTCTCGCCGCACTTTCCTCGCGGCTGGGGCTGCCGTTGGTGGAGGCCTGCTGCTGGGTCAAATGGCTGAAGCGAGCAGTGTTGGAGGCGCCGACGGCCCCCTGCTCAAGGAATACGACATCGATACTAATGGCATCACCTTGCACGTAACTGAGCAAGGGGAAGGGCCAGCTGTTCTTTTCTGCCACGGGTTTCCGGATACTTCCCATACGTGGCGCCGACAAATGAAAGCCGTCGCGTCAGCCGGATATCGAGCAATTGCTCCAGATATGCGCGGCTATGGACACAGCTCAGCTCCGGCAGACGCAACCTTGTACACGCCACTGCATACGGCCGGTGACCTAGTTGGTCTGCTCGATGCGCTGAGCGTCCCCAGCGCTGTCCTCGTGGGCCATGACTGGGGTGCAGCTCATGCGTGGAACGCAGCGCTGATGCGTCCCGATCGATTTAAAGCTGTGTTCTGCATGAGCGTGCCTTACGTTCCGCGTGGGGACGTCAGCGTCTTCGAGCGCATGCGGAAGTCCGGGCATCAAAACGATTTCTACATGTTCGAACAGATACGACCGGAAGCCGATCAGATTTGGGCCGACGCCGCAGTCACCATTCCGGGGATTCTGTATTGGGCATCGGGTTCTGCCCCACCCGACACGCGGTGGAACCCAATGGATCCTGCACGAAGCCTTCATCGACCGGCTCCCGGGCTGTTGCCGTCATGGGCAGAACCCGATTACGTCGCTCATAACGTCACTGAATTCCAGCGTACCGGCTTTCACGGCGGACTGAACTACTACCGCGCCGCCGAACCGTATTTCTATCTGTCTGCCGCTTGGAAAGGCGCGAAGATCACCCAACCTTCCTTTTACGTTGGGGGAAAGGCGGACGGCTTGGGGGCGCTCTATCCACCCTTCGAAAAGCTCCGCGCCGGCCTTCCCGGTCTCGTGGGGAATCTCGAACTCGCGCACCGTAACCCGAACCTTAGCCCGATAGGGAAATTGGGTTTGCAGTTTGTCCGGATTCTCAGGCTCGCGGAAGCACCCGATTCCCTTTACATGGGCCTTCTTGGTCCCGTGTTTCAGGCCCTGAACGAAATCCGCAATAGCGTTGCTCACACCCGCCACACCCGCAAGGATTCGCTCCTCACTCTGCATCGAGGCTCTCTCCACCGAACGATTCCTATTTCCTGCTCCACCGGCATCCTCTGTTCCGTCGTCGCTTTCTTGTTCGCTTCTGCCGTTCCCGTTGCCCTTTGTTTTCTTCTTCCGTTCTTGTTCTTCAGTTCTTCATCACCCATTCCCCGCCTCCCAGCACCGCACTCTTCGACCTCCCTGCTTTCGTCTTTTTGGTTTGTCGCCTGCACCTGCCTTGGCCTACTCCCGAGCCAGGGCCCCGCCCCCATCCACTCCCAAACCTGCCAACCGGACACTGCCCCTGACCCCTCTACCGTCGTTGTGGGAGAGGGGTCAGGGACGGTGGACGGCGCAAAGGTGATCCGGAGCCAAGTTGAGGCGGGGCCCTGGTTGCCAGCCGACACGCCCTCTTACCGCCGACAAAGTGATCCAAACGGCAGCGTCGTGTTGATCGCTAGCGTGATCCTCTGATCCCTCCACCCTGCGGATCATGTAGGCGGACACTTTCGAACCTGCCCTCGGATCAGGCAGCGTCAACGCTGACGCTGGTTTCGTCCGGCGTCGCTGCCGAAGCGACCCGTGCTTACCGAGGATGATCAACGTCCACGGCGCCAGCCGCACCTGACCGACGGCTCCTTCGAAGCGAGCCCTTCCCCTTCTTCCTCCGTGACCCGTCGAGGATCTCGAAGTCCTGCTTTGCCTGCCAGGCTGTGGCGAAGGACGCGTACGTCCGGCGCGCAAGCTCGGCGGCGGAGAGATGCGGGGCGGCCTCCAGTGCGACCCAGACGTCGGCCCGGTACGTCGGGCCCATCTTCAAGCGGCTCCGGTACGCGCGGTGGCGGAGCGCGAGCTCGCGCGGCGAGAGGACATCGGCGGCGCGATCCCTCAAGACGTTTGCTGGAACTCGAAGGCGGCTTCCCAATAAACGCGGATCCTCACCGTGCTTGCGGATGTGGAATGCAGCGCCCACCGCCTGCAGATCCACGCGCGGTCCAGCATAGAGCGCTCCGAGGCGCGCGAAGCGGCGGTCCTTCACCTGCCAGGTGGCCAGCGCACTCCAGAGCGCCCGCACTCGATCAGTTCCTTGCGCGGCCACGAGCCTTGTGAGCCGGTCGGCGTTCACCCAGCGCCCATGCACTCCGAACCAAGTCACCAGCACCGCGAGCACCCGAAGGTCGTCTCTTTCCATCGCCTCGACGGACGCGAAGAAAAGCGTGTCCTCGATGTTCGGTTCGACCGCGGCTGGGGCGGCGAAAGCCATCCCGATGCCAACCATCGCTGAAGTCAGTGCGTCAGACCCAGGTGCCGCCCTGGGGGCGAGGGCGCGGCTAAAGGCCATGGCCCAGCCTCCTCGCCACGTCTGCGAGAGTGGCCCGCACATGTGCTGGCCAGTCCGGGTTTGTGTCCTGCTGCTCGAGCAACGGGATCCACACCTGCAGCTCGGCAGCCGTGGGGGCGAGCGCCAGGCAGTCCCCGAGGTCGATCCCGCGATCGCATAGCGCGAAGAGCTTGGTGAAGAGCAGCTCCTGCCGGCCGAGGCAGCGAAGCTCCAGCCCCGCGCCTGTGAAGACGAGCTGGAGTCGCTCTTGCCAGCCAGCAGGAAGCTGGTCGGCAACCGATGCGGGCCCGTTGTTCAACCAATCGTCTGCGAGCGTCTCGCCGCTCCGGCGGACCTCAGCAGCAAAGGCACGCGCTGCTTCCACGATCGCGGCCGGCAGAGGCGGGAGGAGGATGTCGCAGTCTCTTGTCGGCCGGGACACCACGCCCAGCAAGTTGAGCGCGGCGCCGCCGATGACCACAGCCTCCAGCCGAAGATTCCGGGCGGCGAGATAGCGATCAAACGCAGTGAGGATCTCGACTGGCTTCATGGTGGGTATCAGTATAACAGATACCCAATTTACTGCAACGCTTCGGGTTACTGCACCGGCACTGCACGATGCAGGTTCCCTCTCGCCTTCCGCCCGTCGAGCCGGCAACTTAGGCGCAAGCAAGACAGGACTGTTAATCCGTGGGTCGCTGGTTCGAACCCAGCTCGGGGAGCCACTTCTCGCACACTTACGTTGTTGGCTGCGCACGCCGACATCCTTGCCCTTGAATGCGAAGGCGGAGGTGCGCGAGCTGACCCGGATCCCCTCGACGTTGGCGAGAGCATTGATCAGCTCCTCGGTTATCCCGTCGGAGAAGTACTCGTTCTCGCGGTCGCTGCTCATGTAGACGAACGGCAGCACCGCGATCGAGTTGCCCGGTCCCTCGCCGCGAGTCCGCAGCCTCCACCCGAGCACGGTGAGCACAACCAGGGTGAGCGCGGCGCCGGCGCCGAGCGCCCATCCGTAGGTGCCTCGCCTCAGCGCCGGAGCCCGCTCGACCGTGGCCGACGCAAGCGCATCGACCATCTCTTGTGCCGCCTGGACTCGGTCCTCCGGCCGCTTCGCGAGGCAGCGACGGACGAGACGATCCAGCGCCGTCGGGACCCCGGCGGGGAGCGGCGGCGGATCGTCGTTGAGGATCGCGTATCCGGTCTCGACGGCGGTGTCGCGCTCGAACGGGCTGCGACCCGCGAGCATCTCGTAGACGATGGCCCCGAAAGCAAAGACGTCCGAGCGTTGATCCGCAGGCTGGCCCCGCACCTGCTCGGGCGACATGTAGCCGACCGTGCCGAGGATCGCGCCGTCCTCGGTGTGCGGCTGCGGCGAGGGCAGCGTCTCGCCCGTTCCCAGTGTCATCGGCGCCACCAGCTTGGCGATGCCGAAGTCGAGGATCTTCAGCCGACCCTCCTCGGTGATGAAGAGGTTCTCGGGCTTGAGGTCGCGGTGGACGATGCCCTTCTCATGCGCAGCCGAGAGGCCTTGCGCGAGCTGAAGCGCGCAGCCGCTCGCCTCCTGCACAGACAATCGTCCTTTCCGCAGACGCTCGCGCAGCGTGCTCCCGTGCAGCAACTCGGAGACGATGTACGGGTTGCCCTCGTGCGTCCCGATGTCGTGCACGTCAAGGATGTTGGCGTGATTGAGCGCGCAGGTGGCGCGCGCTTCCTGCTCGAACCGGCGCAACGCTTCCTCTCCGTGCAATCCCGAAGCGAGCACTTTGATGGCGACGTCGCGGCCGAGCTTGCGGTCGTGGGCGACGAAGACCCGCCCCATTCCGCCTCGGCCGATCTCTTTCTCGATGCGGTAGCGCTCGTCAACCCGGGGAGGGTCCGAGCAGCGGCCTCAGTCCAGCGGCAGGTTCATCTTCTTGAGAAGGACGGTGTAGCGCGGGTCGCCGCGCAGGTTTGCGCAGAAGCGGATCGTTTTTCAGATACCGCAGGCCGGAGTCGGCCGATGCGAGGCCGCGACCTGCGCGCGGCGGTACTGCGCACCGGCTCCGGGTCTGCCGAGGCTCGCATCGTGCTACGGTCCCTCTCGCAGAAGCTGGGGGCCTTCTTGTCGCTCTTCGCAGAGTTGCAACGTCGTCGCGTCTTTCGCGCACTGGTCGGCTACGGCGTCGCCGCCTTCGCGGTGCTCCAGATCTTCTGATCGACCCAGGTCAACGATCATGCGAGCGATCACAGTCGAACCTCCTTGCCGATCAGGCGGCGTCAACGTTGACGCTGGCCACTTCCGTGTTGTCCACCGGCCGCGCGGCTTGCAGGTCGTTCAGCAGACGGTGCAGGACGCCTGCAAGCTGCCCTCTCTCGTCCACGCCGGCTCGCGCGATGCGGTCGCGGTGAACGACGAGCCGAGCACCGTCCGCGACATTGAGAGAAGGAGCGGAACGCGCAGGACGTTCCCCCTGGTGCCGTCAGCCCACGGTTTCTTCGCCCGCAGCATGGGCTCACCGGCCTGTGCCCTCTTCCGGGGTTTCATCAAACGGAAACCCCCGCACCCCTCTTCAACCGGCCGCGCTCACATCCAGGCGCACGCGCTTGGAAGGCTTCTTCCCCGCCGCGAGCGCCTCCAGCAGGTCCAGGGCCGCAGCCCGGCTGCCCAGGGCCTCGAGCGCCAGCGCGGACACGAGCGCAACGGCGCGCCGGTCGAGCGCCTGCTTCCCGTTTTCCCAGCGCGATACCGTGCCGGGGGTGACGTCGAGCAACTCGGCGAGCCGTACCGATGGGAGCCGGGCCGCCTTGCGCAGCCAGCGGAAGCCTTGCGGCCCGACCGTGCCGGAGCGCGCCAGCTCGCCCGTCAGGGCGCGGTCGAAGGCGAGCATGCCGGGACCCGAGATCAGCACCTCCCCGCAGGCGTCGCAGCGGGTCGCCGGAACGTCCGCGGCAAACACCCTGCCGTCGATCTCCCGCTTGGCTGGATGGGTGATCGAGCGCAACTTGCCCTTGCCGCACCTACTGCACCGTCGCTTCACTCGTCACCTCGGAAGAGAGTCACCACGATCACGCCGTCGCGTAGCTCGACAACGAGCGAGAGCTGTTCGCCGATGCGGTATACGCCGTCGAGACGCCAGCGGCCGGAGTCCGTCCTGCGGCAAGCCACGGCGCGGGTCAGCACCACGTACACGTCTTCCGTGGGCTGCATCGCGCTCGATCATCCGCTCCTCGGCATGCTCTGCGAATTGCCACCAACTAGCGCGCGCGAGGCCTCGGACCAGCCTGCGCGCTCGCGTGGCGTTCACGGATTGAGGTTAACGCAACCTTGCGGTTTCCGCAACCTCAGGGGTTTACTGCCTCATCCTTGGAAGGGCGCATCGACGCTGGCTTCGGAGAGCGCGCACGCGGTGAGGCGGAGCGCCCCCAGGTCGCGGAAGAAGGCCACGCTGGGCGGCAGCCTCTCGCCCGGATGTCGCGCCGTGAGTTGGAGGATGACGTGGCCAGGTCCGCGAGCGAGGTCGGCGGTGAGCGCCAGCGCGGCCGGAACTACACTCTCGGGAGAAGGACGCGCATCGAGGTGCACGGCGCCCGAGGGCGAGAGCGCCAGCGTCATCGGATCTTCGGCCATCCGAGTTCGCTTATCCGCCATCGGCTTCATCCGTACCTGGTGCCCCTCGTGGCCCGGCGCACGCGCGGTGAACCAAGCCGATGAGCAAGACGGACCTATCGCCGTGGTCGCAACTCCACAGATGACCTCTTGGACAGGCGTCCATGGCGTACCTGCTGCGGGGGCAACGCTGGCCGAGCGGCTTCCGCTGCCCGAGGCCGGCGGCAGACTCTACTGACTCGACGGCAGTGGCGGACGAGTCTACGATGAGACCCATGATGGATGGTGTGGCTCAGAACAGCGACTGGGAAGCGACTGCGGAGACGCTGGTCGCGCTCGGCGCTCCGCTGAGTGGCTGGCGACCGAACCGGCGCCTCGCTCCCGAGGCAGCGCTCGCCTTCGCGCTCCGTTTCGCGAGCACGGACGCTTCGCTGCTGCGCTCTCTGCCTGTCGTGCTGGCTCGAACCTGGCGGGACCTCGATTGGGGCAAGCTGGAAAACAGCGCGCGTGCTCAGGGCTCACTGGCTCTTCTCGGAATGCTGACGGAGCTGACTGGATCGCTCGCTGGCCTTCCGCAGCTTGCCGAAAAGGCGCGAGGCTGGTGGCGTCCGCCGCACGAGCCCCATCACTTCTTCCGGCCTAGAAACCAATTCGACAGGGAGCTCGCGGAGCACCGAACGCCGCCGGTCGCCAGGAAATGGGGGTTCCTCATGAACATGGGTGAGGATTCTTTCCGCGCCCTCTACGAGCGGCATGCCGGCCAGGTTTGAGGCATCCGCGCTCTTCGAGTTCCTCGAACGCGTCGATCGCGAACTGGCCGCGCCCTGCACCATCGTCCTCATCGGGGGAAGCGCGGTCTCGATCGTTGACCCCGCGCACTCGACCAGCGACGTAGACGTGCCGTCGCCGGGCTCGGACGAAGCGAACGAGCATCGCGCACTCCTCGACACGCTCGCCTGGTAAGTGCTCTTCACCGGCGACGCCGGCGCGGCTCCCGGTCCAGCTCGATCCCGAAGATTCCCTCTAGAGACTTCGTCTCGAGTGCGTCCTGCCCCGGCCCCGCGCGGCGGAGCGCGCTCTTCGCCACCAGCTCTTCCAAGGCCACGCTGCGCAGCGTGAAGAACAGCTCGGGCTTCTTGTCGAGCCGCGCCCCCACTCCGTAGAGCACCGCCGCGATGTGCTTGCAGAGCGAGGCATGGTCGGGGCACGAGCAGGTGAAGTCGATTTCTTTTGGACTCGGAAAGAGCCCCGCGCGGCGGTCCACCAGCGCCTCCAGCACCGCCTCGGGCAGCCGCCCCCGCAAGAGTTCCACCACCGAGTCGATGCGCCCGGCGCAGCGCTTGATCACCGCTCCCCAGCTCTTGCGAGCGAGCTTGTCGATCCGCACCGACACCTCGTAGAGCGAGCCTCCGGCGACCAGCGCATCGATCTGCCCCGGGCCGAGGCGCAGATCGACCACCGCCCCGGTCCTCAAATATGTGCGCCCGCGGGGGAGCCGATTGCTGAAGTCCATGTACGACTCGAGGTTCTTGCACCACTCCTTGCCCCAGAACGAGCCGGCGATGCGTTGTCCCTCGAGCCTCACCGGCTCGAGCACGCGGCCGCGCTTCTCCAGCTTCCTGGCCTGGAGGAGCGCCTTGGCGCGGCGCTCGGCGACTGGGACGTACCTGGGGAAATCACCGTAGAAGTCGTAGTAGGCCATCGCTCCTCTTGTCAGGCCGCCTCGTCGAGCGCACGGTCGAGATCGATCGAGACGGTTTGCAATAGATCAGCGTCGCTCATCTCCGTCAACCGCGCCTCGGCTCCGCTTTCGAGCAGCTCGCCTGAAAGGCGCCGCTTCTCCGCCAGCATGGCGTCGATCTTCTCCTCCAGCGTGCCGCGGCAGACGAACTTGTGCACCAGCACGTTGCGCTTCTGGCCGATGCGGAAGGCGCGGTCGGTGGCTTGCTCCTCGACGGCTGGGTTCCACCAGCGATCGAAGTGAACGACGTGAGAGGCGGCGGTGAGGTTTAGCCCGGTGCCGCCCGCCTTGACCGAGAGCACGAAGAAGGGCGCCTCGCCGCTCTGGAAGCGCTCGACGAGCGCCGGCCGCTCGCGCACCTTGGTCTCACCGTGCAGCACCAGGCCGGGCGCGCCGAAGACCTGCGCGAGAAACGCGGCCAGCGGCTCCGTCATCTCGCGGAACTGCGTGAAGACGAGCACCTTCTCCTGCCGCGCCGCGATCTCCTCGCAGAGCGCCGAGAGCCGCGCGAACTTGCCGCTCGCTTCCGGCGCGAAGTCTCCGTCACGCAGCCACTGCGAGGGATGATTGCAGATCTGCTTCAGCTTCAGCAAAGAGGCCAGGACCAGCCCGCGCCGCTTCATCCCCTCCGCGCCTTCGAGGGCGCGCGACAGCTCCGCGACGGTCTGTTGATAGAGCGCCGCCTGCTTCTTGGTCAGGCCGCAGAAGGCGGTCAGCTCCGTCTTGTCGGGCAGGTCGCGGATGACGTTCTTGTCGGTCTTGAGCCGGCGCAAGAGATAGGGCCGCGTCAGCTCGCGCAGGGGGCCGTAGCCGCGCTTCTCCAGCTTCTTGACGAACTGCCCGAACGCCTTGGCCGACCCGAGCAAACCGGGGTTCGTGAAGTCGAAGATCGACCAGAGATCGAGCGGCCGGTTCTCGACCGGCGTGCCGGTCAGGGCGATGCGCACGCGCGCCTTCAGCTCCTTGACCGCGCGGGTCTGCCGTGCTCCCGGGTTCTTGATCGCCTGCGCTTCGTCGAGGATGGCGGCGTCCCAGTCCGCGGCTGCGATCGCCGGTTTGCGCACCAGCATGCCGTAGGTGGTGATCACGAGGTCGGCATCTTCCGGCTGGTCGCCCTGCGCCGAGGGATGCTCGATCCGCGTGCGCAGAGTGGGAGCAAAGCGCGCGATCTCCGCGCTCCAGTTTCCCAGAAGCGAGGCCGGCGCGACCAGGAGGCTCGGGCCCGCCGCCCGCCCCGCTTTCTTGCGCGCCAGAAGGAACGCCAGCACTTGAAGAGTTTTGCCCAAGCCCATGTCGTCGGCCAGGCAAGTCCCGAGGCCCAACCCGGCGGCGAACGAGAGCCAGCGCACGCCGACCTCCTGGTACGGCCGCAACTCGGCGCGCAGCTCGCGACCCGGAAGCAGCTTTTCGAGGGCATCCGGACTGCGCAGGCCCGCGAGAGCTTGCGCGAGCCACGGACCGGCGCTCACCCGCGACCAGTCCGCGACTCCCTGCTCGATCGGCGCGGCCGCCTCGCCCTCTGCCCCGGCCAGAAGCCGCATCGCCTCGAGGAGCGAAAGTGCGCCGCTGCGGGCCGCCCGCTGCGCCTCCTTCCAGTGGGCGAGGACCTGCTCAAGCTTGTCCCGATCGATCTCCACCCACCGCCCGCGGACCAGCGCGAGCCCGTCGTGCAGCGCAGCGAGCGCCCTCCATTCCTTCTCGCTCAGAGGCTCGCCGTCGAGGGCGAGGCGGACGTCGAAGTCGACCAGCGCATCCAGCCCCAGCCCCGAAGGCTTGCGCCCTCCCAGCGTGACCTCGACGCCCACACGCTGCCGCTTCTTCCACCAGTCGGGGATGCGGACGATGATGCCCGCCGCCTCGAAGGCGGGCACCTCGCGCAAGAAGCGGAGCGCCTCGGCGGGCGTCCAGGCCAGTGTGCGGAACACCTGGCCGCTGTCGGCCAGCTCCTTGGCCAGTGCGCTCTGCGCCGAGGCGCGCTGCACGGGCAGAAGCAGCGAGAGCAGCGCGCTCTTGTCGGAGGCGAAATCGCGCAAGGCTTGCCCGAGCGGCCGGTGCTGCGGCTGCGCCGCGCGCGACAGTCGCGTGGTGTAGGTGGCGAGAAAGGCGAACGGTCGTTCCTCGTCGGCCTTGTTTTCGGCAAGGTGGAAGCAGACGCGGCCCACCACGTTCCAGGCCGCGTGGCGGTCCTTGAACCACTGCTCGAGCGAGGTGTGTTGAAGTTCGCTGCGAAGGGCGGCATCCAGATCGAGCCAGAGCGCCTCGAGCGCCTCCGCGCTGAGGTACTCGCCGCCGCTGATCGGCGGTGCCTCGGAAGCGAGGCGAGCCAACTCGTCCGAAGGCGCGTCGACGGACGCTTCGGGGAGCGCGCACGCGCGGGTGAGGAAGAGCGCTCCCAGGTCGCGGAAGAAGGCCACGCTGGGCGGCAGCGTCTCGCCCGGATGTCGCGCCGCGAGTTGGAGGATGGCGTGGCCAGGTCCGCGAGCGAGGTCGGCGGTGAGCGCCCGCGCCAGAGCGGCCGGAACTGCGCTCTCGGGAGAAGGACGCGCATCAAGGTGCACCGCGCCCGAGGGCGATAGCGCCAGCGCGAGCGGGATCGGGTCTTCGGCCATCCGGGCTCGCTTATCATCCACCACTGACATGAAGGAACTGGTCGTCATCTCTCCGCTGAACGATTGGACGTGCTGCGAGTGCCCCTCCCGTTCTTCCTCCGTGAGCCTTCGAGGATCTCGAAGTCTTGCTTTGCCTGCCAGGCGGTGGCGAAAGACGCGTACGTCCGGCGCGCAAGATCGGCGGCGGAGAGATGCGGGGCGGCCTCCAGTGCGACCCAGACGTCGGCCCGGTAGGTCGGGCCCATCCTCAAGCGGCTCCGGTACGCGCGGTGGCGGAGCGCGAGCTCGCGCGGCGAGAGCACATCCGCGGCGCGATCCCTCAAGACGTTTGCCGGAACTCGGAGGGGGCTCCCCGAGAAACGCGGATCCTCACCGTGCTTGCGGATGTGGAATGCGGCGCCCACCGCCTGCAGATTCACGCGCGGTCCAGCGTAGAGCGCTCCGAGGCGCGCGAAGCGGCGGTCCTTCAGCGCGGCTTCCGCCAAGGCCTTCACCGCTCGCAGCGGGTGCTTTTGCGGAACACGCTGCTCCGGCGAGAGCAGGCTCAACATCGTTCCTTGCTTCGTCTCCGTTCCGCGCATGCGCCACCTCTTGCGCGCAGCAGATCAGAACTCAGCTTCGCTGTCGATCCCCTCGCCGGGTTTTTCAGCAACCTGCTAGTCCCCCGGAAACGAAGTTCCTAGAAAAAACTTCCCAGGTGTGATCTAAGCGGGCCATGGGAAAGCCGGGACGACCCGTGGCGGAGCTGAAGCTGTCGGCGGAGGAGAGCGCTGAGCTCGCCAGATTGACGAGAAGGGCGAGCGTCAATCGCAGCCTCGCGTTTCGCGCGCGGCTCATCATCGCGTGCGGTTCGGGAATGACGAACACAGCAGTGGCGCACCGTTATCGAACGACGATTCAGACCGTGGGGAAATGGAGAAAGCGTTTCGTCGAAGAGCGGTTCGACGGCCTC
>WNFF01009364.1_pt1 | contig 12754 bp, 14 predicted proteins | sample 5400441 | NCBI WGS metagenome assembly WNFF01 (sample SAMN13153345, study PRJNA577476) | soil metagenome | isolation source: 120 cm saprolite under Douglas fir tree site 2 hole 3 replicate 1 | place: USA:California | collected 2015-04-18
GACACCGCTTCCGGCTGGCGGTTGTTCTTGAGATGCATTTCCGCGAGCTGCAGGAACAGCGGCCGGGCCTCGCTCATCACCCCCTGTTGCACGTAAAGGTCGGCGAGTTTCTCGAGCGCACGAATTTCTTCAGGAGCCAGCTTGACGATGCGCTTGTACACGGCGATGGCTTTGGTGAGGAAGCCATCGCCGACAAACAACTGCGCGAGACGCTCGAAGTAATCGATGGCCTGATGGGTCTCGCCCTGGCGGATGTACAGCTCCCCGATGGTCATCAGGGTGACTTGGTCTTTGGGCTCGTACTTCAGGATCTGCTGGTATTCCGCAATGGCCTGAGGGACTTTGCCCTGATTCAGGAGCTTTTGTGCGGCTTCGACGTATTTGCTTTTGCTGTAGGCCATACGGGAACTTACACACTGCGCCGTCCGTGCCTGCTGGAGAGGTGCGTCCCCGCGCCGAAGCTGAAACGGCAGGCAGAAGTCGTGCCTTCCTACGCTAGCAGGCGAAGAAAACGCAAGTCAACGAAGCCGGAATTTGGTGTGAGCAGCGAGTTATCCCCGTTGGACTTAGGTAACTTTATGGCGAAAGGCGGGCGAAGCCACGAAGAGGGCAATTCCAGAGCAGCTGCGCTTCAAGGCAAAACGGCGTCCGGGAGCAGCGCGATCTGGATGGCGCTGGCGGCCCAGCAGCCGGCGGCGCGCACCGGCGCGAAGGAGTAGCGGTGCAGCGGGGTGGGGCCGTGCTGGCGCAACGCTTCCAGATGATCTGCGGTGGCGTAGCCCTTGTGGCGGGCAAGGCCGTACTGCGGGTATACCGCATCCCATTCCTCCATGCGCGCGTCCCGGTGCGTCTTGGCGAGGATGGAGGCCGCAGCAATGGAGACGCTGCGGCAGTCGCCCTTGATGAGCGGCTTCTGTTCGATGAGCACGTCGAGCTGCATGGCGTCGATCAGCAGGTAATCCGGCGTGATCGCAAGTTGCTGGAGCGCGGCGGTCATGGCCTGGCGGCTGGCCTGATAAATATTCCAGGCATCAATGCGCTGCGCGTCCACCTCGGCAACGGCCCAGGCCAGCGCGTGCTGGCGAATGCGCTCGGCAAGCTGAGTGCGTCGGTCCGGAGCGACTTGCTTCGAATCATCGAGCCCAACGATGCGCCGCTTAGGATTGAGAATGACGGCGGCGGCAACCACCGGGCCGAAGAGCGCGCCGCGGCCGGCTTCATCCAGACCGGCGACGCGCGTCCAACCGAGTTTACGCGCGGCGCGCTCGAAGCGCGTGCAGCAGAGACGGCTCATTCGGCCGCGATTTTAGCACGAGAGCAGAAGCTGGAAACCAGAAGTCTCAACTCAAACGAAAAACTATTCGTAGCGTAGCGCAACCATCGGATCCACCCGCATGGCCCGGCGCGCCGGGAGCCATGCGGCGAGAAACGCTACCGAGAGGAGAATCAGCAGGGTCAGCGCCAACGGCAACGGGTCATGCGCGCGAACTTGAAACTGTGGTTACGCCTTCGTTTCCGTTCCCGCAGCGACGGCCGCCGCAGCCGGCGCTTCTTCGCGCCCAGCGCGCTTGATGCGCGCCGCCTTGCCGCGCAAGTCGCGCAGATAATATAGCCGCGCCCGGCGAACCTTGCCCTTTCCGACCACCTCAATCGAACTGATCGTCGGCGAGTGCAGCGGAAAAATGCGTTCGATACCCACGCCAAAGCTAACCCGCCGCACCGTAAACGTCGCCCCAGAAGCCCGGCCCTTCTTCGAGATCACCACGCCTTCAAATGCTTGCAAGCGCTCTTTTTCCTTGTCGCCTTCGCCCTCTTTCAGGCGCACGTTGACGCGCACCGTGTCGCCAGGGCGGAAGTCAGGAAGGTCTTTGCGCAGTTGCGCTTCATGTAATTTTTCAATCGCCGGATTCATGTTCGTATTCCCTGCAGACCCACTCGGGCGGGGCCAGCACGTCAAAGGCAAACTTCAATTATAGGGAAATTGGCGCCATTTTCCTAGCAGAATTGCTGTTTGTAAAGTGTTAGTTTTGACCTTGCTTCGGCTTGAATTGCCAGAGAACGCTCACCGCCACGAATGCACCGCATGCTCTTCGCATTTTATTTCCTGCTCCAAGTATTTCGTCGACTGACCACCTACCGCTGCTAGGCCAGCGCCGAGGCCGCGCTGCGGCGCCGAATCACTGTCTCCGCGAAGCGTTCCATCTCTTCGAGCTGCGGGCTGAATTGCAGCAGCAGCAAATCCACACCGACTGATTCGAACTGCGCCACGCGCTCGGCTACCTGCTCCGCCGTGCCGACCAGGCCCGAGCGCAATCCGCGATTCGACACCGAATAATCTTCCAGCGAAACGCGCTGCTCGAGCTGCGTCCCGGCAAGCCACTGCTGGTAATTCGCGTAGCCAGCCGCGGACTGCTGCACGTCCGTAATTCGCCGCAGCTCTTCCTGCGCCTCGCGCTCCGTCTCGCGCACCATGGCATAGCCCGCCACGCCGAATTTCAGCGGCGGCAATTTGCGTCTAGCGCGGCGCTCCCGCAAATCCACAACCTTCTCCCGCACGCGCTCCGGCGGATCGCCGTGCATCAGATACGCGTCGCATTTTTCTGCGATCAACTCTTTCGCAGCGGGCGATTCGCCGCCGGCATACAGCGTCGGCCGTGGCTGCGAAACTGGCTTCGGCTCCAAAACGTTGTCCTCCACTCGATAATACTTCCCCGCAAACGAAAAATGGTCCTGCGACCACACGCCGTTCAGCACCTCCAGCCATTCGCCGGTGCGCGCGTAACGGTCGTCGTGCTGTTCGAAAGCAACACCATACTTCCGCGCTTCGTCCGCCCACCACGACGACACCACGTTCAGCGTCAGCCGCCCGCCACTGATGTGATCGATATTCGCCGCCTGCTTGGCTAGCAGCGCCGGCAAGTGAAACGTCGGCCGCACCGCCACCATCAACTCGATCCGTTCCGTGACCGCCGCCAGCGCCGCGGCCGTCGACCACGCATCCAGCGAAGGCGCCTCTACTCCCTTGATGTCGTTCAAATTCAGTTCGGCAATCAGCGTGACGTCAAATCCAATCTCCTCGCTGCGCTGCGCCAGCCGCTTCACATACGCCCACGTCGCCTGCATGTTTTCATCCGCGACGTTGCGCAGCCACCCGCCAAACACCGGAAGCCAGTATCCGTACCTCATGCTTTTTCTCCTGCCGCCACCAGCCGCACCGGCTGTTTCGTTTCGTGAACGCGCGCTTCTTCAATTAGAAAATCCGCCAAGCGCCCATACGGATTGAAGCCCAGCATGCGCTCCGGATCCGCCACGAAATTCGACAGGGCATTAATGTCGTAATATATCTGCCGCCCGCTGCGCTCATCGAAGACGTATTCGACGCCGCCCACCTCGATGCCCGCGTTCTGCATGATCCGTTCGACATCTGCAACAACCCGCGGCGGCGCTTCGTAAACTTCCACGGTCATCCCCGTCTTCGGCGCGTCCACTGGGCAAGCAATCCGCGTCAGCTCCTCGCCTTTGGTGTTCTTGCAAATATCGGCGGGGCACAAATCAAACGTTTCACCGGTAATGTGAATCTGAATCGCATACAAATATTTCCCGTCAAGAACCTCCACGCGCGTGATGACCCCGTCCCGCGCCGTGAAGCTTTCCTGCACCAGCGCGGTGTTATCGATCCCAAAATGCAAGCTGCCTTCGTCGACTGCTCCTTGCAACTCGACCCGTGAAGAAAATCGCTTGATCCCCGCACCGCTCCCGCCGATATTCGGCTTCACAATCAGCGGATACCCTACCGCCTCCGCGGCGCTCACGGCCTGTGAAGGATGGTTGATCACGCGCGCCTTCGGATACGGCAGCCCCAGCCGCTCCAACAGCCCGAGCTGCAGCGCCTTCGAAGTCTCATGCGTAAACGCCCGCGACCCGTTCACCACGCGCACGCCCTTGTCTTCCAAATGCTTCAGATAATTCAGCGTGTAGAAAATCCCGTGCCCCACCCCACGCTGCCATGCAGAAGGGCTCATGCGATTGAACAGCAGCGAATACTCGCGCTCCCCCGACGCCGCGTCATATTGGTGATACCGCGCGTCCACCTTGATCCAGTTCACGCCGCGCGCGTCTAGTTGCTGAAACAGCGGCACAAACCAGTTCGGCTGCTCGTAATAAATCGCGATCGGCTTGTCCCGCTCGTTGCCGTTTCTGCTCGTCGCTTCGCTCATTAGACCCTCTGCCTTGCGCGTAAAATCAAAAGGCCGCTCGTTCCGACGGGCCCGGAGATCCTTGCTAGCAGTTTTCGCGAACATGAACATCGGGGACCGTCACATCCTGCCCGTGTATCCGTTTTTGTTACTCTTGTGCGGGGCATTTTGGGAGTTTGCGCGGTCTCACCGCCGATTACTGGGATTGGCCGTCCTGGCGTTGCTTTTTCAGGTGGTCGACCGCCTACGGCCGGATGTCCGGAAACCGTCGTGGTGAGCGCAATACACCTCTCCGGCCACATACTTAAGGAGCCGCTCAGTTTCCAGCGGGTGCTGCGCTACCCTCGGACGTCTATTCTAAACCACAGTTTGCACGTTTCTGAAGTTATTGCCGCAGCCGCGTCGAAATAACATTTGCCCTCGCGCCAAGCAATCCCGGCTAGTCTTCGAATACTTTGAACTGGGAGGGCACGCCTCCCATCTTTTGACTTGCGTACCTGTTCCATGCGCCATATAGAAGTATTGCTAGAACCAGCAGAAGGGATGAAAAACTTGTCCATTTGCCGAGTCTAAAAGACAACGGGTCATAGACAAACTCTACGATACTCTGGCCCCGCTTGAGGAATACGGCCCGCAGGACGTAATTCGCACGATAAATTGGAACTACTACTCCGTTTACCAAAGCCTTCCATCCGGGGTAATAACTGTCTGCGAGGACAAGGAATTCATCCTCTGCCAGATGAGTCCTGAGGGTGACACGCTGCGCAGAGTAAGAGAGAAATTCCACCGAAGATTTTCCGTTGGCATGATAAAGACGTTCCGAAACTTATCTTCGCGAATCTCGACACCTGGCCTCACCAGCAGGTACTTGACATTCAACATATCCAGGAGTTTCGAGTCATATCTGGTCGGCCACTCGACCTGGTAGAATTTCGGCGCGCACCGTTGGTCCATCCATGAAGTTGTCCCCGTCTCGATCAGCCTCATCAGCTCGCTATACCTTTTGATGAGCAAAGAATCGTAACCAATGGCGCTATGTAGTCTGTAAGGCATGTTGGTATTAGGGGGCATAACCAGAAAATCTTTACTAAGGTCGCGGACGGGCAGGATCCGGTAGAGAGATTTGTCTCTCAGGAGAAAGTCCGTGGTCGCGGTGCGGGGAAAAAAGTAGGAAGCGCTGACGATTGGAGTATAACGTATACCAAAATAAAGGAGTTCAGCCGACACAACGCTCAAGAGCGCAAACTGAAAAATTGGCAATCGAAAGGTGCTTCGGCGATACAGATTAAAGACAAGGATAACCGCAACCAGGACGAGCGGAGTCCAATACATGGTTGGAGAGGTAATCAGGTAATTTCGATAGAATGCCTCAAGATTCTCCAGACGAGTGTCTGGCCCCGGAAGAGGGTGAGCCTTGATGTAAGCCTCGCCGATTTCAAGAATTTGCGGTTTTGCGAAGTAGAGAATCACCGTGCCACCCAACAGAAGGGCCAATAAGATGACAAGGAACCTAACCAGCCAGCGGTTGACAGTGGCGACGTACAGCCCGGGGGTCTTTGAAGAAACCAGCCAATGGGCCCCCAAACCCGCGAGGACGGAGACCGCGAAAGTGTATGCAAAGAATACGCGGTAATAGAGAAAAAGATTTACAGGTGTGCTGAAACTCAGAACTAATGTCAGAAGTCCCAACCAAAAAAATACGATTGAGTCCTTGGATCCGGCATAGCGCACCGCCAGAAATGCGAGAATCAGGGCCGCTATTCCCACATATCCCTGGTATTCCGTAGGATTGCCGCCGAACGTCGGCCAAATGATGAAAGTACGAAAATCGAGGCTCTGCACCCCTGCCCAAAACGGATTTATGAAGGTCGGGATGAGCAGAATAGAAAGCAATAGATTTTTGGGCAGGCCGCCGAGCCAGGCGATGAACTCGCAGCGCAGGTCAAAACTTCTTTGGCTTTGGGCCAGCAGTTCAATCACCGGAAACAGCTGAACCGCTGCCAAAGAAATGCCAACCACAGTCGCCGTCCCAACAAGGCGAAAGGCGCGAAAGAGGACGTCGGCTTGTCTTATAGCCCGATACTCTATTACTCCCCTGATGGCCGAATAAAGCCAAAGAGTGAAAAGAATACCCAGAGTCGATTGGATCATTCCCCCCAGAAACGAAGCCGCAAGAGGAATACCCGCCGCGACGGCATAGAAAAAGCTCTTCCTCTGCCAACTTTTGTCCAGGAGGAGAAAAATGAGTGGCAGCCAAAGTACTCCGCCGACCATCCATCTCCACTCGAGCCAGGCTGCGAACACTCCATTGAGCATAAAAAGAGTTCCGCCCAGAAAAGCTCCGAATCTTCCAACCTTCAAGCTCCTCCGAAGGTAGAGGTAAGCAAAAACGCCCGCTGCGTACAATTGAAGGATGAGGATCAAGTTGAAGGCAAAAACAAAATCTTTGAAGGCAAGAAAGAGGACGTTGAAAGGGTCCAAGGGCCGAGATTGGCTGTTCGCCAAAAAGGGCTGCCCACTCGACGCATAGGGATTCCACAGGGGTAGTTCACCCCGGCTAATGCTTTCTTTAAAATATAATGCCCAGGGATAAAACTGAAGAATGCTGTCCTCAACGTACGGATTCTGGATCTTTGGACTCTGTAGATGCTTCCAAGGCAGCTGCAGATATAGCGTATCTGCCGCCGCGAGGATATAGCCGGAAGATAGCGCTCGCCAAAACATGACGACGAGCAGCAGGCCCATCCCGAAGAAAGGCACTAATCGTCTGAGCTTAGGCATTGCGGCAGCTGGCTGAGATCGCCCTAACCCGCAAGATGTCCCGTGCGGTCAACCAACGTACACATACACGCGCAGCCTGGACACGCGCAGGCCTCCTGCCCTTCGAGCCAGGCCCGATGCTGCAGCGACAGTCCCTTTTGGCGCTCGCAATTCACAGAAAAGCCAGTATAGCGCGGCAAATTATCCTCGCAACAGCAAATCCGGCACATTCCGCCTCAGCGAAATCAAGGTTTTCGCAAATCGCGTTCAACCTTGGATAGCAACGCAGTGTTCAAAAGGTCCGGGCGGTTGCGGAGAGTTTTCTCGAACGCCATTGCTTGGCGCCACTCCCGAATTTCTTCGTGGTTGCCGCCGATTAAAACCTCCGGCACAGTCCATCCGCGGTATTCCGCAGGGCGGGTATAGTGCGGGTAATCAAGAAGCCCCTGCCTAACATCAAGCGTCTCGTAAAATTTCTTTACGTAAGCAACCGAGGCGAGAGATGCACTTGAACGACGGAACTCGTTCAATTGCTGACCGAGTCCATCATCCGCAAAGGATTCATTCTGGGCCGAAGCCTCGTTCCCCAGCGCTCCCGGCAAGAGCCGCGTCACAGCGTCCACCACCAGCATCGCCGGCAACTCTCCGCCGCTCAGAACAAAATCCCCAATCGAAATCTCTTCCGTGGCCAAATGCTCCGCCACGCGCTCGTCCACCCCTTCATACCTGCCACAAATAAAAATCATTCGCTCCAGTTCCCTGTATCGCCGCGCCGTCTCCTGCGTGAATCTTTTCCCCGCCGCGGACAGCAACACGATCGCAGTCCGTGCATCGGACTCCGTTTGGGCCCGCGCATCCCCTACGCCGCGTCCCAGCAGTGCCTCCACCGCCTCAAATAGCGGCTCCGGCTTCATCACCATCCCCTCGCCGCCGCCAAACGGCCGATCATCCACCGTCCGGTGCCGGTCTTTCGTGAACTCCCGCAAATCCTGCACGTGCACTTCAATCAAGCCCGCTTCGCGCGCCCGCCGCACAATCCCGTGCTCCAGCGGCCCCGCAAAAAACTCCGGAAAAATCGTAATCAGATCGAATCGCATGCGCCGTTCAGTCTAGCTTATTTCGAAAGCGCGGAAGCCAGCGCGGCACCTGCCGGCAGTAGGCTTCGTACTCGGCGCCAAACTTGCGCCGCAGCGCTGGCTCTTCGTACAGCAGCACAAACAGCATTGTGCCCGCAAAAAATGCCATGGCGAGCTCCGCAAGCGCCGCCGAGCGAAAAGCCAGCGCCTCTCCCAGCATCACGAATGTCACGGCCCAATACATGGGGTTCCGCACGACGCGATAAGGTCCTTCCACCACCAAGGTTTTAGGAGGATCGATCGGCGCCGGTGTGCCTTTGCCACGCAGCGCGAAACCCCAAAACGCAGTCGCAACGTAAAGTACAACTCCCGCGGCGATCAGCGGCCATCCGAGCACGCTTGCGCCGCGCAGTTCCGGTCGAACGCCGCGCGGCAGCATCCAATACGGCATCGCTACGGTCCAAAATCCCGGAGCAATAATCGTGAAAATCAGCGTTCGAAAGAACGGAGACATCGCAAGGAGCCTACACCTGTTTCGCTAGTTGAGCTCGCGCAGCCCTTCCGGCAAAACCACCTCAATCCGCCGCCCTGCCACATCGATCCGCCGGCAAATATCCTCCGCCAGCGGAATCAACAACTCGCCGTCGCGCGTTCCCACCGCCAGCAGCGGCGTCCCGGAAACATTCTCGCCGGTGAACTGCACGTCCACAACATTCCCCAGCAGCGCCGGCGCCGTACCCAGCGAACACGGCGAAGAAGCCGCTGTGGAAACTTCCCGCGCGCGCTCAAACACCGAGCATCCCATCAAATCCGAAATGAAGTAGTGTCCGGCAGGCAGAACCACCCGCTGTTCGATCGGAAGGAGCACATCCAGACCGCGAAATTTTTCAGCTTCGGAAATCGAAGCGCAGCCCGAGAAGTGAAACACCGCCTGCCCGCGATGATTCTGGCTCAGCCAGCACGCCTGCAGCGCAACCCGCCGCGGCTCACCCCTCGCGTCGCCAACAAAAACTTCCCGCAACTCCGTCAGCCGCTGCGGAAAATCCGTCAACAATTCCGCGGCCACTTCGCCCTTGTTCCCGCGTGGGCGAAGGATATGCGCCACCGCGACCCAGCGTTGCGCCGCGCTGCTCACTCTTCCAAAATTTCGAGCGTGAAGCGCTTGCGCACTTTCATTCCCGCCGCGCCCAGCAGCGTGCGCACGGCCTTGGCCGTGCGGCCTTGCCGCCCGATCACTTTGCCAAGGTCTTCCGGATGCACGCGCAACTCCAAAATGGTAGCTTGCGAACCCTCCACGGACCTCACCTGCACGTCCTCCGGATGGTCCACGAGAGCCCTGGCGATGGATTCAACCAGTTCCTTCATGGGGCACCTCTATGAACGCGACTTCATCAATTATGTACATGAGCCGGGAAAAAAGGCGCCCTGGCCAGGATGAGGGTGCACAAAACCGAAAATCTGGGGCTTGCCTGCCCGAGCGCAGGCTTACGCTATCTTCTGCAAACGGATGAAGCTGCGCACGGTGTCGCTTGGCTGTGCGCCGACTCCGAGCCAATACTTGATGCGCTCGGCATCCAGTTTGATCTCTGCGGGCTTCTTCAGCGGATCGTACGTCCCCACCAGTTCGCGAACTCGGCCGTCCCGCGGTCGCGTCCTCTCAATCACCACGACGCGATAGAACGGTTTCTTCTTCTTTCCTATCCTTGACAATCGAATCGTCAGCACTCAGCCATTCCTCCGTCAACCATTCTAGCCTTTCCCCCCGCCCCCCGGCAATCCAAGACTCCTCTCCCCCGCCGCTGCATATTTCCACTACCATCGCTTCGACACCCCCGACGACGAGCAGTACGGTAAGTTCTCTGTCAACTTCCGCACTAATCCCCAGGGTGACGTCGACAACGCCGTCATCTCCCTTGACGAGGCCGAAGTCGTTTTCACCCGCAAGCCCGAAACTCTCGACGTGAAACTCCTGCAAAGTCTCGCGGGCACTTACCTCACGCCCAGCAAAGTGAAATTCCAAGTCACCTACCAGCCCGGCGCGGGCCCTTCCCTCGAATTTCCCGGCGGACCTCCACAGAAGCTCATGCCCGTCAAAGGTCTCCAGTTCCGCACCCCGCGCTTCGCCGACGTCATCTATGAATTCGTCCTCGAAAGCGGCCAGGTCAAAGCCCTAAAGGAGCGCGACCCCTCCGGCGAATTCACCTATACCCGCCAGTGACGCCGACGTGGCGATTCGCGCTATTCTTGAATGATCTCAAGCAGCTCCTGTGGCCGATAGGTACGGAGGCAAGACGCCACTCCCGGCGATGTGTGATGAAGACCGCCAACGCCGGAAGGGGGTTGATGGCCAAGCTTCGCGAGTAGAATGGCGGTGCGCAGCTATGGTCGCGGGCCGGTACAGAGGAATCTTCGGCTGCAAAAATGCCAGGGTTCACCGCATTGCGCGTCCTTCGGGGTTCCATATTCTCAATTTTGAAGGGAGAAACGGGCCTCCTGGCTTTGCTTCCTTGCTGTTAAACCCTTTTAGAGCTGAACAGGAGGCCCGCCGAAATCGCCAGCTCCGGCACAAGCCGCTTGCTTTCTCTTTGGTTTCAGCCGCTGAGGAAATTGTCTTGCGGGCGGCGGGGTACCCCACCCTTAGCTTGTGAGCGGCTGCAATTCTTTGGGAGGTCGAGGCTTCCGCAGCAGCCGGATTCAACTCGCCGCCGCTGTCAGCAGCGCAAGCCACTCGTCACGGTCATTCAGGACGACGTTGTGATCGGCGCCGATGAGTTGGTCCCTGGATGGATTCAGCGCCACAATTTTGACCTGTGGATAGTTCGCTTTCAGCCATGCAACCATTTCTTTTCTGGTTTGTTCCGGTGCCAGATGGCCAACAATAAATAGGTCCACATCATGATACGACCTGAGCGCAATCTTGGCAGCTTCGTTGTTCGTCACCGAGATCACTTCATGGCCGAAACGCCGCAACAGTTCCGCCCGCGCGTTTATCCCTTTTTCGTCATAGCCGATCTGAAACAGGATTCGCTTCGTTTTCGGCCGAATGGAAATCCTCTCGCCGGTCTCTTGGTCGGCGATCACGTATTCGCCAGGCGAAGAGGTCCCCAGTATCTTCACCCGTGCCCTGGCACGTTCAAGGTTTTCCGCCGCTTCCATCCAGCGAGGGCCGTCGCTCTCCACCTTGAAAATGTTGAATCGTGGAATCATAAGTTAATAGGCAATCCACCGCGCGTATCAGACCACACTAGCTCCTTTATGTCTACCCAATGTATTCGTCCAGTATTAGTGACACTTTGCCTTTCGGAGATTCCGCTTCCAGCGGGTGATGAATTCCAGCCCGGTGAGGTAGGCCAGCGACTACTAAGGTGGGGCGCACGCAGTTGTAGGTTCTCTCCCAGCGCAGTAACTGGCGGTTCAGCACGGGTAGCTGATCGGACTCCGCCTGCACCTCGTAGAACTCCTCGTTGTCGGTGCGGTTCGAGCGCTCCACATGGGCGTGGAGCTTCGGTGATTTGGGCGGCAGCGCGAACAGCCGCAACAGTTTTTGCTGGATGGCGGCAGTGAGTTCGCCGCAGAGTTCTGCGACGCCGGCCAGTGCGCATTAGCGCTGCATGTTGTAAATCACTGTGATGAAGGTGTCGATCTCCACCGGCTCGCCATTCAGCACCGTCGGCCGGTAGCGCCACAGGCGCACCGCTTCCAGCGCCGACTGGTAGAACAGCGGATCGCCGCCCACAACTTGCAGCGACTGAATCGTCCCATCCGTGGCAATCACTGCCCGCAATTCGACGCGGCCTGCACGCCCGAGTTGCTTCGGCAGCGATGGGTACACCGGCTCCACGCGATGGATGAGCAGGGCCGGATCAAGATGCGTCCGGTGCACCATTCGCGGTGTCTGTGTGGATTCGACAACACGCGGAGGCTGCGGCCCCGCAGTTCTGCCGATATTGATGCACTCCGGGCAGAGAACGGGAATACCTTCACCCAGGTTCTGAGGCGCGCCGTCAATTTGACTCGACTCGGTTCGTGAATTCGACGTCAATGGCGCTGGCCTGGAAGAAAAACAAACAACGCAGATATGTCGCACCCCACCATCAGGAATCGGCCTTTGGGGAGTTGGTCCAGCGGCGCGTCGATACGGCGGCATGGGCGTCGTTATCGTCATGGTCAAGCGGGACGGCTTGGCGAACAAGGGCACTAGCACCAACGCTAGGAGGACTGCGCTTTGCAGCAGGACGGAAAGAACGAGCGCGCGGCGGCGGATCTTCCGCTCGTGGCGACGCTGCTCCGGATCGCCTTCCACAAGACACCCTTGCAGTGAACCTAAGCTTGGTTTGGAAACGGATTCATGCTCGAGAGACATCACACACCTCCACAAAAATCCTGCGAGCCCATAGCAGGAATTTTCTGCGGCGCCAGACCTGCCTGCTTCTTTGACAGGCCCGGCGCCGCGCTCGCAGGGATGTGAGGTTGCGCGCGTCCTCACTGCTTTGGACACCGCCACGAAAGACAAGTTCCCGCTCGAATTGGGAGTTAGCCCTGCTGGAAAAACCGCGACTTCGCGGCGCGGACCAATAAAGAGCCTTACTGAATCAGGTTTTTGCCGTCAGCGGAAGAGAAGGGAAGATGAACGTGGACGGCATGCGAGGGAGTATTTTGCGCGGCTGCGGCAACAAAGAAAATTGCCGCTAGCGCGACCAACATGGCCAAAACAGCAGCGAG
>WNFF01003562.1_pt1 | contig 12744 bp, 11 predicted proteins | sample 5400441 | NCBI WGS metagenome assembly WNFF01 (sample SAMN13153345, study PRJNA577476) | soil metagenome | isolation source: 120 cm saprolite under Douglas fir tree site 2 hole 3 replicate 1 | place: USA:California | collected 2015-04-18
ATTGTCAAGGTGAGCGATACGGGTATAGGTATCTCTCCCGATGATTTGCTACATATCTTTGAGCGGTTTTATCGCGCCGACCGCACGCGCTCCCGCGACCGGGGCGGCAGTGGTCTCGGCCTGGCTATTGTGCAGAGCATCGTCCACGAGCTTGAAGGTACGATTAAAGTGGAGAGTACACCTGGGAAGGGCAGTACGTTTACACTGCGCTTGCCTGTGGTAAGCGCAGTGTAAACGTACTGCCCTTCCCAGGTGTACTTATTAGCTGTTACCGTTCAATTCGCCGCGCCATAACCTGCGCATCTCATCAGATGTAGCCAGCAATTCATCTAACATCCCTTCGGCATCAACCTTGCCGCCCTTGAGGACAATAATGTTGTCGGCACGGCGGAGAGCAGCACGGCGATGGGAGACAACCAGGCAAGTTGCATGCCGTCGCTGGAAGAGCCGTTCCCACAGCGTGTATTCGGTCTCCACGTCGAGGGCACTCGACAGGTCATCGAATATCAGCAGTTCGGGGTTACGTACAAACATGCGGGCCGCGGCTGTTCGCTGCGCCTGCCCACCGGAGAGGCGAATACCCCTGGGGCCGACAATGGTATCCAATCCGTGAGGCATTTCCAGCAGATCGTTTTCCATCACAGCCGCCCAGATCGCTTCCAGTATATCCACCCGCTCCTCAGGTACACCCATCAGGATATTGTCACGCAGCGTATCGCTGAACAGGCGCGGAATCTGGGCCGCGTATGCGCTGCGAGGCGGTTTGAAAAATGCCGCCGGGTCTGCGACTCGTTCCCCATTCCACAAGATTGCGCCCGCGTCTTTTGGCAGCAGTCCAAGCAGCACGCGCAGCAGCGTCGTTTTGCCAGAACCGATACGCCCGGTAATCACGGTGAAAGAGCTGCGCTTGAGATGCACATTGATATCTGCTATGCCACTTTGTGTGCCAGGAAAACAGTAGGTTAGCCCTCTGGCCTCCAACGTGTCCAGTCGATGTGCAGGTGTTTTCACGATGTAGGGCACTTGAGGGAATGCTCCCCGTTCATAGACCGGGTGATGCTCGACCAGCACCTGCGGCGACTCATCGGGAATCAACTCGACCATGCGCTTAATCGACACCTCTTGCTGCTTATAGTCACCGATAAACATGCCCAACTGCGAGGGCACCTGCGTGGTAAACCAGAGGTAGTAGACAAACAGCGCAAAATCTCCCACTGTAAAGGTCCTCGCGGTCATCGCCTGTCCGGCGAGTAAGAGCGTCACCCCGATGCCAAAGGTAACTGCATTGTCGGAGATTGAATACAGCAATTCTTGAAACACGCGCCTCCTCACCATCGATTGCTGTCGCGCTTCGTTGAGGGTACGAAAGTGTCCGATCACATCCTCCTCCGCGTTGGCGACTTTTACCGCCTGTACCGCACCAAAGAGTTCGCCCAGGAAACTGGTTACGGCACCCGTCGTCACGCGGCCAGCATGATAATACTGGTGAATGCGCCCCCAGGCAAGACGCGACATCACGAGAGTAGCGACAAGCGGCAGGAAGATCACCAGCGTAATCGTCAGATTGATGCTGGCCATAATGATCACAGCCAGCACAAAGGCGATGGCCTGTCCGGCCTGGTCTGGCAGCCACGTAGGAAAATCGGAGGTCTCGTCCACATCGTCGTCGAAGCGATTGACCGCGTCGCCGGAGGAAACCGGCAGAACTGTGGCACCAGGACGCCGCAGGATGCTGGCAAAGAGATTGCGGCGCAATAACGCTCCAACGGTGTAGCGGAAAGTGGCGGCAGTCCATATGTCTGCAAACGATGTTGCCAATCGTCCCAGCTCTGCTGAGATGTAGAGGGCAATCAACGTCCACAGGCTGATAGTCGCGGGCTCTGCACCAGTTAGCGTATCGAAAACGTTCTTCTCAATCAAGCCTGGCACCACCTGTGCGGCGAAAAACAACATGTGGAAGAAGGAATGTATGGTAAATGACCAGGGACGATACCTGATGAGCTGCCAGTTAAAGGGCCAGGTCTTCGGGTGGTTCCTCTGTGTACTTGTATTCATACTAAGACCTCCTCTAGCCCGGTCTGGAGCAGGCCGTAGAAGCGTGAAGCGGGGTTTTGCGCCAGGGATGCCCGCGAACCATACTCCACAATGCGCCCATGCTCCAGAATCATAATGTCGTCGGCACGATACACCGTTTGCAGGCGGTGAGCAATGATAATGCCTGTCCGGTCCTGTAACAGCCGGTCCATCGCCCGCTCTAACAAGTTCTCAGTGAACGGGTCTAGACGAGATGAGGCCTCGTCCAGGATCACCAGTCCTGGATTTTTCAGGAAGACGCGCGTAAAAGCCAGCAACTGGGCCTCGCCTGCCGAAAGCCCCTCACCACCGGCAGCCAGGTGCGTGTTCAGCCCATCTGGCAGCGACTGAACCCACTGCCTCAGTCCCAGTTCATCGAGGATATGCTCGATCTGCGTATCGTCGACGCGCTTGCTGAAGAACGTGAGATTATCTCGTATACTCGCCTGGAACAACTGCACATCTTGCGTTACCATACCCACGTAGTCGCGCAAATCCCCCAGGGAGATGTCACGGATATCCACGCCATCCAGGCAAATGGCACCACGTGCTGGGTCATACAGGCGAAAGAGCAAGCGGGCTAAGGTGGTTTTGCCGCTGCCGGTGCGCCCCAACAAGCCAAGAACCTTGCCTGGCGGTAGTTTGAACGACACATCTTGCAGCACATGCTCTTGCTGATCATAGCTGAAAGCAACGTCGCGAAACTCGACTGACACCGCGTCAGCTGGCAGCCTGGTGCGCACTGTTTCCTGGACCTCGCGTTGTGTATGGAACAGTTCCTCTACGCGATCAATGCTGGCTGTGGCCTCTTGCAAGTCTTCAACCTGCTCGCGGATGTTTTCCAGTGGCTTGGACAACATGCCGATGTAGAACACGATCAGGTAAGCAGTACCTATGCTCACCTGCTTCTGACTATACAGGTATGCCCCGAGCGCCAATCCCACTGTATACCCGATCACATAGAGAGTATTGGTGCAGGTGAACGTCAGGTTGCTCATCATTCCAGCAATGCGGTTCGTTTCAAGCATACGCCGCATCAATTGGTAGAGGCGAAGCATCACATAGGGTTCGGCTCCTGCAGCACGAATGTCTTCCGTACCAGAGATGCGCTCTTCCAGGAAGCCAAATGTTTCGGCAGTGACCTGCCGTTGGGCGGTCCACCTGCTGACCGCAATGTTTTGCAACAGGCTCAAGACAACGACCGTCAGGAGACTATAGACTGTGAGTCCTGCTCCCACGCGCCAGTCCTCGCGGAACAGCAGCAGCAGAATGCCAATAATCAAGATGGCATTCCCCACTATCTTGATTACGAACTGTGAGAAAAAGTTGGCAAGCGCCGTCACATCACCATCGATCCGCTCGATCATCTCGCCTGGAGTGCGCTTTTTATGGAATGGCATGTCCAACCGCAGGCAGTGCAGTGCAAGCTCAGCCCGCAAAGCATTGGTGGCAGTCCAGCCCACGTTTTCAGCTACGTAGGTAGAGTAGAAGGCAACGACTCGCTGCACCAGCGCGATAGCAATGAACAGCCCGGCTGCGATGAACAGCGTTCCCAGGGAACCGCCCGCCTGGGTTGTATCAATAAAGTAACGGATTATCTGAGGATTGACCAGTTGCAGGCCAATACTGCCAAACAACAGCACCGTCAACAAGGTAACCCTGGTCCGCTGGGGCTTGAGGTAGGTAACCAGCAAGTTCCAGTAGCGCCTGAACTGAAAGACCATATAGATAGCGTTCCTTTCGCCAGTTGGCGTGGTGGTAAATTCAAATGAGTCTCACGAAAACACAGAGGGCATCCCCGTGGTATGGTCAGTGAAATGGGCAATAAAAAACCACGGGGGCTGAGCGCACCAATGGCCGAAAGCGAAAGGAGGAACTACGAGAGACTACTGCCACCCGTAGTCAAAAGGAACATTGTGATTACGACGCTACAAGATCGCGCGTAAGCACAACGCGTCAAGAGTTATCCTATTCAGTTGTCTTAGACCCAGGCACACTCAGAAACCATGCTGTTAGAGGAAAAGAAGATGGCTGACATGTGCATACCTCCGCTGGTTACATTTTATATGCTGAGATTACCATAATTGGAACAGGAAAGCAAGAATCTTGACTCGACAATGAACCCTGTACTATCCTGTTTTTATTGGTATTGAGTTTCCTGACACACAAAAAGGAGTATCGTATGATTAAGCCTTACACTGCCGTCGGACTCATCCCCACTGTGCGAGGCATTCGCACCCGCGCCGATATCAAACGCAATCTCGAACATCTCTCTCACCTCGTCAAAGCTGCTTCCTGGCTTTCAAGTTTGGACCTTCCGGTCAGGCTGATTGCCTTCCCTGAAGGAGCACTTCAGGCCTTCAATGATGAAGTGCTCGATCTCGATCATGTGCAGTTTGCACGAGAATGTGCTATCGACATCCCTGGCGAGGAGACCGAAGAACTCGGAAGAATCGCCAGACAGTACAACGCCTTTATCATGGCCCAGGCCAAAGCTCGCCACCCGGAGATCAAAGATCGGTTCTTCAACGTTGGGTTTATTCTCAATCCAGAAGGCGAAGTGATCCTGCAACACTACAAGGTTTCGCCGCTCTTCCCCGTTGAGCACTCGGTCTGCCCTCACGATATCCTGGATTGGTGGCTCCAAAGATATGGCCGCAACCTTAACGCCTTCTGGCCTGTCGTTGATACCGAAATCGGGCGCCTGGGCATCATGATGGCCAACGAGGGCTCCTATCCCGAAAAGGCCCGCGCCCTCGCCATGAACGGCGCGGAAGTGGTCTACCGTGCCTCCTATCCCCATCCAGCTACAGGCAACGAGATCTTTGAAATCCAGAGCCGGGCCCGCGCGCTGGATAATAACATGTACATCGTGGCCCCCAACATGGGCACCTATTATCTCTTCCCGGAGGAAGATACTCCCATCGATACCTTCGGGGGACGCTCCTACGTCATCAATTACAAAGGCCAGATTGTTGGCAAACAGGAATACGGTGCAGGTTCGACCTATGTGGCTGGTGTCATCGATATCGAAGCCCTGCGTGACCACCGCGCCCGCGCCCAGTGGGATAATTGGATGAAAGACCTGCGCACCGAACTCTACCAGATGCTCTACGAGCAGCCTATTTACCCCAAGAACCTCTACCTTGATCGAGAACCCATGAAGCACGCCGAGTACCGCGAGCAGGTCATTCAGAAGCAAATTAACCTCATGCACGAACGCGGCATCTGGGTCAAACCTGAGCGATAAGCAAACGCGTCGCTCCCGTTTATGCTGCTTTGTGTGCCCACCTATACAAAGCAGCATGACCCTGCCTTCCCTCTCCTCAGCGCATGCTCCTTGACGTGCAAAAGCAAGGAACCAGCCATACGCGCCCTTGCAAATGCCTTTTCTTCCAGGTATACTTCTTTTACATACATAATGTCCATTCTAGAGCTTCTAGAGTAATACCTGCTCTCGGTTGTAGCCCCTTGCTGACACCAGGGCATGTAGATGAAGGAGGTTCCGATGCTCTTCGCAGACCTTTTTACTCTGAATCTGAATATAGCCTCCGGATTTTTTACCTTAAATATTGATATTGGCAAAGGAAGGGCTTTCGCTGACTTCCTTTCGATCACTGTCTCGCTCGCCAGGTACACCATTACCTATAACCTGCTCGATCTCCTGCTCATCCTTGGCATCTCCATTGTTGCAGCCGTACTCGTTGAGAAAATCGCGCGTCAGACCACCCCTGGTGGCTTTTTTGGAGCTTTTCTCATCGCCCTCATTGGCATCTGGATTTTCATCACCTTTGTTCCACTCACCTGGAATCAAGACTTCAAGGTCCCAACGACGCATGTCCCGCTGATCACTTCCTTCATCGGGGCGGTCCTCTCCATTATGGTAGTTCATTTCTTCAAAGGAATCTTCAGGAGGAGAGAGAAGCCGGCAAGGGCATAGGAAAGTGATACCTTTGGATGAATCACGCATATCCCGCCTGCTGCCCGCTACAGCCACCTTCTCACCCACGGGCATCCTCTTTATAGCCGGACATCCCGTACCTGAACTGGCGCGAGTATACGGCACTCCGCTCTATATTTTTGACCGTGCCACGATCGTCAACGCCTGTACAGGGTACAAGCAAGCTTTCCAGGCACGCTGCCATACTCGTATTTTTTATGCGTCTAAAGCCTACCTCTCGCCGCTGATAGCGCAGTTGATAAGTGAGCAGGGAATGGGGCTCGATGTGGTATCTGGAGGTGAGTTGCTGGCGGCGCAGCGAGTCAACTTTCCTATGCAAGAAGTTTCCTTCCATGGCAATAACAAATCGGAGGATGAGCTGCGCCTGGCTCTGCATCTTGGGGTTGGACGCATTGTGCTGGATAACTGGAGCGAGCTGGAACGCCTGGTACGCATCGTGCGCGGTACAACCAGGAGACCTGGGGTGTTGCTGCGTGTGGCACCTGGAGTCGACACCGATACACATCCCTACCTGCAGACGGGTCACTCGGCCTCGAAGTTTGGTTTCCCTCTGGTTAATGGCGAAGCAAAAGCTGCCATGATGCAGCTTTTGAGCGAAGGTCAACTGCAGTTGCTAGGCCTGCATGCGCATAGCGGTACAATGCTGCGGGAGGCTCGACCCTACCAGGAGAGCCTGGAGCGTCTCCTGGCGCTTGCTGGTGATGTCTATCGCGAGACGCAGTGGTGGCCTGAGGAGATCAGCCCCGGTGGAGGGTGGGCCATCGAGACGATGGACCAGGCGCCTGTTCCTGGTATAGATGTACTGGCGGAAGCTCTACAGGTGAGCATGAAGCGCGGAATGGCTGCTCTTGATGATACACTTCCAGTTCCAACATTGATCGTCGAACCGGGTCGGTCGATCATTGCCCGCGCTGGCGTAGCTGTTTACCGGGTTGGGGCACGTAAACCCACGCCGGGCGGGATCACCTATCTGTTCGTCGATGGCGGCATGGCTGACAATATCCGTCCCGCGCTCTATGGCGCTCACTACACGGCGCTTGCCCCGGAGCGGGCTTTTGCATCGCCTGAAGAGGATGTATGCGTCGCCGGGCGTTACTGCGAGTCGGGTGACGTGCTCATTGAAAGTGTTACATTGCCACGTATGCGGGAAGGGGAGCTACTGGCGTTGCCTACGGCCGGCGCCTATTGCCTGCCGATGGCGAGCAATTATAACCTTGTGCCGCGCCCTGCCGTATTACTGGTGGACGAACAACAGGTGGAGGTGATGGAGCGGCGGGAAACCTATGACGATTTACTGGCACGCTATCGAACTATTTGAAATGTGCCGATATAGTACGTCATAACATAGAAGAGAGAGTAATACGATTCTTGACGTTTGAGAGTAGACCATGATGAGAAGACAGCAATCTCAAGATAACTTCCTGGAGGCAGCGGACGAGCACAATCAGCCCACCGAGCCAATGCCACGTATCATCCCATCACCTTTCCCGCAGGGCGATGATGCGCAAGTACCTGTCCCGCAGCCCTACGAACGTCCTTTCCCAGGCCAGGATGGATACAAAAATGCGATTCCGGGCGTCGACAATCGTTCACCAGGAGCTTCCAGCTATCCGTATTTGCCGCCTGGCCCCGAGATGCGAAGGCAAGGTAGGCCTCCCGGTGGGGCAACGTCATTATGGCCTGGTGATGCTGTCAAACCAGTTCAAGCGAGAGGGCGGCGCAGCCCATTACCTATTTTTGTAGGAATGTTCTTTATCGCTGTACAGTTGCTCCTGCTGGCACGTTTTGTACTGAAACTCATTCGCTGGCCTGGCAGTACAGCATGGGCAGGCGCCATCTATAGCGTCAGCAACGTCTTTGTCCTGCCCTTTCATTTACTGTTGCAAAATGTAGCCCTCCCTGCCATCTTCCTCAATACCATAGAAATCTATACCTTGTTGGCTATCTTAACGTACTGGTTGCTTTCGCGCATTCTCGTACGCCTGCTGAAGGCAATCCTATACTCGTCTTAGGCTCTTTTAGTCTTTTCCAAACTCATCCAGCACATCCAGGCTGTTGATGAAGTCTCGGTAAGCGTCCAGGTTTTCTTCCTGTTCCGGCTCCTGCTTTTGCTCGGCTCTGGGTAAGAGAGCTTCCTCGCTTGTATCCAATGTCATGCCAGCACGTTCTAGCACGCTTTCATCAACATAGATCGGCGTCTTGGTGCGGACTGAGAGTGCAATCGCATCACTGGGTCGCGCGTCGATCTCGACGTGCCTGCCCGCGACATCCAGCACTATGCGTGCATAAAAGATGTCTTCAATCAGGTCCGAAATCACAATACTTACGATTTTTGCTCCTAGCTCGCTTAGAACGTTCTTGAGCAGGTCATGCGTAAGTGGACGCGGTGGATTCGTCCCCTGAAGTTCGACGGCGATCGCGTATGCCTCAGCATGTGCTATCCAGATAAATAGGTAGCGTTCTTGCTTAGTAGCTTTCAGGATGACCACTCGCTGCTGAGTGGCCAGATTTATTCGCACACTTTCAACTGTCATCTCAACCATGTATTTGACTCCCTCTTTCATGGCCGGGACTTATCGAGTCTCTGACGCCTCTATTGTACACCTATCTGAGGGCTGGGTGCAAATTGTTATTCCCGTATGAGTGTGTTGTTTTCTCCTACGAGGGAAGTATAACAAAACAAGTATACTATTCCAAGCCTTCAACCCCCTCTTGCCGGTTCTCAAAAACGAAAATGTCAGAGTACGAAAAGAAATTCGGAAAATTCGTTCGATAAAAGCTTGACTTACAGTCCCTTGTTTGCTATCATTAATTTGAAAAGCCGTTCTACTTTTGGGTGATTACGGCTTGGGCAATGCATGCCTATGCAGAAAGGCAAGGTAGAAGCGACATGTCGTCAGAACGAACAAGCGACATACAACACAGAATATACGAGTTCATCGTGGATTACATGCGATCACGAGGAAGACCGCCTACCAACCGCGAGATCGGCAAAGCGATGAATATCACGAGCACAGGTCACGTCGATTATCACCTCTCGGTACTGGAGAAAAAAGGCTATATTGCTCGCCAGGCCAAGACGAGCCGGGGAATTGAGCTCACCAAGCAACATCAGGGCATTCCCGTCATGGGGCGCATTGCCGCTGGCGAGCCGCTCGATATCTTCACCGAGCCGGAGGAGAATATCGAGGTGGGTCGTGATCTGGAGGGCGACAATTCCTATGCCCTGATCGTGAAAGGCCGTTCAATGATTGAGGACCACATCTGCGACGGAGATTACGTGGTCATTAAACCGCAATCGAATTGCGAGAACGGCGATATCGTCGTAGCGGTTCATCTGCCACAGGGGAGTTCAGGCAGTGCTACCCTCAAGCGCTTCTTCCAGGAGAAAGAGCACGACCGGGTACGCCTACAGCCTGCTAACTCTGAAATGGATCCCATCTACGTACCAAAGAGCGAATGGGACCACGAGTGGCAGGTACAGGGCAAGGTGGTGGCAATTTTCCGCCCATACCTTAGCGCTACTGGACGTGCTGCCTGATTTTTCCTATACGAGTTCATTGCTAAGAGACAGCGAAGGGATTGTATTCACTACCTTCCCGGGTCTCTGCTTGTAGTGCAAAGATTGCCCGTTCTCTTTGCTGTCTATTCTTTTGCCAGCTCCAACCGGTGACTTACCCCATTTCCACCTTGTGGTTTTACTTCAAAACTGGTATACTCACACCATGAGGTGCTTTACGCTGGAGAAGCAGGCTTTGTTGTATCTCAATCCGATTATATTCTGATGGTGCAGAAAGGAAAACTATCTATGAGAGCCGCTGCAGTGGCGTTGGTGCTCATTGTAGGGGCCGCAGTGGTCCTCTGGTTTGGTAATATGCTCAATTCGTGGGTAATTGGTGGGCTAATGGGTGGCCTGGCTGCATTGCTACTTAGTATCCCCATCTCTTTAACACTTTTTTCCTATCTTGCACGTCGACACGATGAGCAACTCAGAGCAGCAGAGCAACAAGTCGTACTTGCACAGACTGACATCTATGGCTATGAGGACGCTGCCGAAGTGGCGGCTCTCTACGAATCCGAGGACTACGAGTCCTCATATGAAGATGATTGGTACGCTCAGTACAATGATCGTCGACCGGCAACACGTAATCTTCCTGCACAAATTTATCCTCGTTTACCCGCTGCAGGCCAAAGCCACGCTCCTGCGTTTGATGATGTGGGATCGCACCAGCGAAACTTGAACTACCCAACCGTAGCAAGGCAGCAATCCGGCACAGTTCCTATAGCTCGCGGGAAAAATGTTCCCGTGCAACGGCCTTCGCCTGCACGCAGGACGTACTATCCTGGTTTCCCTGGATATTCAGGAAACTCGCCTCGCAGTTTGCACCAATCGGCAGCATTGCGTGCTGCACGACAGGAAGCAGCCCAACAACGAAATGATGTGGAAGTGATACGCTCCCATACTAATAACTTGAAGAGGCTTCCACCACCTCGCACTACGCCAGGTTCGACAGAACACTCTCTTCGCTCAACGGAGCCGCGCACTTCTCGCGAGTTGCCGCAGCAGGTACCTCCGATCCGTCGCCGGCGTACTGTTGATTCCGAACTCGTGCCGCCCGGTTATCCCCAACGCCAGGGAGGTAATCTGTATCCGCAGACGGAACCCATCAACGAAAACGCTTACTATCCTCGAACTGGCCCGGTCCGCCAGCAAACAACAGGTCAGCTAAAGCGTAATCGTCACTTGGATGAGCAGTATCGTAATCCGCAAACCATTACTGGCAGCATCAAAAATCCGTTGGTACGCCGCCCTCCTTATATGTACGAGGATGATCCCCTGCGCCAGGAGCTAGCACAACACATCGATACACCCATCGTACGCCGCTCCTCGCGCCACGAAGAATACGAATACGAAGAAGAATAGTATTTACAGGCGAGCCGTACTAAGCATCTGGCCTCTTCCCGCAAAGTATGCTACTATTGGGCAAGTGTGAAAAGTGAAGGAGGCCTATCCATTGTTAACTCACCTGACTGATATACTGACAACGTTAATTAAAAACCTCTATGGCTCTACCGGCCTGGCTGGTATCGTGCTGGCTATGGCTATCGAAAGTTGCTGCATTCCGCTGCCAAGCGAAATTGTCATGCCTCTGGCCGGTGTCATGCTTGCTGGTGGCACCATTTTGGCAGGTGTTAATCCCTGGGCAGGCCTCTTGCTGGTGGCTCTAGCGGGGGCTGTCGGCTGCCTCATTGGCTCGATGGCGGCCTACGGCATCGGCTTTGCTGGTGGGCGCCCACTGCTGCTGAGGTATGGACGCTATATATTGATCTCCCAGCATGACGCAGATATGGCTGATCGCTTCTTCCAGCGCTGGGGCAGCGCCACTGCCTTCTTCTCACGCCTGCTGCCGGTTGTACGCACCTATATCTCATTGCCTGCTGGTATTGCAAAGATGCCATTTACGAAGTTTTGCGTGTATACGCTGCTGGGTTCGTTTCCCTGGTGCTTGTTGCTGGCGTATGTTGGCTACGTGCTTGGCAATCACCTATCGACCCTCGGCCCCATCTTCCGCAGCCTCGACCTGGTAATTATCATCGCGGTGGTACTGCTGGTGGCTCTGTATATATGGCGGCATATTCGCAATGACCGCAAAGCTCGCGCCGCCCATGCTGTGGCTGAAGCAGAGGCCAGGTCTGTTAACCAGCAAATACCTGAACAACAGCCGTTGAGGCGAACACAATTTCAGCAGCCGGGACCGCAGCCCCGGCAAACGCCTCAGCCTCCCCAGGCCTCCAGGCCCAAGTTGCCGTGAGCAGGTAATCCGTAGGAGCGGGTGAACGCAGTCTGGGGGACTGTGTGCAGTGTGGAGGGAGCGGAGTGGGGGCCTTTATGGCCGCCCGCTCTGGCCCTCGGCACCCTGGACTGGCGTCTTCGGTTGATGCCTATTGGCATCCCCCATTTGGTATCCAGTGCTATACTATCTTTAAGAGGCAAACCCTCCCGGTTTGCCCCGTACCTTTTCGTCTTCTCATCACCAACCGGGCCGCCCGACCAGTCCCCCTTCGTATCGTCCTTTTAATCCCCCAGCAGGAACGACCCCTGTCCCAGGTGTCTCAATTGTCCCAACTACCCCGGCAACGCCTGATCCCGCAAACGACCAGGATACCGATCCACAAACAGCACCTGTCCCAGGTGTCTCAACTGTCCCAATGCACTCTCTTTGGCGAAGAATTACTCGCTTATGCGTTCTGCCAGCGTCTCAGCACGACGCTGGAGGCGCTCTTCTAGTACAGGCTTCCAGATGATCCAGTAAGCCACTTGAGAGCCTGCGTAGACCAGCGAGGTGTCTATCAGCACAGATATCAGCGCGTCGGGCATTCCTACTACTAGTTCTCCTGCGAGAGCACTCACACAGGTACCCAGTATGACTGCGGAGAGGAATGCCATCGTGAACTTGAGCAGACCTGGCAAGGTCCTGGGACGGATAAATATGAGGATAGGTGGTACAATGAAGCCAATGAGGAATGGTGCAGTTTCTTTTAACAAATCCATCGCGTCTGATTCCTTTCTAACTCGAAATACCCCGCATCAGGAGGTATTGCAGAGAATTATACTATGCCCAGTTGTTTTCTGCCAGGAGAACCGCGAAAGGTCTCACTCGCTTCATCTGAGCAGGCAAGATAAGACCAGTAGCTTATGAAACTACAAG
>WNFF01006890.1_pt1 | contig 12731 bp, 10 predicted proteins | sample 5400441 | NCBI WGS metagenome assembly WNFF01 (sample SAMN13153345, study PRJNA577476) | soil metagenome | isolation source: 120 cm saprolite under Douglas fir tree site 2 hole 3 replicate 1 | place: USA:California | collected 2015-04-18
CTCGTGCAAAACCGAAAATGTCGGCAGCAACTGGACGGAGGAGAGGAGAAGACCGGCCACGCCGGCAGCGGCGCCGATCGCCAAGGCGCGCGGCCAAGGGCAAGCGAATGCCAGCATCAGCGGCAGCGAGGCCAGCGCGTAGAAGTAGCAGCCCTGGAAATCACCCGCGAGGAGGGTGAATGCCAGCGCGAAGGCGGCCGTGGCCAGGCCCCAGATTCGGCGCCCGACGACCGCGGTATGCAAGGACGCCAGCCAGACCGGAAACGCCGCTGCTCCACAGAGAAACGTCAGGTTGTTCAAGCTCGACAGCAACGTTCCCGAAGCCGCGAAAGCAATGCCCGCGCAGGCTGCTCCAGCCGGGCCGGCGCCCAGCCGCCGTGCCAGCCAATAGCAGCCGCACTGCCCGACCAGAACGCAGCTGATCAGGGACAAGGTGAGCGCGGTCTCGGGAGAGAAGGTGAGAGACCAAAAGACAAACGGATGGAAAACCGCGGTCACCCCATTGGCGATGAACGGGGCCCCCAATCCATCGTACGGGTACCACAGCGGTAGCTCGCCCGCGCGCAGCCGCTCCCCGAGGAACACCTTGATCGGATAGTGCATCCGGCCGGCGTCGAGGCAATAGACGATTTCGCCGAGAAAGAGCAGCCGCGGAAAGCAGTAGACGAGGACCGCCGCCGCGCTGGCCCCCAGCGCTATGGCGTCTTGCTTCCAACGCGTCGGCTCAGGCATCGGCGGCGGGCGGGTTCAATCTCGCTCCCGTCCCGCGCCATTGATCGGCTTCGAGTCGGGCTCATCCCGATCCGACAAGCCGTGCTTCGCCAATCGGTATCGGAATGACCGGAAGGTCAGTCCGAGGAATTCGGCGGCCCGGGTCTTCACCCCGCCCGCCTTCTCCAGGGCCGCGAGAAGGTGGCGACGCTCTGATTCGTCGAGGTGACGTTCAAGGGAGAAACCGGCCGCGATGGCCACCTGGTCGGTGGATGAGCTTGCTTCCCGCTCCCCGCGCAAGGAAGGCGGCAGGGTGCTGGGTTCGAGCAGGTCGCCCTCGCAGAGGGTGGCGGCCCGCTCGACGATGTTTTGCAGCTGCCTCACGTTCCCGGGGAACGAGTAATTCTCCAACAACTGCAGCGCCTCGGGTGCGAAACGCAGATTGGCGCGGCAGAGCTCCTCCCTCATTTTCTCGAGGAAGAAATTGGCGAGGATTCGGATGTCGCCCTTGCGCTCGCGAAGAGGCGGCAGGTCGATGCCGATCACGTTCAAACGGTAGAAGAGGTCCTGGCGGAATCGCCCGCTCTTGACCTCGCCCTCCAGGCGTTTGTTCGTCGCGCCGAGGATCCGCGCCTCGAAAGGTATCTCATCCGTACTGCCGACCGGTTTCACTTTTCTTTCCTGAAGCACGCGCAGGAGCTTCACCTGGGTAGGAAGCGGCATCTCGCCGATTTCATCGAGGAACACCGTCCCTTCTCCGGCCGAAGCCAAGAGCCCCGATCGATTGGCAACCGCGCCGGTGAAGGATCCTTTCAGGTGTCCAAACAGCTCGCTTTCGAGCACGCCCTCTGCCAGGGCGGCGCAATTGACCGGCAGGAAGGGTTGGCCGGAGCGGGTGCTCTTCCAATGGATCGCGCGAGCGACCAGCTCCTTCCCGGTGCCGCTTTCACCGGTGATCAACACCGTCGAGCGGGAGGGAGAAACTTTTTCGACCAGACTCCACACCTGCTGCATCCCCGGGCTCTTGCCGATCCAGAAGTTGCCGGTTCCTGGAATCAGCGAGCTTTTCAGTTGCTTGTTCTCGCGAAGCAGCTCGCGTTTCTCCAACGCCTTCTGGACGAGAAGCTTGAGCTCCTCGTTGTCGAATGGCTTGCAGATGTAGTCGTAGGCACCCTCGCGCATCGCCGCCACTGCCGCGGAGGGCGTGCCGAAAGCGGTGATCAGGATGACTTCCGGCGGGACGGGATTTGCACGCGCCACCTTGAGAATCGAAAGGCCGCTCTCCTGGCCCAGCCGCATGTCGGAAATCACCAGGTCGATCGGATCGCCCTCGAGGTGGGCGAGCGCATCCTTCACGCTTGACGAGGTGGCGACCTGATATCCCGCCCGGGTGAGCAGCACGTCCAGGTACTCACGCATGGACAGCTCGTCATCGACCACCAGGATTTGCAATGGCCGCTCCGCTTGCCCCGCTCGTGGTCGGCAATGCTACCATGAACTCGGTTCCGCTTTCCGGCGACGAGGCCACCTGAATCATGCCCCCGTGAGCCTGGACAATCGAGTGGGCGATGGACAAGCCCAGACCACTGCCGCCCTGGCGGGTAGTGAAAAATGGGTCGAAAATACAACCCAGATGCGACTCCGGGATGCTTCCCGCCGAATCCCACACCCGGATCACCGGACCCACCGCGTTCTCCTCGAGAACGACTCTCACTTTTCCACCTGCCTGGATTGCGGCGAATGCGTTGCGCAAGAGATTCAGCATCACCTGGCGGATCTGATCTGGGTCGAATTTCGCGGAAACGTCAGACAGGTTCATCTCAATAGCCAAACCGGAAACGACCGGGTCTGCTCTCAATAAATCGACGGTCTCGGTGATCAGCTGAGCCAGCGAGCCTTCCCGGAAGGAGGGTGGTGGCGGCCGCGCGAAACGCAGGAAATTCTCGAGCAAGGTGGTGAGCCGGTCAGATTCACGGATCAGGATCTTCGCCAGGCGTCGCGACTGGTCGTGCTCACCCGCTTCGGCCGCCAACAGCTGCGCCGAACCTCGCATCGAAGCGAGTGGATTGTGTATCTCGTGGGCCAATTGCGCCGCCAGCGTTCCCAGGGCGGCAAGGTGATCGATTCGACGCAGCTGGTCTTCCATCCGTCTCAGGTCGGTCAGGTCCTGGAAAATGACCAGGAGAGAATCCTCCTTGCCCTCCAGCCGGGTGACGTTCAGACCGAGCACCCGCCGACCTCCTGCCGCCGCGACGGCCACCTCGCTCCGCCGCGCTCCCGGAGTCATCCTCAAGACGCCGGGAATCAAGCTCTCCACGTTCGCGCGTTGAGATGCGTTGCTGGGAAAGCCGAGGATGGCTGCGGCGGCGCGATTGATGAAGGTGATCGTTCCATCGGCCATACAGGTGATCAACCCCGAGGGCATCGCGGTCAGGATCTGCCGTTGGAGCCCCGCCAGCTTCTGGAGATCTGCTTCCCGAACGGAGAGCTTGCCGCCCGCGGCGCGCAGCTGCCGGCTCAGATAACTGGCCAGGGCGGCGATGAGAAATTGCGCGAGCGCATTGCTCACCAAGAGAAAGATGAAACGGTCGATCGATGTTTCGACGCTGTCCAGCGCCGGCCTGACCAGGACGTTGAACCGGATCAGCAAAGCCAGCGCGCAGAAGGCGGTCGAAGATGCAGCGGCGGCGACGAATGCGCTCGGGGGCTGGAGAATGATCGAGGAGGCGATCACCGCCATCGAGTAGGTGAAGGTGAAGGGCGACTCGGTCCCGCCGGTGATGTAGACCAGGCTGGAGGCGAGAAGAATGTCTCCCAATACCTGAAAGTGGGCCGCCCCCTTCCCCACCTTCCCACCCCGCAGGATGAGTCCAAAAATCACCGTGAGCAGGTAGACCAGGCCGATGAGAACGAAGGGAACGGTATTCTGTCGGACCAGCTCTTCCGTGGCCGGCTGGGAAAGAAGCCGGCCGGCGAAGGCGCTCAACAGCAGGGTGGTGGTCACCGTACGAAACGCGGTGAGCCAGATCAGCTTGACGCCCAGCTCCGAGGCATGAAGGGCGTGAAGCTTTGCCGCGGCGTCGGTCAGCTTACTGGACGGCACCGGCTATTTGATCGCACCGGCGAGGGTGAAGATCGGCAGGTACATCGCGATCAGGAAGCCGCCTACCACTCCGCCGAGGAAGACCATCAGGATCGGCTCGATCATCGCGGTGAGCCCGGCGACCGCGGTATCCACCTCGTCGTCGTAGAAGTCGGCGATCTTGTTGAGCATGGTGTCCATCGCGCCGGTCGCTTCTCCCACCCCGATCATCTGCACTACCATTGGCGGGAACACCTTGGTTTCAAGCAGGGGGCCGGCGATGTTCTTTCCCTCGGAGATCTTGCTCCGGACGTAGTAGATGCCGTCTTCGATGGTGCGGTTGCCGGCGGTTTTGGCGGTGACGTCGAGCGCATCGAGGATTGGAACGCCGGAGCTGATCATCGTTCCCAGCGTCCGGGTGAACCGTGCGACCGCCACTTTCCGGATCACGTTTCCAACCAATGGCACCCGGAGCACGGACTTGTCGATGATCCGACGACCCCTCTTGCTGCGATAAATCGCCACCGCGGTGACGACCACCGCGGCAATGCTTCCCAACATGTGGAAGATGTATTGCTGAAGCCAGATCGAGAGGTCGACTACGAATTGAGTCGGAGCGGGAAGCGCCGAGCCGAAGTCGGCGAACATCTTGGCGAAGACCGGGGTCACCTTGATCAACAACACCCCGGTCACTCCCACCGCGACGATGATCACGATGGTGGGGTACACCATCGCGCCCTTGACCTTGCGCTTGAGCTTTTCCGCTTTTTCCCGATACACCGCCAAGCGATTGAGAATGGTGTCGAGAATGCCGCCCACCTCGCCCGCGGCGCACAGCTGCACGTAGAGCTCATCGAACACCTTGGGGTGGTCCTTGAGAGCATCGGCGAAGGTGGATCCGGATTCGACCTTGGTCTTGACGGCGAAGATGACTTTCCTGAACGCCGCCTTGTCCATTTGAGAGCCGAGGATGTCCAGACACTGAACCAACGGCAGACCCGCGTCGATCATCGTGGCGAACTGACGGGTGAAGACGAGCAGGTCCTTGCCACCCACTCCACCGATCCCGGGCATCTTGAAGTTGATCTCGAGCGGCTTCTTCTTCACCTTCTCCGGATTCAGACCGAGCGAGCGGAGCCGGCTGTGGACGGCGTCGGAGTCGGACGCCTCCATCTCGCCCTTCTTGATCTCACCCGCCTTGTTCTTCGCTTCCCATTGCCAAATCGTGGGGGACTTCTTTTTCGGCGCAACCCGTTGCGTCGAGGTGGTCGCAGGAGCAGCCATTTAGACAATACCTCCCTGAAGCATCCTCATCTCATCTGCCTCCTGTCGCCCCGGCGGTCCGCTGCTGCCCGGGAATTCCGGTGCCCGATCCGGAGGCGAGGATGTTCTTCAGCTCCTCCAGGTCCGAGCTGCGGGCGAATGCCTCCTCCAGGGTGATCAACCTCCTCGCCAACAACGAGGCCAGAGATTGGTTGAAGGTCTGCATCCCGAACTTGGTTTGGCCCACCTGCATCGATGAATAGATCTGGTGGACCTTGTCTTCGCGGATCAGATTCCGGATCGCCGGATTGGGAATCATGATCTCCAGCGCCAGCACCCGACCCGGCCCTCCCGAGCGAGCGAGCAGCGACTGGCTCAAAACACCTTCGAGGACGAAGGAGAGCTGGGCGCGAACCTGGGGCTGCTGGTAAGGCGGGAATACGTCGAGGATTCGGTTGATCGTCTGCACCGCGCCGTTGGTGTGCAGGGTGGCGAAGCAGATGTGACCGGTCTCGGCGATCACCAATGCCGCCTCGATCGTCTCCAGATCCCGCATTTCGCCGACCAGCACCACGTCCGGGTCTTGCCGCAGGATGTACTTCAAAGCCGTCTTGAAGCTTCGGGTATCGGCCCCGATCTCGCGTTGATTGACCAGACAGTTCTTATGCGGGTGGAGATATTCGATCGGGTCCTCGATGGTCATGATGTGCTCATGACGTTCCTGATTTATCCGATCGATGATCGAGGCCAGCGTGGTTGACTTTCCCGAACCGGTGGGGCCGGTGACCAGAACCAGGCCGCGGGGCTTCCTCGCCAGATCGATGACCACCGCCGGTAGCCCGAGCTCTTGGAAGGTGAGGATCTTGAAGGGGATGCTGCGGAAGGCGCCGGCCACCGCGCCGCGCTGCATGAAGATGTTCGCCCGGAAGCGAGACAAGCCCTTCACCCCGAAAGAGAGGTCAAGCTCGTTTTCCTCCTCGAACTTGTGCTTCTGGGAGTCGGTGAGGATCGAATAGCAGATCTGTTTCGTCTCCACCGGGGTGAGCGGCGCGGTTTTCAGCGGAACCAACTGCCCGTCGATTCGAAGCTGAGGCGGAGAGCCGGTGGTGATGTGCAGATCTGAGGCTGCCTTCTCGACCATCGCCTTGAGGAGCTGATGTAAATTTGCCAAAGCTACGACCTCATTTCTTGTCTGCTCTCAGAACCTGTCCGGGGCTGTGTTCGCCAATGCTTCTTCCAACGTCGACACGCCGGCCATCACCTTGTTCAACGCCGACATCCGCAGCGTCTGCATGCCCAGACGGATCGCCTCTTGTTTGAGCTCGGCGGCAGAGGCGCCATTGATGACCAATTCCTTGAGCCCATCCCAGAACGGCATCACTTCGTACACCGCGACTCGGCCCCGGTAGCCGCGTTCGTTGCACTCGCGGCAGCCGACCGGCTGAAAAGTAGTGAAGCTTCCGATTTTGTCGGCGGCGAATCCCGCTTCAAGCAAAGCCTGATCCTCCACGTTCTCGGCTGGCTTTTTGCAGACCTGGCAGAGCTTGCGGCACAGTCGTTGCGCGAGGATGAGGTTGAGCGAGGCGGTCACCAGAAAAGGCTCGATGCCCATGTTGAGCAACCGGCTGACCGTTCCCGGCGCGTCGTTGGTGTGAAGGGTGGAGAGCACCAGGTGACCGGTGAGCGCGGCCTTCACGCCGATCTCCGCCGTTTCGAAGTCCCGGATTTCGCCGATCATGATCGTGTCCGGGTCCTGGCGGAGAAAGCTTCTCAGCGCAGCGGCGAAATTGAGCCCGATATCCTCGTGCACCTGAACCTGATTGATCCCCGCGAAATTGAATTCGACCGGGTCTTCCGCGGTGCAGAGGTTGTCCGAGATCTGATTCAGCGCCGCGAGGGCGGAGTAGAGCGTGGTCGTCTTGCCTGAGCCGGTGGGGCCGGTGACCAGCACCATCCCGTAGGGCCGATCGATCGCATCCTTGAACCACCTGAGCGGCTCTTCCTCGAAACCCAGCTTGGTCATGTCCAGCTGGAGGTTCGATTTGTCCAGAAGTCGGAGAACGACTTTCTCCCCGAACAGGGTTGGACAAACGCTGACGCGGAAATCCATTTCCTTTCCGCCTGCCACCTTGATCTTGATGCGACCATCCTGAGGCAAGCGGCGCTCTGAAATATCGAGCGATGCCATGATCTTCAGACGCGAGGTGATCGCGTTTTTCAGCTTCATCGGCGGGCGCATCACTTCGTAGAGGACGCCGTCGATGCGGAACCGGACCCGGAAGTCCTTTTCATAGGGCTCGACGTGAATATCCGAAGCGCCCTTCTTGATCGCGTCGAGGAGGATCAAGTTCACCAGCTTGACCACCGGCGCTTCGTCCGCCGCCTTGGCGATCTCGTCGACGTCTTCCTTCTCGTCGATGCTGACTTCGATCTCTCCCTCAACCTCGCCGACGATGTCCTCGAGCGAGGGGCCCTTCTCGGCGTAGTACCGGTCGATTGCCTCGCGGATCGCCACCTCGGATGCAACCACGGTTTCGATCGTGTAGCCGGTGAGGAACTTGAGGTCGTCGACCGCGTAGATGTTGGACGGGTCGCACATCGCGACGATCAGCGAAGGACCCGCTCGGTTGACCGGAATGACGAGGTGTTTTTCCGCGACATCCCTGGGTACGAGCTTGATGATCTCCGGATCGATGTCGAACTCTTTGAGGTTGATCGCCGGAACGCCGTACTGCTTGGAGAGGAAATCCGTGAGCTTGGATTCCTCGATCGCACCAGTCTTGATCAGCGCGGCGCCGATTCGTGTTCCGTGCCGCTGTTGATCTTCCTGTGCCTTTCGGAGTTGCTGGACGGAAATCAGGTTCTCGCGAACCAGCAATTCACCAAGACGACCTGACATGCGCTGTGCCTAGACCCCCGCGAAAAGATGCGCGGACGAAACTCCTAATTTGGCGACAATTTGTGAATGGGCAGCCTGACAATGGCTGAATCATGCTAAGCGGCGGCCTGTTAGTTTCTCAAGGAGGAGCGTGTACGGGAATGGGTTGGGCACAACGATGTATCAACTCAATCCACCACACCCGCGATCACCTCGCGGGCGGCCCGAACATCGCGTCCGATCTGCTCCGCCAGCTCGGCCACCGAGCCAAACCGCTGCTCTGACCTCAAGCGATCGAGAAACTGGACGCGCACTCCCTTCCCGTAGAGATCGCCAGCGAAATCGAGAAGATGGACTTCCACCGTCACCTGGGTCCCGCCAAAGGTAGGCTTTACCCCGATGTTCGCCGCCCCACCTACCCAAGCCGAATCCGCTTCCCCGCCGGCTGCCCGGATCCGCGCTCGCACCGCGTACACCCCCGGCGCCGGACGAAGCTCGTTGGGCGTATCGACATTCGCGGTGGGGAAGCCAATTCCTCGACCACGACCCTGCCCGGGGACCACGACTCCGTCCAGGTCGAAGTAGCGCCCGAGCAACCGCTGTGCCGCCCGTACCCGGCCCTCGAGAATGTACTCGCGTATTTTGGTGGAGGACACCACTACCCCATCCACGGTGACCGGCGGCACCACCTGGACCGCGGCCCCGCGCTGGGCCGCCGCCTTCTGGAGTTTTTCCACCGTTCCCCGCCGGTCCGCTCCGTAGGTGAAATCGACGCCCACCACCACGTTCTTCGCGCCGAGCTCGTCCAGCAGCGAGCCCTCGAACTGCGCGGCGGTGGTCCTCGCGTAGTCGAGGGTGAAAGGTTGCACGATCGCCGCGTCCAGCCCGCACTCCTCCAGCAGCTCGAGCTTGCGGGGAAGTTGGGTGATCAGCTTGGGGGCGAGATCCGGCTGGAGCACTTTTCCGGGATGCGGCTCGAAGGTGAGAGCCGCCGCCGGTCCGAGCTGCTTTGCCTGCCGGAACAGCTCCTGGTGGCCGCGATGGACGCCATCGAAATTTCCCAGGGCCACGGCGTAACCGCGGACCGCGCCGTTCGCCCCGACGATTCCCTGGAAGAGCTTCATCGGAAATGGGTATACCCGAATCGCGATTCCATGGGGCGTGTCAGCTTACAACCCGATCCGGTCGGCCAGGAGCTCGTCGGCCGTCCCACCCCTCCGGATTGGACGGAGGTGTTCGGATTCGATGGCCCGCTCGAGCTCGAGCTCGGCGCAGGGATGGGCGGGTTCGCCATCGCCTACGCGGCGCGGTACTCCAATATTCGCTACGTCGCGTTTGAATGGCGGAAGAAGTTCGCCCGGGAAGCCCACCGCGGCGCGCGGGATCCAGAATGTCCGCTTCATCGAGGCCGACGCGAGGGCGGAGGTTCCGCGGTTGTTCACCCCGGGCTCGCTCTCGGCGATCCATTTGCAGTTCCCCGATCCCTGGTGGAAGCGCTCTCATCAGAAGCGATCCCTGGTCCAGACGGAGTTCTCCCGGCTCCTTTACCAGCTGCTCACCCCCGGAGGTCTGCTCGACTTTCGCACCGATGTGGAGGACCGGGCCCATCGAATGATCGCCGCGTTCGAGGCCTGCGGCTTCGTGAATCCGCTTGGACCGGGAGCGCTGCATCCCCGGCAGGCTGACGAAATCCCCTCCGCCCGCGAGCAGCGCTACCTGGTCAATGGAGCGCCGGTCTATCGGGCCAAGCTGGGCAAGCCGTTGCGCTCCAGCCCGGTCGATCGCGAGCCTTGAGCGCGCGAGAGATTCCGGGTCAGCGAGCCACTTTCGCCGTTACGGCCGGCCGGAGGTCGAAGGCTCCTGCGCGGCAGGGGGCTGCCAGAGCGGGTTGGCATTCGGATTGGTCAGCGGGTATCGAGTCTTCACATCGGCAACGACGAAAAAGGTCAACAGAAAAAGCCACAGCACCGCGGTGGCGAACGCCAGTCGAACAGACCCGCGGTGATACCAAAGCTGCATGAAAAACAGGACCACCAGGCTTGCCTTGAAAATGGCAATCACCAGCGCGATCACCACCGACCATGTTCCCAGGTTGAACCGGGAGAATGAGTAGGTGGCCACGGTGAGAATCAACAGCCCGACGTAGATCATCGCGGAGCGCGCTGGGGACAGCTCACCGTGATCGGCCTTCGCGGTTGTATCGACCATCGGCTGCCTCGAATTCTCAGACCAAATACAACAGGGGGAACAGGAAAATCCAAATCAAGTCCACCAGATGCCAGTAGAGCCCACCCATCTCCACCCCATCGTAGTTGTTGCTCGAAAACGCGCCCCGCGCGGCGCGCCAGGCCAGCCAGGCGAGAACGCCGACCCCGGCAATCACGTGCAATGAGTGCAGGCCGGTCATCAGAAAGTAGAGCGTAAAAAACATGCTCGCCCCTACGGCTTGAATTTCCGGGAAGGAGTAGTACTTGCCCGGCAGGGCGCCCTCCTCGAAATGATGCCAGTACTCGATCCCGTGCAGCAGCAGGAATGCCAGGCCGGTCGCCACCGCCGCCAACAGGCTCAGGGAGGTCATCCCGGCTTTCGATGATTTGGCATAGTGGTGCGCCATCACCACTGCAAAGCTGCCGGTGATCAGCACCGCCGTTTCCACGGTGGCCATCGTCGCGTCCAGATGCCGGGCACCGAGGACGAACGCCTGATGAAAAAGAGCGCGGTATTCCGCGTAAGCGGCGAACAAGCCTGCAAAGAGCAGGATTTCGGTTGCGAGAAAAGTCCACATTCCCAGCCGCGCCGCCCGGCGCTGCACTTCCATGTTCGCGAAGTGCTCCTCGACGTGACCCTCAGGCAGCATGGGGCACCTCGGCCGTGCCTTGATATTCGTGCGGGCCGTGCGTGAAGACCGGCAGCTTCTCGAAGTTATGCAATGGCGGCGGCGATGCCGTCTCCCATTCGAAACCTCGCGAGCCCCAGGGGTTCCGGCCGGCCGCTCGTCCATACTTCAGTGCCAGTGCCAGATAGATGAAGATGATCACGAATCCGAAAAAAAGCAGGGTAGATCCCGCCGTCGACGCGACGTGGAGCGCTTGAAAACGAGACGGGTACTCATAGTACCGGCGCGGCATTCCCATGTTTCCGAGCAGAAATTGCGGAATAAATGTCGCGTTGAAGCCGAGAATGATCAGCGTCGCAGATACCAGCCCCCATCCTTCGTGATACGTCCGGCCGAACATCTTCGGAAACCAGTAGTGCAGCGCCGCCAAGAACCCCGTTATCGACGCACCGACCATGATGAAGTGGAAATGGGCAACCACGAAGTAGGTGTCGTGCCAGTGGACATCCAGCGCCACCGTGGCCACTGCGATGCCGGTCATTCCACCGAACACGAGGAAGAAGAGAAAGCCGCAGATATAGGCAAATGGCGTCGTGAATCTGATCGCACCGCGATAAAGGGTCCCTACCCAGGTGAAAACCTTGATCGCGGTAAAAATCGCCACGAACATCGACAAGACACCGAAGGCACCCGCGTCGAAGGTCCCCATGCCGGCGACGAACATGTGATGGCCCCAGGTGAAGAAGCCTACGAAAGCGATGCCCAGTGAGGAATAGGCCACGGCGCGGTAGCCGAACACGTTCTTTCGAGCGGCGGCGGCGACCGTTTCGCTGATCACCCCCATCGCCGGCAAAACCATGATGTAGACGGCCGGGTGGGAATAGAACCAGAAGAGATGTTGAAAAAGGATCGGGTCGCCGCCGCGAGCGGGATCGAACAGCCCAAAGCCAAACAAATGCTCCACTCCGACGAGCAGCAAAGTCAGGCCGAGCACCGGGGTGGCGAGCACCTGGATAATCGACGTGCCATAGATCGCCCAGACGAAGAGCGGCAGGCGCATCCAGGTCAACCCAGGACCTCGCATCGTGTGGATGGTGACGATAAAATTGAGTCCGGTGACGATGGTGGAGAAACCAAGAATGAAGATGCCCAGCAGCATCGGTACAACCGTCGTCGAAGTGCTGGTGCTGTACGGGGTATAGAAGGTCCAACCCGTGTCCGCGCCACCGTGAATCATTGACCAGGTGGTGAAGGCGGCCCCGAACATGTAGATGTAGAGCGAGGCGAGGTTCAGTCGGGGAAAGGCGACATCCTTGGCCCCGATCATGATTGGAATAAAGAAGTTTCCGAAGACCGACGGAATCGCGGGAATCAGGAAAAACCAAACCATGATCACGCCATGCAAGGTGAACAACCGATTGTAGGTGACGGCGGAGACGTAGGTCGGCCCTGGCGTGAGGTGCTCGAAGCGCAGGAGAAGGGCAAATGTTCCGCCCAGGAGCAGGGCGAGGATCACCGCCACCAGAAACATCACGCCGATTCGTTTGTGGTCCCTGGTCAGCAGCCAGGAGCGAACGGTGGTACCCGCGTTGAGGTAGTGGTGCTCCGGAAATACAGGATCAACGCGATCGGATGGGTTCATAGATCGGCCTTCGGGAGCGAGCCTGCTCGACCGGCTCGCTCCGCAGAGATTTGATGTACTCGACGATCGCCGCCACCTCAGGACCTGCCAGGCGGCCCTTGAACGTCGGCATCACCGGATTGAATCCCCGAACGATCTTCGCGCGGGGGTCCATCATCGACTCAGTGATGTACCCCTCGTCGGCAATCACCGTCCCTCCTCCCTCGAGCGCTTCCCGCCGCAGATACAGGTCCAGCCAGGTCGGTCCAATGTGAGGTGAGCCGTCGACCGTATGGCATTTCAGGCATCCATTCTGGACGGCGACCTTTTCGCCCTGCCG
>WNFF01005429.1_pt1 | contig 12718 bp, 10 predicted proteins | sample 5400441 | NCBI WGS metagenome assembly WNFF01 (sample SAMN13153345, study PRJNA577476) | soil metagenome | isolation source: 120 cm saprolite under Douglas fir tree site 2 hole 3 replicate 1 | place: USA:California | collected 2015-04-18
GCGCGCGCGCTTGATCGATGTAACCCAGATATGCCAAATTCAATGCAAGGTGGGCAAGGCTCACGGCGTACGGGTCCTCAACCGCAAACGTTGCATAAATGGCGCGGTGTGTCGGATCGCACATGTCAGGGCACTTCTCGAAAAGGGCGCGGGACGCAACAATCTCCCCGAGATACAAGCGGCTGACCCCGCGCAGGAAGTGACCATGCAGCAGGGCGGCTTCATCGTTCTTTGCCTCGCTGAGCTCCTCCATCTGCTCGGCCAGCAACAGCGCCTGCCTGTGCTCGGCTCGGTTGGTGTGGAACATCCATTGAAGATAGAGGAGGGGCGCGAAGTAATCGGATCTATCAGGCTGCTCGGCGAGCGCCCGCGCCCTCACAAGGGTCTTGCTCACCATCGGCGCCGAGTACCCCCTCGTGGCCATCAGGGCCCGTACGAGCGCCACTTGCAGGTCGAGTTCCTGCTGTGCCCGTCGGAGCCCCTCAGGCAAGCGCGCCAGAGCAATCAGTCCCTTCTGCAGCTGCGTTGCCGCTTCAGTCATGGCTGAGCGCGCAAGAGCCTGCTGTCCGGCTGCAAGCCAGTAGTCTACGGCTTTCTCGTCTAGTCCTGCCTCGGCGCAATGCTGTGCCATGAGCGCTGGCTGGGTGGTCACGATCTCGGTGAAGCGATTTTCCAGCGTCGCTGCAATGCGCGCATGGATCTGCTGGCGCCGGCTGCGCAACAGGGTGCCGTGAGCGGCATCCTGTACCAAGGCGTGTTTGAAGGTGTACTCCGCATCGGGCGCGGACCCCCGCCGCAAGATCAGTTCGGCGCTCACCAGCTGTGCCAGGGCATCATCGAGTTGTTTCTGCGGCATCTGTGCAACTGCGCCGATCAATTCATGAGAGAACGAACGACCAAGCGCCGCTCCAATCTGCGCCACCTCGCGCGTTGCAGGCAGACGATCAAGTCGTGCAAGAAGTGAAGCTTGCAGCGTCGTCGGGATTGTCAGTGGCGCCACTGGCCCCGTCATCGCGTAGCGATCGCCGGCCTCAACGAGGATGCCACTCTCAACCACGGTCTTGGTCAGCTCTTCGATGAACAGCGGCACGCCGTCGGTGCGATCGATGATCTGGTCGGCGATATCCTTTGGCAACGCCTTGCCGCCGGTCACCCCCGCGATCATCTCGGCACGCTGACGGGGCGGCAGGCGATTGACCGTGAGCAAAGTCACGTGCGGGCGGCCGACCCACGGGGGCGCGAACTCCGGCCGGAAGGTGATGATCAGCAAGACCGGCAGCGTGGGCACCCGGTCGATGACGAGTTCCAACAGTTCCAGAGAGGTGGGGTCGATCCAGTGGGCATCCTCGAACACCACCATGACGGGCTGGCTCGCAGCCAGTCCCTCGAGCTGCGCCAACAGCGCCCGAAGCGTCTTCTCCTTGCGCTTCTGCCGGGTGAGGTCGAGCGGTGGGTAGCGGTCGCCGGTTGACACGGACAGCAGATCCGCAATCAGGGGGGCGGCGTCACCGAGGTCGTTGGTCGCCCGGGCGAGCACCGCCTCGAGCTTGTCCAGCCGTTGCGCGTCCGTGTCGTCGCGCCGCAATCCGGCCACCCGTTGGAGTTGGCTGATGATCGGGTAAAGCGCGCTGTCCTGATGGTGGGGCGAGCAGAAATAGCGGAGGTGGTTGTGGGGCTCCGCTTGAAGCCGCTCCAGGAGTGCTACCGTCAGTCGCGACTTGCCTATCCCCGGCTCGCCCGACAGCAGCACCACTCGCCCTTCTCCATTCGCCGTCTGCCGCCAGCGGCGCAGCAGCATCTCGAGCTCCTCGTCCCGACCAGTCAGCGGAGTGGTGGGTGCGCGCAATGCTTCGAAACGGCTGTCGACGCTGCTTGGCCCCAGCACCCGCCATGCCGGAACTGGCTCGGTGAATCCATTAAGCGTCACCTGGCCAAGGTCTTCGCAGTCGAAAAGGTTGCCGATGAGCCGGCGAGTGCTCGCCGCCATCACAACAGTATTGGGCTCGGCGAGCATTTCGAGGCTGCCCGCAAGCTGGGCAGCTTCGCCGACAATCCCATGCTGAGCCGCGCCATCGCCGAGGAAATCGCCGAGCACCACCGGGCCGGTGGCGATGCCGACGCGCAACTGAAGCGGCCCGCCGCGGCCGCCGTCAAGCTTCGAGACCGCGTCGACCAACGTGAGACTCGCACGGACCGCGCATTCGACGTCATGCTCGTGCGCCTGCGGATAGCCGAAATAGGCCAGTATCTCCGCCCCCGAAAGCTTGCCCACCGCGCCGCCGGACCGAGAGATGATCGGCATGCAGCAACGCTGGTAGGCAGCGATCAGCGCCTGCAGCTCCTCCGGATCAAGTCGGGCCGCGAGCGCGCTCATGCCGGCAAGATCGCAGACAAGGACCGTTACTTGCCGGCGCTCAGGGGAGCGCCGTATCACCGGCGGTTCATTGTCGATCTCACTGACGGGGTCCTCTGGAACCGAACGATTGGCGATTGAGGTTTCGGGCTGCGTCCGGTTCCACTCTCGGAGGAGGTTGCGGTGCAATGCTTTAGTCCGCGCGTCCGGCTCAATTCCCAATTCCTTTGAGAGGAGTTCGGCGCAGGTGCGATATTGCCGTAAGGCCGCGCCGTGTCTGCCCTGTCGGCAATAGAGCTCCATCAAAGTGCGATGGACACGCTCTTGCAAGGGATCTGCGGCCAGCAGGCGTGCTGCAATGTGAATGCCGCGTTCGATCGCCCCCTCGGACAAGTGATGATCCAGCAGCTTTGCCATAGCTTCTAGTGCCAGTTCACGGAATCGCTGACGTTCCGCCGTTGCCCAGCTCTCAAACTCGGGTGCGGATACCTGGAAGCCCTCGAGAAATTCGCCGCGATAGAGTCCGATGGCCTGCTCCAGACTCTCCGCTCCTGGTTGCGCGACCAGATCCTCGAACACGATGGCATCAGTGTTCAAAGCCAGTGGCTCAAAGCTAATTGCGTCCTCGTGAGCCATCAAAGGACGCGGGTGGGCGTGTGACAGCGCCTTGCGTAAAAGGCTCAACGCCTGTCGCAGGCTGTCGCGCGCCTGCGCCTCGCTGCGGTCGCCCCATAGCAGAGCCGCAAGTTTCGGTCGCGCCTGAGCCTGGCCCGGGTGCAGCGCCAGATAGGCGAGCAGCGCCGTCGCCTTCTTGGTCGACAATGGGACCAGCTCTCCGGTGTTCATCTGAAGCCGGAAGCCGCCCAGAAGTGCGAGATTTACCTTCGCCATGTCCGTCGGCACTTGGGCTCAAGGCTTAAAAAAACGCGCCCGGTCCGTCGATTTTGCGAATTTATCACGCTTACGCCTACAGGTCCATTGCGGCGCGGCGGTAGGGCTGGTTTGCGAGGGCACGCTGGGTATTTTTAATGAATGGAGATCACCATGTGTTATCGATTGTCGATCGCAGCCGCCGCAGCTCTGATGTTGGGCGGAGTCGGGGCCACCGCTGCAGAACTGCCAACTTATGAAGTCATGGGCTTTCCGATCACGCCGCACCAGCTTGTGGCGCTGGGACCAGCCGATGCTGAGCAGGGGTTGCCTGCTTCTACACTCACGAAGGCTGGAATGCCTGCCTCTCCGCATCAGATTGCGGTCTTGACGCCGCGCCAAAGAGTAATCGACCAGCAGATTGCCAGCAGCGGCGGGCGAGCAACTACAGGGCTGGCCCGGCTCTCCCCGGTTGTCGCGATCGAGCCAGCGCGCTAGCGCCGCGCGGTGTCTGGCCTCCCATGGGCCGGCGCGCGGCAAAACTGGAGCCTTTTCGGTTCTGGAATCAGAGCCAAGGGCTCTTTCTTTTTATGCGCTTCTTTGCGCGAACCGGTATCTGGCCCAGGATCACGAGGCATGCATCGTTTGGAAAACGTTTTGCGTAGCCGGCCGAGTCACGGTCGACCAGTCGTGACCGATCGCAGGAAAGCGATGACTTTTGTTCTGTCGTCGGTCGATGCGAGACCGCCATACGGCTTCATATTGTTGCCGGGCATGACCTCATCGGGGTTTGCGATGAAGTGCTCGAGCTTTTCCTCATCCCAGATGAAGCCTGCGCCCTTCATCGCACTGGAATAGTTGTAGTCCGGCAGCGATCCTGCTTTTCTTCCGATAATCTTGTACAGGGTAGGGCCTAGCCGATTGTCGCCCTCCTTGATCGTGTGGCAGGTTCGACAGGCATTGTTGTACAGCTGTTGCTCTGATGCGGCCTCTGTGCCTTGCGACAACTCCTGAGATAAGGCGGACGGCGATGACAGCATGTACGCCATTCCGCTCAACGTCACTATCAGGTGCACCCAATCGCTGTGCTGCACACGGACGTCTTGCGGCCAACCGGAGTTTGGCCGGGCAAGAGGCGTGATGAACTGCCGCCGCCTCATTCGATCACCTCGTCGGCGAAGCGATTGTGCCGCTCAAGACGGCTTTGGGGGCCAAGCGTCATCTTAGCATCCAGCAATTGGCGGACCGAGTCTAGAATCTCATTGAGATCACCTCTGAGTTTCCTCGAGGCCCTCTGATCCGGGGTCCGTGCTGCCGAGGACCGCTTGGGGTCAATCGTTACCGAAATTGATTATCCGCGGTACGTCCGCTTTTCCCCTGATAGCGACCACATCGTGGACGAGCCGGAACGTCGCAAGAGTGCCAGGAACAGACTCACGCACCGCAGCAATTGGCGGCATCACTCGATCACATCGTCCGGTCGCGCGAGCAGCGTCGATGGCACAGCCAGGCCGATTGCCTTGGCAGTCTTTACATTGATGACGAGTTCAAATTTGGTCGGCGCCTGCACCGGAAGGTCGGCCGGATTGGCCCCGCGCAATATCAGACTGACATAGGATACTGCCTGTTGGAGCAGCTGGTATAGATCGATCCCGTAAGATATCAGGCCACCTGCGTCGCAGAACAAACGCAATGGATAGATCGCTGGCAGTCGATGTTGCGCCACTGCGGCAACTATCGCTTCGCTATGTGCGCTAGTGAATGCGTCCGGGAGAAATATCAGGCCGCTATTTGGCTTTCCACTGAGCGTCGACATTAGACGCTCAATTCCGGCGCTATCTCCGACCGGCCTTACAATCGACTTTACTCCCAGCAGTGGCGCTGCGGCTTCAATAGGTCCAGCGAAGGAAGCCGAGTTATTGCCCGGCTCAGGGTTATAGATTAGGCCAACATTTTCAATTTCGGGGACGATCTCTTTTAGTAGCGATACCCATTTAGTGCCCAGCGAGGGGTCAAATGGCGTGAACCCCGTAACATTTCCACCGGGTTGTGCAAAACTACGAACGTAATGCATTCCAACCGGATCACTGACCATAACAAACACGGTGGGAATTCGCGAAGCTTCCCGGTGCAGAGCAGCCATTGCCGAATTAGTCATGGCAAGGATGGCATCAGGCTTCATGCCGATTATTTCCTTCGCATAGGCCTTGTTAAGTTCAGTATCTCCCGCGGCCCAACGATACGCAATCTCAAGGTCGCGACCCGGAGACCACCCAAATTCCTTGAAGAACTTCTCGGTCCGATCGATCTGGGGGGCGTTCGCAATGCTGCCACCCCAAAGGACGGCAATCCGATAGACGCGAGTTTTCTGCTGCGCCTGCGCCACGAGCGGCCACGCCGCTGCCGCACCGCCGAATAGCGTGATGAAATCACGGCGCTGCATGTCCGACCCCAAACTCAGGAGATGGCATCTTAGCGACTCAAACACGTTCTTTGATAGGGGCGAAAACCGGCATCGAGAGCACTTTCGCTGAGCGCGCCAATGTCGCAGATGGGTCAAAAACGGAAGTGGTCCTGCTTAATCGGCATGTCCGTTCTACCCCCGAGAGCAGACCTCGTCAGCCCACCCCGGCATGTCCGTTTCGCGCCGATAGTGTTGCAAAAGTCCCAAAAGGCACTGTGGCGAATTTTCCGCCAAAGGACGAAACAAGCGACAATCGCGGATCAATGCAGCCTCAAACCCTTTACCGGAATCGCCTGTGAGTTTGTCGCATGGCGGCGTAGTCCCCCACATTATTATTCAATCGTCGCGCCTGCGGCTCGGAGAATTTGAGTCCCATGCCGCAAAAAGACTTTTGCAACAAAATCTGCCATGAACCGACATGGCACACCGAAGAGCAGTCAAAAGAAGCCGCCAGAAGGCGACTTCTCAGAAAGCCGATGCAGGATGGGTATCAACCGAATTCGGTAAGCTCGCTTTTTTTAATGACGCGCCCTACTTCAGCGAAGTATTGATCGAGTTGTTTGCGGTGCTAGACGCCTGCGCCCGGCCAAAAGTGAGCCGCATGGCGGCTACAAAGTTGCCTTAGGTCAGTCATCGTTTCGGTCAGAGCGCTAGGCAACCATCCGACCCGCAGTGTCGAGTGGAGTAGCGCCGTGCTGAGTGATCTTCAAACGAAACTAGAGAAGTACGAGTGCAAAGCCGCGCAGTACGAGAAAGCAGCTCAACAAGCGACGAACGGGCCGGACCGCGCGTTTTATCAGGGGCTGGCTCGTTACTGCGACGAGCTTGCGACGAAATTCCGGCAAGTCATCGCAAAGCGCACTGACGCATCTCTGGCAGCCGAATAATTTTGCCTTAACGCCGTTCCTCAGAAGCTGACATCGCATCCGTAATCTAAAATGAAAAGGCCGCCAACTTTGGCGGCCTCTACTCTGCCGTAGGTAAATTCCTTGGTTATTTCAGGAAGCCGGGGGCATAAACCGATGCGCCATTTCCGGAACCTGATCCATAGGCGCGCATTTGTTGTCCCGGCGCGTAGGCGGAGGGTCCGGACAATCCCTGGACAGGCTTGAGAGTGCTGCTGCTAGGGTTCGCGGATGCATATGCTGGGGTGAAGTGCGAAGCTCCGCCGCCCGGTCCCTTGGCAAATACGCTGGAAGACGATGCGATGAGCAGCCCCACCACTGCGGCACATGACAAGATTTTGTTCATTGGTAAGCCTCTCCTTAGCTGTTGATCGGGAGCGTCCCTACCTCACCGACAATCCTGAGAAGCTAATCAGATTCTGTCCTAAATAGGGACAGACCCAAGTGTCAGGTGAAAAGTCTGTTGGGTGATGCCAAAAGATCACAGGAGTAACGAACGTTTTTAGTAACCCGCGTTCGGGCCGCCTTAAGGTCCGGCTTGGAGTAAGCCGCACGGGCTGTGGGGTGTTGTTGTATGGACCTGCACCACCGCCCCGTTGCCCTGGTTTCGCGCGTCGCTGTTGCAAGCGTCTTCTGGCGATTCGGGCCAGACGAAGATCGCGGGGTTAAATAGCTTGCAAACGGCTCAAGCGCGACGAGGTCGGTTGTCCGGTGTGGGTCAAAAAGCGCCGTTTTGACCCTCTGTCGATCACTTCCAGTCTACCCCAATCAACGGACATCGCAAGACCTGCCCGGCTGGTCCGTTTCGTGCCATCAGCGGTCGGTCAGAATTACTGCCGCCGAGTAGGCTCCGATGATCGAACGGCAATTAGCCACAAAAGCCAAAATTGTAGCGCGATGATCGGAACGGCCCCGATCAGGGTATCGCTGGCGGAATGGGATTGCCCATCGACGAGAAGGAAGATTCTGACCGAGTACCGGCCTAGCAAAGCTCATGGCTGCGGTCGCCGCCATCCCAGCGATGAACTCCCGCCGTCGCATGTGTCCCCCCCTCAAGGACCACGCCTGTCGGAATTGGAGAGTAGCACTTTGTCGCTTTGCTGTGAGGGCTATTGAGGAGATGCCTGACCCCGCAGCCGCAGAAAATCGGACGGCACGTCAGGCCGCTTAGGGTCATTCGCGTCACTTTGGCGGTGCGTCGGCGACTTCCGGTCATCCCCGATTAGCGGACGTTCTCAGTGTCCGTCGGCTGCCAATGAGCGACATCGCGGTCCATTCGAATACTTCGTCGGCGCGTCGGCACTGCGCAGGAGAACCGTTGCGCCTTCGATCGCCGCAGCGTAGTCGCCATCACCCTTCGAGGCTCGCGCAATCACATCTCAGGCGATCTACAAACCTGTGGCGCGTAAGGCCTCAGGACGAAGCTGTAAACGCCGTTGGGTGTCTCACAGCCCCATCATGCGGAAGATCATGCCGCCGACACTGTAGCCATGATGGGGGTGGCGGTGACGCCGCTGCGGGGATTCGTCTGTGTCGGCGGCTAACGCGGTGGTGGCGCCGTTGCGCTCGGGGCCGATGACGTCGAACGCCGCCTTCTGCTCGTCGGTCAGCGAGTTGTAGAAGTCATCGAGCGCCGGGCGCACCGTCCCGATGGCCTGGAGCATGGCGTCGAGCCGTGCTCCAACCGCGGCAAGCCGTGCGGGGGGCGTGCGCGCATCCGCCGGCGGACACGATGATTTCAGAGTGTCCGCTGCCTTGGCCGCGGCATCCTGCAACGCCGTGAGGCTCGCGCGCTGTGCGTCGGTCGGCCTCACGTTGCGTTCAATCAGCTCGCTCGGCCAGTCCGTCGCGCCAGGCTGCGTGGCATCGCAGTTGCCGTTGCTCGGAAGATCCTCGCGCCGCGCGGGCTGCTGATCCTCCGCCAGCGCTGTGATCTTGGCTTTCTGCTCGTCGGTAAGGAGCCCGTAGAACTTGTCGAGTGCCGGCTGCACAATGCTGACAGCGCTGCGCATTGCCTCGACGCGCTGGTCCACGGTGGCGAGGCGGCTCGGCGCGGTCAGCGCCACGTCGCCAGGGCATGAATTGCGAATGGTCTCGGCCGCGTTGCGGGAGGCATTGGCGAGATCGTCGAGCGCGGCGCTCTGCTCGTTGTTGGGCTGGATCGCATCGCGGAACCGCTCGACCGGAAAGCCGGCGATATCGCGGCTGTCGCTGCCGCACATGTCGGCAAGGCTAGTTGCTGCCTCCGAGCCTCTGGAAGCGCGCGGGCGCGGCGCTGGTCCGGCATAGCCCGGTAGATAGCCGGCATAGCCACTCAAGGCGCCATAGTCGTAGAGGCCGAACAGGCCGGCATAGAGATCGGGATAGCCATAGTCCCAGAAGAATGGGTCATAGTCCCAGCCCCACCAGGCGTAGTCATAGAAATCGTAATAAGCATAAGGCCAGAACACCGGGCCGACCCAGCCGAAGCCGCCATGCGCGTGGCGCCACCACAAGCCACCATTGTGATCGCTCCAGGCGGCGCCCGCGACGCCTGCGGTAATGGCGGCGCGCGTCATCGGACTGCGCAGCCCGCCGGGTGTGTGCAGAGCGCTCCTGATCTGACCTGAGGATAACGCATGGCCTACCGCACTGGCGTTGCGCTGCATCATGCGGTTCGAGACGGCGCGGTTGCCTGTGACGAAGCTGTTCGAAATGCCGGACCGACCGTGATAGCTGTAGCCCGCGTTGCGACCGGCGTAGGTGTGGGCGGAACGGGATTGGAAGCTGCCTACGCTGTAGCTGCGTCCCCCGCTCGGCACGGCGTGGAAGGAATGAGAGCTTCCACCACGAAAACCACCAGCGGAATGAAAGCCTCCGCCGCCGTGAAAACCGCCAGCGGGATGAAAGCCTCCGCCACCATGGAAACCCCCACCCATGCCGCCATGGAAGCCGCCGCCCCCGCCACCATGGAAGCCGCCCCCGCCCCCGCCCCGGCCCGCTTGGGCTACGTCTGCGAACGCCAGCCCCACGACTGCGCTCGCGAGGATAACAGCGAGTGCCAACGAAATCTGTCTGCCGCACGCAGCTCTCAGCATATTTTCCTCCACCTTAATTGACGGCGGTTGGGAAGGCCGGCAGCGCCAGAGGCTTCCTGAGCAACACTCTCGGTCGTCAATAAGTTCCGTCAGCGAGATTAGCGCGCACGCCGATGTCAATTTTGGGACAAGATGGCTGCGATTGATTGTCAAATACGGCAGCTAGTTGACGTTCGGTGTTAGCGCATACGTATTCGGCCAGCAGATCGTAGGTCTCGCCGGTGTCACGAGCATCATGTTATTGGCTGAAGCGATTGCATTCGCGATCGCAGGCCTCGTGTTCTTCCGGCATCGCGAAAATATGCTCGTGCAAAGCGCCGAGCCGGAGGCAATGTCCGAGGTCATTCGCGTCGTTTTAACCGTGCGCCGATGACTTCCGTTGTACCCCGATAAACAGACATTCTCAGTGTCCGTCGGCATGTCTCAAACGTGGCATGAAGAGACCTAGAACGGCAGAACGAAGACGATGCCGAGAGCAGCGGCATTTTAGTTCGATTTCGTCGCCGTTATTTGCCAAGGCCCTGGATTTAGAATTGCTCCGGAGACTTTTCCCGATTGGTCCCTCACGAATGAAAGACGAGTGTGGTCGTCGTCGTCGACAAGGAACTCGCTGCCTGACGTCGGTCGAGCCAGGATATTCTTGCCTTTTTCAAAGTTGAGGACGGCCCACTTGCCGGTTGCGGCAATGGCGAGCGCACCGTCTTCGACACGCACCTCGATCCGCGCGCCTGGCGCTTGAGGCGGACCGCCGTGCCGGCACGACCCCGCAACTTCTCAATCACCTGGTCCCTGCTGAGCCCCGCGAGCGGCACGTCGTCGGCCTCGGCGAGCATGTCGCCCGCCCTCAAACCGGCCTTCAAAGCGGGCCCCCCTTCCATAGGTTCGTGGACCACGACCTTGTTGTCTGCCAGCGCGAAATCCAGGCCGATGCCGTCGAAGACAAACGCGGGGATCGGTGCTTGCCTGTCGCGTGAGCTGAGCGACGCTCCGAAATCGTAAGTCCCTACATAGGCATCGAGCGCAGCCGCACTCAAGGTGACTGGGGCTGGCAGTGCTTGGGGTCGTGGAACGCTAAGCGCTGCGTAAGTCAGATGGCGCAAAGCGTCTCGATACGCGGCCCCGGCGTCCGGCGGCACCTGTATCATTTGCACCCCAATCAGCTTCTCGACCGGATCGATCCAGAAATATGTGCCCCAAACGCCGCTCCAGTTAAAACTGCCGACGGCGCCGGGAACGAGGCTGAAGTCAGCGTTGGTGCGAATAGCAAAGCCCAGCCCCCACCCTGTGCCGACCCTTGGACCAACGAACTGGCCAATGACCCCAGCAAAGCGCACGTCCGGCGGCAAGGAATTCGTCGTCATCTGCTGCACGGTTTTCGCGGAGAGGATACGCACGCCGTCAAGCTCGCCGCCGTTTAACAGCATTTGACAGAAGCGTAGATAGTCGGGCGCCGTCGAAACCAGACCACCGCCTCCGGAGAATAGCTTCGCAGGCTTGGTGACATCCCAAAGCACCGGTCGTCCGCCTGGGATCGGATCGACGAGGCGCGCGCGTTTTTCGTCGGGAACGTAAAAGCCGGTGTCGACCATGCGCAACGGCCTGAATATCCGGCTTTCGAGGAACTGGTCGAATGGCTGACCCGAGACCACCTCGATCACACGGGCAAGCACATCGACGCCCCGGCCGTATTCCCAAACCTCCCCCGGCTGATGGGCGAGCGGCAACGAGGCAAGGCTCGCAACGAAGTCAGCCAAAGTCCGGTTGCGCCTGAAATCTGCCAGGCCGTACATCTGGTGCAGGGCCGTCTTGCCCTCTTCCGGATAGACCAGGCCCGCGGTGTGGCGCAGCAAGTCGATCACCTGCATGGGCCGCTTCTCGGGCTCAAGCAGCAGCGTGTGCTTGCCGGTCGCCGGATCGATCTCCTCGACGCCGACCGGTTTGTCCTTGAACACCGGCAGGTAGTCGGCGACGGGCGCGGTCAGATCGAGCTTACCTTCCTCGACCAACATCATTGCCGCCACGCTGGTCACGGGCTTTGTCATCGACGCGATCCAGAAGATTGCGTCCGGCGTCAGCGGAATCTTTCCCGCACGGTCATAGGTGCCGATCGCTTGGAGATAGGCGAGCCTGCCGTTGCGGGCGATGGCGACCACGGCGCCCGGCAGCGCGCCGGCATCCACTCGCGCTTGGTACCAAGGTGCGATCCGGTCCAAGCGTTTGGCTGAAAAGCCGGCACCCTCTGGGTCGGGCGATGATGTGTTGGACTGGGCAAGGACGCTCGCCGGAGGAGTTAGGAGTAACAGCGTTGCGCAAACTCGGTGCGTAAATCGTCCAATCATTTGTTCCTCGGCGATATTTGCGTTCGCGATCAAAGCTTGTGCGGACCGCAGTCGTGTGTGCCAAGCGTAGCCTCTTGCCTTCGCGAGGTCGACTATCTTCACTTGAACTGGAACGGTATGAGGTCCGCTCAGGGTCAATCTCGACCGAATTGAGCTATCCGCATCATGTCCGGTCTGCCCCCGATAGCGACCGGAAAGCAGACATCCCGATTCGGCGGCTTCGTGCCAATAAGCGCCATCCTATGCCGCCAAAAATTGAACTACCTATGCTTTTCCTGACTGCTGCACTGTTAGACGGAGAGCAACTTCGCGAGAGCCATCGAGGTCTCAAGCAAATGGTTGCATACCAAGCAACGAAACTCGCCCCTGCTACCGGGCGTGGAAGTCAATTCGATGCGGCGATAACCAGCACCGCATTCGGAACAAATGACATCGGACTTCTTCATGGGGTGACATCAGACTGGGAGATGGATGAGAGCTATAATTCCATCCGTATTCTTACGGAGAGCGGCAGAGAAGCGTCTGTAACAAAACCGGTACATTGCGTGCATAATGTTTAGCGTTTTATCAAACTGTTGTCTGCCCACCCTGCAAGCGATCAATTTCATCGATACGTCCAGCGGCAAGACCTTAGGGCGATAGAAAAGGCCGCCGGGCGTGAATCGCCAAACCCACGACGCACCTCGAAGACTCAGAAATGGCTGCTGGTG
>WNFF01026960.1_pt1 | contig 12717 bp, 10 predicted proteins | sample 5400441 | NCBI WGS metagenome assembly WNFF01 (sample SAMN13153345, study PRJNA577476) | soil metagenome | isolation source: 120 cm saprolite under Douglas fir tree site 2 hole 3 replicate 1 | place: USA:California | collected 2015-04-18
ATTCTTCAGTGAGATAGATGCGGAATCCCTCAGCAGTGAGCCGTGCGTCCAGCTCGGCGTCCTCGTTGTGTGAAAACGTCTCGTCATACCCGCCGACCGCATTGAAGGCTTCGATCGTCATCAGCGCGTGATGGCCATGTTCGACCCAGCGGCCTTCGGTGTCGTTTCGGTGCGCCGCGCCGCCGTTGCCGAGGATCGAGTTTTGCGCCACTGCCGCCGCTCGCTGGAAGCAGGTATGGCCTTCCGTACGCATGCTTACCACCACCGAATCGGCGCGTGTTCGAGCCTGCACCTTCAGCAGGTGCTCGCAATAGCGATCGGGATAGTCGGCATGCGCGTCCACCCTGATCAGGAACTGGGCGCCGTCGTCGTATCTTCGCACGGCGTCGTTCATCGCCGCAGACTGGATGCGTTTCGAGTTGTCCATCAACACGACCCGGCGGTTCAAATCCGCCAGTCGCGTGACGACAGCACGCGTTCGATCGGTACTACCGCCATCGGCAAGGACGATTTTCAAATTGACGCGGTCCGCCTCCGCCGCCAGCTTGGTGACGACACGCTCGATATGCTGCTCTTCGTTCAGACACGGGATGACGACGAGCACCCGTCCGGTCGAGCTCTGAGACATCTCGTAGGGTCGTAGGCTCATGCCGTCATGCTCCAATGCGGTTTGATCTTTGCCCAATAGCAACACTCTCCACGTCATGCGCGGGAAAAGCCGGGGCATGACCAGCGGAGGAGGGGCACAAGGCTTCCACCAGCTCGCGGCAATCGGATTGGTCGCTGACGAGGTCTGTGCGCGGCAGCGCCTCTACTTCATGTGCGAGTATCGCGTAGCTGTTCCGGTCGAGGCGCCGGAAGAAATCAACGAGCCGCTGCTCGAGGGGCTCGTCCAGAACGACGCCGGCGCTCCGTTTCTCCAGCCAACGCCCGGTCTCGACCCCCGCCAGCCCGATCGGGACCGCGCCGTAAAGGCTTCCTTCATAAACCCGATTTGGCAGCAGCCATGCCGAGTTCTGGCCGCTCTCATAATAGTCGATTGCCCAGCTGAAATGAACGTCCCCGTAGATGCTGGGTAGATCGGCTGGGTTGCGGTAAGGACCGGCGAACCGGACGTATGGCAGGTCGGCGATCGCTGCGTCGAAATCGGGGAGCGTCGCTCCGGATGCCCGTCCTCGGATAATGACCTCTACCGTCCCGCCAGCCGCCCGGGCGAGCGAGCTCAGAATATCCAGGCTTTTCCGGCACCGGATCATGCCGAACCAGCCGATCCGCCAGGGTGGGCCCGGCGGTGGCCTTGCAGAAGTTGCCCGAACTTCGCTTTCCCCGACCATCAGGACTTTGTTTTCCACGAGCCTAATCGGTGACGGGAAGCCTCGCGGCGTGAAATAGTTGCGAATGAACGCCGGCGAGCTGGTTAGCAGCAGATCCACGTCGAGGCACTCATACACAACCGTGGCCTCGGGAGCGTAGAGCTTTCGAGCGCGGATCGCGAGGACCAGCATCTCGAGGTTGCGCGCGACGATTACATTCGCTTTACGTGCGTGCTCGGCGATGCTGCCAAGCCTTACCATACTACCGGCCACCGACAGCATTCGCCTTGCCAGCATCCCATCGGCGGTTCGGCCGAGGGCGATTGGACGGAGCCCCTCCACTGCGTTTGGCGCCTCGGCGCTCCGTCGGAACCCGATCGGCGTGACGGCAGCTCCGCCCGCCACGAGCATGCGCACCCGGCGGTGAACCGCCGGATCTGAAAGATCATGCGCAAAGTAGACGATCGTGGCGCTCATCGCCGGATCCGGATCAACGCTGCAGAGCCGAAGCATCCCCGCGTTCGAGTGTAGCTACCGCCGACTATCATTGTTTGCCAAATGAGGTACAAGCCGCGTAACGTTATAGAACATTATATGTCGGGATTTGGTTCTTATTCTTGCAGCAATGACAATAACATGAACATGGTCCTGTACCGGGGCCGGGTCTGTGTTATGTTAATCGGGGCACCAGCCGGCGGGCACTGAGAAGGAACTCGGTTATGACCGAGAGAAACGCCGTGGCGTTCGGAGGAGCCGGGTTCATCGGTTGTCATTTTCTGCGACGTCTCGCGAACGTCGTGGCGTTCGGCGGAGCCGGGTTCATCGGGTGTCATTTTCTGCGACGTCTCGCGGCGAGTGGCCGTTACGCCCGCCTGTACAGCGTCGACATCGCCGAACCGCGATTTACCGTCCCCGGGATTTGTTATGTGAATTTCGACATTCGCAAGCCAATCCCTGCGCAGCTGTGTGGGGAAGGCTCATTCGATATCTTCAATTTTGCCGCCGTCCACACGACTCCTGGCCACGAGGATTGGGAATACTACTGGACCAACGTCCACGGCGCGACCAATGTTTGCAAGTTTGCGAGCGATGTCGGCGCTGACTATCTGCTCTTCACCAGCACCATGATGGTGTATGGTCCAACCGAGGCCCCCAAGGATGAGGACTCCCTTCTGGAGCCGGTCAATGCCTACGGCCGTTCGAAAATCCTCGCCGAGGGCATCCACCGCCTATGGCAATCGGAGCGTCCTGACACGCGGCGGCTGACGATCGTGCGGCCAGGCGTCGTCTATGGGCTAGCCGAACGCGGCAATTTCACCCGTCTGTCCCGGGCCCTTAAGGGACGCCGCTTCGTCTATCCCGGCCGAACCGACACGGTCAAGGCGTGCGGCTATGTCGAGGATCTCATCTCATCGATGATTCAGATGGAAGAGCGCAACGAGGGTGTGTTCCTTTATAACTTCTGCCATCCGCACCGCTACACGAGCGCGGACATCTGTGCCGCCTTTTCGACTGTTGCCGGCTATCCCGCACCGCGATTTGTCGCTCCGTTCTGGCTGTTAGCTCTTATAGCTTTCGGTTTCGAGATGCTTTCGGTGCTCGGCTTCAAGACCGACATCAATCGCACCCGAGTGCGTAAGCTCTACCAGTCGACCAACATGGTACCGAGGCGGCTGCAGGAAGTCGGCTTTAGTTATCGGTACAATCTTGCTGATGGTTTGACCGCGTGGAAGGCGTCTTCGCGAGGGGGGGATTTCGATTGATGCGCGCCTAGGTGGTAAACGGAAAGCTTCGCTTTCGTTGTCGGTATCCCGGTGGTGTTCGCCATGTGCAGGCTCGAAGAGTAGCCGCGAGAAGTCTGGCGGATGATTCTATGAGACCCGAAACTACGCATCCTGAATTGACAATCCTCATGCCGTGTCTGAACGAGGCAGAAACTATCGCCACGTGCGTGAAAAAGGCATCGAGCTATTTGTCGAAGTCTAACATCCGCGGAGAGATATTGGTCGCCGATAATGGCTCGACCGATGGTTCCCGGGAGATTGCGCAAGGCCTCGGTGCGCGCGTCGTATCGATTTGTGAACGTGGCTACGGAGCAGCCCTGATCGGCGGCATTGGGGCAGCAAGAGGGCGCTTCGTGATCATAGGCGATGCCGATGCCTCGTACGACTTTTCGCAGCTCGATGGGTTCGTGGCCAAGCTGCGGGAAGGCTACGATCTTGTGATGGGAAATCGGTTCAAAGGTGGAATAGAGCCGGGGGCCATGCCTGCGCTCCATCGCTGGCTAGGCAATCCTGTTCTGAGTTTCATAGGGCGTATCTTTTTCAAGGCAGAGCTCGGCGACTTCCACTGCGGGCTGCGCGGCTTCAACACAAGCGCCATCCGCAATCTCAAGCTTTGCAGTCGCGGGATGGAATTTGCCAGCGAGATGGTCGTGCGGTGCCGGTTGGCACGCATGCGCATCGCGGAAGTGCCGACCACTCTGAAGAAAGATGGACGTTCACACCCCCCTCACCTGCGCACATGGCGAGACGGCTGGCGGCACTTGCGGTTCTTGTTGATATTCGCGCCCCGTTGGTTGTTCTTCTACCCAGGACTCGCTCTGCTGATCCTCGGAATTGCGATCTCGATCCTGCTTCTTCCCGGCCCAGTTTACATCACGCCGAACATCAGTCTCGACATTCACACCTTCCTGGTCAGCGCCGTCACCGTTTTGATTGGCATGCAGTGCATCTCTTTTGCAGTGGTGGTCCGTCGCTACGCCGCCGCCCGCGGACTACTGCCACGTTCGAAGGTCGTGGAGCGGTTCCTTGTTCCTCTCACATTGGAGCGAGTGCTGCTCGTTGCGCTGTTCATTGGCATGCTCGGTCTCGGCGGCATGATCTGGTGTGTCGCGCAATGGGTGGATGCGGGTTTTGGGCCGCTTCAATACGGTACGATGATCCGAGTATTGACGGTGTCAATCACGGGCATCGCTCTGGCGCTGCAGCTTGCCTTCACGGCATTCCTTTCTGCAATTATTGAGGTTGAGATATGATGGCGGTCTCCCCAAATTCACTGACCTGCATGGTTGAGGGCCTATGTCCAGTCACTGCAATGTGTGTCGTTGGCCAAATGCCATGATCGCTGGAAAGGACATTTTGAATAGAGCCCACGGTGCGCTCGTTTTCGGTCGGCGAGTACGAATTCTAGCGGCAAACCTAGCAAAAGAAATTCCTATCAGAGCTGAAGTGCTCGATGTCGGCACAGGTGACGGATCGATTGCCAAAGCAATCGCACTGCACCGGCCAGACATCAAAATTGAAGGCATCGACGTCCTCATCAGGCCCTATACACACATTCCGGTTCACCTATTTGACGGCGAGCATATTCCCCTCTCTGAAAAAACGGTCGACGTTGTTTCCTTCGTGGATGTATTGCATCATACCAGCAATGCCAGAATTCTTCTGCGTGAGGCAGCTCGGGTCTCTCGCCGTTACATAGTGATTAAAGATCATCTGCGAGAAGGTCCATTTGCCAAAGCGACCTTACAAGCGATGGATTGGATCGGTAACTACGGACACGAGGTCGTATTGCCATACAACTATCTATCAGAACAAGAGTGGTATGAACACTTTCGAGACACGAATCTCAGTACAGAACGCTGGACCGAAAGCCTGGGATTATACCCATTTCCGTTCTCGCTGGTCTTTGGCCGACGGCTTCACTTTATCGCACGTCTAACGATCTCGTCGCCTACCGACGCACCTTTCAGATGATGAGCATAACCCGAAAATTGATAAGGGAATTGCATAAGGGAAGCATTGCGTTAAGTTGTCCTGCCGAAACGGACACGCGCGGGAGGGCGGGCGATCGCTCGCTTGTGCATCGGTTTGGTGCCACGCCCTTTTTCGTGATCGGCGTGGGAGCAATCTTCTGTTTGATACCAGTATTCATCAACGGATTTCCTTTGGTATTTTCGGATTCCGTAGATTACCTAGTATATACCCCGCATCTTTATCGCAGCCCCTTCTATGCAGTTTTCATGTCTCTTTTTTATAGGAATCACTTCATCTGGACGCCGATTTCTCGCGTCTGCCGCAACCTTCGCCCTCGTTTCTGTGGTATTCGCCTTGCATGTTGTCTTTCGAACATGCCACGATCGTTATTGGTACGTGCGGGGGTCCTGTCAGTGCCATTGATGCTTTCTGATTCAGCATTCTTTCGCCTTATTTCCAGCAGGACATTCTCCTTGCTAACATGATCGAGCAAGGCCCAGCCCGACGCTATCTTCAAGAGACGTGCTCGGCCGCGGGTTACAAAATCTGTAGAATCGCCAAATCTGTGCCTACGACATCATACGAGCTCCTCTGGGCGACTGGCGCTTATCGAGAGCTCGGAGGATGCGACGGCATGCGAGAAGAAGCGATAATCGTCATTGGTACGCTCCGCTCCCGCTCGTGGGACGTGCTACTGATGGCGGTAAATGCCGTTGGTTCGTCCTTCGTCACACATGCGCCCGGCGCCGAATTGGGTCCGTTACCGAATCACAGCTCGATGACCGGTGTTTTGACCAAGAAATTTGGATTGTCTGCAGTTCACGCATACGAGGACAGCCTGGAATCACAAGATGCTGTGCCGCGCGCGCTGTTGCAAGCCATCGTCGATATCAGTTTCCCGATTGCCGCCGTCGGACGCATATTTGGTTTTCTACGCGGGTTCTGGGAAGCGACGGCACTCGCCATTCTAATACCTGCAGCCTACGCGATCAATAATACGCTTTCCGCTTTCGGATCTGAGGTATTCGATCGGTATCAAGCGAGGGTGGCGTGGCTTTTTGCTCTTGCAGGAGTGCTTATTACCATCCAACTCATCGATTCCAACCCCAACAGGAAGGTTCGACCTGGTAGGGGTGCGACGCAGGGGCGTCTGAAGTTGGCAAGGATCTTTACGCTATGCAGTCCGTAACCGACAACCTATTTCGTCGCAGGTCCGCTGACCGTGCCGAGCTACTGGGAGCATGAAATTGATGAGGTTCCATATGGATGGAGGGCCGTTGAGGGCGCAACCGATCGCCGGGGGAGAGGCAGGGGAAGCCCGTACGGCCGCGGTCGTAGCCCGTACCGTCGACGTGATAATCGCTGCCCGGAACCGATCAGATACGATCGAGCGCGCGATCCTTTCGGCGCTGACCGAGCCGGAAGTGCGACACGTCATCGTTGTCGACGATGGATCGACCGACGACACAGCAGCGCGCGCGAGGCAATGTAACGCCAATAGCGGTCGCGTCATTGTCGAGCGCCTACGCTCGAACCTTGGGCCGTCGGCTGCGCGGAATGTTGCGCTTAGGATTTCGACGGCTCCGTGGGTGACTATCCTTGACAGCGACGATTACCTCCTTCCTGGGCGAATCGGCGCGCTGCTGTCGAAAGCAGATGACTGGGACTTCGTTGCCGACGATCTCCTGCAAGCTCGCAGAAATCAGGTTGGTGAACAGACGCTAATGCCAATCCTGTTCGATCGGCATTTTGATCCTTGGCCCCTTAGCCTGGAGCAGTTCGTTCTCGGCAACGTGAACCGGCGTGGCGACTTGAGAAGGGAGTTGGGCTTTCTCAAACCATTGATCTGGCGTCCATTTCTTGACCTTCATCAGCTGCGATACGATGAACGCCTGCGACTTGGTGAAGACCATGCCTTGTATGCCCGTGCGCTTGCGGCGGGGGCTCGATTTCTAATCGTTCCAGCGGCGGGATACGTATCCGTTGTGCGGGACGATTCGATTAGTTCACGACACAGCCGGGAGGACCTCGAGCGCCTAAGGGACAGCGATGTAGAGCTGATGGCTAAGGCGACTTTAACCTCGAGCGAACACCGCGCCCTGAAAAAGCACTATGCAAGTGTAGATTGCCGGGTTCAATGGCTTGTGGTGATAGAGGCGGTCAAAGCGCGGAAATATGCGCGGTTCCTGGCGGCTTTCTGTCGCTCGCCAAAGGTATCTCTGTTTCTAATGGAACGCTTATTTGAAGAGCTGGTCCAAAGATTGCGGAAAGCTATCGCAGGTCGGCGGGCATTTTAGCGCAGTGATCCTAGGACGCATGTTCTCAGAGAGCGCTGCAGATCATGTGGCGGACCGAGCGCAAGGGAAGGAGGTCGGCGATTCTGTGCAGTTAGCGACCCTCAAAATGGTCCATCGATTGAGAATATCAGTGGTGTCGGCCCTGAGACACTGGGGTCATTACTCCCAGTTTTTCCGCTTCGCATTCGTCGTTGCCACATAGTTTGCACCGATGCGACAGTCTCCACATCGCCATCTATGTCTTGTGGACCAACCCCCTCATGGCCGATCGTGGTCGAGACGTTAGCGCTAATAGAAATGCTATCAAGGGGAGCAGCCACGCGACTCGAAGCGCGTATCGGCTGTGCGGCCCCGACAGCACGCCGCACACCGCTGCGTTCACCACTATCCCGACAATAACCCAGGCGCAAACGGACCTGGCTTCGGCCGTAAGGCTCTGCCGGAGGCGAGGCGACAACAACATATAGGTCGAAAAAGCGCCGCCGCATATAAACGTCACCAAAATCACGCCGGAAAAGAATCCCAAAGGCAACGCATGGCGGTAAGCCGCGCTCCGACGCAGTGTGTCGAGGTACTCGACCGGTATCTTGATCGCAAAGACGCGTTTCTCCTCCTCGTCGTATTCAAAATCTCTAAGTCTCAAGGCGCTTAGCTGCAAGCCGATGTTTCGAAGCGAAGCGGACATCTGCCCGTAATCGCAAACTTGGAAGCCGCTGCCCGGACACGTGTCGCGCAGAAATCTATAGCCAGGGCCATCTTCTATGATGCGAGCCATCAGGAACGGCAGGCGAAGAGGGCTAGCGCCGACTACACGCTGTACCGCGAAATCGAAAACGAGCTGAGCGCAGGCAGCGAGCAACAAAGCGAATCCGATGAGCCCCAATCCATGCCAGTTGCTCCATCGACGCGTTAGCAGATTCCACGTAAACCCAAGCAGTAGCAATGTCGCCGCGATCAGCGTGTGCGAGTCGTGAAACATCAGCGACGCTGCCAGCAATAACAGCCAAATTGAGTAGTCTACGGTGCTCAGGCGGCGAGGAAGGCCGATCAATACCGAACACCCGAGTATCGTCAGAGCCGCAAAAACATCTGGCATGAGAAAGCTAGCAAAGAACGAAGCGCTGGTCGTGGTTGCGATCACGATCCCGATCCACAGCAGGTGGGGCCACGTGGGCAGCTCCAGTGCGCGCAGCGCCCACGCTAAAGCGATCAGGAGAGCCAGCGCCTGCAAGGTGATCGATATCCAAAAGCCGCCAGTAACTTCGCCAAGATAAAGCAAGACACCGTAATACGGCGAGCGCCCTGAGAAGACTGTCTTGTCCTTGACCGAATTGACCCTCTTGGTGCCGGGATCATCGGCGGAATCTTGCCCGCCGCCGCCCTTATCTTCGGCAGATACCGACCAAGGCGTAGTGTGGTGAGTCAGGCTTTGGACGCCAAGATCGGCGGCACGAATGTATGCCGTCGTGTCGGGGAAGAAAAAAGGCTGTTCGTTATAGAACGCCGGCCAAATCATAATTCCCAATAGCAGTGCAAACACGAGGCTTTTGAGCGCTAGCATCGCAGGGTCCGATGCCGCTCACGGTCAAGCGCGGATGCAGTCGCGATCACACGCGACGTGCGGCTGGCGTCATTCACACGGCCGCCCACTTGATCAAGGGGATGCCTCTCGGCCACTAAATACATAGGTGCGTGCCACAAGATCATTGATGGACATGCCTGCGAGTGAGCCCTCGGCGAAATGCGCATTTTCGGCGCGTTCGTCCCTAGGCGTAGTCAGGTTTTAAGTCGGCAGTGTGGAGGCACGATTTACTCTGAGCGTGGGTCGTCGCCGTGGCCTTCTACATCCGTGCAGCCTGCATTCTGCGCTCCAGGTACAATCAGCAAACCAAATGCCTGCCTCAAAAGAAAGAGAATATTACAGTAAAAATGACTGTCAACGACCGTCTCCGGCCTCACTGAACGCGCATATCTCCTATGCGGCTGCTACCGGTGAACTATCAGCAATTGCGCGCCTAAAGGTCCAGACTGATAACGCGCCTAAAGGTCTAGACTGATAAAACGTAACCTGTTGGTCCGACTCGTTCCTTTCGTTTCCTTTCCGAAGATCCGGGGAGCCAAAAATGAGCGGCCCAACAACTTCTCTGATTTATGAGTATTAGCCCTAATATGGGGCCGCTACCATGATCCGCTGGTTGACACCGCAGTCAGATTCTATCGCCTCTCGTTCTCGATTACTTGCGCTCAATCAGCAGGAGCGTGTTTCCGGAACTACGGGGCGCGGACCTTTGGGGCCGGACCCAAAACGCTCTCCTCGTAAATTCTATCCAGAAGGGGAGAGGTCTTTCGGCTGTCAAAGAACTTTTCGGCAGTCGCCCGCGCATTCTGCCGCATCGTCGCAAGAAGGCCTGAGGTTTCGCAATATAGAGCTACCGCCTCGACCAGGTTGCGCGCCATGCGCTCGATCTCGTTGCGGTACAGTGCCTCGAATACCCTGCTATCCTTGTCAGACCGGCCGGCGTGGATCCATTCACCGTAGGCATTGACCTCAAGCGGCACGGTCAATCCATTGTAACCGTGTACGATAAACTCCGGCAATGCTCCTTGGGGTGTAGCGATGACCGGTGTACCGACAGCGAGAGACTCGATGGCGCCGAACCCGAACGTATCGCTCAGCGTCGTCAGGATCGAAAAGTCCGCACCACGTAAAGCCTCAATAACCATTTCGTTCGGCAAGGACTTATCGAACGTGACGTTATCATTCTGCAACAGTTTGAAATACTGATCAAAAAAAGTCCTATCACGTGGGTCGGTCCAAATGTTACCGCCTGCCTGGAGAGAGGAAATGATGTGGAAATGTAAGGGCATCCGGCGCAGACGTGCCAGTTCGGCGGCCCGCACCGCCACCGCGCCTCCTTTTCGTCCGAAATGCGAGCCAACAAAAACGAGCTTTATGGGGGTTTGCCGGGTTCGGGGTTCATTTTCGTACTCCGGCAAGATGATGTTCGGATAAATGACCTGGAGTTTTCCTGCCAGCGCATCGAATTCTTCAGTGCCTGCGTGCGTCGCAAGGAAGATTTTCTTGGCGCATTCTGACCAAGCAATAATCCTGCGGCACGAAGGTGCCGCCAATAGCCCCCGCATATACTTAAAGAACCTGCTCTTTTCGCCCCAAAAATACCTAGGTAAATGAGACTCGAATGATATAACAAATTTTTTTTTGGTTAGAATTGGAATTCTATTGATGGTGTGGATCAGGTCGCAGCGAGTTGGCCACAAAACGGTGATCCCCTCAATGTGAGGAGACACTCTGTGGGTAGGAACAAAAATCGTCGGGCGGATGGTATGCCGCGACGGCTTTGGAACGTTGAATTTTGTCGAATAACGGTCCCGTGTAACCGCAACGATCAGCCCGCCTTTCATTGCTGCCCCGTTAGCGCAAGCCGATTACAGTTTGTCCGCTTGACGTCAGTCGCCCCCGCGAGGTCAATCCTTGTTGCCATTCCCACTACCTATCAGCGACTGCAGCAGCGGCTCGCGCCACGCCAACGCAATTGGATCATACGCTCCAAAAGTAGCGCAAAATTCCCAGTACGCCCAGCTGAACCTGTGCTTTTGGGCCTCGTTAACGGCGGCGCGCGTCCATCGCACCCGCGACGCCATGTCTGCCTCCTCATAGCTGCCGAACTCCCCAACGTACAACGGCCGCCCGGTTTTTGCGGCCCACGCCGCCGCATCGTCAAAGTCTCGCGCCATTACGTCGCGCTCCTGTGCAGAACCTGTCCAGGTTGTGCCCTTCCACGCATCGCTACCGGGGACCCAACCAGCTCCTTGGTGGGTGAACTGGGGTGGAGAATAGTAATGGAAGGTGGCGATCAGATGCCGGTCCTCTTCCGGCAGGTACAGCTTGTCGAGATGACGGAGGTCGTTCCCATTCGCCGGGCCGACGATAACCATCCGCGCCGGATTCGTTTCGCGCACGGCGTGGAGGAGTTCCGGGAAGACGCCCTGCCATTGATCATCCGTCAATTGGCGGACCGGCTCGTTCAGCAGTTCGAAGTAAAGGCGATCCGAGTAGCCGCGATAGTGCTGCGCAATCTGCTTCCACATGCCGACGAGGCGCGGCAGATGTGCGACGGGGTCTCTGTTCATTTCATCATAATGGTGCACATTGATGACGGCCACGAGGCCACGCGATAGGGCTTGATTGACCGCCCAATCCACCCGACCGAAGAACATGGGTTCGATTGCATACGGGGGCTGGGTCCCGGCATGTGTGGACCAGCTGATCGGAATCCGCACCGAGTTGAAACCGGCATTCTTGATGTCCCGGAAATACCGAGACTTCAATGTGATACCCCAGGCCCCCTCTTGCGGCGCTTCGAGAGCGCTACCCAGATTGATGCCTCGCCCGAGCAGGCGGTTGTAGTGCCGGGCTTCATCTTCGGCACTGAAGACGGGAGTGTTGATCGCCGGAAGAAAGGCAACCATTACAATAGCCGTCGTTGCCCCACTAGACCACGGATGGAACGCGGGACGGCGAATCGCGGTAGTGAGCCGTTTACAGAAATGAATGAAGTGCGCATGAACATTGGCCCCAGATAGACCGCTCGGGAAGATACCGGACATCGCGTAATCCTTAGCGCGGAGCGGACAAATTAGGCGAATTGGACGAGCGCAAGCCTAGCGCCACACCGACTGCGAATCCAGCAGGTCGCAAGACGACGAAAGCGAAGTCGGCGGCGCCTCCGGTCTCGGTTGCTCGTCGCCGAAATTGGCTTTTTGAGTTGGTACGGCTTTATGCGTGACTATGCCGGAGGTGACCGTGCTTGAGGCGATTGAGAGCAGCAGCGGCCACGAGCCCCTCGGTCGGGGATATCATTCTTGGCACTTAGCGGCGAGTGCCTGAACAACTGCACCTCGGAGGCCCGACGCTCGGCCTCGTTCTCGCCCGGTGCCGCGTCTCGGACGCGGGAGCGGAGGTGATGTCACAGGATTGTTCCTAGGGATATTCCCATGACAGGGGGCGATTGAGGTGATCACGTCACTGCAATGTCGCCGTCGCTGGTCGGAGAATGGAGAAGGAACGGATTTGTTGCAGCGGCGCTGAAGCATGGGACCGTCGCGTCTGCGGCTGCGCGCCCCGCCCCCACGGCAAGTCGCAGCCCGCTCGCCGGCATGCGATCACGTGCGCCTTCCGGGTGGATGCGCTAGTCACGGAAATTGACATTTTTTGCCGCTGAGCCGCAACTCAAAGCAACCGAGTCGGCGCCTTGGGCGGCGGAGGGACAATGGGTGCGCGAACGTTAGCGGGCAAGACTCTGTGAGCGTCCCGGATATGGACCAAAA
>WNFF01011478.1_pt1 | contig 12715 bp, 11 predicted proteins | sample 5400441 | NCBI WGS metagenome assembly WNFF01 (sample SAMN13153345, study PRJNA577476) | soil metagenome | isolation source: 120 cm saprolite under Douglas fir tree site 2 hole 3 replicate 1 | place: USA:California | collected 2015-04-18
GCGGCTCGATGGGCGACAACGCGGTCATCGTCGAGGGCGCGCGCCAGGACTCCGAGCGACAGCGGGCGGCGCTCTACTCGACGGTGCACGGAGCCGGGCGGGTGATGTCGCGCACCGCGGCGCGGGGCAAGGTGAACCGCAAGACGGGCGCGCTGATCACCCCGGGCAAGGTGACGTGGGAGATGCTGCGTCATTGGGTGGGCGAAAAGGGCGTGATCCTGCGCGGCGGTGGACTGGACGAGTCGCCGCACGCCTACCGGCGTCTGCCGGACGTGCTGGCGGCCCAGGGGGACACGATCACGGTGCTGCATACGCTCACGCCGCTCATCGTGGTGATGGCGGGAGAAAACGAGTTCGATCCGTACCGGGATTAGCCGCGCCGGACGCGGGGTCCGGGACCGGAGCTAGGCGAGCACCTGCTGCAGCAGCCCGATCAGCGCGTCCTTGTCCACCGGCTTCGTGAGGAAGCCCGCCGCCCCTTTGCCCTTCGCGTCGGCCTCGAGCCCCGGGAACAGCGTGGCGGTGACGATGATGGGACGCCCTGCGCCTTGGGTGACTTCTGCAGTCGCTCGAGCAACTGCAACCCTCCGCCCGCCGGCATGTTGAGGTCGAGCAGGATCACGGCGGGTCCCTCGCGCTGGGCGAACATGAGGCCCTGCATCGCGTCGAACGCGACGACCGGGGCGTACCCGGCCACCTGCAGCAGGGCCGAAATGAATCCGATGAAGCTCGCGTCGTCGTCGATGACCAGGACTTTGGGCCGCGTTCCCATGCGTCCCGACCTCAGCGAGGTTCGGTGAGTCGCCGGTAGGCACCGAGGTGGCGCAGCGCGGCGGCCCGTTTCCCGACCCTATCATACAATCTTCCGACATTGTAGTGGGCGTCCGCGAGGCCGGGATCGGCGCTCAGCGCCGCGCGATAGGCCTCGATCGCGTCGGCGGGCTGGTCCAAGTCTTCGAGCGCGATCCCCAGGTTGAAGGCCGCGGTGGCGTGCTCGGGTGCCTCGCGCAGCGCTAGCCGGTAGTGGCGCGCCGCCTCGGTGACGAGCCCCTGCTCGTGGAGCAACCGGCCGAGGTTCACGTGCGCGTCCGCGTGATGGGCGTCGAGCTCGAGCGCGCGGCGGTAGGCGTCGCGCGCCTCGGCTGGGTCGACCGCCTCGAGCTCGAGGCCGAGCTCGTACCAGTCGTCGGCGTCGAGGTCGCGCTCGGCACGGCGCGCCGCGGCGGCGGTGCGCCGCGCCATCGGCGCCGCGCGGGTCGCGAGCTCGGAGACGGCGAAGTCGAGATGCAGCTGGCCGGATTCCGGGTTCCAGGCGGTGTCGCCGTCGCTCACCACGATGCGCTCGCCCTCCGCCACGATCCGCAGCTCGGCGAGCGAGCGGCCGCGCGGCAGCTCGCGGCGCAGCCGCTGCAGCGTGCGACGGATGCGGCGGGTGGGGATGCGGGCTGCCACGAGAGCCTTGGCGGTCCGCAGGATCACGAGGTCTTGGAAGGAGAACTGTAGGGCGCCATGGGCGCCGCGCCCGGGCGTCAAAAAACCGTCGCGCGCGAAGCGCCGTACCTGCGCGACGGTCAATCCCAGCAGCTTGGCGACGTCGGGGGAGGTGTATCCCTTCATCCCGTCCCGCTACCCTCTCGCACCTCCCACTTTCCGCTTCGCGATGGGCGCCACCTTGGCCACGGCCTTGCGCTCGACGCGCTTCGCCGGCTTGCGCTCGCCCGCCGTGCCCTTCGCCTTGAGGCTCGCCTTCAAGGCCTCCATCAGGTCGATGATCTGGGTCTTGGGCGCCTCGGTCGGCTCCTCGGTGATCTCCTCGCCCTCCACCTTCTTCTGGATCAGCTCGAGGACGCGCTTGCGCACGTTGTCCTCGTAGGCCTCAGGATGAAAAGCGTCGGACGCCGCCTGCTCGACGAGCTGCGTGGCGAGCTGCAGCTCCGTCTTCTTGACCTCGATCTTCGGGATCGGCACGTCGGCGATGGTGCGCACTTCGTTGGCGTAGCGCAACTGCTCCATCACGAGCCCGTTCGCCTCGGGGCGCACCGCCACGACGTACTGCTTGCCGCGCGCCGCGTACTGGCCGACCGCCACGCGGTGCGTCTGACGGAGCGCTTCCGCGAGCAGGCGATAGGCGCGCTCGCCGCCCTTGTCGGGTCCGAGGAAGTAGGACTTCTCGAGATAGACGCGGTCGACTTGCTCCGCGGGGACGAACTCGGCGATGTCGATGGCGTTGGTGGACTTCTCCTCCAGCGCCTTCAGCTCGTCCGGTGTGAAGATGACGTATTGACCCTTTTGGAACTCGTAGCCCTTCACCATCTCGTCCTTCTCGACCTTGTCGCCGTCCTTGGAGCAGACATACTGCTGCTTGAGTCGGGCGCCGTCCTTCTTATGCAGCCAGTTGAAACTGACGGCGGCCGACGCCTCGCCGGTCGAGAACAGCTTCACCGGCACGGACACGAGGCCGAACGACAGAGTCGCCGACCCGATGGGATGTGCGCTCATAGCTCCACAATGCGCTCGAAGGGGCCTTATGATAAGTTTGCTGCCCCATGGGTGCAAAGGGGAAGGCCCGAGCCGATCCGTTAAGTACTTACCGCGCAAAGCGGTCTCTCGACCGCACGCCGGAGCCCGGGGCGCGTGCGGCGCCGGCCAGCCCCTCGGCCGGCGGCCTGTTCGTGGTGCACATGCATGCCGCCCGCCGGCTGCACTGGGACCTGCGCCTTGAGATGGACGGCGTCCTCAAGTCGTGGGCCGTCCCCAAGGGGCCGTCGCCCAATCGCGCCGACAAGCGTCTCGCGGTCCACGTGGAAGACCACCCGCTCGAGTACGGCGACTTCGAAGGACTCATCCCCGAAGGCAACTACGGCGCGGGCGCCGTGATCGTCTGGGACCGGGGCGTGTGGGTGCCGCTCGAGGACGCGCACGAGGGGATGCAGAAGGGCAAGCTGCTGTTCGAGCTGCGCGGCTACAAGCTGCGCGGCAAGTGGACGCTCGTGAAGATCAAGCGGGGCGAGAAGGAATGGCTCCTCATCAAGGAGAAGGACGGCTACGTCCAACCGGACAGCGCCCTCCCACCGGAGTCGGTGCTCTCCGGCCTGACGGTCGAGGAGCTGAAGGCGGGGAAGGACCGGGCGGAGCCGATTGTGAAAGAGCTCGCGCGGCTCAAGGCGCCGCGCCGCGCGGTCCGGCTGGAAGAGGCCGAACCGATGCTCGCCGAAGTGCGCGAGCGGCCGTTCTCGAAGCCGGGATGGCTGTTCGAGCTCAAGCTGGACGGCTACCGCATCCGCGCCGGCAAGGAGAACGGCGTCGCGCGCCTCATCACCCGCAACGGGCACGACATCGCCGCGCAATTCCCCGAGATCGCCCGCGCCGTGGCGGCGCTGCCCTACGAGGGCTTCATCCTGGATGGCGAGCTCGCGGTGCCGGACGAGTCGGGCCGGCCGAGCTTCCAGCGGCTCCAGAACCGCGCCGGGCTGACCCGGGCGCTGGACGTGCGGCGGGCAGCGGTCGAGACGCCCGCGGTGCTGTACGTGTTCGACCTGCTGGCGTTCGCGGGCTCCGACCTACGACCCCTGCCGCTCGAGCAGCGCAAGGCGATCCTCGCGCGGGTGCTCCCGCACGTGGGACCGCTCAAGTATGTGGAGCACTTCGAGAAGGACGGCGAGGCGCTGTACGAGCAGGTCGTGCAGCTTGGCCTGGAAGGAATCGTCGCGAAGAAGGCGGATTCGCCCTACCGCGCGGGCCGCTCGTCCAACTGGGTCAAGATTCGCGCCGACCGAACCGACGACTTCGTGGTGGTCGGGTTCACGCGGCCCAAGGGATCGCGCTCGGGGTTCGGCGCGCTCGACTTGGGGGCGTACCAGGACGGGAAGCTCGTCTACGCCGGGCGGGCCGGGAGCGGGTTCACCGCGGCCCAGCTCAAGGAGGTGAGCGCCGCGCTGGAGCGGAGCGTCCGCCCGACGCCGGCGTTCTCGGGCCCCATCCCGCAAGACCCCGGCCACACGTGGGTCGAGGCGACGCTCCTCGCCGAGGTCAGATACAAGGAGTGGACGGACGAAGGGCTGCTCCGTCAGCCGGTGTTCGTCCGCTTCCGCGACGACAAGCCGATCACCGAGGCCGCGACCCGCGGCGCCGCCGCCCCGGGGCGCGGCGCGCCGAACGGCGACGCAGCGGATGGTGACGCACCACCGGCGCGGACCGGAACCGTCGCCCCGCCTCCGAGGGAGGTCAAGTTCTCGAATCTGGACAAGGTGTTCTGGCCGGACGAGGGCTATACCAAGGGCGATTTGATCGAGTACTACCGCGCCATCTCTCCCTGGCTGTTGCCGTACCTGAAGGATCGGCCCGTGGTCCTCACGCGCTATCCCGACGGCATCACGGGCAAGTCGTTTTTTCAGAAGGACGCACCGGGCTTCGTCCCCGACTGGATCCGCACCGAGCGCATCTGGAGCGAGGACACGCAGCGCGAGATCGACTACTTCGTATGCGAGGACGTCGAGTCGCTCCTCTACATCATCAATCTCGGCACGATCCCCCTGCACGTGTGGGGGAGCCGGATCCAGGCGCTCGAGCAGCCGGATTGGTGCATCCTCGACTTGGATCCCAAGGAAGCGCCCTTCGATCATGTGGTCCGGATCGCGCGCGCCACGAAGTCCCTGTGCGACGACCTCGAGCTGCCGAGCTTCATCAAGACCAGCGGCTCGACCGGACTGCACGTCCTCCTGCCACTCGGCGGGCAGTGCACCTACGAGCAAGCCCGTACGCTCGGCGGGCTGCTGGCTCGCGTCATCGCCGCCGAGCTGCCCGACATCGCCACGGTGACCCGGCAGGTGGGCAAACGCGGGGCCCGCGTGTACCTGGACTACGTGCAGAACGGCCACGGACGCCTGCTCGTTGCGCCGTTCAGCGTCCGGGCGCTTCCGGGGGCGCCGGTGTCGATGCCGCTCGGCTGGAGCGAAGTGACCCCGAAGCTCGACATCAAGAAGTTCACGATCAAGACGGCGCCCGCTCGCATGCAGCGCCGCAAGGACGACCCGCTCCGAGCGGTCCTCGAGCTGAAACCGGACCTCGTGCACGCGCTGGAGCAGTTGCATGCCCGTGTCGGCTGAGCTCGCGATCGCCGTCGGTGACGAGGCCGGTCCGGTGTCGGGCTTGCTCGCGCGGCCCGAGCACGCGCAGGCGCTGTACGTGCTGGCGCACGGCGCGGGCGCCGGGATGCGCCATCCGTTCCTGGAGCGCATGGCCGAGCGGCTCGGCGAGCGCGCCATCGCCACGCTGCGCTACCAGTTCCCCTACATGGAGCGGCGCGCGCGCCGTCCCGATTCCCCGGTCGTGGCGGAGCGGACGGTGCGGGCGGCGGTCATGGAGGCGACGCGCGCCGCACCGGGGCTGCCCCTCGTGGCGGGGGGGAAGTCGTTCGGGGGGCGCATGACGTCGATGGCGCAAGCGAATCAACCGCTCCCCGGCGTGCGCGGGCTCGTCTTCTTGGGCTTCCCACTGCACCCGCCCGGCCGGCCCGGGACCGCGCGAGCGGAGCATCTGTTTCGCATCGACGTGCCGATGCTGTTCCTGCAAGGCACGCGCGACGAATTCGCCGACCTGGAGCTGTTGCGGCCCGTGATCGAGCGCCTGGGCGAGCGAGCCACGCTGGCGCTGGTCGGGAGGCCAGATGCCGAAGTACTGGATCGTCAAGACCGAGCCCTCGACCTATAGCTACGATGACCTGGCGCGCCAGCAGACGGCCACCTGGGACGGCGTTCGCAACAATCTCGCGCTCAAGCACCTACGGCTGATGCAGCCCGGCGATCGCGTGCTGGTCTATCACACGGGGGATGAAAAAGCCGTCGTCGGCGTGGCGGCTGTTGTGTCGGAGGCGTATCCCGACCCCAAAGAGCGCGATCCGAAGCTCGCAGTCGTGGACCTGAAGGCGGCGGGGAGACTGCCGAAGGCGGTGAGTCTAGCCCAGATTAAGGAAGACCGCGCGTTCGCCGACCTGGGGCTCGTGCGCATGGGTCGTCTCTCGGTGATGCCCGCGTCGCCCGAGCAGTTCAAGCGCCTGCTCGGGCTCGGTGGTATGAAGTGAGCACGTGTCTCGTACGTGAGGATGGGTCTCATGGGCAAGGGTGACATTCGCACCAAACGCGGCAAGATCTTCCGCGGCACCTACGGCAACCGCCGCCCCAAGAAGAAGAATCGCAAGCGGACGCCGGAGGCCGCGAAGACGAGTAAGGGCGACGGGCAATGAACAGCGTCATCCTCGCGGCGCTGCTCTTGATCCGAGCCGCGGCGTCCGCGGGGCCCGCGATGCGGGTGGCGCCCGTGCAACCGGGTGATCGCTGGCAGATGACGCTCAGCGACGGGACGATCCTCTGGGAGATCCGCCTCGTGCGGTTCAGCCACGACACGCTGGTGGTGCGCCATGCGGACTCGACCTACGCCTTCCCGATTGCTCGCGTCGACGAGCTGCGGCTGGTGCAGAAGTCGGTGCGCCACGTGGGGGCCGAGCCAGGCCGCTACGGGGGCGTGCTCGGCGGCACCGACGACGAGGTGTACCGGCTCACGCTGTACAGCGTGAGCGAGCGCCGGCAGATCGTGGAGCAGGTGTTCAAGGAGCATCCGCCGGACGGCGCCGCGTCGCCGCCCTGATCACCCGGCGCTCGGGCGCCGCGACTCGATCGCGAGCTGGCTCGGGGGCGGCGTTCCCGTAGGTTTCACGCGGTGACCGCGGCATCCACTCAGCCCATCCGGCGCATCCTGCTCGCCGACGCCGACGCGTTCTACGTGGCGGTGGCGCGCCTCGTCGACCCCGAAGGCGCAGGCAAGGCGCGGCTCTTGATCGTGGGCGGGGCCGCCGCGAGCCGCGGCGTCGTCACGTCCGCCTCGTACGAGGCGCGCGCCTACGGCGTGCGCTCGGCGATGCCGATGGCGCGCGCCATGCGACTTTGTCCCGGTGCCACGGTCGTCCCGGTGCCGTGGGCGGCGTGCGCCGAGCAGAGCCACAAGATCGCGAGCGTGCTGCGAGGGTTCACGCCGACGGTGGAGCAGGCGTCCAGCGACGAGTTCTACCTCGATCTGTCCGGCACCGAGCGGCTCTATCACGGCGAGCCGCTCAGCGCCACGGCACGCCGGATCCGCGACGTCGTGGTGGCGGAAACCGCGCTCTCCGTCTCGATTGGGGGCGGCACCTCGAAGCTCGTGGCCAAGCTCGCCGCGAGCCGCGCGAAGCCCCGGCCGGGAGTCCCCGCGGACGGTGTCTGCGTGGTCGCGCCCGGAGCGGAGGCGGCCTTCCTGCTCGAGTTCGCGCTCGCCGAGCTGCCGCAGGTGGGGCCCAAGTTCCAGGAGCGCCTCGCCCGGCTGGGTCTGCATACGGTGCGGGATGTCGTGACGCACGGGCAAGAAACGCTCATCCGTGAGCTGGGCGAGCGCGAGGGGAGGTGGCTTTACCAGCAGGCGCACGGCGTCGATCACGCCGCCGTCGAGCCGGACCGGGAGGCCAAGTCGGTGAGCCGGGACGAGACGTTCCCGGTCGATCTCGACGACGACGACGCGCTCGCCGCGAAGCTGCTCGCGCTCGCCGACCGGGCGAGCGCCGACCTGCGGGACGCTGGGCTCCTGGCGCGCACGGTGACCGTGAAGCTGCGCGATGCCGACTTTACCACGCGCCAGGCGAGTCGCACGCTCCCCGACCCGGTGCAGGCGGACCGCGTCGTCTACTCCATCGCACGCGGGCTGTTGCACAAACTGCGGCGCGCCCGGCGCACTCCTGCTCGGCTCCTAGGCGTGGCGCTCTCGCAGCTCGTGCCGCTCGCGGCGCCTACGCAGCTCACGCTGCTCGATGCGCCGTCCGACGCCATCGCGGAGAGCGAGCGCGACCGCACGATCTCCCAGCTGATCGACCAGGTGCGGGAGCGCTTCGGCCCCGACGCGCTGGGACGCGCCGGGAGTCGCTGACGCCGCCCGCGCCTTCGCACCGTCGGTTCAATCCCTCACATCGCGCCTAAGGTCGTCGCGGCCTTGTTGACGTCGCGCGGCTTGACCCAGAGGATCGCGCCGTAGCGCCCCATCCCCGAGCACACGCCGGTGACGGCGGTGACGTTGATCTTCGCCGCCCCGAGCCGTCCCAACACGCCGGCCAGCACGCCGACCCGGTCCTCACCGTCGAGCAAGAAGGCCGTCTTCGGCTTCGATAGCTTGATCTTCGCGCCCTGCGCGGCCGCGGTGAACAGGGCCGCGTCCGCGGGGACGAAGTCCACTTGCGCCTTACGCGCGCTCGGGAACGCGTGCACCGCGAGCAGGTTCACGCCCGCGCGCCTGAGGACATCGAGGAGGCGAACGCCTTCCCCGGGTTTGTCGGGTATGGTGGTGTAGTAATAGCTCACCTTCCGGATCGTGTCGGCCATTGGGGCCTCCAATTGTGAATCGCCTGCTTGACTATGGCCCGCCCTCGGGCCGGCCGCCAGATGACGGTCTCAGCGCACGTAGAACGCCGTGCGGCTCAGCCGCCCGGCGCGCTCGAACCACACCGTGGCCGCGCCGCCGCCCGCCGCCGCCCCGAAGGCACGGCGGAGATCGTCGGCGCTCGAGACGTGCACCCGGTTGACCTGCAGGATCACGTCGCCCGAGCGGAGCCCCGTCGCCTCCTCCATCTCGTCGGGGATGTCGTAGATCAGCGCGCCGTGGTCGCTCTGGATGCCGCGCTCGGCGCGCACCGCCGCCGTCACGGTTACGAGCTTCATGCCACCGAGCACCGACACCTTCTCCGCGAGGGTCGTCGGCAGGTCGGTGACCGGGAGCCGGGCGGTGCGGCCCTCACTCCCACCCCCGCTCCCACCCTCACGACCGCCGCCCTCGGCGGCGTGGCGGTAGCTCACGTTCAGGGTGTCGCCGGGCCCGGTGTCGAGCAGGACCGCCTCCCAGTCGAGGAAGGTCCGGAGCCGATGGCCGCGCGCGCTGACGAGCACGTCGCCGCCCGCGAGGCCCGCGCGAGCGGCCGGGCCGCCCGCGGCCACTTGGGTCACGCGCAACCCGCCGACGCGCTTCCAGGCCCGGAGATCGTCGGCGCCCGCCACGTCGAGCCCGACCCAGGCGCGCCGCACCTTCCCGAAGCGCCGTAGCTCGTCGGCGACGCGCAGCGCCCGCTCGATGGGGATCGCGAAGCCGATCCCCACCGACCCGCCGGAGCTCGTGAAGATCGAGCTGTTGACACCGACCACCTCGCCCAGCGCGTTGGCGAGCGGGCCGCCCGAGTTGCCCGGATTGATCGCGGCATCCGTTTGGATCATGCCGACATAGATCCCCGACTGGCCTTCGGAGGGCAGCAGGTTGCGGCCCACCGCGCTCACCACCCCGGCCGTGACCGTGGGCTCGGTGTTGCCGAGCAGATAGGCGAACGGGTTCCCCACGGCGACGACCCACTCTCCAATCAGCAGGTCGGTGCTCTTGCCGATGGGTGCGGCCGGAAGTCTCGCCCCGGCGATCTTGAGGACCGCGATATCGGTGAGCGGGTCTTCGCCCAGGACCGTGACCGGGAAATCGCGGCCGTCGCGCGTGGTGACGACGATCTGCTCGGCGCCTTGGGTGACGTGCTGATTGGTGATCACCACCCCGTCGGGCGAGATGATGAACCCGGAGCCGTACGCCTCGATCACCTGGCCCGCGCCGCGCGGCATGAAGAACAGGTCAAACGGGTCCTGCGAGGGTTGCCGTTCCCGCCGCAACACGTTGACGCTCACCACGGCGGGCGCGAGTCGAGCTGCCGCCGTAACGATGGCGCTGCGGCGGGAGTTGGCCGGTTGCTGGGCGGCGAGGTGCGGCCGCGGCGACACGCCCCCGACCAGGGTTGCGAAGAGCAAGCAGGCGTTCCTCATGGGGGAAATCTTACACGCTTGACGCGCGTCGGGCTCGCCTGTAGATCAGCGCCCCAGGCCCAACGCCGCCTCCAGTCGATTCGTATGGGCACAGGCAGAGGAGCATCCCGTTCGCTTCGAGCGACCCACCCAGGAGCTTGTGCAATGCCCCGCATGACTCGCCGTCACGCCAGTCTCGTGTGCGTGTTTCTCTCGGTCACCGGCGCCGGGCGCGCTGCCGCCCAGGGCCCCACCAAGGCGCAGCCGCGTCTCGCTGCCACTGCTCGCGCCGCGCCGGGGGACGCAGCCGCCGCGCTCGGCGCCGACTCGCTCAATAACCTCAAGTTCCGTAACCTCGGCCCGTCCGTCGGCGGCGGGCGCGTGGCCGCCGTCGTCGGGATTCCGGGGCAGCCGAACGTGTACTACGTGGGCGCGGGCGCCGGTGGCGTTTGGAAGACCAGCGACGGGGGAAACGCCTGGACGGCCGTCTTTGCGGAGCAACCGACGGCCTCGATCGGCGCGATCGCGCTGGCGCCGTCCAACCCGAACGTCGTGTGGGTCGGCACGGGCGAGGGCAACCCGCGCAACGACGTGGTCGACGGGCGCGGCGTCTTCATGTCCCCCGATGCCGGCAAGACGTGGCAGGCGATGGGGCTCCGCGACGTGGGTCAGATCACCCGCATCGTCGTCGATCCCGGTAACCCCGACGTCGTGTTCGTCGCCGCGCTTGGTCACGTGTGGGCGCCGCACCCGGAGCGGGGCGTGTTCCGCACGGCGGACGGGGGGAAGACCTGGCAGAAAGTGCTGTTCGTGAACGATACGACGGGGGCCGCGGATCTGGTCATGGTGCCGGGCAACCCGCGCGTGCTGTTTGCTGGGATGTGGCAGTTCGTGCGCCATCCCTGGGAGCTCGTCTCGGGCGGAGCCGGGAGCGGGATCTTCCGCTCGACCGACGGCGGCCTCACCTGGGAGCGCTTGAAGGAGGGGCTGCCCGCGGGGCCGCTCGGCCGTATCGCGTTGGGCATCGGCGCCACGAACTCGGCGCATGTGTACGCGCTGGTCGAAGCCAAGCGGGGCCTGCTGTGGGACTCCCGTGACCTGGGCGATCACTGGGCGGCGGTCTCCGACAATCACGCCCTCGACGCCCGCCCGTTCTACTTCTCGCTGATCACGGTTTCCCCCGTCGACGACCGGAGAGTGTTCTTTTCCTCCTACCTGCTGCTCGAATCCGACGACGGTGGCAAGACGACGCGGCCGATCGACCGCGGCGTGCACGTGGACCACCACGCGCTGTGGATCGACCCCACGAACCCCGAGCGCATGCTCCAGGGCAACGACGGCGGTGTGTACGTCACCCAGGACGGTGCGAAGAGCTGGCGCTTCCTGAATAACTTGCCGATCGAGCAGTTCTACATGGTGGCCGCCGACAACAACAATCCGTACTTGCTGTGCGGCGGCTTGCAGGACAACAATGCCTGGTGCGGTCCGTCGGCGGGCCCCGCGGGCCGCATCACCGGGTCCGAGTGGTTCACGGTGACGGGGGGCGACGGCGAGTACGCCATGCCGGCGCCGAGCGATTCCTCAACCCTGTACGTCGACTCGCAGAACGGCAACATCACGCGGCTCGATCTCAAGACCGGGCAGGCGCGGCTCATCCGGCCCTATCTGCGTGGCGTGAGCGAGACCAAGCCCGCAAACCTCGAATACCGCTTCAACTGGACCACGCCGATCGAGGTGTCGGCGACGGACGCGAGCACCGTTTACGTCGGCGGCAACGTCGTGTTCAAGACCACGGACGGCGGCGAGCACTGGTCGCCGATCAGCACCGACCTCACCCGCAACGACAAGACGAAGCAGGTGACGAGCGGCGGCCCGATCGAGTACGACATCTCGGGAGCGGAGTCCTACAACACCATTCTCACGGTCAACGTCGCGCCCACGGATCCGAACACCATCTGGGTCGGCACCGACGACGGCCTGGTGCAGCTCACCCGGGACGGCGGGAAGACGTGGTCGAATGTGGCGGGGCACTTTCCCCGCCTGCCTGCGGACGTCGAAGGGCGCGTGTACCAGATCGGCGTCTCACCGTTCGACGCCGCCACCGCGTATCTGGCGCTCGATCGCCACGAGCTCGATGACGGCCACCCCTACGTCTACAAGACGAGCGATGCCGGGAAGACATGGACGGAGCTGTCGCGCGGCCTGCCGGGCGATGCAGCGGTGCATGTCGTGCGCGAGGACCCCAACCTCCGCGGCTTCCTCGTGCTCGGCAGCGACGTGGGACTGTGGTACTCGCGCGACGCGGGCGCGACCTGGAAGCCCCTGAAGGCCGAGTTTCCGACCGTGCCGGTGTACGATGTGAAGTTCGTCAAGCGCTCGCACGACCTGGTCGTGGCGACGCACGGCCGCGGTCTGTTCGTGCTCGACAACATCAGGGCGCTCGAGGAGTTGACGCCGCAGGCCGTGGCGCAGGATCTCCACGTGTTCACGACCCAAGCAGCCGAGCTGCGCGTGCGCTCGCGCCGGGTCGGGGAGGCGCCGACCCGGTTCACCACGCCCAATCCGCCGAATGGGGCGGTCATCGACTACTACCTGAAGACCGCGCTCGACACGGGCGCCGCCGCCCCGGCGAGCGGAGCCGGCGCGTCCGTCCCAGGTCGTGACGGGTCGAAGCGCGGGAAGGTGATCGTCACCGTCACCACCGCGCAGGGCGACACGGTGATCGTCGACACGGGCGGGCCCGGCCGCCAGGGCGTCAACCGCTACGTCTGGAACCTACGCTACGCCGGCCCGACCAAGCTCACGTTCGAGAAGCCGAGGGAAGAGGAGGAGGAGAACCCGTTCCGGCAGAGCGGCGGGCCGCGCGCCGTCCC
>WNFF01003944.1_pt1 | contig 12713 bp, 11 predicted proteins | sample 5400441 | NCBI WGS metagenome assembly WNFF01 (sample SAMN13153345, study PRJNA577476) | soil metagenome | isolation source: 120 cm saprolite under Douglas fir tree site 2 hole 3 replicate 1 | place: USA:California | collected 2015-04-18
TTCCAGTTTGCGAGATAGATGCCGGAGCGGACGCGCAGTTGATCTCCGCCCGTCATCTTGAGGGCGGTTCGGTAAAACGCCAGCGCTTCCCGATAGCGCCTGTCGTCGTATTCCGAGATGGCATCGCTGATGAGCGACGAGGTGCCGATACGTTCGACATAGATCGGGTCGATCGGGTCGCCCGGTTTGGTGCCCTGACAGGCCTTGATGTAGATACTGGTGGCGGGATCGGTGGCCCAGACGGGGGTGTCCGCAAATGCCGGGGTCGGAGTCACATCGATCGCCTCCGGCTTGGCGCGGGCGACGCCCTTGGAGACGATGCTCTTGCTGCGAAGATCGGCAAGCGCAAGGCAAATCCGATAGACGTCGCGCGGTCCGTCCGCGACGCCGGCATTGTTGATCGCGGTAAAGGTACCGATCAGCACGACGGGGGCACGCAACAGCGCTTCGGTGGAGAATGGACGCACTTCGAAACGCGGGTAGGACTTCCTGACCAGCGCGACGATGCGCTCCTGCATCAATCGTGTTGCTGTCGATTGCGCTCCGCTGATGCCGTCGATCAGCGGGTCGATCACGAGTTCGATCTTTCCGTCGCCCGGCGGCACCGCGGCTTTCGAAAACAGATCATTGGCGGCCCGGAGCAGCGCGTCATCGAACAGCGCCGGTATCGGTGGAGGTGGCGGGCTCGGTGCGGCCTGCGTGGTTGGTGCGGCCTGTGGGCTCGGCGCAGCCTGTGGGAAGGCCGCCGTTACGCCGACCAGGAAACAGCAGGCGGTGGCTACGAGCAGGCTGGGCTTTCGCAGCAGCGTGGTCACGCGTCGCCTCCATGTCGCGGGAAAGTCTGACATACAAATGCCTCGGGTTGTTAAATCGCCTCGATGGCCCATTTCAATTTCCAAGCTGCGATCAGCGGCAGCCGCGCTGGAGAATATCACGATCGGCCGCTGAGATGTCGCCGAGTTGAGCGCGTGCGTTGATCTCCTGACAGGTTGATGCGGCCCGCCGCGGCGTCGCCGCCGCCGGCGCTATGGTTCGCTGCTGATCGAGCGCGAAAACCGGCAAGCGCTCGGTTTCCGCCGCGAGCCGTTTTTCCGCCCGCTCGCGTTCCGCCTGCGCCTTGGCCAGTCTTTCCGACATCGCAAGCTCGAGAGCCTGGCGTTCTTCGGCCAGCCTCGCCTTGTCGGCCTCGAATGCGGCAACCTGCGACGCCAGCCGTTCGCGCTCCGCCTTGGCTGCCAGTTCTTTCATCTGCTGCTCGCGCTCGCTGTCATCGCGAGTCCGAGCGGCGATCTCCGGCGCGCTGCCCGTATTGGCGCCCGCGGGGGCCGGCGACGTGGCGGCGACCGGAGGTCCGCCGCTTTTCGTGTCGGCCAATCGCTCGCGCGCATCCCGTTCACGTCGCTCTGCGAGCTCCGACGCGGCCTTTCGATAACCGGCCTCGGCCGTTTCGAGCTCCTGTCGCAGGCGGCGTTCCTTTTCCGCATATTCGCGGACCAGCCGTTCCCGTTCGCTGGCATTCTCGATGGCGTCCAGACGCGCCCGCGCGGCATCGACCATCACGCTGGTGGGAAACCTCGAAATGAATGCCTTCAGGCCGGCAGCGTTTGCCGAGGGCCCCAGCTTTTGCCAGGCACCGACATCGCTTTCCTGGGGGTTGAGATAGAAATCCTGAAGCAGCGACACCGACAGTTCGGGAGTCTGTGCGCCACCGGTCTCGCGGTTGACGTTTACCGCGACACGGCGAAATACTGTCGCGACCTCCAATCCGGGAACCTGCATCTCGCGCACCAGTGCGGCGGTGAAAGGGCTGTTGCGCCCGGTGCCGTCGGCGGCGACGGCGTTGGGCTGCGTTGAATAGGCGATCAGCATTCCCTGCGAGCGTTCGATTTTGGCAAGGCCCCGCGTCATGCTGGCGCCACGACTGCCCTTGTTTTGAGCCAGGCTGTTCGCGAATGGGTTGTCGCGGCAGGCGTCCAGCACCAGTAGCCGAACACCGTCGGTATAGCTGAGCGCCTCGACGACATCGTCGACTTTGACCATCTCGAACGGCGTGAACGCGCCGTCATCGAGCTTCAAATCGACGGGAACCAGAAAGTTCTGACCGTTGATCTGCAGCCCGTGTCCCGAATAGTAGACGAGGCCCGCGTCGGCGCCCTTAAGACGCTGGGCAAAGCGGCCGAGCGCTGCCTGCATCGTCGACCTGTCGAGATCGCGGCCATCTATGACGGAAAAGCCCAGTCGCTTGAGCTGTTCGGAAATATCGTCGGCATCATTTCGGCTGTTACGAAGCTCGGGCACCGAGCGGTAGGCACCATTGCCGATCACCAGCGCGACACGCTGTTCGGCAGCGCAGGGTTCGGCGAAGAGGCCGACAGCGAACATGAAACCAATGGCGAGGCATCGGGCCGCTAAATTCATATCCATAATCCCGGCAGCTTATTCGAAGTGAGGCCCGTTTTCAACGCACGACCCCGCGATATGAGCGGCGAAGGATTTGTCCGGCAAGGCATTCGCAGCAAGGCGGGAGGCTTGTCCCGGAGCGGCTCACAGACTTCGGAGCGATCATCCGCTACGGCAACTTGTTCGCCCTGGAGGCCCATGTTAGCGTAATAGCGGAGCTGCTTATGTATCGATTTTTTTTCCGCGTTTGCCTTATTATTTTCGCGACAATAACTCTGGATCCGCATATCGAGGCCGGCGCGCAGCAACCCGCACCGGCGAGGAAGCCTTCGGCTCCGAATGCCAGGGTATTCTTTATCGATCTCAAGGACGGCGCGACCATCCCCTCCAGGATCAAGCTCCGTTTCGGGGTCGAGAACATGGAGATCGCCGCGGCCGGCGTCGCGACACCAAATACCGGTCATCATCACCTTCTCATCGATACTGCACTACCGCCGCTCGATCAGCCTATTCCGAGCGATTTCAACCACATTCATTTTGGCGGCGGCCAGACCGAGGCGGAAATCACCCTGCCCGCAGGTGAGCACACTTTGCAGCTCCTGTTTGGTGATCAGGCTCACACTCCACACCAGCCGCCGGTATTTTCCGAGGTCATCCACGTCAAGGTGGATCCGGTGACCGTTGAAAAGACCCGGACGCCCGCGCCGGCGGGTGCCAGTGTCTTTTTGATCGAGCCGGCGGATGGCGCGACGGTCGCGCGCAAGGTGACCGTGAAATTCGGTCTCTCCGGCATGGAGCTTTCGCCCGCGGGGACCAGCAAGCCCAATAGCGGGCATCATCACCTGCTGATCGATGCCCCGCTTCCCGCGTTTGATCGCGAGATCCCGAGCGACCTGGACCATGTGCATTTCGGCCGCGCCCAAACCGAGACGGAAGTCACGCTGACGCCTGGGGACCACACGCTGCAGCTTCTGCTGGGAGACCACGAACATCTTCCCCACGATCCGCCGATCTTCTCCAAGGTCATCCGCATCCATGTCGCGGATTCACCGGCGGAAAAGGCTCCGCCGGCCGCTGCAGCGGCTGGCCGCCGGCCTGCGCCGCCGGACGCCGCCGTCTATTTCATTTATCCGACCAACGGCGAGCGCATTTACCCGAACTCAACGATCCGGTTCGGCCTGCGCGGCATGGGCGTAGCGCCGGCGGGCGTCGTCAAGCCGAATACCGGCCATCATCACCTCTTGATCGATGTGGAAGCCCCGCCGCTGGATCAGCCGCTGCCGAGCGACTTAAGTCACATTCATTTCGGCAACGGCCAAACCGAGAAGAAAATTACGCTTTCGCCGGGAGAGCATACGCTTCAGCTGATCCTGGCCGACGAGAAGCACATGCCGCACGATCCGCCGGTCATTTCCGAACGGATCAAGGTGACCGTCAAGGCGATAAAGCCCGTCAGGAAAAGGCATCGCAGATGAGGAGCAGGACATGATCGTGCGATGCGGACCATTTGCGAAGGCCGGGTCTTCATTGATCCTCATGGTCGGGTTGGCGCTGGCGCTGACGGGGTTGCACATTGCGCCGGCACGGGCGGAGCCCACCTCGTCCGCGCCGGGGGCAGTGGTCTATTTTCACTCTCCGCTCGACGGCGCCCGCGTCCCCCAGCGCTTCACGGTGAAGATAGGATTGAAGGAAATGGGCGTGGCCCCCGCCGGCGTCGTCAAGGAATTCACCGGCCACCATCACCTGCTGGTCGACACCGACATGGTGCCGCTGGATCAGCCGATCCCCTCCGACTACAATCATATTCATTTGGGAAATGGACAAACCGAGACGGTGCTGACGCTGCCCGCGGGAACCCACACATTGCAGTTGTTGCTCGGCGACCATCTGCACGTCCCGCATAAGCCTCCTGTGATGTCGAAGAAGATTACGATCTATGTGCGCTGACCGAACGGCGATTTCCAGAAAACCTGCGATGTCTGGAAGACTGCCGTATCTGGTTACCAGGCCAACCGGGTTGCCGCGATGTTGAAGCTGGCAGGCGTTGCCTTACTGACGTTGCTGTCGGCGACGGTCACCGCCTTTGGCCAGAATGCGCCCGCTGATACGTCCCGCCCGGTGGCGCTCGTGATCGGCAATGGATCCTATCCGCAGTCTCCTGTCGATTCGGTGCCCGGTGACGCCCGTGCATTTGCCGACGTGCTGAGGGACGGCGGTTTCGATGTGGTATACGCCGAGAATGCCAAACGGACCGAGATCGAAGCCGCGATCGGCGCGTTTACGAGGAAGCTGGGATGGGGCGTTACCGCGGTGGTTTATTATGGCGGTCACGCCGTTCAATACCAGGATCGGAACTTCCTGCTGGCGATCGATTCAAAGATCGCGAGCGAAGCCGACGTCCGGACCGAAGGGATCGACATCGACCTTATCCTCGATCCGTTGATTGTCTCGCGTCCGGCCGGCTGTGTTGTCATTCTCGATGCCGCGCGAAAAAATCCCTGGCAGCAGATCGTGTCGGGCCGCGTCCGCGGTCTTTCCAGTCAACCGCCGATCCAGGGTGTGACGGTGATCTATCCGGTGGTGCCGGGAGAGGTCGTCGGCGAACGCAGCGCGAACCTGTTCGTCAGTGAACTGATCAAGTCGGCAAAAGTCCAGGGACTGTCCTTCAAGGAAGTCTTCCGGCGGGTTCGGACATCTGTTGCGCAGGCGACGCGCGATCAGCAGATTCCGTGGGAGTCGTCGCCGTCGCCGGAAAATCTCGTGATCAGTTCGACGCGCAAGTTGGCCGCAACGCCAGCCGCGCCGGCTCGTGCGGCCGATCCGGTCGAACTGGGGTTCTGGGATACGATCAAGGGCAGCGACAGCGCGGCTGATTTCAAGGCCTATCTGGATTCCTACCCGGATGGGCCCTTTGCTGCGGCCGCACGCGCACGGCTTCAGCAGATCGAAACCAAGGTCGTCAGCAAGCCGGCCGTTCCCGAACCGGCGCCTGCCGCGCCTCAATCCGCCATCCGGGACTGTCCGCAATGTCCGGAAATGGTCTTGATACCCGCCGGGGCCTTCCAGATGGGCTCGAGCGAGATGTTCGATTTCGAAGCTCCCGTTCATCAGGTGTCGATCCGCAAGCCGTTCTACATCGGCCGACGCGAAGTCACCTACGAGGAGTGGGACGCCTGTATCGCCGAAGCCGGCTGCAAGCAAAAGCCGGATGACCGCGGCCTTGGACGCGCCCGGCGCCCGGCGACGGACCTGGATTGGGACGACGCCAAGGGCTACGCCGCATGGCTTTCGCAAAAGACCGGGCACAGCTATCGGCTTCCCACTGAAAGCGAGTGGGAGTACGTCGCGAGAGCCGGCAGTACGACGACTTATCCGTGGGGCCGGACTGTCGATAAGGACAAGGCCAACTGCATCGGCTGTACCAGCGATCCGGTGAAGAAGGCGATTGACACCGGTTCGTTTCAGCCGAACGCATTCGGTGTCTACGACATGACGGGCAATGCCGCGGAATGGGTGGAGGATTGCTGGAACGATACCTATCGTGGAGCCCCGACCGATGGATCAGCGTGGACAAAGCCGCAATGCCGCGAACGCGTATTGCGCGGCGGTTCCTTCAATAACGATCCCAGATATTTGCGTTCGGCGGCGCGGTTTAAATACGATCATGATGTCAGATTTTATACCAATGGCTTTCGAGTCGTTCGGGAGAACTAGCGTCGGCCGGAGGGCGGCAATCGTCGCCTCAGGTCGCACCCTGTGCATCCGGCTTCAAAGATGCTAATATGCCCCAATGAGTTCAGCCGCCGAAAAAGCTGTCGAAGCCCTTGAACTGCTGCCTGAGGAAATGCGGGAGCCGGCGGCCGCCTATCTGCTGTCTCAAGCCAAGAAATTTCGTGCGCTCAAAGACGCGGTTGATGAAGGAATGGCCGACGTAGAAGCAGGGCGCGTCGTGCCTTGGGATTTGGAAGACTTCCTCAAACGGGCCCGTGAGCAGGCGCAGCGATAGGGGCCGTCGTGAGGGTCGTTGTTTCCTTGCGCGCCCGCTCGGACATTCTCAGCATCCATTCCTATCCTGCCGAGCGCAGTCTCGTCGTCGCAGCCGATCGAATGTTGGTTCGATTTTCGCAACGGTTCGATGAGCTTCGCGAATTCCCGTTCCTCGGTCCGGATCGAAGCGAACTGCACACGTCGCTGCGGGGACTTTCGATGGACGGTTATATTGCGTTTTACACCGTCGAAGCGGACCGGATAGTCATCGTCCGCGTCGTTGATAGCCGGATGGATATCAAGCGGGAGATATTGAAATGATCTCCTCTATCGATGGCGAGATCCGCGATGGCCGTCATCACATGCAGGTCCGCGTCTACTACGAAGACACTGATTTTTCGAAATTGGTTTATCACGCCAATTACTTGCGCTTCATGGAACGGGGCAGAACGAACTACTTGCGTTTGCTCGGCACCGATCACCGCGCCCTGTTCGAAGAAACCCAGAACGAAGCACCGGGCTTCGCGTTCGTGGTGCGCTCGATGACAATCGAATTCCTCAAGCCCGCTCACATGGACGATGTGCTGGATATCGTCACCACACCGATAGAAGTAAAAGGTGCCTCAATCACGCTGTTGCAGCATTGCAGGCGCGGTGACGAACTTCTAGTCGAAGCCCGCGTGCGTGTCGCGTTTGTCTCCGGTGGAAAGGCGCAGCGGATTCCGAAGCCGCTGCGCCACGCCATGGAAAGCGGTTGAATACAGCCGCGGGGTGCCCTCACCGCCGGCGGCTTGTTCGGGAACATCGAACATCCCGCTGACGATCGCCTGGTTCATACCGCAAGATTCGTCGCGCGAGTTTGGCAGCCTGAATTACGTGGCCGATGACATCATCGACAGCGAACCAGCATCTCCGGAAATCACTCCCTTAACCGGACATTCGGCGGACACGAAAAATCGACGAAAATGACCCATTTTGGACATTTCAGCTGCTGACGCTGGCCGACTATTTCTCGGAACATTCTAGCCTTCGCAGGGTTTTCGTTTTGGGCGTGTGTACGTACGCCGCGGGGGGTAATGCAACCGATTGATCCGTTAACGGACTCCACGTCAGACGACAGTCGTTATCGTCTCTTGGTCGAGGCGGTAACTGACTACGCCATCTACATGCTGGACCCAACCGGTATCGTGACGAGCTGGAACCCCGGCGCCCAACGCTTCAAGGGATACGCAGCTTCTGAAATTATCGGTCAGCACTTTTCCCGGTTTTACACCGAGGAAGATCGGAAGCGGGGGATACCAGCCCTCGCGCTCAAGACCGCCGTGCGGGAAGGGAAGTTCGAAAGCGAGGGTTGGCGGGTCCGCAAGGACGGTTCTCGCTTCTGGGCATATGTGGTCATCGATCCGATTCGTACCGCGGCAGGCGCGCTCGTGGGTTTTGCCAAGATCACGCGCGACCTGACCGAACGCAAGCTTGTTGAGGAAGCGCTCAAGCAAAGCCAAGAGCAGTTCAAGCTGTTGGTGCAGGGTGTTTCCGACTACGCCATTTACATGCTCGACCCGGAAGGCGTTGTGGCGAACTGGAATCTTGGTGCGCACCGCATCAAAGGGTACACATCCCTGGAAATTATCGGAAATCACTTCTCGATATTCTACACGGATGAAGATCGGAAAGCGGGCGAGCCGCAAAAGGCGCTGGAAGCCGTCGAGCGCGATGGTCGATTGGAAAAAGAAGCCTGGCGCGTCCGCAAGGACGGCAGCCGGTTTTGGGCCCACGTCATCATCGACGCCATCCGGGACGATGATGGAAAGCTGATTGGCTACGCTAAAATTACCCGCGACATAACTGAAAGGCGGGAGGCTCAGCGGCAGCTCGAAGTAGCGCGCGAAGCCTTGATGCAGTCGCAGAAAATGGAAGCGATCGGGCAGCTCACCGGCGGGGTCGCCCATGATTTCAACAACCTGCTCATGGCCGTGCTGGGCAGCCTCGAACTGATGCGTAAACGCCTGCCCGATGATCCCAAACTCCGGGCGCTGCTCGAAAACGCGGTTCAGGGCGCGCAGCGCGGTTCGTTGCTGACCAAGCGAATGCTGGCCTTTGCGCGTCGCCAGGAGCTTGAGCAGCAAGCCGTGGAGATCCCCGAACTCGTACGTGGGATGACGGACATGCTTCAGCGTTCGTTGGGACCCACAATTATCATCGACACCCACTTTCCGCTTGTAAGCAAGCCGGTGCTGGGGGACGCGAACCAGCTCGAAATGATACTGCTCAATCTCGCTGTCAACGCGCGAGACGCCATGCCGAACGGCGGGCAGATTGTCATCGCGACGCAGGAAAAAGTGCTGCGCGAGGGTGACGGCACCCGTTTGAAACCGGGCGCCTATATCTGTCTTACAGTGCAGGATACCGGCGAAGGAATGGATGAAGCGACGCTGCAGCGTGCGATGGAACCGTTCTTCACCACCAAGGGACCAGGCAAAGGCACGGGACTCGGCCTGTCCATGGTGCACGGTGTCGCCGAACAGTCCGGAGGATGGTTTACTCTGCGAAGCCGGAAGGGCGAAGGAACTACCGCCGAGCTTTGGCTTCCGGCTGCGGAAAAGCAGGCCGCGGTAGTCGGTCGAAGCGAGCGGGAGGGCAACGATGCAAGGGTGGATCGAGTCCCGCTCGTTGTCTTGGCAGTCGACGACGACGGACTCGTTCTGACCAATACCGTCGCCATGTTGGATGACCTTGGTCATACCGGGGTAGCAGCATCGTCCGGCGAGGAGGCGCTGGAAATCCTCAGGCAGCAGGATTCAGTCGACCTGGTCATCACCGACTACGCCATGCCGCACATGACGGGCCTGCAACTAGCCGATGCGATAAAAAGGGAGTGGCCGGAACTTCCGGTCATTATCGCGACCGGCTTTGCTGAAATGGAATCGGAGGCCCAGTCGATGCCAAAGCTCGCAAAGCCTTTCACCGAGGCAGAGCTCGTCAACGAACTCGAGCGTATCGTCCGGAGAGGGCGTGACGGTGGACGCGTGCTGAAGTTTCGCACTGGCGCGAGTTCCACAACCTAAGTCCGATGGAAGCGGCGTACCGCCAAATTCAGTTCCGGATTTAAGGTGTGTTCCTGTGCCCGGCGGGTGTCTGTAATGATCCGAACTGGCCCTGGCGCAATGGAGTTGTCCAGACGGCCCTCCGGCTTTCGTCCAACGCAAAAAGAATTTGCGTTCATTGGTCGCGGCGGATCGGGCGTCCATCGTTCTTTTCACCGGGCCGTATTGATGATGTATTATGATGACCCCGGAGTCCGGCCGGTGGTGTTTTAAACGAGCTGAAGGAGCCAAGTTATACCAGGTATTATTCTTGCACACCGCTGAGCCATGTTGGTGCACGTCCACGCAAACAGGGAGGCAGTACGATGACCATGAGGCCCGATCCCACCTTTCACGCATCGCCGAAGCTTGCAATGGAAGCTCCGCCAGAGAGCTTCGCCTACACCTTGCTGCTTAGCCCCGACTTTTCGAAACCCGACGCGCTCGCCGTGATCGACGTGAAGCCCGGCTCGCCAACCTATAGTCAGATCGTCCACACGGTGACGATGCCTAACAAGGGAGACGAGTTTCACCATTTCGGGTGGAACGCTTGCTCATCGGCCTTGTCGCCGCTCACCGGCCACGCCTTCGTCGAGCGGCGCTACCTCATCATCCCCGGGATTCGGTCCTCGCGCATTTACATCGTGGATACGAAACCGGATCCGACAAGTGCGAAGATTCACAAAATCATCGAGCCTGAGGAAATCTTCAAGAAGACCGGCTACTCGCGGCCCCACACGGTCCACTGCGGGCCGGAAGGCATTTACGTCAGCACCCTCGGTGGCGGCGGCAAGGATGGCACCGATGGACCGCCCGGCGTCTTCATCATGGACTGCGAGACATTCGACGTCCTCGGCCGGTGGGAGATCGATCGCGGCCCCCAGACGCTGCATTATGACTTCTGGTGGAACCTGCCGCGCGATTACATGGTAACGAGCGAGTGGGCGTTGCCGCCGCAATTCGAGAATGGGATCGTGCCTGAGGATCTGCTCTCGAACAAATACGGCCATCGGATCCACTTCTGGGATCTCCGGGCCCGGCGTAACGTTCAGACGATCGATCTCGGTGCCAACCATCAAATGGCCCTGGAAGTGCGCCCGGCCCACGATCCGGTTCGCGAATACGGCTTCCTCGGCGTCGTGGTAGATACCACGAATCTCGAAGGCTCGATCTGGACCTGGTGGCGCGAGGGCGGCAAATTCCACATCGAAAAGACGGCGACGATTCCGGCTGAACCTGCGCCGAAGGACAAGCTGCCGCCGCTGCTGCAGGGGTTTGGCGCCGTGCCGCCGCTGGTAACCGACATCGACCTGTCCATGGACGACAAGTTTCTCTACGTCGCCTGCTGGGGCACCGGCGAGATGCGTCAATACGATGTCGCCGATCCGAGGAAGCCGAAGCTTGCAGGCTCGGTGCGCATCGGCGGCATCGTAAACCGTACGCCTCACCCAAACGGCAAGGCATATGCAGGCGGACCGCAGATGGTGGAGATCAGCCGCGACGGCAAACGGGTGTACTGGACCAACTCGCTCTACTCGACGTGGGATAACCAATTCTATCCCGACGGAGTTCCGGGCGCCGAGGTCATGGCGAATGCGAGCCCGAGCGGCGGTCTCGCGCTGGCCAAGGACTACTGGGTAAGCTTCCCCGATGGATACCGTGCGCATCAGATCCGGCTCGAGGGTGGTGACTGCTCGACGGATTCGTTCTGCTATCCGTCGGTTTGAATTTTGAACGGGACGGATTGGACACCTGCCGGGCTTTGGCTGGCGGTCGTCGCGAGCGGCCTCTTTCACGGGGTGAACCCGGGGATGGGATGGCCGCTCGCCGTTTCGGCCGGTCTGATGGAAAAGAGCTCGCGTGCCCTGGTGGCGGCGCTTTGGCCGCTGACGGTCGGCCATCTGCTGGCAATGCTTCTAGTGCTCCTTCCCTTCGCGCTGCTGGTTACGCTGGTCGAATGGCAGCGCCAGATACAGGTCGGCGCCGCCGTACTTGTCATCGGGTTCGGCATCTTCCGGCTCCTCAACCGGCGCCATCCACGGGCCCTGGCGCGGATACGACCGACGCAACTGGGGCTTTGGTCGTTCGCCGTCGCGATCGCGCACGGCGCGGGACTGATGCTGGTGCCGATCTATCTGGGACTCTGCCGGGCTTCCGACCTCGACAAAGGCCATCAGGCGGCAGGGGCCCTCATCAACTTCAATCTCGGCATGGCGGTCCTGGCCTCTGTGGTCCACTCGGCCTCGATGATCGCGGCCGGGGGATTGTCGGCGTGGCTGGTCTATCGCTATCTCGGCCTCAAGTTCATGCAGCGGAGTTGGTTCAATCTGGAGACGACCTGGGCCGTCAGCCTCATTCTGGTGGGAGCTATTGCATTGGCGTTCAGCGTCACGGGCTAAAGCATGATCCGGAAAAGTGGTACCGGTTTTCCCTCGGGACAAACGCGAAGCGTTTGCCCGGAGATCATGCTCAAATAAAAAGATAGAGCGGGATGACGATTCGAAGAAAAGTCATCCCGCTCTAGATCGGAAGTCGCGTGTGGCTGCAAAGGCGGCTATCGCCGGCACCCGACGCATCAGATATCTGCCAGTCTCTTCAAGGTCGCGCGAAAACTCAGGCTTCGGTTTCCCACCAGGGTGGTGCCGAATACCTCGGCCCGGTCGTCGGCAAAAGTTAGCGGGCGAACGAAGCGGTCGGCAAACGGCGTGTGCTGATTGGTGCGCAGGTCGCCCTTCCACGTCCCGTTATCCACGGTGTAGGAGCCGACCGACCAGAAATAAGGGCCCCCGCCGATGAGCACGCCGTTTCGCAGCACGAATACGCCGCTGTCGCGGCCCCTTACGCCGTCGAGCATATGGATGTGAATAGAGTAGAACCCATTCTTCATGGATAGTGGGAGAGCCGGCTGACGGGCGCAAGCAAAGCTGCTATGATCGCTTGAGGTTCACTGGAACGGAGCATTGCCATGGACGCCGTGACGCCGAAGGGTTCCCAGGCCGCCGACACGCATTCCCACGTCGTTCGCCCTGAGAGCATGGAGTGGCAGAAGACCCGCTTCCCCGGCTGCGAAGCCAAGACGCTGCTGTTCGATCGCACGACCGGCCTGATGACCGCACTGATGCGGTTCGCGCCGGGCGCGGTGCTGCCCGACCACGAACATGTCAACATCGAGCAGACCTACGTTCTTGAGGGCAGCCTCGTCGACAAGGAAGGCCCAGCGAAGGGAATCGAGGCCAAGGCCGG
>WNFF01009932.1_pt1 | contig 12708 bp, 11 predicted proteins | sample 5400441 | NCBI WGS metagenome assembly WNFF01 (sample SAMN13153345, study PRJNA577476) | soil metagenome | isolation source: 120 cm saprolite under Douglas fir tree site 2 hole 3 replicate 1 | place: USA:California | collected 2015-04-18
AGATGGAGACGAGCGCGGCGCTCGGCTTCGGCTTTCGCTGCGGCTTTCTTGGCCTATTGCACCTCGAAATCATCCAGGAGCGGCTGGAGCGCGAATTCAACCTCGACCTGATCGCCACGGCGCCGTCGGTCATCTACCGGATGACGCTGACCGACGGCAAGGAGATCGAGATTCACAATCCGGTCGACATGCCGGATGTGGTGAAAATCCAGGAAATCCACGAGCCCTGGATCGGCGCCACCATCCTGACCCCGGACGAATATCTCGGCAGCGTGCTCAAGCTGTGCCAGGACCGCCGCGGCAACCAGGTGGAACTCACCTATGTGGGAAGCCGCGCCATGGTCAAATACGACCTGCCGCTCAACGAGGTGGTGTTCGACTTCTACGATCGCCTCAAATCGGTATCGAAGGGCTACGCCTCGTTCGACTATCACCTCACGGACTACAAGCCCGCCGACCTGGTCAAGATGCAGATCCTCGTCAACGGCGAGCCGGTCGATGCGCTTGCCATGCTGGTCCATCGCACCCGCGCCGAGAGCCGCGGCCGCGCCATGGTGGAGAAGCTCAAAGAGCTGATCCCGCCGCACATGTTCCAGATTCCGATCCAGGCGGCGATCGGCGGAAAGATCATTGCCCGCGAAACGGTGCGCGCCTTCCGCAAGGACGTCACCGCCAAGTGCTACGGCGGCGACGTCACCCGCAAGCGCAAGCTCCTGGACAAGCAGAAGGAAGGCAAGAAGCGCATGCGCCAGTTCGGCAAGGTGGACATTCCGCAGGAGGCGTTTATTGCGGCGCTGAAGGTGGATGTGTGAGGAATTTACTCGGCAGCGTGCGACTGCCGCAGTAATCCTGCCGCCTTCATCTCGTCATGCAGCGCGATCGGGTCCCAGTCGTACCCGTTAGGCCAGGTAAGAGCGCCGTCTTCTATGAAGACTCGCGCGAAGTAGGCCGGGTCTTTCAAAGGCTCGACCATTGGTCCGGATTTCTGCAGAATGGGGCCAAAATCTTGCTCGCCGACGGTTCCGTCGGACAATTCCAGTTCAAGCTTAAAGCCGCCGAGCCGACGGACGCCGATCACATCAATCATCATCACCTTGGCGAACACGGATTGGCGTTCGAGCACTGGTCCCCGATCACCGCCACGCCCTGGACCTCGATCAATATCCCGGGCACTGCAAAGTTCGATACTGTGATCAGGGCGCTGCCCGGATAGCGGCCGGTGGGGAAAATCTCCCGGCGCAATTCGGTCAGGCGGTCGCCGTTGCGCGGGTCGTTGATGAACACCGTCATGGTGACCATGTCGGCGAGGCTGCCGCCGGCCCGCTTCAACGTGAGGTCGAGCTGGCGGAACGCTTCCCTGGCCTGGGTCTCGAAATCGCCGGTGTTCCCTCCGGTTTGGCCGGCGAGCCACACGATCCGCCCGCCCTCAGTGATCACGGCCGGCGAATAGGCACGCGACTTCTGCCGCTCGTTGCCTTCAATGTATTCGGCTGACAGCGCCTGCGCTGAGAAACCGGCGATGAGACTGAGGGCCAAAAGAGCCCGCCCCGGACCGCGGGCGTCCCGCCCGCTCTTTTCGGGTAAATGCGGGCGAGACGCCCGCGGTCCCACCAGACTGCGCCGCGAACCGATGCGCATCGATTCCTCCATCGTTGAGACAACTCATCATAACCGCCCCTTGGGGTCGGACAGTATCCCCAACGTAAACCCGGGACGACGACAAAATTTCGTCGCAATGTGCATGATTGCCTCCCGAATCGCGCCGCAATACGTTAGAGATCGATTCGATGAGGACTTGCCTGACACGCTACGCCATCTTCTTGACACTCCTCGCCGCCACCGCCGCCGCGGCGCAGGACAAGGGATCGGTCGAGCCGAACGCGCTCCCTCCCCTTGAGCATCCGGATGATGCCAAGACGCCAGCGAAACAGCTTTTCGGCCGTGTCGCTGTCCCGACGCAAGGGCACGGCCATGTGGTCGGGTTCTACGCCAATGGCTGCCTTGCGGGCGGCGCCGCGCTTCCCATCGATGGCCCCGCATGGCAGGTGATGCGGCTCTCCCGCAATCGCAATTGGGGTCACCCGGCGCTCATCGGGTTCCTGGAAAAACTCGCCGCGAAGGTCCACAAGGCGGGCGACTGGAACGGCCTCCTGGTGGGCGACATGTCGCAGCCGCGCGGCGGACCGATGATAACCGGGCACGCCAGCCATCAGGTCGGCCTCGATGCCGACATCTGGCTGACGCCGATGCCCGATCATGAGTTGACCCGCGTGGAACGCGAAGAGATGTCCGCCACCAACGCGGTGGCGGAGGACCGGCGCGACGTCGATCCGGAAGCCTGGACACCCGGCCACACCGCGGTCATCAAAGCGGCGGCGCGCGACCCGCACGTCGAACGAATCTTCGTCAATGCGGCGATCAAGAAGGCCCTGTGTCGGGATAGCGACCCAGATCGGGAGTGGATGAGCAAGGTGCGGCCCTATTGGGGGCATGACTACCATTTTCACGTGCGCCTGCGTTGTCCCGCGGATAGCCCGGAATGCAAGCCGCAACCACCGCCCCCCCCCGGCGACGGCTGCGGCAAGGATTTGGACTGGTGGTTTACCGACGCCGTGCTGCACCCCAAGCCGTCGCCGATTCCGAAAAGGCCCAAGCCGCCGCTGACCATGGCGAAGCTGCCGCCCGCCTGCCGCGGCGTGCTGGCGGCGCCGTGACCGGCTCGGCTGGGCCTGTAGGATGGGTTGAGCGTTAGCGAAACCCATCTACGGCTTGCTGGCTGAGACGCCACGATGGGTTTCGCTCCGCTCAACCCATCCTACGCGCTACTCCCACGGCATCAGCGACGCGTGAATCACGTCCTTGACGCCTTGGCCGCCGACCGAGCGAATGGCGAGGTCCACGTCCTTCAAGCCGAATTTGTGGGTGGTGATCAGTTGCAGCGGGAATCGCTTCGAGGCAAGTTGCGCCAGGGCGAGTTCGCACGCCTTGAAGCTGTGGCCGCGTGCGCTCTTGATGGTGATGAACTTCACGGTCACCCGGCCGATCGGAAAGTTCGGGAAATCGGTCATTTCGCCCTGAACCACGATCGTTCCAGCTTTGCGCTTGAGCGCCTCGACGCCGAGCAGCACCGGAACGGTGCCGGCGCCGGCCGTGCAGTCGAGCACGACATCGACGCCCTTGCGGCCGGTGATCTCCATGATGCGGGCGAGCGGATCTTCCTTCTCGACATCGATGACATGGTCGGCGCCGAGCTTCCTGGCGACCTCCAGGCGAGCGCCGTCTTTCGAGGTGCCGGTGACGATGATGAGCGAGGCGCCGGCCTGCTTGCAGATCACGGTCTGCGACAGGCCCTGCTGGCCCGGCCCCTGGATCAGCACCGTCGAATTATAGCCGACGCCGCCGTCGAACAGGGACCATTCGACGCCGTTCGCCATGGGGGTGACCAGTCCGGCCAACTCCGGCGTAACGCCCTTGGGGACATGGTGCAGGACCGCGTTCCATGGCAGGTAGACGTATTGCGCAAAGCCCCCCCATAGATGCGGCGCCTTCTCGGCCGACGTGTAGCCGTAGCGGATGGCATCCGGATTGTAGCGCCAGTCGGTGTTCTCGCAGTGGCGGTACTGGCCGAGATGACACCACTCGCATTTGCCGCAGGCGACATAGTGCTCGACGAACACGAGGTCGCCTTCCCGGAAGCCCTTGCGCTTTGTGAACTCGCGGCCGGCCTTGGCAATGTATCCGATGTTCTCATGTCCCATGATCACCGGCGTGCTCGACGGCGGCGTCTTGTAGAGCTTGACGTCGGTCCCGCAAATGCCCGCCACTTCCATCTTCATCAGTGCAGCGTCGTCCGCAATATCCGGCATCGGGAATTCGCGAATCTCGGTCTTGCTCGGGCCTGTTCTCACGGCCGCAAGGACTTTCTCCACCACGGCGATCACCTCAATTCCTTTCGCTAGAGCGTACTCCGATCATATTGAACCAATTCTCCGGAGTCATGGCCGGGCTTGTCCCGGCCATCCACGTCTTGCTTGCTGAGGCGTCGCAAGCAAGACGTGGATGCCCGCGACAAGCGCGGGCATGACGGCGGACAGATGATTCGATCTCATCGGAACGCGCTCTAGCATTCCAGCGCCGTCGTGCGCAATTTATCGATCCACGGGGCCGCGGTTTTTGCTAGGCTGCGGCATGATGCCGGCGTCCACCAAGGTTCAACCGCTAAAGAAGAGCCCCGCATACCACGAGGCGCTGGGTCGGGTGCGGGAGTGGACGCGCGAGCGCTTCACGCTTCCGGCGGATGCTACAATCCTCGTATCGGAAATCGCCTGCGGCCTGCCAGGCTGTCCGCCGCTTGAAACTGTCGTGGTGTTCTGGATCGGCGAAACGCGGCACCACTTCAAGTTTTTCAAACCCGTCCGCGAAGTCGTCTTCGACGATTTTCCCCCGCCTTGGCTGAGGACAGCGCTCGCGGTCCCGGACGGATTCGACTGCGATTGCTGTTGAATGGAGCGCGCTCGGATCACAGACCGCAGCGCAGAGCGAAGGCGTTCAGATCGACGGAGAGCTTTGGCGCTGGCCCTCAACATTCGCTATTATGGCAGCCGCATCCGCCGGTGGAGGGCACCAGACATGCCAAAGGGACCCAGCGCAGCAAGCCTGACCGGCATCTGGCACGGCATCTACTCCTATCCGATCCCCCGCGCGCCGGTGTCGTTCGTGGCGACGCTGATCGAGACGGTAAGCGCGGTGAGCGGCACCACCCATGAGCCATCTACCATCGGCGGTGGCCCGAACGAAATATTGTACGCAACACTGCTGGGCAGCCGGCAACACAGCGCGGTCGCCTTCGTGAAGACTTACGACGGCGCGAACCCGTGTTACGGAACGGTCGCGTATGAGGGCACGCTCAGTCCCGATGGGACCGAGATCGAGGGCCGCTGGATCGTTGCGGGAAACTGGTCGGGCAAGTTCCTGATGATCCGTTCGGCGGGCAAGACCGAAGCGGTGGCCCGGACAGTGTTCGAACGCGCGTGATCGGGCCGTTGACAGCCACAATCTTCGGGCGGATCATTGCCCGCAAACCACGGTGCCAACGTGGGGAGGAAAGCGTCGTGAATATTCAAAATGCCAAGAAGCCGGTCGTCGCGGTCATGAACGCGGTGCACGACCTGCCCGTGCTGGTTGCCCGCGACAAGGGATTTTTCAAGGACGAGGGCCTCGACCTCGAGTTCGTGACCACACCCGGCATGGCGCAGATCACCACCTCCCATATTGTGAAGTTCGACTCCATCTTCGATCGCCCGCTCGACTCCGTCTATAACGAAGGCGGCATCGACCAGTACCGCATGTGCGAATGGGGGATCATGAAGCGCGCCGTCGAGGCCAACGCGCAGCACCTGCGCGGGCGGAAAATCGTAGCGCTCGGCGCCTCCATGTCGAAGTTCGCCCTCGTGGTCGCTCGCGACTCCAAGTTCTACGAGCCCGAGATGCTCAAGGACAAGGACATCGCGGTAACGCCGAACAACGGCTCCCATTTCACCACGCTCAAGATGATGGAAGGCTTTCTGGCGCCGGAGCACGTCAAGACGACTCACGCGGGCTCGATGCAGAAGCGGCTCGAAGCGGTGCGCCAGGGCAAGGTCGCGGCCGCGAGCGTCATGGAGCCGTGGATCAGCGTGGCGCAGAAACAGGGCCTGCGCATCCTGATCGAATCGCATTCGACCCGCAGCGAGGCGGCAGGCGACGATCTCGACGGACCGACGCTGGCGAAGATGTTCCGCGCACAGGCCAGGGCCGTCGAGCTGATCGAAAAGGACCCGACGCCCTTCGTCCACTATTTTGTCGCAGAGACCGGCGGCCTCCTGGAACCCCATGAGTTCCAGGCGTGGCGCCTTCTTCACGCCGCGCCGCAGCCCTACACCCGCGAGCGGTTCGACGATACCTATAACTGGACCGTCAAGTGGAACATGACGGTGCCGGGCGCCACCTACGAGAACACCGTCGATAACCGGGCGTGGGAGTAGCTAGAGCAGCCGGTGAAATGGAACCATGCTGACGGCCACAAACTCTGCGGTGTCATTCCCGCGAAAACGGGAATCCAGTACTCCGCAGCATCGCCGGGGTTACTGGATCGCCCGCTTTCGCGGGCGATGACATGCCATAGTTCATCGAGTTGTACCGAGCAAATCAATCGAGCCGATACACGGTCCGCGCATTGCCGGCAAAGATCATCCGGCGCTGCTCCTCAGTAAGGCTTGGCGGGATCGCCATAACGGGATCGTCGAAATCCCAGTGCGGATAGTCGCTCGCGAACACGATGCGGTCGAAGCCGATCCAGCGCATGGCGTCGAGCACGTGGCTTGGATCCTCCGGCTCCTCCATCGGCTGCGTCGAGACGTAGAAATGCTCGCGGATATATTCCGACGGCGGACGCCGCAGATGCGGGACCTCGTCGCGCATCTTCTGCCACAGCTTGTCGAGACGCCAGCCGAGCGCTGGCAGCCAGCCGAACCCGCATTCGATCATGATCACCTTGAGATCGCGATAGCGCTCGAACAGGCCTTCCATCACCATGCTGGTGACCACCGTCTGGGCGGAGGTGGCGTGCTCGGTCGCCTCCTCGATATAAAACGACGGCCAGCCCCCATTGGTCATGGCCCAGCCGCTGTAGCCGAACGCGTGGATGCCGACCGGGAGGCCGGCTTCGACTGCGGCCTCGTAGATCGGCCAGTAGCGCTTGCGGCCGAGCGCTTCCGCGGTGCGGCTGAGCATTAGCACCTGGACGAAATTGCGGTCGCCGGCGCGGCGGCGGATTTCCTGGGCGGAGGCCTCGGCGTCCTCATAGGGCACCACCACCGAGGCCTTGAGCCGCTTGTCGCGCAAGGTCCAGCGCTCCAACTGGCATTCGTTGGCGGCGAAAGCGAGCGCGGCCGAGAGACCGGCATTCTGGTCGCCCTGTCCGGACGGCGCCAGCGGATTGAGCACGCCGAAGTCGATGCCGTAGTGATCGAGATGCTGCTCCTGCATGAATCCGAGGTCGCTCCCCGGCCCGCCGCCGCCGGGCGGCCATGCATCGCGGCGACACGCGATCGGCGTCATCTTGGGAAACGGATAGCCGTCGACAAAGCCATGGCGCGAGCGCCGGCCGTAGGTTTGCAAGTAGGCCCACCAGCGATTGCTCAGATACGGGCGAAAATCTTCAAGCGTGTTCTTTGGGTGGATGTCGACATCCACGATTTCGAGGCGGGCTTTCGCTTGGGCGTCCTGGGCGCGGGCGGGCTGCCGAAACTCGACGTTCATGGGGCAATCTCCTCAATGTCATCATAGAGGAAAAAGGCAGTTACCGTAAGGCAGGGCGACGTCAGTGTCATTGCCCGGCTTGACCGGGCAATCCAGTATCCCCGGTCTGTGGTTACTAGATCGCCCGGTCAAGCCGGGCGATGACAGCACAGAGGTAGGTCAACCTGATCGAAAAATGCCCTAAGCCGCCCGCAGGCTGGGCTCGGCCAGAACATCGCGCCCGATTGCCATCAAAATCTGCTCGGCCGTCGAAACGAGCGCATTGATCACATCTGGAACCAGCGGCTCGGCGCTTGGCTGGCTGGCGTCCAGAATGGCGAGCGCCTCTGCCGGAAATTCGCCGCGTTCCACAAGATGCCTGATGTCCGTGGTGGATGCGGTCGATGCTCCGGCCGGAAGTTCCGATCGTTCCGCCATCCTGGCCGCGCCGGCCTTCTGCAGGACCTTGGCGAGAAGCGCAGGCGCTTCCTCCGGAAAGCCCCCGGACGCCAGGACCTTTGCCATGCGCAGGGCGCGTTGAGCCTCCTCGATCAAGTGCCCGGAACGCGGAACGCTGGTCCGGCGCGGGCGTGTCAGCACGTTGTTCGATCAGCGCCGCGGAGCGATGGAGAAGCCGCGACTCGTGGGTGAATTGCAACAAGCCGGAAGCGGCGAATCGTTGCATCGCGAGCCAAGTCGCGCGGTCAACCACATCGACCGCGACGGCGTCCGCGGAGGCCAGACGCGCCGTCTCGGCGGCCAAGGTTGGCGCGTCCAGATCGAACACGATCAGGAGCTTCGGGCGTCCGTCGATGCCGTGCCGCGCCTCGGCCAACAGGAGCTTGTCACCGTGCCGCTCGACGAGGTCGGTCACCAATATTTCCTCGGGCGGACGCACGCGCGTCACCAGGCGTGGCGACGCTGCCATGATGGCCTGCATGCGCTCGACAAGCGCGGCGCGGCCTCCCGACGGCATCTTCAGGGTTGCGAGATCGCCGGCGCCATCGATGACGCCATCGGCAAGCGCCTGCTTGCGGCCGAGCAAGTGGAGGATGTTGTGCTCGATCGAATCTTCGGTGACGAGATTGATGACGCTGACGGAACGCACCTGATTCTTGCGCCAGGCGCGGGCAATCCGCTGTTCGAGCTTGGCGGGATTCCACGGCAGATCGACGTTGATCACGGCGCTGGCGACCTGAAGATTGAGGCCGACGCTGCCGCTGTCGGTCGACAGAAACAGCCGGCAGGCGGGGTCGTGCTTGAACCGGTTGATCTCGGCTCGCCGCCGCTGCTGCGACAGCGACCCGGTGTGCCACGCGGCGTCGACACCCATTTCGCCGGCGAGTTCGCGGACCATGGTCAGCATCCGCTCCCACTCGGAGAACACGATCACCTTGCGGTCTGGCTCATCAAGGAGGTCATCCAAAATGCCCTCCAGCTCCTCAAGCTTGGGGCTGATGCGGCAGGCCGGGTCGAGAATGGCCGGTGTATCGCAGACCATGCGCATGCAGGCGAGCAGCATTTGCAGCCGCTCGAATTCCGCCTGTGTCAGCGGGCGGCGCTGGGCTTTGGCTATAAGCTGCCTGGCGGGAGCGTAATAGTCCTCATAGCGCGACTGTTGCTCTTCCGCCATTGGCAGGAAATAGGTCTTAACGGTGCGGCCGGGCAACTGCGCCTCGACGTCGGATTTGCGCCGGCGCAACAGTACTGGCTGAAGGCGCGCCCGCAGATCCGCGAGATTCTGGTAATCGATCGGCCGTCCCCGTTCGTCGAGCGTGTAGAAGTCGCGGTTGAAGCGGAACAGCGGTCCAAGGATTTCCGGGTCGAGATACTGGACGATCGAATAGAGTTCATCGATGCGGTTTTCCAGCGGAGTCCCGGTCAGCACGAAGGCGTAGCGCGAGCGCAAGGATTTGACGCGACGGGCCGTCTTAGTCTGCCAGTTCTTGATGCGCTGCGCCTCGTCGAGCACGATAATGTCCGGCTTGAGTGTGCCGTTGATCTCTTCGGCGTCGCCGAGCACCTGCTCGTAGTTGACGATTGTAAAGAATGCCGGGTCCCGGTAGGCGGCGTGGCGCTGCACCCTGGAGCCGAAGACGAGGCGCGTGGACCGGTCACAGAACCGGGCGATCTGTTCTTCCCATTCCGCTTTCAAGGACGCCGGGCACACCACCAAAACACGCTCGATCTGCTTCAGTTTCGCCAGCAAGATACACGCCGCAATGGCCTGTATGGTTTTGCCCAACCCCATTTCGTCCGCCAGCAAGGCGCGCTCGCCGAACGCCAGATGAAGGACGCCCTCGCGCTGATAGGGCAGCAGCGGGTGCTTGACGATATCGAGTGTTTCGCGCCCGGCCTTAAGCTCAGCTTCGAAAGCCGCGCGAGCCTCGAGGCGCTGCTGCTCGCGCCGGCGGCGATCAAGCCACGGTGTGAAATAACGGGACACCCGCAGCATTGTGCGAATTCGCCCGGGTGCCCGATCCCATGAGGCGATCAGGCGTTCGATCCGCTCTGGGTCGCGCGTTAGGGTCCCATCCGCCGCAAGGTGGGGGGCGAGCCACTCACGGACCGATTTGAAGTTGCGGCCTGGACTCTCTGCCGGCCACGTAACGGCGGGTCCGGCAGATGCGCGGCGATCCAGGAAAACCTCGACTCGGGAGCTGCCCGTTGCCTTGGCGGCGCGAAAACTCTTGGCCCGGCCGCGCGCCATTGCGGCGATGGCTCCTTCGATGTGCTTGCAGGTGCCGAGCCCATTGACGCGGGAGTCGATGCAGCCGCATGAATTGATCAACTCGTTCAGGCTGCGGATTTCCACTTCGTAGCTGCCGCCGCTCGCCGACTGCGCACGAAACGCGCCGAAATAGGGATGGTCTGCCTCAAGGGCATTGACGGACAGGATTTCGGTTCGCCCACGCCAGCGCCGCAGGGTGATTTCGTGGTCGTCGCTGCTGTGCCAACCGGGCGGCAAGGCAGGCCGGTCGAGCACAGCTTTCGCCTTGCGCTTGCGGGCGGATTTTCGGTTCGGGCGTTGAGGGGATTTGGATGGGTCGCGTCGCTCGGGAACAAGTCTTGCCATGACCGTACTATGCTGGAGGATCACTCGCTGATTCGCCAGTATGATTGCACCGAAGTATGGTCATGCAAGCGTGACTGGCGCGTGGTCCACCGTTAATTAGTTTAATTTCGGCGCAACAGGAGATGACGTTGGCAGACCAAGCCGAAACAGGCAGCCCCCAACTTCACGCTGGAGCGACCCACCTCCTTGTCCTGCCGGGCGACGGCATCGGGCCGGAGATCGTTGGCGCCACCCTCGATGTGCTGCGTGAAGCCGATCGTATATTCGGGCTCGACCTGACCCTTCAGACGGCCGCGATTGGATTCGATTCACTCAAGACGGCCGGCACCACCATCAAGGATGAAGTGGTCGCGCAGGCCAAGCAGGCGCACGGAGTCATTCTGGGGCCGGTGTCGCACAACGAATACCCGCCGGTCGCCCAGGGCGGGCTCAACCCGTCCGGCGAGTTGCGCAAACGGCTCGACCTGTTCGCCAATATCAGGCCGGCGCGCTCGCGGGCCGGATTGCCGCCGCGATGCGGGCGCGACATCGACCTCGTGATCGTTCGCGAGAACACCGAGGGCTTTTATGCGGACCGCTCCATGCATAAGGGTCCCGGCGAGTTCATGCCGACCCCGGACGTTGCGGTGGCGGTCCGCAAGATCACCCGCGACGGCTCCGAGCGCATCGTCGAGGCGGCGTTCTCCCTTGCGGCGCGCCGCCGCCGCAAGGTCACGGTCGTTCACAAGGCCAATGTGCTGCGTCTGTCCGACGGCTTCTTCCTCGATTGCGCACGACGGGTGGCGGCGCGGCATTCCGGCATCGACTGCGAGGAGCGCCTGGTCGACGCCGTGGCGGCATTGCTGATCCGCGATCCCGGCCAGTTCGACGTGATCGTCACCACCAACATGTTCGGCGACATCCTGTCGGACGAAGCCTCCGAGATTGCCGGCAGCCTCGGCATCGGCGCCTCGCTCAATGCCGGGCATCATTTCGCGGTTGCCCAGGCGCAGCACGGATCGGCGCCCGATATTGCGGGACGCGATCTCGCCAACCCGACGTCGCTCATCGAGTCGGCCGCGATGCTGCTCGCGTGGCTGGAGGAGCGCGGGCGCGGGGAGAAATTCGTTGCGGCCAGCCAGCGGATCATAAGTGCGGTCGATGCCGCCATTGCGGTGCCTCATCACCGCACCCGCGACCTCGGCGGTCCGTTGGGCACCAAAGCGTTCACGGCGCACGTCATCGCAGGGCTGGCCGGAAGCGCGTAAAGACGTCTGAGCAGGAATAAAGCCCGGCTGTCGCGTCCGCTACACCGCGACCGCATGCCCGGCGCCGTCGCGATCCAGCGCGCACCAGCGGTCCAGGAAGTCGCACAGCCAGGTGCGGATGGCGAGGTCGTAGACCGGGCGATCGACAAAATGCTGATTGCGGGGTTTGGCGCCCGGTAGCGCGAGCCGCTCCTCGCCGCGCGTCGTCCAGCGGCACATCATGGCGTGGGTGACTTCCGCGTGAAATTGGATGCCGTAGGCCGCGCGCCCGTAGCGAAATGCCTGCACCTTGAAGATTTCGCCTTCGGCGAGCAACTCGGCGCCGGATGGGAGGTCGAAGCCTTCCCGGTGCCATTGATAGACGACCTCGGGCCAAGCCTCCATCACGGAGCGCCCGGCCGGCGTGATCCGGATCGGATAATAGCCGACCTCGGCCTTACCCTCCGGGTGAAACGCAACTGTCGCGCCAAGGTGGCGTGCCAGCATCTGGGCGCCAAGGCAAATCCCAAGAAAGGGCTTGCTCTCACCGAGCGGCACCTTGATCCATTCGATCTCCGCGCGAATGTAGCCGTCCGTATCGTTGACGCTCATCGGCCCGCCGAAAACGACCGCTCCCGCATGTGCCGCCAATGTGTCTGGAAGCGGATCGCCGCACCGCGGCCGGCGAACGTCCAATGGGATGCCGCGGGCCTGGAGGTAGTGGCCGACGCGGCCGGAAGTCGATTGCTCCTGATGCAGCACAATCAGAACAGGCCGTGGCATGGGCGGCTGGGACGTCTCGGAGGGGTTGCGATGCTTCGAACAGCTCAATCTTTCACGAAGCCGTTAGCAAGCAGTCTATGCGCACAGCACCTATGACGACGGTGAAGACTTGCGTCGCTTGAGTTGCGAACGCGCCACCTGGCGAAGCAAGAAGCCTCTGGGCAGGATGCGCGGCAGGGACGTCACGAATTGGTTGGCAATACCGGGTATCACCACCCTTTGCCCCTTCATCAGGGCAACGTATCCGGCCGCCGCAATGTCTGCCGGCGGAGTGTGCAACAGCTTCCATCCCGGAATTTTCTTCATGCCGGCCCGCGCCTGGAACTCGGTCGGCACCACGCCCGG
>WNFF01003586.1_pt1 | contig 12706 bp, 9 predicted proteins | sample 5400441 | NCBI WGS metagenome assembly WNFF01 (sample SAMN13153345, study PRJNA577476) | soil metagenome | isolation source: 120 cm saprolite under Douglas fir tree site 2 hole 3 replicate 1 | place: USA:California | collected 2015-04-18
CGCCTGGACCGGGACTGACATGCGCCTGAACCTGGCGTCGTGGCCCGATGGACTTGAGCTCACAGGCAAGCAGCGACTGGCTCAGCGCAGCTACAAGCAAGTGAGAAGGAGTTCGTCGGGCCCGAATCAGTCGGCCACATCGGAGACCGTTGCATTGCCCCCTTCGCTGGCCGGGTCGGTAGAGCAGCTTTACATGGCCTGGACGGGCAACAACCGGGCCCTCAACGTGCTGGTCGCCAACCCTGACCCACACTCCGCCGCCGTCACCCTCAAACAACGAAGTACGGAGTCGCCGTCGGTCACGACATCCGAGCGCGGCGACCTGATCCTGGCGTGGACCGGCACCGACCGCCATATCAACTTGCTCACCACCGACGGCGACTGGTCCGCAGCACCCGTCCGGCTGCAAGAAGCAAAAAGCGACCACGCCCCCGCGCTGTGCAGCCGTCACGGCGGTCCGGTCCTGGCGTGGACCGGCACGGACCGCCACATCAACCTGCTCACCGTGGACGGCGACTGGTCCGCAGCACCCGTCCGGCTCGAAGCAAAAAGCGACCACGCGCCCGCCGTATGCAGCCATCGCGGCGGTCCGGTCCTGGCGTGGACCGGCACGGACCGGCACATCAACCTGCTCACCACCGGCGGCGACTGGTCCGCAGCACCCGTCCGGCTGGAAGCAAAAAGCGACTACGCGCCCGCCGTATGCAGCCATCACGGCAGCCTGATCCTGGCGTGGACCGGCACCGACCGCCGCCTGAACATCGGGCAGCCGCAAAGCTGATGCCGCCTCGTCACCCGCAGCAGCCTGGCTCGCGCAAGCCCCACGGTGCCCTCCGCTCCCTGACTAGCCGGAGCGCCCTCGTCACCTCCAGGCCAGGCACAGTCGGCGGATGGCCGCCAGGTCGGAGGGGGCGGCGAGGCCGGCGTGGTAGAGCCGTAGTTCGGTGGCGCCGGCGGAACGGACTGCTTCGGCCTGCTCGATGAGTGTTCCAGGCTGACCGCCCAGGCCCGTCACGGCCAGCAGGGAGGCCGCGATGCGGGCACCGGGCGGGGCCGCGGCGGCGGTCCGCGCGACGTGTGCCGCCGCCGTGCCAGGATCCCAGCAGGCCAGCACGATCCCGTCGGCGCCACCGGGGCCGAGGAGCACGGCTGGGTCGTAACCGGGGTTGGCGCCCGCCGCGCGTGGGTCGGGATGAGAGTGCACCAGGACGGGTTTGCCCGGTGCCGCGTCGCGGATCGCGGCGATCACCTCGGATAGGAACCGCCCGGCCAGCGCGGCCCGGACGGCGAGCAGCACGCCTGCCATGTCATCGGGGAGCGTGCCCACGTCACCTGGGAGCGCGCCCGGACCACCGGGGGAGATGGTGCCCGGATCACCCCGGGAGATGGCCGGATCACCCCGGGAGGTGCCCGGGTCAACACGGGGGACGCGGCCCGGATCTCCGGACGGCGCGGCCTGCTCCGCGTCGCGACCTGTCAGCACCTGGTCCAAGGCCGAGCGGATGGCCGCCCGCAACTCCCCCGGATCCGCTCCAGCCGCCGTGTATGCCTGGCCGCATGACGCGCAGAAGCAGGCCGACAGCAGCCATCCGGCCGCGGAGCCGGCCACACCCGCCGTCTTGTCGTGCGCGCTGCCATGATCGATCCCGTACCAGCCGCAGGCTTCCAGTTCGATCGCGTCGGCCTCGCCGAGCGCGGCGACCTCGGCGGCCAGGGCCGCGGCATATTCGCGGACGGCGGATGAGCCGGCGCACAGCGCCCAGGGGTAGCTGTCCCCGAAGGCGTTCTCGACGGCGCAGGACGGGTTGGCCGCGCCGAGCAGTGAGTTGTGCGTGAGCACCGCCCACGCGGTGACCTTGATACCGGCCGTTCGCAACTGCGCGGCGGCCCGCTCGAAGGAGCCCGATGGCTCGGCGGGCCGAGGCCGAAGCGGGGAGCCCCGCCAGCGAGGCAGGTCCGTGCGGTAATACACGGCGGCGTCCCGCGTCACTATCCGGTGCCGCGGATGGTAGCGGGTCACGCCGCGCACCGAGTGGTAGGCCGCCGCGAGCGTCACCTCGCTCAGTCCCAGCCCGGCGATCCGGTCGGCAGCGGCCGGATCCCCGTCCACGTCCCACGGGTAGAGGTTCGCCGACAGCCGCACGATCAGGCTGGTCCCCGGCTGGCCTGGCCGATCAGGTCCCGCAACGCCTCCGGCAGCAATTCAGCCGGGAAATCCTGGTAGGCGACTGGGACGAGCCAGCGGCGGATCGCCGTCGCGCCCACCGAGGTGTAGTGCGAATCCGTGGTTGCCGCCCACGGGCCGCCGTGATGCTGCGCCCACCTGACCGCCACGCCGGTCGGCCAGCCGTTCCAGACCACACGCCCCACGGTGCGGCTGAACACGTCAGTCACCCGCGCCGCGGCGAGCATGTCACCAGCCGACCCCTCGGCCGCGTGGATCACCCCGGCCAGGTTGCCGCCCAGCCGGGCCAGGACGGGCAGCAGGTCATCCACCGACTGGTAGGTGATCACCAGCCCGGCCGGGCCGAACCGCTCCTCCGCGATCGCGGGCAGCCCAGCGGCGAACGCATCCAGGCCGGTCTGGAACACCTGCGGGGTGGCCGCCCACGGGCCCTCACCGGGCTGGCCAGTGGCCAGCGGCTCGACGGCGGTGCGGCCGGCCAGGTCGGCGACGGACTCCTGGTAGGAATCGTGGATCCGCCCGGACAGCATCGGCCCGCCCGCCGACCCCCGGACCGCCTCCGCGATGGCCCCGCGCAGTCCCTCGTCGTCGGGAACGAACAGCAGCCCCGGGTTGGTGCAGAACTGCCCAACGCCGAGGGTGAGCGAGGCCGCATACCCAGTGGCGATCGCGCCCGGCCGGCGGGCCGCCGCCCCGGGGAGGATGACGACCGGGTTGACCGAGCCGAGTTCCCCAAAGAACGGGATCGGGACCGGGCGCTCGGCGCAGATCCGGGACAGCGCGATACCGCCGCGGGTGGAACCGGTGAAGCCTGCGGCCGTGATCGCCGGATGCTTCAGCAGTCGGACCCCCGCCGTCACGCCGTGCACGACCGCAAAGGTCCCGGCTGGCGCGCCCGCGCTGGCCAGCGCGTCCGCCACGATCTGCCCGGTCAGCACCGATGTCTGCGGGTGGCACTCGTGCGCCTTCACCACCACCGGGCACCCGGCCGCGAGGGCGGAGGCAGTGTCGCCTCCCGCGACGGAGAACGCGAACGGAAAGTTGGACGCCGCGAAGACGGCTACCGGGCCGATGGCGTGCGTGATCCGGGACAGGCCGGGCACACTCTCCCCCGGCGGGCTGACGATCACATCCTGGTATTCGCCATCGGCCAGGACGTCGCAGAACATGCGTAGCTGCCCGGTGGTCCGGGCCACCTCGCCGGTGAGCCTGGTCACGCCGAGCGCGGTCTCGGTGTCCGCGACCGTGACCAGGTCGGCGGCGCGGGCGTCCAGCGCGTCGGCCACCGCCGCGAGGGCCTTAACCCGGCCCGACGGGCCAGCGGCCTCCCAGGGCGCGCGGGCAGCACCGGCTGCCGCCGCGATCTCATCCAGGGCGGCGTCTGTGGTTTCCGCCACCGGGTCCCCGGCCGGCTTGCCGGTGCGCGGATCAAATCCCTGGATTACTGCCATTCAAGCCACCAAAGTCCAGATCAGTGCGCTGACGTGCGACCTAGCAGGCCAGGCAATTCGGCTGCGTCCAGGCAAGTCCGGCTCCGTCCCTCGGGGCGCCCCCAGCTTGCCCCCAGGCATGAGCGTAGCGCCGCGAATTGCGTGACGCCCCACCCGCCGCCCGGCGCCCGGTCAGGTGCGGTCATTGTTACGCCCGGATCCGGCTTCTCGTGAGGGTGAGTGGTACTGAGGCACCGCAGCCGGGACCCCGTGGACGGCACAGTTTCGGCAATTGTGGCCTGCTGCGCCCAGTCAGTAGCCCGCCCGGTGTCTATCCCATCGACAAGCGTGTTACGCCGGCCCTGGCCGGCCGAAGAAGCCGGAGCAAGCCCTATGTCTGCTTACCTGTTCACCTTCCGTGCCCCCGATGACTACGCGCCATCTGGCGACACCTTCGAGGCCTGGGTCACCTGGCAGATGAAGCTGGGCGCCCGCCTCAAGGACCGCGGCAACGTGGCATTCGCCGCGGCCGCGCTCGGGGCCAGCGCGGCCGACACGACCCTGGGCGGCTACTCACTGATCCGCGCCACCAGCCTCGACGCGGCCGTCGATCTGGCCCGCGGGTGCCCGATCCTGCACTATGGCGGAGCCGTCGAGGTCGGCGAACTAACCAACCACGACGACCGCTACGACGAATGGCTCGCGAAACACCTCAGCGCCTGAAACCGGCCAGATATCCACGACAAGACGAGAGACCCGTCATGACCGCAACCCACGCCGTCGAAGTGTCTGTGCACGTCGCGGCGACACCCGAGGATGTCTTCCGCTATTTCACCGATCCGGCCCGCTACGTCCAATGGATGGGCAGCGAGGCAACCCTTGAGCCGGTACCTGGCGGAACGTACCGTGTGCGCATGCCCGACGGTTTCCGGGCCGCCGGAACGTTCCTCCAGATCGATTCGCCGCACCGGCTCGCCTTCACCTGGGGATTCGCCGACGCCGACGCCGCTCAGCGCTCCAAGCACGAGCAGGCCGAGGAAAGCAGCGGCAACCCCATGCCGGCCGGAAGTACACGCGTCACGGTGACCCTCGACGCCGCAGACGGCGGCACCCGCCTTACGCTGCGGCACGACGACCTGCCCAACGACGAGCTACGCGACGGGCACCGCGTCGCCTGGCAGACCTACCTCCCCCGGCTGGTCATCCGGGCCGCGGGCGGCGACCCCGGTCCCGACCCGCACTCCTAGCCTGGGCCTCCCCGCTGCCTAGAGCAGCGCCGCCAGAGGACCTACGATGACTCATCGAAAGCGGCTCCAGCTGGATCAAGGAGCCGCGGAGTATCGGAACGTCGGCCAGACAGTTCATGGATGTTCCTCATCGATCCTGGCATTGGCACCTTGCAGCGAGCGCAGGTTGCCGGACCGTCACCGGGCCAGGTCCCTCAGAATCCTCTGGATGACTACCACACGAACCACGCCACGCGAGCCGATCTCCTGCACCGGCTGGGCCGCAACAACGAAGCCGCGGCCGCCTACCAGCGTGCGGCCGACATGGCACCGACGGACGCCGAGCGGGACTTTCTCAGACTCGGCGGCCGAGCCTCCCGCTAAGACGCGCCTCCTATGTCAGGTGGTCGGCCTATGTCAGGTGGTCGGCGTCGAGGCCGGGCCGGGTGAACTCGCCACCGAGGTACGCGAGCACCGGGTCGGCCGGGTCGGGCTCGCCATGCTCCGCGATGATCTCGGCGGCATAGGCCTCCGCGTCATCGCGGGGCTGGTAGCCGAGCGCCTGCGCCTCGTCCAGCGATACCCAGCCGCCCCGGGTGTTGGCCGACACCCCGAAGATCACCCGGAAGCCAGGCCGCTCGGCGGCCAGGCACGCCTCGAACAGGCGCCCGGCGTCGTCCGGGGACAGCCAGGTGGACAATGACCGCACGGTTGTCGGCCGCTCGTCGCAGGTCAGGATTCTGATGCAGATCGCATCCAGTCCGTACCGGTGGTGATAGAGGGCGGCGAGGCCCTCGGCCGCCACCTTGGACACCCCGTAGTAGGTGTCGGGCGCGGGAAAGGCGTAGTCCGGGACGGGGAAGGCCGACCGGGGGGTGAACCCGACCGCGTGGTTGGACGAGGCGAAGATCACCCTGGGCACCCCAGCGCGGCGGGCCGCCTCGAACACGGCATAGGCCCCCTGGATGTTGATCTCCATGATCCGATCCCACGGGGCCTCGCCCGCCAGGCCCGCGAGATGGATCACGGCATCGGCCCCCGCGCTGGCCTCGGTCACCGCGGCGCAATCGGTGACGGACGCCAGGATGAATTCCTCTGCGGCTCCGGCAGGTGCGCCGGCCAGGGCGGGTGGAGGGACCACATCCAGCAGGCGCAGCGTCCGGCCGGGCCGGGCCAGCCGCGGCCGCAGCATGGCGCCGATCTGGCCGGACCCGCCAGTTATCAGGATCGTCGGCACGCCGGTCAACATTACGCCTTCACCGCCCGGCCGGCCGATCGCCAGGATCACCGCCGGCCGACCGATCGGCAGATCACCGCCGGGCCGACCGATCGGCAGATCACCGCCGGCCCGGCCGGTCGCCAAGATCACCGCCGGCCGGCCGATCGCCAGGATCACCGCCGGGCCGACCGATCGGCAGATCACCGCCGGCCCGGCCGGTCACCAAGATCACCGCCGGCCGGCCGATCGCCAGGATCACTGTCGGCCGGTCAGCGCGGGTCGGGCTCGGGGTTGCGTCCGGGCCTGGCCAGGAACCCGAAATCGCAGCCCTTGTCGGCCTGGGTCACGTGCTCGCTGTACAGCGCGCCGTAGCCGCGCTCGAACCGCGGCGGTGGCGGCTGCCAGGCGGCGCGCCGGCGGGAGAGCTCATCGTCATCCACTTCCAGGCGCAGCGACCGCTCCGCCACGTCGAGAGTGATCAGGTCACCGGTGCGCACCAGGGCGAGCGGGCCGCCGACGAACGACTCGGGCGCCACATGCAGGACGCACGCGCCGTAGCTGGTGCCGCTCATCCGCGCGTCGGAGATGCGGACCATGTCCCGCAGGCCCTGGGTGAGCAGGTAGTCGGGGATCGGCAGCATGCCGTACTCGGGCATGCCCGGGCCGCCCCGCGGGCCCGCGCTGCGGAGCACCAGCACGGAATCGGGCGTGATGCCCAGCCGGGGATCGTTGATCTGCTGCTGCATCTGCTGGTAGCTGTCGAAGACGACCGCGGGGCCGGTGTGCTTGAGCAGCGCGGGGTCCGCGGCGATGTGCTTGATGACCGCGCCGTCCGGCGCGAGGTTGCCGCGCAGCACGGCCAGGCCTCCCTCGGCCGCCAGCGGCCGGTCCGGGGACCGGATCACGTCCTCGTTGTGCACGATCGCGTTCTCAAGCTGCTCACCCAGCGGCCGGCCGGTGGCCGTGATCCGCTCCAGGTGCAGCGCGCCCGGCACCCCGGCCAGCTGGCCGAGCAGCGCGGGGAGCCCGCCCGCGTAGTAGAAGTCCTCCATCAGGTATGCGCCGCTGGGCCGGATGTTCGCGAGCACCGGGACCCGCCGCGAGATGGCGTCGAAGTCGTCCAGGGTGAGCGGCACCCCGCACCGGCCAGCCATGGCGATAAGGTGGATGGCCGCGTTGGTGGACCCGCCCAGCGCGAGCACAGTGGCGACCGCGTCCTGGAACGCTTCGTGGGTGAGCAGCTGGCTTATCGTTAGGTCATCCCAGATCATCTGAACGATCCGGCGGCCGCTCGCGGCCGCCATCCGGTAGTGCGCCGAGTCGACGGCGGGGATGGAAGCGGCGCCGGGCAGGGTGAGGCCGAGGGCCTCCGCGGCGGACGTCATGGTCGAGGCGGTGCCCATGGTCATGCAGTGACCGGGCGAGCGGGCGATGCCGCACTCCACCTCCGCCATCTCACAGTCACCGATCAGGCCGGCGCTCTTGTCGTCCCAGAACTTCCACAGGTCGGTGCCGCTGCCGAGGGTCGTGCCGCGGTAGTTCCCGCGGAGCATGGGCCCGGCCGGGACGAAGATGGCGGGCAGGCCCGCGCTGGCGGCCCCCATGACCAGCGCGGGCGTCGTCTTGTCGCAGCCGCCCATCAGCACCGCGCCGTCCACCGGGTAGGAGCGCAGCAGTTCCTCGGCCTCCATCGACAGCAGGTTGCGGTAAAGCATCGGGGTGGGCTTGCAGAACGTTTCCGACAGCGTGGCCACGCCAAATTCCACCGGGAAGCCGCCTGCCTGCCAGACCCCGCGCTTGACCTGCTCGGCCCGCTCGCGCAGGTGCATGTGGCAGGGGTTGATGTCCGACCAGGTGTTGAGGATCGCGATGACCGGCTTGCCGAGGTGCTCCTCCGCGCCCAGCCCCAACTGCCGCATCCGGGAACGGTGGCTGAACGCGCGCATGCCCTCGCCGCCGAACCACGCGGCACTGCGCAGCTCCCCGGGCGCCCTGGTCACAGCTGGGCCTCGGGGCCCGCTTCCATGCCCCAGTCCGCGAGGATCTCGGCGATCTGGGCTCGCACCGGGCCGGGCAGGCCGCGGCTGGGCGGGCGGACGTCACGGCGGCAGAGGCCGAGCTGGGCGAGTGCCTCCTTGACGACGCTGACGTTGTCCGCGGACGAATCCGCGGCCCGCAGTTCCTCGAACGGACGGCACAGGTCCCACACCTTCATCGCCGCGCCCAGGTCGTTGCCGCGCAACGCGTCGAGCATCCCGAGGGACAGCTGCGGCGCGACGTTGACGAGACCTGAGGTGAAGCCGCGCGCGCCGGAGGCCCAGCAGCTCGGCGCGGTCAGCTCCGCCAGCCCCGCCAGCCAGGTGAACCGGTCCAGGCCAGCGTCCCTGGCCACCGCCGCGAACTGCACGGCGTCACGCACCCCGTACTTGACCGCCACGACGTTGGGGCACAGCTCCCCGAGGCGGGCGATGTGCCGGCCGCCGATGCGGGCATCACGGACGTAGAGCACGACTCCCAGGTCGGCCACCGCGTCGGCGATGGCCTGGTGGTAGTCGACCCAGCCGTCCGCCGACATGTACGGGCTGACCGGCTGGTGAACCATGATCATGCGAGCGCCTGCCGCCCGCGCGTGCTCCGCTGCGGCGATCGCGGCCGGGATATCGTGGCCGACGCCCACCAGCACCTCCGCCCGGCCGCCGGTGGCGGCTATCGCCGACCGCGTCGCGGCGAGGGCCTCGCCCGCGGTCAGCGTGTAGAACTCGCCGGTGTTGCCATTCGGGGTGATCACGGTGATGCCGGCCTCGATCATGCGGCCGATCAGCCTGGCGTGGGCGTCGGTGTCGATCTCCCCGGCCGGGCCGAACGGGGTGACCGGGATGGCGGCCACCGTGGCCAGGATGCTGCGCATCCGCTCAGCGGTGGCGGGTTCAAGGCGCATCGGCACTCCCGGTGGTCACCGCGGCCAGCAGCTGGTTACCGCGTGCGAGGTACTTCCGCGGTGGAAATGACTTTAGGCTACGAGTACCGCGCTGCCGTCACCATGACCAGGGCCGGCCGGCCGGGTCTCCTAGGCGGCCGGAACGGTTACCAGGTCCTTCCCGCCTGCAGTTATCTCGAACCCGCGGACGTCGGAGGCAGGCAACGACGCTGAGGCCGGGTACCACACATCCTGGTGATCACGGGAAACGGTCCAGCTCCCCGCGGCGGTTTCCTGCCCGCGCGAGTTCACTACCCATACCTGGCAGGCGGTCCCGGCGGGAATCCCGCTGATATGCACATCCATCTTGGTTCCCCATGCCTGGGGCCCGTAGTCCACGGTCGCCCTAGCCAGCGTCACGTGGTTATGCGATGAGACCGTCTTCCAGGAGGCCTGGCTTGATTCCAAGGACCCGGCCGGGCTCAGCACCCGTTGCACGGCGACCGAGCCGCTGGCGACGATGGCGAGCGCGGCGGCGGCCACGGCCACGCCACGCCACCTCCGCTGGCTGCGGATCCTGACGGTCTGTTCAAGCAGCCGGGGCAATGACTCGGCGGGGAGACGGCCGTAGCTGTCCCATCCGGCCTCGTCCCTGGCCAGGCCCTCTGCCTCGGCGGCCGAGACCCGGCCGAGCAGGGCTGGCAGGCTGGCCAGCCCGGCCAGTTCCTCCCTGCAGTCACGGCACCAGGCCAGGTGCATGTCCACGAGCGCGCGTCCGGCCGGATCGATGGCGCCCAGCACGTAGACACCGAGCACGCGCCGGATCTCACCACAGACCCCCGCGCCCGTCATGGCGCAAGTCCCTGCTCGCCCAGTGCCGGCTTCGCCGCGCGCGGCGCATCGAGCGTCGGGGACTCCAATGTGGCCATACTTCTTACAACGTCCCGCCCTGGCCTGCGGGTTCATTGCCTGGGCTGCCTTGACCGGCTGTTCGTGAACGCCATCCGGAGCCAGCCGTGGTTCGCGGGCTTTCAGGAGGCCGCCAACGAGCCCGGTGCGGAATCGGTGTCGTCATCCCTGAAGGACGAACCCGGTGCGGAATCGGTGTCGTTGCGAGGCGTCCCGCGGAAACGCCGGCGCCGACCGCTGGCCCGCGTTAGTACATCTCGACGCAGTCGTAGCTGTAGCCGGGGCTCAGGTAGCCGCCGAGGCCGGCCGAACCGCTGATGACGGTGATGGTCATCGTGTTGGTTCCGGTGACGAAGGCGCTGGCCGGGACGTTGTAGGTGTACAGCGCGTTGTTGCCGCGGTAGGTGCCTATCGTCAGGCTGCGCGAGTTCGGCTGGGCGGAGGCGCCCGGCCCGGGCGAGGTCCCGTTGTTCACGGTGATCTGCGGCCGGCCGCCGGCGTAGGCCGCGGTGATCCCGATCCGCACCATCCGGGCGGCGATCTGGCCGGAACTCAGGGTGAACCTGACGGTGGTCGGATTGTTGATGGCCTTCCACTGGTAGGCGGGGAACTGGGCGGCGCTGCTGCCGACGGTGTAGGTGATCGGCCCCCAGTGGGCCATCCGCGTGTCGGAGGGGTGCATGAAGGTCAGGTTCGCCGAGTTCAGGAATCCACTCGGGGTGCCGTCCCAGGCGCCGATCCGGAAGATGGGGTTGGCCGGGGTAACCCACGCCGAGGCGATGTTCTGCCCGGACGTCGTGGAACCTGCGTTGACCGTCACCGTCCTGGCGGCCACGCCTAGCTCGCCCTGGTACAGCGTCTGGGTGTAGGTCCCCGGTTTCATGGCCGGGCTGGTGAAATTGCCATTGGTCGGCAGCGTCATCCAGTACTGCGCCTGGCTGTTCGCCCAGCCCACTGTGATGGGTACGCCGCCCGCGACGCCCGACGCGGTTCCGCTGACAAAGCCGCGCCCCGACGGGCCCACCGAGCCGGCGAAGCCGAGGTTGTACATGAAGCTCATGTCCGGCGCGGCTGGCGTTGATGTGCCGCCGACCATGAGTGCGTACGGGCCGTAGAGCACGCCGAGCCGCTGCGGTTCGGTGTCGTTGTGGCCCGACCACATGTAGTTGTAGACCTCCACCGAGGCACTGGTTCCCTGCTGCTCGATGTCGCGGAAGAAGGGGCCGCCCGAGCTGCTCTCCCTGGTGCCGTAGGCCATGTACACGCCGATACCGCTGCCAGTCACGCCGCGCGGCGACAGGTTCAACGCCTGGCGGTTGGAGTAGTACTTCGACCGGGTCTGGCCGTTGACCAAGTCGATGTCGGCGGACTCGATCACGGTGCCGCCTCTGACGTCCGACGGCGTGTTGATGTTGGTGAGGATGCTGCGATTCAGGTACTGGATCCAGCGCACTTCCCCCGCGGAGCCCACGTAGGTGGCCATGTAGACGTTGTTCTGCCCATTCACCGCCACGTAGTAGTGGTGGAGCGTGCCGCTGCCGTACCAGGTGCTCGTGGACGCGGTGATGATGATGTAGTTCCCGGTCTGCTGCGCGCTCACGGTGGGACTGGGCAGGCCGGACTCGACGTGCGACTCGTTGGTCCCGGACGGCTGCAGCTCGGTGCCGTTGAAGTTCAGCGATGTCATGCCGCCGGTGCTCTGATGGATCTTGAATACGAGACCGGCGCCGGTGGTGACCGTGTAGTACCCGCCGCTGCTCGTGTAGCCAAACGAAGCCGCGCTGGCTGCCGGGGCACGCTCGCCGACGGCGACCACGCCGATTCCGAGGGCCAGGCCGCCGACGCCAGCCCGGGTGAGGAACTCACGCCTGCCGAGCGGCCGCGGCTCAGGTGATATGCCGGGCTTGGTCATTGAGGTGTCCTTTCCGCTGGAATTGGGGAGGGTGGCCGGACCGCCGCCCTCCCGTTCGGCTGATTGGGGCTACAGGCCCGGGTAGCCGGGGAACGTGCAGGAGGGAACGCTGCCGCTGCCGCTGATGGCGGTGACCGTCACGTCCGTGCCCGACGGAGAGATGTTGGTGTTGAAGGTGCCGACGCTGGCGTACTCGGCGGAGGTGCTGGTCGCGTCGAGGCTGACGTTCTCCAGCGTCAGCCCGAGCAGATGGGTGGAGTTGTAGCCCTCGATCACGGACTGCGCACTGGACTGCGAGCTGACCGACTTGAGGCCGTTGACCACGATGTTCGTGTAGTAGGGCGTCGTCGAGCCATTGCCGGTTGAGTAGAACGGGTTGAACTCCATCGCGTGCTTGACCCCCGTCAGGCACGTGCCGTCGTAGGTCACCTTGCTGACCGTGCCGCCGTCGCTGGAGCTGGTCTTGATGCGGATCCCGTTGTTGTCGGTGCTCACGTTCCCTGCGCTGTCGACCCCGCTCACCGTGTTGTTGGTGACCAGGATGTTGCTGACTCCGTACTGGGTCTGACTGCCGATCGATATCCCGTGCGTGCCGTAGAAGTGGCTGTTCTCGATCGTCATGTTGGATGCGGCACCAGAGTTGGTCTTGATCGCTATCCCGTCGTCGCCGTCCTGGATGTAGGAATCGTTGACGGTGACGTTGGTGGCGCTGTCCGGGTCGATGCCATCGGTGTTCCGCGCGGTGGCCGGGGTCTTGATCCGGATTCCCCAGACGGTGAGCCCGTTGCCGCCCTCGAAGTAGAGGTGGAACAGCGGCGCGTTGATGAGGTCCGCGTCGTAGACCGTGAAGCTGTTGACACCGTGGGCCTCGATCAGCCGCGGGTTGTTCTGCTTATTGCCGGCCGTCT
>WNFF01006990.1_pt1 | contig 12702 bp, 11 predicted proteins | sample 5400441 | NCBI WGS metagenome assembly WNFF01 (sample SAMN13153345, study PRJNA577476) | soil metagenome | isolation source: 120 cm saprolite under Douglas fir tree site 2 hole 3 replicate 1 | place: USA:California | collected 2015-04-18
CCGGGGTACACCTACGGGTCGGTTACGGACAAGATCAGCGCCATCGTTCTGACGCGCCCGACGTCCCTCGGCTGGTACATCGGATTCTTGATTGCCTTCAGCGGTATGGGCATGCTGACCGTCGCCGTCGGCTGGCTGATTATCAAGGGCGTCGGCATCTGGGGTATTAACATCCCCATCGGCTGGGGCTTCGCGATCGTCAATTTCGTCTGGTGGATCGGTATCGGTCACGCCGGTACTTTGATCTCCGCAATCTTGTTCCTCCTGAATCAGAAGTGGCGCACCTCCATCAACCGCTTCGCGGAAGCGATGACGCTATTCGCCGTGGCCTGTGCCGGCATCTTTCCGCTGATCCACACCGGCAGGCCGTGGATGGCCTTTTACATGTTCCCCTACCCCAGTACCATGGGGCTCTGGCCGCAGTTCCGCAGCCCGCTAATCTGGGACGTGTTTGCGGTTTCGACCTACGGCACGGTTTCCCTGATGTTTTGGTTCGTGGGTCTCATCCCGGACCTCGCGACGCTACGCGACCGCTCCGTCCAGAAACCAATGAAGATTATTTACGGCATGCTGGCGATGGGCTGGCGCGGTTCCGCGCGTCACTGGCATCGCTACCAGTCGGCGTACCTCTTGTTGGCGGGCCTGGCAACGCCCCTAGTGCTCAGCGTGCATTCCGTGATTAGCTTCGACTTTTCCATCGCCATAGTTCCCGGCTGGCATACCACGATCTTTCCCCCGTATTTCGTGGCCGGAGCCATCTATTCGGGCTTCGCCATGGTCTTGACCATCGCGATTCCGCTGCGCAAAGTTTATGGTCTTGAAGACTTCATCACCATGCGCCACCTGGACAACATGGCCAAGGTCATGCTGGCCACTGGGCTGATCGTCGCTTATGGCTACTTCATGGAGTTCTTCATGTCGTCCTACAGCGGCAACAAGTTTGACGTTTTCCTGGTCCAGCAGCGGCTCCACGGCCCGTACGCGCCGTATTACTACGCGCTGATTCTCTGCAACATCTTGATTCCGCAGTTGCTTTGGTCCTTCAAAATGCGCCACAACGTGGCGGTTCTATTCATTATGTCGATCGTCGTGAATATCGGCATGTGGCTGGAGCGCTTTGTCATTGTGGTCATCAGCCTGACGCGCGACTTCGTGCCTTCCGCTTGGGGCCGTTACAGCCCCACGTTTTGGGATTGGGCCACGTTCATTGGCACCATGGGCATGTTTGTCACGCTGATTTTCCTGTTCGTTCGCGTGCTCCCGGCGATTTCCATCGCCGAAATGCGCGAACTGGTGGCCGAAACTTCCGAGGAAGAGAAATAATGCATTTGCAACGCTCCCATATCTACGGTGTGATGGGCGAGTTCGGGACGCCCGAAGAGCTTATTCATGCCGTGGAAAAAGTCCGCGAAGCCGGCTATCGCCGGCTTGATGCCTACGCTCCCTTTCCCGTCGAAGGTCTCTCGGAAGCGCTCGGCCTGAAGCGCAACCTCGTTCCAGCGATCACCCTGCTTGGCGGACTCGGAGGGGGTTTGACGGGTTTCTTCTTCCAGGTTTGGGCGAATGTAAGCGGCTATCCCATGAACATTGGCGGTCGCCCGCTCAATAGCTGGCCGGCCTTCATTCCCGTTACATTTGAGCTTACCATTCTCGGCGCGGCGATCTCCGCAGTGTTTGGCATGCTCGCCTTGAACCGGCTGCCCCAGCCGCACCACCCGGTTTTCAATGTGCACCGCTTTACCCATGCCTCTTCGGACCGCTTTTTTGTTTGCATCGAATCCCGCGATCCGAAATTTAATCTGGCGGACACCGCGCGCTTCCTGCAAAGCCTCCATGCGCATCATGTTTCCGAGGTGTCGGATGATTAGCGCCTCGCGCTATCTCGCTGCTGCTTGCGCCGCCGCCTGCCTGCTTTTCGGCGCCGGTTGCGAGTATCTCCGGCAGGACATGGCCAACCAGCCGAAGAACCGTCCGCTTTCGCCTTCGCCGTTCTTTGAAGACGGCCGTTCCGAGCGTCCGCTGGTCGAAAATACCGTCGCCCGCGGTTCCCTGGCTAACGACGCGCTCTTCGTGCCCAAGGACTCCAACAATTTCCCGCTTCCCATAAACCTCGAGCTGCTCGAGCGCGGCGAAGAACGCTACAAAATTTTCTGCACTCCCTGCCACGGTTTGCAGGGCGATGGCAACGGCATGATCGCCATGCGCGGCATGAAACATCCGCCTTCTTATCATCAAGACCGCCTTCGTCAAGCGCCGAACGGCTATTTTTACGACACCATCACGAATGGTTTCGGGGCAATGTACGGCTATTCGGCGCAGATTCCTCCGCGTGATCGCTGGGCCATCATCGCGTATATCCGCGCGCTGCAGCTCAGCCGCAACGCCAAAGGCGCCGATCTCCCCGCGGAGCTGCGCGAGAAGCTGAATCAAGGCGGCCCTTCCGGCGAGAAACCCGGCCCCGCAAAACCAGGCGACGAGCCGAAACCGCAAGCCGGCAGGACGAAAGATTCGACAGGAGGCAGCTTCTGATGGCTGCTCAGGAATATCAAGCGCCGGAGAGCGTTGGCCGCCTTCAACAACGGGCGCTGATCGTTGGCGCCGTCGCCCTGCTGGTTTCCATCCTCGGTGCCAGGAGCACGCCCGAGCTTTTCTATCAGTCCTATCTGATGAGTTTCCTGTTGATTCTTGGCCTGACCGTCGGCTCGTTGGGCCTGGTCATGCTTCAGCATCTGACCGGCGGCCATTGGGGCATCATCATCCGCCGCCCGTTGGAATCGGCCACTCGTACGCTTCCGCTCATGGCCATCGCTTTCCTGCCCATCGCGATTTCCGGCATGCGCTATCTTTATTCCGGGCACGAAAACGAAAAGGGCTGGCTCAACGCGCCGGCGATAGGTGAAGGCGCTCTCTCGGACTTCCAGAAAAGCTACCTCACCACCCACGGCATTTTCGGTTTTTACGGGCGGGCCGTCATTTATTTCGGCGTCTGGCTAGTGCTGATGTTTACGTTCAATATTTTGTCGAAACAGCAGGACGACAAGCCCGAAGATCGCGCTTTGCGCCTGCGCTTCAAAATGCTCGCCGGTCCGGGCATCATCCTTTACGTTTTCGTGATGGGCTTCGCGGCCATCGACTGGGTCATGTCCCTCTCGCCCCACTGGGCCTCCACCATTTATGGCTTCCTGTTCGTCGTGGGACAGTTGATCTCCTCGATGGCGCTGATGATCGCGGTCGTGGTGCTGCTCGCGCGCACTGAACCTTTCGTCGGCGTCCTGCAAAAACGCCATCTTCACGACCTGGGAAAATTGCTCCTCGCTTTCGTGATGCTCTGGGCATACTTCGATTTCTCGCAGCTTCTCATCATTTGGTCCGGCAACCAGCCGGAAGAAATCAGCTTCTATCGCTCACGGCTGTACGGCGGCTGGGGCGTCGTCGCGGTAATCGTTCTGGTGTTCCATTTCTTCGTTCCCTTCTTCCTGCTGCTCTCGCAGGATGTGAAGCGCAGCGCCAAAGTGCTCCCGAAGATCGCCATGTGGCTCATCTTCATGCGTCTGGTGGATCTTTTCTGGATGACTCGTCCGGAATTCACTTCTCGCGCCGTGCCAACCTGGCTGGATATTGTCTTGCCCCTCGGCCTCGGCGGATTGTGGCTCGGCTTTTTTGCTTTCAATTTGAAGCAGTGCCCGCTTCTCCCGCTGGGCGATCCGAAATTGGCGGAGGCCATCGAGCATCATGAGCACTGAGTCCCACAACACGGGCCAGGAGCCGCGTCACACCGACGTCTCGTTCGAAGAACGCGACATCAAGGCCAGCACCATCTATGGGTATCTGTTTGCCCTGGCCCTGGCGGTCGTGGCTTCCTTCTTGCTTTGCGTTTACATCCTGCGCTCCACCTTGAATTTCGCCGCTTCCTCCGAAACCCCTCCGCCGCCCTCTCGCGAAGCGCTCGGCAAGGATTTTCGAATTCTCCCGCCGGAACCGCGGCTGCAAGGCGTTCCCGGCCATCAGACCGATCCGCAAGCCGATTTGCGCCAGAAGAATCAGGAAGACGCTGAGGCCAATGAAAAGCTGGAATGGATCGACAAGGCCACCGGCGTCGCGCAAATTCCCGTCAAGGACGCCATGAAGATCGTCGCCGAAAAAGGTTTGCCTGCCGGGCCTGCCCCGGCGGCGGAGAAAAAGAAATAGCCGCATGAATAAAGTTCGCCATCTCGCTGCAGTTGCCGCGCTCTTGCTGGCGGCGTCGAGTCTGCACGCGCAGGCGGTCCCCAGCACCACCGGTCCATCAGCTGCCACCATGCCGCGCGCTTTGCAAAACGTCGGTTTCGAACCACCGCTCAACGGTCCCATGCCCCTGGACCTCCCGTTCCGCGACGAAACCGGCCGCAGCGTGCAGCTCCGCGACTATTTCGGCCAGCAAAAGCCGGTGGTCCTCGCGTTCGTCTACTACGGCTGCCCTATGCTCTGCGATCAGGTCGAGCAAGGCGTCGTCGGCGTTCTGCGCATGCTTTCTTTCAATCCCGGGCGCGACTACGAAGTTGTTTTCGTCAGCTTTGATTCTCGCGAAACTCCCGAAATGGCTGCCGAAAAGAAAAAGAAAGCTCTCATTCATTTCCGCCGCCCGGAAACGAATTCCGGCTGGCATTTCCTCACCGGTCCGAAAGAGTCCATCGAAGCCGCCACGAAAGCCGCCAACTTCCGTTTCTCTTTCGATGCCAGGAACAATCTCTTCGCGCACGCCAGCGGCGTGATGCTTCTTACCCCGGATGGCCGCATCTCGCGCTATTTCTACGGCATCGAATATCCGGGCCGCGACATGCGCCTCGGGCTGGTCGACGCCTCCGCCGGAAAAATCGGCTCGCCCATCGATCACGTTTTGCTGTTTTGCTATCACTACGACCCAACGGCCGCCACGTACAGCGCCTCGATTCTCAAACTCATCCGTCTCGGCGGGGCCCTGACCATTCTCTGCATCGTTGGAGGAATTTTGCTTTCCCGCCGCCGCGAAACTTTGGCGGCGGCCAGGAATTTGCGCCAGCCGCCTTCCGCTGGCCTGCCGCGAGGAGCTCACTAAGCCGTGCAGTCGCAATTGCCAATCTATCCGGAGCAAGCCTCCAACTTCGCGCCGCAAGTCGACGCGCTGATGGTTTTTATTACTTCCATTTGCTTGTTCTTCGCGGTTGCCATTACCGCCGCCATCGTCATTTTCTTCTTCAGATTCCACCGCAAAAAACCCGATGACGTCGGAGTTGCCTTCGAAGGAGACTCCCGCCTCGAAGCCGCCTGGATGATCATTCCGCTGATTCTGGCCATGGCCATGTTCGGCTGGGGCGCAGTCGTCTATGTCGATTATCGCCATGCGCCGCAGGACACCCTGGATGTATACGTCATCGGCAAACAGTGGATGTGGAAGGCGCAGCAGCCCAACGGCTTGAAAGAAATCAATGAATTGCACGTTCCCGTGAATCGCAACATCCGTCTGATCCTCGCCAGCGAGGACGTTATCCACGACTTTTTCGTCCCCGCCTTCCGCGTGAAAATGGACGTCGTTCCCGGCCACTACAACACCATGTGGTTCCGTCCCACCAAGCCCGGCCGTTATCATTTCTTCTGTTCGCAGTACTGCGGCACGAACCACGCCATTATGGGCGGATGGGTTACCGTCATGGAGCCCTCCGATTATGCAGCGTGGTTGTCCGGCTCATCCGGCGTAAGCGCCAATCCCGTTCTTGCCGGCGAAAAACTTTTTGCCGAGAAGACCTGCATCACCTGTCATGTCGCTGACGGCACCGGCCGCGCCCCCTCGCTCAACGGCGTATATGGCGCGCCGGTTCTTTTGGCGGATGGCTCGACCGTCACCGCCGACGAATCCTACATCCGCGAATCGATTCTCCAGCCCAATGCCAAAATCGTGGCCGGCTACCAGCCCTTGATGCCCACGTTCCAGGGGCAGTTGACCGAGGAGCAGATTCTCGCCCTCACCGCCTACATCAAGTCTTTGCAGTCGCAGCCGGTTCCCGCCAAGGGCTCCGGCATCGCGCCGGCCACGGGGAAGAAATAAGTCATGAGCGACACGCCACAAAATCCGTTGCCGGCCCACAACATGCCACACGAGCACTATCTCAACTCCTCGTACGGCATCCGTTCGTGGCTGCTCACCACCGACCACAAGCGCATCGCCCTGCTGTGGCTCGGCTCGGTCACCTTCTTCTTTTTCATCGGCGGCATCCTGGCCACCATGATTCGCATCCATCTGCTCACCCCGACCGGCGCCCTGGTTTCTCCCGAAACCTACAACAAGCTTTTCACCATGCACGGCGTGGCCATGATCTTCTTTTTCCTGATTCCTTCCATCCCCGCCGTCCTCGGCAATTTCTTGATTCCCCTCATGATCGGCGCCAAGGATCTGGCCTTCCCGAAAATCAATCTCCTCAGTTGGTATATCTATATCGTCGGCGGCATTTTCGTTCTGTATTCCTTCGGCACCGGCGGCCTGGACACCGGCTGGACCTTTTATACCCCGCTCAGCAGCGTCTATTCGAATTCCGCCGTCACCCCCGCGGTCATCGGCATCTTTATCAACGGCTTCTCCTCGATTCTCACTGGCCTCAACTTCATCGTCACCATCCACACCATGCGTGCCCCCGGCATGACCTGGTTCCGGCTTCCGCTCTTCGTCTGGGCGCATTACGCCACCAGCCTGGTCATGATTCTTGGCACGCCCGTCGTCGCCATCACTTTGTTGCTCGCCGGCCTCGAGCGCATGTTCCATCTCGGCTTCTTCAATCCCGCTCTCGGCGGCGATCCCATCTTGTTCCAGCATCTCTTCTGGTTCTATTCACATCCCGCCGTGTACATCATGATTCTTCCGGCCATGGGCGTGATCAGTGAAATCATTCCTACGTTCGCGCGCAAACCCATCTTCGGCTACTCCTTCATCGCCGGTTCGAGCATCGCTATCGCCGTCATAGGCTTCCTCGTTTGGGCGCATCACATGTTCGTCACCGGCGAATCCACCTATGCCGCTCTCACCTTTTCCTTCCTCAGCTACCTGGTCGCCATTCCTTCCGCGGTCAAGGTCTTCAATTGGACCTCCACCCTCTATAAAGGTTCCATCTCCTGGGACACGCCCATGCTTTACGCCCTCGGTTTCATTGGCCTTTTCGTCATCGGCGGCCTCACCGGACTCTTCCTCGCCTGCCTTGGCCTGGACATTCACATTCACGACACCTACTTCGTCGTCGCCCACTTCCACTACATCATGGTCGGCGGCGCCGTCATGGGTTACGTCGGCGGCATTCACTTTTGGTGGCCGAAAATTACCGGCAGGCTCTATCCTGAAGCATTGTCCCGCGTTGCAGCCGTCACCCTGTTCGTCGGTTTCAATCTGACCTTCTTTCCGCAATTCATTCTGGGCTATCTCGGCATGCCGCGCCGTTATCACACCTATCCGCCGGAATTTCAGGTGCTCAACGTGTTGTCCACGGCCGGCGCCTCCATCCTCGCGCTGGGCTATCTGCTCCCGATGGCTTATCTCACCTGGTCCATGCGCTATGGCAAAGTTGCCGGGCCGAACCCCTGGCCCGCCACCGGCCTCGAGTGGACAACGGACTCGCCGCCGCCGACCGAAAATTTCCATGTAACTCCGGAAGTCACCTGGGAGCCATACGACTATTTGAACCGGCCCGACCTTGGCTTGACGGCGGGATCGCCATCGCCCGCCCCGGCTCATGGAGACGATTAGTTCGTTGTTCGAGTTGTAGGGGTGGGGCTTGCCCCACCCGCGATTTGTGAAGCTAGACGCCATCTTTGGATGGCAAAGAGGAGCACCGCGTGCACCGCACCGGCGATCTGTACGGGCAATTTGAAACGCTCGAGCAGCAAAAGGAAACTGCCTCGCTCGGCATGTGGGTTTTCCTGGTCACCGAAGTCCTGTTCTTCGGCGGCATGTTCCTCACTTACACTATCAACCGTAGCGCCTTCAGCACCGCTTTCGGCATTGGCAGCAACACTCTTGACATTAAATTGGGCGCTGGCAACACCGTTGTGCTGATTATGAGCAGTCTGACCATGGCCATGGCGGTCTGGTCCGCGCAGGTCGGCAAGAAGAAATTGGTCAGTATTTTCCTGATCGCCACTCTTGGTCTTGGCACCGTTTTTCTTGGCGTCAAGGCCGTCGAATACAAGCAGAAATTCGACCACCATCTAATCCCCGGCCACGGCTTTGACATGAATTACCATCCCACGCATCCCATGGCCGGCGATGATCCAAAAGAATTGGCTTTGGAAAAGAAGGAAGTCGAAGAGGCTCTCGCTCATGATCCCGACATCAACTTCCACGGCCAGCTTTATTTCTCCCTCTATTTCGGCATGACCGGTCTCCACGCCCTGCACATGATCATCGGCGCCGGTCTTCTCATCTGGCTCATCAAGGGCTCGTTCGCCGGCCGCTTTACGCCGCAGTACAACACGCCCGTGGAAGTCGTGGGTTTGTACTGGCACTTCGTCGATATTGTGTGGATCTTTCTGTTCCCGTTGCTCTATCTGATTGACAGGCACCGGTAGGAAAGTTTGGAGGAGTCGCGCGTGTCCGAACACATCGTTTCGCCAAAAGTTTATTTCGCTATTTTCGCGGCCCTAATGCTTGGGACCGGCATCACCGTGTGGGCCGCTTTCCAGAACTTCGGCAAGCTCAATATTGTCATAGCTCTAGTGATCGCCACCATCAAGGCCACCCTCGTCGTTCTCTATTTCATGCACGCCCGCTACAGTCCCAAGCGCACCCAACTCGTCATCATCTGCTCCATTTTTTGGCTGGCCATCATGCTGGGCATGACCCTCAGCGACTACGACACGCGTCCCCACGAAATGCAGCCCGGTGTAAGCCGCCTCGTATCGCCAGCCGCTCCGCAGGTCTTCACAGCCTGACCCCCGCGCTTCCCGCCTCTCTCTAACCCGCACCACGCAAACAGACCCCGTCTCGTAGGGGCGCGGGCTTGCCCCGCCCGTCTGCACCACGACGCTAGCAGAGAGTACTAGTTGTTTGTTGATGAGCAGCCGGATTACGGGGAGGATGCCGCTTCAGCGTTCCGCAAAAGAAAAAGGGGGGAGTAGCGAACCGGCCCAGCCCTCAATCCCCTAAAGGGATCCTCGGCTCGCCTCCCCCACTCGCTCAAGAACTGCAAGCCCTACGCCAAAGCTAAAGCTTTTGTTTTCAGTGGTTGCCGAACGATTTCCATAAAGCTTTTGTTTTCAGTGGTTGCCGAACGATTTCCAAGTAAAAAAGCCCTACCCCCGCCGCAATTTTACCTGCCCGCCTGGGAACCCAAGTAGCAAGAAATTTTCTCTCAAGGAATCACCTGAGATAATCGACTTCGGGTATTTACCTGAATTTGTTGGACATAACCACACGCGACGCCTCGGCCATTCCCTCAACGGCCCTTCGTCTTCCCGGCGCTACACTCAACACCTGCCGATACGCGGCCAGCGCCTCTTTCGGCTGGTCCATTTCCATTAGCAGGTCGCCGAGCAATTCCCGCGCAGGGCGGACCGCCCCGGGCGTTACGGAGTGCTTTTCTGTGGCATCTTCCTGGTCCGCTGCCATTCGCAAAAGCCGTAACGCATCGTCAGTTCGATGCTCGGCAAACGCCACCCATCCCTCGGCTTCCTCGCCCTGAATCGCCACTTGTTCCGCCCAGTAGGTGTCGCCTTTTTCTTTCAGCGCTCCCGAAAGCCGGCGCACTTGTTCCGTATGCTCCGTCGCGGCCTTCAGATTTCCGGTGTGCGCGGCTCCCAGAGCGGCCGCCCAATGTGAAATCGCGGCGACTTGCGGGTCCACTTTCGGGTAAGGCGCCAGATTCTCGGCCTCCACCCAATGTTCCCGTTCCAGCGCGCAGCGGGCGCGAATCGCCGCTCTTGCATAGTTGATTTTGAAAAGCGACGACGCCTCCGCGTTCTCCACTGCGGGAAGGCTGTCTCTGATCTTCTCCGCTTCGTCGTTCCGGCCGACTTGGAGATAAGCGTAGACCAGATAGTCCAGCGCGTGAAACTCTTCTCCTTGGTCTCGGTGTTTTCGCGCCGCGGCTGCCGAAGCGGCATTCGACGAGATCGAATCTTCCCAAAGTCCCAACCGCGTAAAAATGTGGGACGGCATGTGCAGCGCATGCGGCAAGCCGGGAGCGATCTTGGAGTAGGCCCGTGCCGCCGCCACTCCCTGCGGAGCAAGCTCTGGATTGTCATAGGCATGGATCAAGTAGTGCGCGACCCCCGGATGATCGGGCTGCGCCGCGAACAAAGGCTCGAGGATAGCCGCCGCATTCCGTTGATTGCCATATGTCTTGTCTCCCGGCGAGGCCGTCGCCACCAGCGCCAAGGCATAGAAGATTGCCGCTTCCTGCTCCTTGGGATTTCGGTCGTGCACTCCGCGCATGGCATCTCGGTAAGCATTGGCGCGGGCCGCGTGGCTGCGCTGCTCCCAGCCGTCATAAAAAACGCCCAACGCTTCGACGTAATCCTTTTCGCGCGGCGTTCCCGGTTTCAAATCGCGCGCCTTCTGAATTTCGGCGGCGCCGCGTTGCAATTCCGCCGGTCCGGCATGCGGTTCCCATAACTGGTGGTATTCCGTCATTGCCAGGCCCCAGTGCGCCATGGCGCAGCGGGGATCACTTGCGGCCGCATCCCGGAACGCTTGCGCGGATTCCTCGTACGTAAATGAATGCAAGAGAGCCACGCCACGCGTGAAGGCTTGCTGAGCTGCCGCGTTGCACGGAACACGGAAGTCCACTCTTCCCAGCGATCCGCTGGCTGCGTGATTCCCGTGCTCTTGCTCGCTCGCGACTTTGCCATTTGCGAGCAATACTAAGCAGAAAGCCTCCAGTAGCGTGATTGTCTTGTTCCCTGTTTTTCTCAAATTATGACTTCCGACAGAAACGTTCTTGCCGACGATAATAGTTCTCCCGCTCCACAGGGTCAAGCAACCAGCAGGCAACTGAATTCATTCTATCGGTTTGTTGGCGCCGGCAAATTGGCACGCCCGGATGCCCGAACCTTGTCGCACAATCCCGTACAGAGTAGACTTTCCGCCTGCCTTTGCTCGGGAGGTGTGACATGCCCCGTATCGTCCGCTGCGGCCTGATTCAGGCCCAATGTGAATGGTCGCCGGAGAAGTATTCTCTCGCTGACATCAAGAAAAAGATGACCGCCAAGCACGAGCGCCTCATCGCCGACGCCGCCAAACAAAAAGTCCAGATTCTCGGCCTCCAGGAACTTTTCTACGGCCCCTACTTCTGCGCCGAACAGCAAACCCGCTGGTACGAACTCACCGAAAGAGTCCCCAACGGCCCCACAATCGCAGCAATGCAGAAGCTCGCGAAAAAATACCAGATGGTTCTTGTCGTCCCCGTCTACGAAGTCGAAATGACTGGCGTCTACTTCAATACCGCCGCCGTGATCGACGCCGACGGCCGCTACCTCGGCAAATATCGCAAGCACCACATTCCTCACTGTCACCCCGGCTTTTGGGAAAAGTTTTACTTCACGCCCGGAAATGCCGGCTACCCCGTATTCCAGACTCGCTACGCCCGCGTCGGCGTGTACATCTGCTACGACCGCCACTTCCCGGAAGGCGCGCGCATCCTCGGCCTCAACGGCGCGGAAATCGTCTATAACCCGTCCGCCACCGTCGCCGGCCTCTCCGAATATCTTTGGGAGCTCGAGCAGCCCGCCCACGCCGTCGCCAACGCTTATTTCGTCGCCGCCATCAACCGCGTCGGCACCGAAGCTCCCTGGAAGATCGGCGAGTTCTACGGCAAGAGCTATTTCTGCGATCCGCGCGGCAAAATCGTCAAGCAAGCCAGCCGTGACAAGGATGAGCTCCTCGTCGCCGATCTGAATCTTGATGAAATTCAGAAAGTCCGCGACACCTGGCAGTTCTACCGCGATCGCCGCCCGGAATCCTACGGAGAAATCACGCGCACCCGTGCGGCGGAAAACTCCGAGGCGGCCAACTAAATTGCTCCGCGCGGAAACCATCGAGAGCAGTTCGCTTTACAACAAGGATCTCGCCCCGGTCCCCGGTGAACGCCGCACCTGGCGCACCTACAACTACGCCGCCCTGTGGATCTCCATGAGCGTGAACATCCCCACCTACATGCTGGCCAGCGGCATGATCGCCGGCGGCATGAACTGGAAGCAGGCGCTCTTCACCGTATTTTTCGGCAACGTTCTGGTGCTCATCCCGATGCTGCTCAACGCGCATGCTGGCGCGCAATACGGCATCCCCTTCCCGGTTTTTGCACGTGCCTCCTTCGGTGTTCTTGGCGCAAATGTTCCCGCCATTCTGCGCGCCCTTGTCGCTTGCGGCTGGTTTGGCATTCAAACCTGGATCGGCGGCGAAGCCATCAACGCCATGATCGTGGCGCTCGCCCCGTCCTGGGCCAATTTCCAGGCCGGCCCGGCCATTTGCTTTGCTTTCTTCTGGCTTCTCAACGTTCTCGTGATTCTCCGTGGCATCGAAACCATCCGATTCCTGCAAGGCGTCTCCGCTCCGTTCCTGCTCCTCATCGGGCTGGCTCTTCTTCTCTGGGCGCGCAGCAGAGCCGGCGGCTTCGGCCCCATGCTCGCCACGCCCTCGAAATTTCAGACCTTCGGCGAATTCTTCCGCTTCTTCATCCCCTCGCTCACCGGAGTCGTGGGCTTCTGGGC